>Ga0247815_10003256_pt1 | contig 11712 bp, 10 predicted proteins | sample UWRJL194509B1_FD_181014 | JGI IMG/M metagenome (GOLD analysis project Ga0247815, IMG submission 181014) | Plant litter microbial communities from Arlington Agricultural Research Station in Wisconsin, United States - UWRJ-L194-509B-1 | ecosystem: Environmental > Terrestrial > Plant litter >... | reverse complement strand
TTCAAGACCTGCATGACAGGCAACGACTGCCGGTAAGCTATTATTTTGTTTTTCGTAAATTTCTTTAAGCACTTCAAGTATAGGAGAATTTACATTTGGCGTCCATCCTGGATACGAGCCAGACTGTGTAACTTCGCATCCTATAAGCTCAAATGCAGCTCGCAATCCGTTTGCAAGATCCATCTTAGAACTCTCTACAGACGATCGTGTAAGACAGCCTATGTGCAGCTTACCGTCTTTAACTATTACGCGTGCAATATTGTTACTTGTTTCTACAAGGTCTTCCATATCTGCACTCATACGATAAACGCCGTTAAGCGCAGCATAAATCGCACGTGTAAGCCCTTCCTGCACACCAAGGTCCATTACTTTAGCAGGCAGGTCGCCTTTTTCTATAGCAATTGTTAAATTAGGCTCTGTAGTTTTATATTCAGTTTTAATATCATTAATAACTTCCTGCATATCAAATACAAAAGCCTCATCAAAAATTTGAGAGATAATAACCTTTGCAACACTCTCCCTTGGTATAGCATTTCGCAGGCTGCCACCATTAATTTCGGCTATTTGCAAACCAAAATTCTCAAAACTATCAAAAAGCAGGCGGTTCATTATCTTGTTGGCATTGCCGAGTCCTTTATTAATATCCATACCGCTATGGCCACCATTTAATCCCTTTACGGTAATGGTATATCCTACAGAGTTATCAGGTACATCTTCTTCTACATAGCCACGCTCTGCAGTAACATCCATACCACCGGCACAGCCTATATCTATTTCGTCATCCTCTTCAGTATCCAGGTTAAGCAGTATTTCGCCTTTAAGCAATCCGCCTTTAAGCCCCATTGCTCCCGTCATTCCGGTTTCTTCATCAATGGTAAACAATGCTTCAATAGCAGGGTGAGGTACATCAGTACTTTCAAGAATAGCCATTATAGTAGCAACACCAAGGCCGTTATCTGCTCCTAATGTTGTTCCTTTAGCACGCACCCAGTCGCCATCCACATACATTTCTATACCTTGTGTATCAAAGTCAAAAATGGTATCGCTGTTTTTTTGATGCACCATATCAAGATGGCTTTGCATTACAATAGTCTTGCGGTTTTCGTGCCCGGCGGTTGCAGGTTTTTTAATGATTACATTACCCACCTCGTCTTCAATAGTTTCGAGGCCCAGTTTTGCACCAAAATCTTTCATAAAAGCAATAACACGTTCTTCTTTTTTAGATGGGCGTGGCACAGCATTAAGGTCGGCAAATTTATTCCAGAGCGCTTTTGGCTCCAGGTTTCTTATTTCCTGGCTCATTTGTTTATGTTTAGTTTAAGGCAAAGGTACGTGTATACTATAAAGATACAAAGTTACAGCAGGTAAAGTTTATGCAGTGCCATGACCACATAAGTGCTACGCGCGATAAAATATTCTTTATGGATTAGGCACTATTATAAGTTATGGTAAGTGGCAAAATTTACAAAAGGTGTAAATTGTAGACTTCGTGGCTAACTAAAATTTTTGTTATTACTGCAAAAGATATTGCTTAAAAATATTTTTTACGTCTTTATCGTCTACCTCCCCTATCCAGATGTTTTGTGGCTGCAGACTTATTACCGGGGCACATTTACAATTACCTGTGCAGTCTGTCTCTACGATATCTACCTGCTTTTTAAGGCCATTATCTTTTAATAATTCTTTAAAACCTTTGTAAATATCCTTACTGTAGCGGCAACATTTTTTACCCTTACAAATAAAAATTACCTTTCTGGGAGCATCAATCTTTTTCATGTGGCAATTTGCATTTATCCAATACAAAAATACTACTTATATTTACAAACCACTTGCATTTACACCGCCCTAATGAAGAAAAAGAAACTCCTTGCCCTCTTGTTCGTCCTGCAAATAATTGTAGTAAAGCTACTCTCCTTTTTTCCTGAGTTTACAGAGCGCTGGTACAGCAATGGCATTTACCCTTACCTATCGGGTGTATCGCGCAATGTCTTTGGGCTTTTTGGTTTCTCTATTGGCGATATTATTTATGGCATTGCTATCTTTATGGGATTGCGCTGGCTCTGGCAACGCCGCAAAACCTGGAGGCAGGCTTACAAATATAATCTGGTTACTATGGTTGCCACACTATCTATAATATATTTTTTGTTCAATGCTTTATGGGCATTTAACTACCATAGAGTTCCGCTTTACAAAAAAATGAATATTGAAAAAAAATACACCCTGGCCGAACTTACTTCCTTTACCAAAAAACTAATTGTAAAGACAAATGCCCTGCAGGTAAGCATAACTAAAAACGACAGTACTAAAGTTGTGGTACCTTATAATGTTAGCAAAATTTACAACCAGTCAGTAATTGCATACGGCAGCCTCTCAAAGCAATTTCCTGATTTTAAGTATGAGCATGCAAGTATAAAATCATCGCTGTTTAGTGTACCGCTTTCTTACATGGGCTTTGGCGGTTACCTAAACCCTTTTACTAATGAGGCACAGGTAAACAGCAAACTCCCCCTTTATAACCTGCCAACTACTACCTGCCACGAAATGGCCCACCAGATAGGTTATGCTAACGAAAGCGAGGCTAACTTTATAGGTTTTATGGCATCTGTAAAAAGTAACGATCCTTACTTTCAATACTCAGGTTATTCGTTTGCTCTAAAATATTGCATGCGCAACATTACTAAACTCGACAAGAAAACGGCTAAAAGCCTTGCGCCGCTTATAAATAAAGGCATACTGGGCAACTTTGAAGAGAGTGAGCAGTTTAATAAAAAATACCAGTCTTTTGTAGAGAGTATTTTTAAATACATTTATGATAATTACCTAAAAATGAACCGACAAAAAGATGGTTTAGAAACTTATAGCAAGTTTGTAGGTCTTATGGTGAATTATTATTCAGATAAAGAATTGTAATTACCTGTAACAAAACACGGGTCTTATATACTAATGCGTTATGGGTTCATCAATCGAAAGATCGTTTGTACAACAACTTCAGGAACATCAAAACCTGATACACAAAATTTGCAGGCTCTACACTAATAATGAAGATGCCCACAAAGACCTGTTCCAGGAAATTACCATACAACTCTGGAAAGCCTTCCCCCAGTTTAGGGGAGAATCTAAGTTTACTACCTGGGCATACAGGGTTGCCCTAAATACCGCTATTACACTTTACCGCAAGAAAACCCGCACCATAAGCACCATAGAGTTTGATAATACCCTGCACAAGGTAAACCAGGAAGAATATAACTATGAAGAAGAAGAGCACATAAAAATGCTGTACCAGGCCGTGCACCAGCTTAATGATATAGAAAAGGCATTGGTATTTATGTACCTGGAAGATAAAGATTACACAGAGATTGCCGAAACCCTGGGCATAAGTGAAGTTAATGCCCGCGTAAAAATGAACAGGATAAAAGGCAAATTGAAAAAAATATTAAATCCGTAACAGGAAAAGATGGACGAATTAGATAAATTAAAGAACAGCTGGAAGAAAGAGGAAAACGTATACCCTAAGTTTTCTGAAACGGATATTTATGCCATGCTGCATAAAAAATCATCTTCGGAGGTAAAGTGGATACTTATTATAAGCCTTATTGAGTTTGCCCTGTGGGGTAGTTTTTCATTGCTTACTTCTATAACAGGTGCTGATTATTCTCAGGCATTATTTTTAGATGTAATAGACTATCTGCACTATCTAGTACTGGCAGTATTTATAGTAGCTTTCTATTTTAACTTCAGGAAAATATCATCTCAGCAACCGGTTAGAAAGCTTATGCAGAATATTATCAGGGTGCGCCGCATTGTTAAAGCATACGTGTTTTACATGATAGGCATGATAACCTTTGGGCTTATATGTGGCGTTATAATGTATGACGACAACAACCCGCAGGAAAGCAATACGCCTATATATATAGTTGCTTTTGTATTTATCCCACTGCTTGTTTTAATAATCGCATTGGTGTATAATTCTTTATACGGAAGGCTTTTAAAGAAACTAAACAACAATTACATTGAACTTAAAAAAATAAAAGACCAATGAAAAAATTACTAATTGCCGCCCTCTGTGTTTTTGCCGGTTTTACTGCCAATGCCCAAAAACTGGAAAAAGGTTTGTTATGGAAAATTAGCGGTAACGGCCTCTCCAAACCTTCATACCTGTACGGGACTATGCACATTACCTGCGATGCCACGCTTAATGAGTATATTCTTGCAGCTCTTGATGTAACAGATCAGCTTTATTTAGAGCTTGATATGGACGACCCAAATATGCAAAGCGAAATGATGGGCACTATGGGGATGAAAGATGGTGTTACCATGAAATCGTTAACCACACCCGAAAACTATAAAATAGTTGACGAATTTTTAAAGGCAAACACAGGTGCTTCTGCCGATATGCTGGGTACGTTTAAGCCTTTTATGGTAACCGCTATTTTATATCCAAAAATGATAGACTGCCCGGCGCAGTCTTATGAGATGTCTCTTGCTAATATTGCCAAAGAACAAAAAGAGGAAGTATTGGGACTTGAAACTGTAGCCGAACAAATGGCCATTTTTGATGCAATACCTTACCAGGAGCAAATGGATGAGCTTGTAAAAACGGCTAAAGATAACATGGTTAAAGACAAGAAAGAGTTAGCCGAAATGATGGCTCTTTATAACAAAAAGGATCTCAACGAACTGTTAGCCTTTATGGATAAATCAGAGAATAAACTAATGGCATCCCATAATGATGTGCTGCTTATAAACCGTAACAAAAACTGGATCCCGAAAATAGAAACTATAGCAAAGGCCAAACCCACCTTTTTTGGCGTGGGTGCCGCCCACCTTGCCGGCGATAACGGCGTTATTAAACTACTCCGTAAAAAAGGATATAAAGTTGAGGCTGTGAAATAATTAAATAAAAACAGTTAAAGATTTGACAGCTTTTTAATATCTTACACAGGTGTTAAAAAGCTGTTTTTTATTTGCATCAAAATCAACATTACATGAAATTTCTTCATTTTTTTATATTTAGCGCTGTTTTTAGTGGAATGTTTATATCTCATGAATTAGACAATTTACCTAAATGCGAGAGGCAAACTTTGATTGAAGATACCATAAAAGTTGAAACCATGCGATACTTCGATCAGGAAGATGGCTGCCTCAAGTATAGTACTAAGATTTTATATATAAATGAACGAGGTACATGGTTAAAACACGTTGCTGTAATGAAGACAGGGCAAGGCTGTACTACAGAGCGTATGGATGAAGACCATAATGGGAATGGGCCGTACAAAGGCGACTGGATCGTGAAAGATGATTTGCTTAATGGAAAACTCAGGGACTTTTTTGATGCTAATCCTGCAATATATCAAATCTACACCGTTAGAAGAGATAGCCTGATACAGCTAAATCTTAAATTTCCTATTCCAAAAGACTTTGATTTAAACTCGTTGCCTTCGGGGCCAAAAATGGCTCCAACAGACAAAATAAAAGTAAAGACAGATTTATATGCAGACACAGACCAACAGCGTGGCTGCCTTAAACTTCGCGTTAGCGTTATTGCAACAGAGACAAGCGGACAAGTATGGCTATTGCATGGTGCCGATATTAAAACCGGTAAGAACTGCATGCCACAGGAAACACAAATTAACCAATTAGCCGATGGCCCTTATAAAGGCGACTGGATATTAAAAGATTCTTTTTACAATGGCAGCATTAGGGATTACTTTGATGCTAACCCTAAAATTTACCAGATATACCTTAAAAAAAGGGATAGTTTAGTAACCCGGTATGCTATAAAGCAATAAGTATTAATACCTCCACTCCCGTTGTTTATTAAGCTCTTCCTCAGTTTCTAAAACCTCTAACGGAATTACCTTTAAAAAGCTTGGGTGCTGCTCTATGGCGTATTCTATTTTTTCTACTATTTCTTCTACAGTATCGTTATCATAATCTATTTGCAATGGCTCTTTAATTATAAATGACTGCAATATCCCTTTCTTTTTAAGGCGCAGCCCCTTTTTATCAAAAGAACGCCTAAAACCATCTATAACTATAGGAACAACAATAGGCCGGTGTTGCTTAATTATATGCGCTGTACCCTTCCTGATAGGCTTAAACGGCTTTGTAGTTCCCTGCGGAAAAGTAATAACCCATCCATCTTTTAGGGCTATCCTTATATTTTCTGTATCGTTAGGGTTTACATCGCGTTTTACATCTTCACCTTTAGCACGCCAGGTACGTTCTACAGTAATAGCACCGGCATAAGCAAGTATGCGGGGCAGCAATCCTGCCTTCATGGTCTCTTTAGCGGCCACATAGTAAATATTAAGCTTAGAGTCCCACAGGTAGCCCACATTGTTTATGTTATCTTCCCTACCCTTAAGGCTGGCGTTAAACACATGAAACATAGCTACAACATCGGCAAAATAAGTCTGATGATTTGATATAAAAAGTACATTAGTATCCGGTAATTCCCTTATAATTTCAGACCCATCTATTTTTAGCTGGTTAAAACCACGGTAACGTCGGTGAGTAAGCGACCCTAAAATAAGTATAAGCCATCTCTTTAAAAAAAGTAAATGACCAAAGGGATTTCTTTTAAATAAGCCCATATAAGTAACGGTGTAAAGCACAAAACTACAAAATCCCTGCTATTTTAACGCAATTTTTATGGTTTCTTTAAGCTCGCTTAATATCATAGCCGTTGCACCCCACACAAAGTGCTCTCCAACTTTAAATGCAGGGACAGACATACTTTGCGAATTAGCCATTTGCATTTGCGTATCTATAACGGTAGAGTCGTCCAGAAAAACATCAAGAGGCAGCTCTATAAGCTCCTGCACTTCATCTGGATTAGGCTTAAAAACAGGGCTATTTAAGGTTAACCCTAAAAATGGCGCTACTAAAAAATTGCTGGGTGGTATGTAAATTTGTGTAAAAGGCATTACCACATCAATATCGTTTTGAAGTACACCTATCTCTTCCCATGTTTCGCGCAGGGCTGTATCTTTAAGGTCTTTATCATATTCTTCGGTCTTACCCCCCGGAAAAGATATTTGTGCCGAATGTATGCCCGGATACGTATTGCGTTTTATAAGTACTATTGTTGCATGCCCCAATTTAGGGTAAAAAAGCATCATAACTGCCGACTGCCGCGGGTTGTTCTTACTATAATATTCGGGACTTAAAGTAGCAATCCGTTCTATGGGTGCCATTTTAATGTGTGCAGACACGCCGGGTAACGGCTGAGTTAGTATCTTTGGGATGTAATTTATGAAGTCGGTAAATAGCATTTTATAGAGGTATAGGTAGTAAACCCTAAAGATACTTTATAAAAATGCATTATAAAAACAAAAAAATATGTTTAGCAAAGCAGAGGCACAACAACTAAAAAAAGAATTCTGGATAGCATTTGCAGAGGCATATCCGCGCAAGTGGCTGTTATATGACACAAAAATTAAAGACGTAACTTTTAAATTTTATGTAGATAACAAAAAAGCACAAGTATTACTGGAAATAGAGCCTAAAGAAGACGAAAAGCGAAAAATATATTTTGAAAAAATAGAGTCACTTAAATCCATATTATTAGAAGATTTTTTGCCGGAAGCTGTTTTCGAAAAAGATTTTTATCAGGAAAGCGGCAAGGTTACGAGCCGCATATGGGTAGAGCTTACAGGTATAAGTGTATTTAACATGGCAAGCTGGGCAGTAATATTCAGGTTCTTTAATATACACATGGATGCCTTTGAGCGCTTTTTCTACGAGTACGAAGATTACATAAAAGACCTTGAAATAAACACTTAGATCACTCTTTAAAATATAAACAACAATGGCTGCATACTGCGGCCATTGTTGTTTATAGATAGAGATACACCAAAAAAAATCCCCTCCAGTAACCGAGGGGATTTTCAAATTAGTTAGATTAAACCAAACTATCGTAGCATGGAGAAGTGACCTTTTAGCTCCCTGCCGTCTTCTCTTGTAACCACAAACCAGTAATCTGTTGAAGGAAGTTGGATGCCATTAAGAGTACCGTCCCAACCTTGACTGGTTGGTCCGAAAGCGGTTATAAGCTTGCCATAACGGTCAAAAATAGTAACTTTAAAGTGTGGTTCTTTAACAGAGTTTTTAATAAACCATGTCTCGTTCACACCGTCACCGTTTGGCGTAAAGTAATTTGGGTAATCTAACAAAACAATTTCTTGAGATGAAATTCCGCAGCCATTAGCATCTTTTACAAAAACATTGTAAACGCCAGGCTCAAGCCCATCAAATGTATTACTACTCTGGTAAACCCTTCCATCTATAGAGTACACTACATTACCCTCTGTAGCAGTATGTACTGTAATAGTATTGTCATGGCTTGTCCAGTCTGTCGATTCAATTTCTGTAATAGTTGGAGTAAATGATTCAGTAATCACTACTTCTGTACTTGCAGGGCAACCAAGGCTATTACCATATGTTTTAGTAGCGGTTACTGTATATGTTCCAGCCTCTTTTACAAATATTGTTCTTGTAGTTTCGCCCGTAGACCATAGATATTTATTGTAACCAGCGTTAGCAGTAAGCGATATCATTTCGCCATTACATATTTGCCCTTCTGTTGTTATAACCGGCTCAGGGTTTTCTCCAGAGAATATCCTGAACGATTTTATATCTGCACGACACAGGTTAATAACCTTGTGCGCAAGCCTTGCATAAATGGTGTCTCCAGAGTTACCATTGTAATATTCCGGTAATGCATGTACATTATTTTCTGCATCAGCATAACTTGCATGATAAGAAACATTATATAAAGAGCTAAATAAAGAACCTAATACTTCAGGATTTTTATCCGTTAAATGATATTGATGTCTGGCACTTGTACCAGCTTCAATACATTCTACCATATCTGAAGGCTGAGATGCATCGCTTATAGACGGTAGTGTTCGTACATCAAAAGATTTCTGAATAACGTTACCACACTCATCCTGTATTTTAAATATATATTCTGCTGGTGCAAGATTTACAAATATGTTACTTGCTCCGTTGTCAAAAGCAAAGTTTTGTCCGTTCTTTTTTACAATTTTAAATGATGTAGGGTATCCTGTAACTTCTATCATAACATCGTTAGGCCTATCTAAACATGCAAGGTTGTAAGCTGTTGTAACTTTAAACTCTTCAGTATATTCAAATCTGTACAATTCGCTAACACAAATGGTGTTTTCTGCTGATGCGTTGCTATATGATTCAAATTTTTTAATAACCCTGAATGAACCAGAATAGTTAAGATTACTCTTTCTTGCATTGTTTGCTAATTTTATAGCATTGCTTGTAGCTGGCTCCGTACCTTCAACATAATCACTTGTACTTCCGTTAGGATGACCCCAGTTACCGGTTGAAGTGTTTAATTTTTGAAGCCAGTAAGTTGCTGCTTCCCTGCCATTGCTCGAATCGTCCATTGTAACAGAAAAGCTGCCACACTGAGGTGTAAAAACTACACTGTTTAAAGGCACTGTGTAACCTTCTACAATAACCGGCCTTTCTTTAGTAACATCACAAAAGTCTGTAGCTTTAAAAACATAGTTGCCTTCTGGCAGGTTATTCATATAAAGATCTCCATCTGCGTTAATTAACGAAGTAACATCATATGGAAACCTGTGTTGAAAAGTAGCCGGACCAGATACTATTGATGCATTTATAAGATCTCCGTTACCACTCCTAAAGCGTACAGTACCAATTCTTGCATCACACGATGGTAAAGCACTACTATTAAAGTTTTTATCCTGGTAAACCGGTACTATAATAGTTTTTTCATATTCAAAATCACAATCATCTTTAAATATAATAGTATAAGATCCTAAAGGCAAGTCGATTAATTTTAAAGCTCCAGTCCTGTTTATAAAGCTATCCACATTTTCGTTCAATACGTGTGTTGCTGTATATTCTGCCGGGGCGGCTGTTATAGTTGCACTAACAATTTTAGACTGAGGCACAGTTATGTTAATACCACCAAATAAAGAGAAACATCCATTATTATATGCCGTTACACCAGGTATAGGTTTAATAAACCTAATAAGTATAGATTTTGTTACAGTTCTGCCGCACTCATCTGTAACGGCTACTTCATAAGTACCAAAAGGAACCGGATGCGATGCACTGCCATACTGTATTGCAGCATCGGTAAAAGGTCCGTTAGGAGTTTCATTAAATGATGCCGGATCAAACCCTGCCGGAACGCTTAAGAAAGCCACAGTATAAGATCCCGTAAATTTCCTTGTAGTTACTTTAAGAAATTTTTCTGCGCATGGAGCGTCACCAATACTTAAAGACAATGAAATATTTTGATCCACAGTCATATCTGCTCTTTCATAGGCAATACCACAGTTGTCTATAACTTTAATATCATAAGTATATTCTTGATTATTGTATCGCGGCAATACTCTCGATACCGTAAGAGATTCTTCAGGACCTGTAGGTATAACCTCCTCCATTACGATACTATTACCACCTATATCCATTACACTTAAAGTGTGGCTAACTGTTAAAGGATAACTAATAGTCCCTGCAGATGGAGTTATTTTATTACTTACCGTAATAGAATCGCACAAAGGATTAGTGATGTCAGGATAAGTAGCAGCCGCGATATCAAGTACACTCGAAGCTAATGATAAAGTATATGTTCTTACACTACCTACGCCACAATCGTTAAAAGCTCTTACATTATAAGTACCTTCTACAAGATCGTTAAAGACATTAGAGTTTTGCAATGGCCTTGTTATTGGGCCCGATAATATCTCGCATTGAGCAATATGTCCGGAAGAAGCAGTTAATGTTATACTTGCTCCCCGTTCGCAATTTAAATTTGAAGACGAAACTGTAAATCCAAATGAAGAAATTTCATTCTGTACAGTCACATTTTGTGTTTTAGAGTTTTGCATGCTCCCTAACGACTGTAGAGCTACAACTTTGTAATTACCGGCAGACAAACCACCTATATAATTAGTTTCTAAAATAGCTATTGCATTCGTTGCATCTGGCAAAAGATAAACCTTATACAAAAATGTAGAATTAGGAGTTGTATTTGTAGTAACAAATGTTAACGACCCGTTACCCAAACAAGTTTCATTAGTTTTATTAATAGTAAGTCCAAAATCAGATAACTGTGCGTTAAGCGTTACTGTAAAGAAAATAAAAATCAGTAATGCGGTGTGTCTAAGTTTTTCCATAATGCTTGTGTATTTTTTCAATTTCATAATTACCAGTTTTTTTGTAGGAACAATTTTATCTGTAGACCGATCAATCATATCATTTACATTACAATGATAACAAAATTTACTATATAAATACTTGAATATTAAGTAGTTGAAGCAACTGTTAGTCGGTATTATTTGCGTTATCTATATTTTAACTAAAGTCAATAAGCATCAAATATTTGATTTTCAACACTCTATAAAAAGCTCATATTTTAATTAATAATTTTTCGAATAATGTTAAAATATAGATATTGAGTGATTTTTTTTAAAAAAAATAATAAATGGTTGCTAAATATAAAAAATATTACATGTTATATTAAATATAATTAAACAATTTAAGATTATTTATGATTTTTTTAGACAAGGTCAAAACCGATTTATGTACCATTTGATTGAAAAAACATCAAAAAAAGATTTACTAAAGAAAAGTTAATGGGAGAATGGTAACTTTAGTAGTATATTAAATACCATTTTCAATAATTAAAACCTAGAT
>Ga0247815_10003255_pt1 | contig 11712 bp, 6 predicted proteins | sample UWRJL194509B1_FD_181014 | JGI IMG/M metagenome (GOLD analysis project Ga0247815, IMG submission 181014) | Plant litter microbial communities from Arlington Agricultural Research Station in Wisconsin, United States - UWRJ-L194-509B-1 | ecosystem: Environmental > Terrestrial > Plant litter >... | reverse complement strand
ATCAACAGGGCAACCCTTCCCAAAGACGAAGATTTTATTTCATCCTACCGAGAATTTTCGGCAGCAATGGCTTGGCCTTCAGTGATGGAAAGACTTAGGCAGATGGGCATGCTCGTAGGCCACATCGGCGTAGGCGAGATGGAGAAGAACCTTGGATATTACCTGGGTGCACGGTCAAGAGATAAATAACCTGGTGCTTTCGGGATGCTATTAGATTCCCATAAGAAACTTAGATAATCATTAACTAAAACTAAATCATGATTTTTACAATTGAACAGATTAGCGAAAGCTATTGGAAGGTTTTCATCAATAATCCTCCACTTAACATTTTTGATCCCGAATTTTCGGTGGCTCTGAGGGAAACCATGGACCAGCTTGAAGCAAGCCAGACACTAAAAGTTGTAGTCTTCGAAAGCTTAAATCCAGACTTTTACGTTGCTCATGCCGAACTTATCCGTGTATTCGAATTTCCAAAAGGCCTGGGCGAGACCGGACTATCAATCTCCTGGCCGGACGTATCCAAGCGACTTGAACAGGCGCCGTTCGTGAGCATTGCCTCGATAAGAGGAAGAGCCAGAGGCCTCGGAAGTGAATTTATTCAGGCCTTCGACATGCGCTTTGGCAGTAAGGAGAAAGCTATATTCGGACAACCTGAAATCGGTATCGGCTCCTTTCCCGGAGGCGGTGGTATGGAGCGCCTTCATCTATTGACTGGAAAAGCCAGAGCCCTTGAAATTTTGCTTAGCGGAAACGATTTTGATGCCGACACCGCTGCTGCCTATGGCTGGATAAACCGCGCCATTGCAGATGAGGATCTTGATGCATTCATAACCAATCTTGCGACACGCATATCTTCATTTGATAAAAATATCATTGCCAAAATCAAGGAGATTATTAATAAAAGGGTTACTCTTCCTGCAAATGAAGACATAATGGAAACCCAAACTGCATTTTTTGAGTCCTTGGCACAGCCCGAGGCAAGGACACGGATTAAGACTCTTCTTGAAAAAGGTCTACAGCAGCCTGGAGACGTGGAATTGAACTTTGCAAAATATCTATAAAGAAAACAGGGTTGACTATTGGTAATCATGCACGGTGAGGGCGATTTCATCGTGCTGATCATCCAAGGATTAGCTTTCAAAAGAGATTTATTTGCCAACATTTTAGAAAGTTCATTTGGAACACATGTTACTTAAACAAAGAGCCTAAAATAGTTGGGGAGCCATAGCGATGAAATGGTATACTTTAATTTTTTTTTGAAACGCAAAAAAGGATTCGGATTGTAAACGAACCTATCGCTAGCGAGATTTTTATTCACGTTTCTATGCTTATTGATGACGTCCAATGAGAGATCCTCTTGAAAACATTACCCAATAGAGCAAAGAAGGCCTAATGAATGATGATACTTATAAGCGTTAACTAAATTTCTCCATTTACCATCGAGCAGCCTTGGACAGGCTGCTCTTTTTGTTTCATAGGCTTTCTGAAATATCATAATCTCCTTCGTCTTCCCAATAGAGCGCCAATAGCTACTTTGAAATAGTTACCCCCGCGAAGTATACCAGTTTTTATGCAATGCTTACAACACATATGATTTTCAATATGCCACATTTGTTATCCAACATAGATCATAAAAATGGATTTTACAACAAAGGCAAATCTTGGGAGCCAAGTCTTATTCACTGAACAGTTTTTAACGTTCCATTACCACTAGCAGATGGAAATTAATTATCAACTTCTGCAGGAAAAGGCAGTAAAGGAAGTAGAGGGATATTTTAATTCACATCATGATCTCAGACTGACTTACCACACTTTAGAGCATACTCAAGGGGTGATAAAAGCTGCCCGGCAAATTGCGGAACATTACGCTATTAGCGCAGAGGAACTGCTGATCGTAATAGTCGCTGCCAGCTTTCACGATACGGGGTATTTTGAGGATATAGAAAACCATGAAGAAAAGAGTGCAGCGCTCGCAGATCGTTTTCTCATCACCCATCAGCTCTCAGCCGATGTACGCCAGCGGGTAAAAAATGCGATCCTTAGTACCAGATTACCTCAGCACGCGCCGGATCTTTTGGACCAAATCGTTTGCGATGCAGATCTTTTTCATCTCGGGTTGCCTACTTTTCGGGAACAATCAAAACTGTTGCGAAAGGAAATAGAAAACCTCCGTGGCTTGGATATCAGCAAAAAGGATTGGACGCAAAAAGACATAGGCTTTCTTTCCACTCAAAGCTATCATACCGATTATGCCCGCCATCTACTTGATAATCAGAAAGCCAAAAACCTAAATAAACTTAAACGAAAGCTTGCCGAAAATTGGGAAACAATCCCAAAAGTCGAAATACACAGATCAGATGAGGAGCCCGAGGTAAAAAAGACGAAAGCAGAAAAACCGGATAAGGGTATTGAAACCATGTTTCGCATCACCTCTGCCAACAACCAGCGACTGAGCGATATGGCGGACAACAAAGCCCACATACTCATCACCGTAAATTCTATTGTTCTCTCCCTGATCGTAAGTCTTTTGCTACGAAGGCTGGAAGATAATAGCAATCTGATCATTCCAACATTCATACTTCTGATGGTAAGTCTCTGCTGTGTAATAGTTTCTATAAGATCTACCCGGCCTAATATTCCTGGAGGACAGTTCAAACCTGAGGATCTTTCCAGTAAAAGTGTCAACCTGCTTTTCTTTGGGAATTTTTACCGAATGTCCCTGGATAGCTATTCAAAAGGAATGAAAATGGTCATGAGCGATAAAGACTTTCTTTACGGTACCCTTATTAAAGATATATATGCCCAGGGAGTTGTGCTCGGCAGAAAATACAAACTCATCCGCTTGGCCTATAATATTTTTATGTGGGGACTCATAACAGCTGTCTTTGCATTCATTGTCGCCATCGCCGTTGTAGAAAAACTTTAAACCCGACTTATTCGATTTAACCTCAACATTTAAAATTTCAAAATCCACATAATAAACAAAGCAATGAATATACTTCATCTAACATCAAGCCCAAGGGGCGAGGCATCTGTAAGCATTAAATTAGGGAATGCCATCGTAGAAAAACTGCGCGCATCTTCAAATGAGCCAAGTTCGGTAAGGACCCGAAATCTAGCCGCTAATCCATTTCCCCATTTGGAAGAAGTCCATCTAAATTCTTTTTTTACCCCAGTAGAAAATCATACACCTGAGCAGGCTGCGGCAATTAAACATTCAGACCAGGCAATTGCCGAAATCAGGGATGCCAATGTCATTGTAATAGGAGTGCCGATGTACAACTTTGGTATTCACTCCACCTTGAAAGCGTGGATTGACCATATCGCAAGAGCTGGGCAGACTTTTAAATATACCGATCAAGGACCTGTAGGGCTTATTGAAAATAAAAAGGTTTATCTGGCTATCGCGACAGGAGGCATATATTCGCAAGGGGAGATGAAAGCTTTTGATTTTACAGAACCCTATCTCAGGGCTGTGTTGGGATTTCTTGGGTTGACCGACGTTACTGCTTTTAGAGCAGAAGGCGTTAACTTGCCAACAGTTGGAGCACAAGGACTGATAAATGCAATTGAAAGCATTGCCTTGTAAATAAAATGCCCCTCTGCCTTTATAGATTAAGGCTGAGGGGCATTTATTGATTTTAATGTAAACAGACAGGTTATCTGGATTGAATAACTCATTAATAAAGTTGTAGAAATTAGACTCATCCACGATTTCTTTCAAAAACTACGGCCATTATTTCCGCAAATTGACCGACAGAAAATCCTTCCTATTGATTGCTGGATAGCAAAATTCTTTGCTATAAACAGTCGCGCATTTTGAGAGATAACCAGCCTGGTCATTAACACAATCTGCGATAAAATCAACGCTTTCTGCTAAAAAAAAAAATGCAATAAAATGCCAATCCTTGGTTGATGAAATTAAAATTTGTTGAATTGGAACTGGTTTTGGATAAACCTGATTCCATTGACCCCGTCTTGCCAGAAATAAAATTGTTGTAAAGCCTTGTTTGTATGTGTTCTATTAAATTGGCGGAAAGGGGTCAAATGAATTGGTTTGTGCAATTATAATACTATTTGGGAAATTGAGTTTGAGATCGCTCTTAGATCACCACCTATACCTGTATCGGTCGAAATACTATTAGGGTTTCAATAAGTGTCTTTAAAGTTTCTTTAAAGACTAGTACGTATGTTGATATCGGTCGGTATATGATTATGCTTTTTAGACAAACAACTTTGATAACATTTTAAAACGTTGGTTTACACGATGTAGATAAACACACCTTTTTTATGTGAAATGTAAAATGTAGATTTATCAACATATAATGCAGATTAATATGAGTAATAAACCAATTAATAGGTTAAAGGCAGTTTTAGCAGAGCAAGGTAAAACTAACAAATGGTTAGCTGTTGAATTAAATAAAAATGAGACTACTATTTCTCGTTGGTGTACAAACGAAGTTCAACCATCTATGGATAATCTTGTCATTATCGCTGAACTTTTAAAGATTGATGTTAGGGAATTATTAAACTCAACTAAATGATGGGATTGAATTTTTTTACAAATCAAGGCGAAAATACACTATATAAAAAATTTGTTGGAGTATTTAGTCACATGAAAAATATAGAATATTTTAAATCTGTTATTGGATATTTTAGGGCATCAGGATATTTTGCTATACGCGAACATTTCCCTGAGGATTTAAAAGTAAGAATTATCGCAGGTATTAATGTTGATCCTTTAATTGCGTTGGCTCAAAAGCAAGGATTAATGTTTAATACAAATACCAATGATACTAAACAAATTTTTGTAGAAAGTATCCAAGAAGACATAATTAATGCGAAATATAGTAAAAATATTGAAGAGGGAATATTGCAATTGATAGAAGATATTTCTTTAGGCCGAATAGAAATAAGAGCTCATAATTCAAAGAAATTGCATTCTAAATTTTATATTTTCTTATCGCCTAATTTTAATGAGCATAATCCGAATGGAATGGTTATAATGGGTTCTTCAAATCTGTCTGCTCAGGGATTAGGCTTGGAGGATGTTGAACATAATTATGAAATGAACATACAGCTTAATGACTATACAAATGTCAAATATGCCGACGACGAATTTGAAAAATTATGGCAAGAAAGTACAACGATACTCCCTGTTGATGCTCCATCACTAATCAAAAAGACATATCTTGAAATAAACCCAACACCATTTGAATTGTATGTTAAATTTTTAATCGAATTTTTTGGTAAAAATATAGAGTACGACCCTGATAGCATTAGTGATATTCCACTAAAAAAGTTCAAAAAATTAAGCTATCAAGTTGATGCAGTAAATCAAGGATACGAACTAATACTAAAATACAATGGTTTCTTTTTGGCCGATGTAGTAGGCACAGGTAAAACGGTTATGGCTGCTTTATTAGCAAAGAAATTTATTGTCAACAATGGAAGTAAAACGAGAATTTTAGTGGTGTATCCACCTGCCTTAGAAAAAAACTGGACAACTACCTTTAAAGACTTTCAAATTCATAATTATTGCGATTTTATTACCAACGGAAGTTTGGCTAAAATCATAGATGGTAAATTTAATAATGACAAAGAAAGATACGATTTAATATTGGTTGATGAAGCCCATAAGTTTCGTAATCACAGAAGCCAGCAGTTTCAAAATCTCCAAATCATTTGCAAAAGCGGTAGAGAAAATATAGGGAATGTTGAAGGTTTTGAAAAGAAGATAGTATTGATTTCCGCGACCCCATTAAATAATAAACCTGACGATATTTATAGACTTATTACTTTATTTCAAGATGAAAGAAACAGTACATTGCCCTCTGTCCCAGAAAGTAATTTACAAAAGTACTTTTATCCTCACACATTGAAATATAAAGAACTAATTAATCAGAAACCGCTTGATCTTACAGGCATACAAGCCATATTTAACGACATAAGAGATAAAGTAATTAAAGATATTACAATTCGAAGAACCAGAACGGATTTAAACAAAAACGAACGCTACAAAAAAGATTTAGACGACCAAAATATTTACTTTCCTAAAGTCGCTGACCCGTTTAAGAACGAATACGTTTTACCACACGATTTTGCTGAATTGTTTTTAGAAACTTTCAATACCATTATTGATAAAAACAAAATTGACTTCTACCGTTATCAGGCCATTGCCTATTTAACAGACGAAGCAAATAATGGAACATATCAAAATGCAGAAACTGTATCTAAATCTTTGGCAAGTATAATGCATAATCAGTTAATCAAGCGATTAGAGAGCAGTTTCTATGCTTTTAAAAAATCATTAAATAGAATCACAGAGTCAACGGATTTAATGATTAAAATGTATGAAAATGGTAAAGTTCATATAGCGCCAGGTTTAGATATTACTAATTTACTAAATCAAGGTTATACCGATGAGGAGATAGAATTTGAAATGCTGAAAAAAAATGATGACTTCAACCCAAAAAATAGAACCTTTGAGCAGAAAGATTTTGATAGAAAAGACAAAAGTGTATCATTTATCGAAGGATTGAAAAAGGATTACAAATATCTATCAACCTTAAATAACAAATGGCAAGCCATTGAAGAACATAACGACCCAAAATGGAATGAGTTCATCAACTTATTTAAAACAGAATATTTTGATAGCACTAAAAATGAGTTGGGGAAACTAGTAATATTTACAGAAAGTGCGGATACACTTTATTACCTTACTGATAGGCTAAGGAAAGAAACCAATTACAAAGTATTGAGTATTACATCCGAAAATAGGAATAAAGAGTTTGATACCATCCGCGAAAACTTTGATGCCAATTATGAAGGAAAATTTAAAAATGACTTTGATATAATACTTACAACTGATGTATTAGCAGAAGGTATCAACCTGCACAGGGCTAATGTAATTGTAAACTATGATACGCCATGGAATCCCACTAAATTAATTCAACGTTTAGGGCGTATTAATCGTATTGGTTCAAAAGCGCATTCTATTTACAATTACAATTTTTACCCATCGGAGCAGGGTGATGATCGAATTAATTTAAGGCAAAAGTCACTAGCGAAACTGCAAAGTAGCCACAGTGCTTTTGGAGAGGACAATAAGATTTATACACTGGATGAAATAATAGACCAGTTCAGGATGTTTGAAGAAAAAGAGGAGGATAAGGATGTGAGAACAGAATATTTAGAGTGGCTTCGCAAATTTAAAGAACAGAATGAAGAGCGTTTTAATGCAATAAAAAAAATGCCTTTAAAAATCAGATGTATTCGTGATGGAAATGGAAATAAGCAGAGTATTTCTTTTGTGAAAAATGGCGACTATAAAAATATTTATCTACATGTACATAATAATTCCTATCCCGTACCTTTTGAAAAGGCAGTTAAAATATTCGAAGCGACAAAAACAGAAGAGGGGATTTTACCAATTCCAGAAATGCACTACAAGCACGTCAATCATATCCTAAACCAGTTCGAAAAAGATATTACAACCCCTGAAATGGTAGGCGGTAAAGATGATACAAGTGATGTAAGAACACAGACTTCTGTTGTTCGGCTGGGCAACTGGCTGGCGGATACTTTAAGCACTGAGGACGGCAAACAGTCAGCTATTAATCTCTTACCATTATTGAAAAATGGCACTTATGCAAATCTTACGAACGAAGTTTATAAATTACGTAATGAGACTAATGCAAGTAAGTTAGAATCTGAACTAATTGCCTTGTCAAAAAAATACACATCTAAAATAAAGCGTGGGGCTAAGAAGGATTTAACGCCTATTGAACCAAAGATAATTATTTCAGAAACTTTTGCTTAACACTAGGAACTTGCAATGACAATAACAGAAATACGACAACTACTTGAAAGTCCATACAATCAAAAGGAATGGAAAGTTTTTTTGCAAAGCCACTTCACCAACGGTAGATTATTTGGCGATGCCCATACAATAGAATTAATAGATGAAAATATCAGTTCAAAATGCTATTCATTGGGTAATTATGAGGTTGATGAATACACCAAAATAGGCATATTTGAGGTACAGCTAAATGACAATATTAAGCTTACACGAAATAGAGTTGGCTTAAGAAATTTAATAAAAAGTATAACCCAACAGGTTGCTGGAGCAATGGTTGTATTTGTACAGGGGGATAAATGGCGTTTTAGTTATATCAGTAAGCGTAAAATTAGAAACATAGATACTAATCTAATTGAGGATAAGGAGACAAACCCGAAACGATATACCTATTTGTTTGGAAAAGGCGAAAAGGCACTGACAGCCGCACAGCGATTTGATAAACTTATCCAAAAACAACAAGGTAATTTAAATCAGTTTCTTACACTAAACGATTTTGAAGAGGCATTCTCTGTAGAAAAATTGAGTAAAGAATTCTTTAAAAATTATAAAGAAATTTACGAAGACTTTGTAGAGTATATTACTGGATACCGCTATATAAAAAAAGGAAGCAAGTGGTCAGTTTCGAAAACACACGAACCACACTTTGATTTTCATGATATTTTTAAGAATGATGACAAAGCGGTTCGGGATTTTTTCAAGCGAATGCTAGGGCGGATTGTGTTTCTATACTTCATACAAAAAAAAGGTTGGTTGGCTGTGCCAAAAGATCAAAATTGGGATAATGGAAATCCAGAGTACTTGTATCAACTTTTTAAAAATGCTAAATACAAAGAACTTTTTTACAGCGATTATTTAGCGCCTTTATTCTTTGAAACCTTAAATAATTCGAAGTCTGAAGATGAAAATGCTGATTTTCGTTTTCCTTATTTAAACGGTGGTTTGTTTGATAAAACTCAAGATGAACGATACGATAAATTAGCATTACCATCTCATATTTTTAATAAGCTATTTGATACATTTAATAATTTCAACTTTACTATTTACGAAGATGCCCCAGATGAACATACGGTAGCTGTTGACCCAGAGATGCTGGGACATATCTTTGAAAATTTGTTAGAAGATAACAAGGATAAGGGAGCTTTTTATACACCTAAAGAAATTGTGCACTATATGTGTAAGGAGAGTTTGAAAGCCTACTTGATTAGTCAAGATGATCTCAAAGCAACAGACAATGTTGTAGCTCGGGTTGCATTAGATAAAATTATACATCAGGTGGATTTGGACGTTGATGAGACCAAGTATGCCGAAAAATTTGCTTTCAAAATCATAGATAAACTAAAAGAAGTTAGAACTTGCGATCCAGCCATAGGTTCTGGCGCATTTCCTATAGGATTATTGCAGGAGATATTTAACGCTCAAATATTTCTGATGGAGCTTTCGGGGTTTACCAAAAAGATTTCAGATGCAGAAATTAAAAAGCATATAATTGAAGAAAGTATTTACGGTGTGGACATTGATGCTGGTGCGGTCGACATTGCACGCCTGCGTTTCTGGCTCAGCTTGGTCGTGGATGAGCCTAAGCCACAACCATTACCCAACCTGTCTTTTAAAATTGTATGCGCTAACACCTTGATACCATTGGGTAATACAAACACTTATAATATTAATCAAGGCACAGATATCATAGAAGAAATAACAAAGATTAGAGAAAGTTATTTTAATGCCAATAAAGATGAAAAAAAGGATTTAGAACGAAGTTTTAGAAATCTGCAGGCCAAACTTTGGACATCTGCTAAAGACTGGGCTACCAAGGCAGAAAGTGAATATTATAAAAAAATAAGCGAATTTAATCCCTTTGTAGATAAAAGCTGTTCTTGGTTTGACCCTTGGTGGATGTTTGGCGTCAGCGATGGTTTTGATATTGTGATAGGAAACCCTCCATATATAAAGGAAGCCACAAATAAGGGCGCTTTTGAAGGTTTTAAAAAAAGCAAATATTACCAAGGTAAGATGGACTTATGGTATGGATTTGCGTGTGTAATGTTGGATAATCTCAAAAAAAACACAGGTATCCTAACGTTTATAGCTACTAATAATTGGGTGACAAATGCAGGTGCATCAAAATTTAGAAGTAAGATAACTGAAGACGCACAAATACTACAATTAATTGATTTCGGAAATTACAAAATATTTGATAGTGCGAGTATACAAACAATGGTAATGCTTTTCAAAGCAAATAGTCATTTGCAAGATTATGATTTTGATTATCGTAAGATAATAAGTAATCCAGTTATATTAGACGACATCACATCATTACTAAATGGAGTGACAAATGATCACTCTCAGATACTTACGCCTACATTTAATAGAGAAACAATAAAAAATAAAACATTTGTATTTAGCGAAGATAGTATTGATCTTATCTTGAGCAGTATTAGTTTAAAATCAAATTTTAGTATTGATGGCACAACAGAAATAATGTCTGGCATTGATGTTTTACAAGATTTTTTAAATAAGGATGCAACTGAAAAAATTGTTCATAATGTCAAAACTGGACAAGGGGTTTTTGTTTTGACACAAAGTGAAATTGACGAATTAAATTTAACAAATGATGAGCGTAACCTTTTACGACCATACTACACGACAGAGAATCTTCAGAGATTTTACGGCGATCAGAGAAACAAATATTGGATAATATACACCGATTCGACTTTCAAAGATCCATCCAGGATAAAATCATATCCTAATTTAAAAAGACATTTTGATAAATTTTTGCCGATTCTCACTTCTGATAATAAGCCTTATGGACTTCATCGGGCTAGAAATCCGTATTTCTTTGAAGGGGAGAAGATATTCTCCGTGCGAAAGTGTGCGTCACCTGCATTTACTTACACTGATTTTCCTTGTTATGTATCAAGAGCATTTATAGTCATTAAAAGTAATCGCATTAACCTAAAGTATTTATCGGCTCTACTTAATTCAAAGCTTATCGATTTTTGGTTAAGATATCGCGGAAAAATGCAAGGATTTCAATATCAAATAGATAAGACTCCCTTGATTGAATTACCTTTAATTAAGACAGATGAGGAGCGAGTTTTTGCTTTTTTAGTTGATTATGTTTTGCTTCAAAAGAAGTTTCAATCAGACACAACATTCTTTGAAAGGTTAATAGATGCAATGGTCTATGAGTTGTATTTTCCAGATAAGATAAAGCAGGGCGGTGCAGAAGTGTTGAAGTACCTTAGCAATTTGCCCGAAATAAAACCGGAACAGGACGAGCAAAATTTGAAAACCATTGGAAAGCTACAAAAAGAGCTTTCAGATCCAAAGCACGACATCAGTGCCGCTTTGCTAAAACTACTAACTATTGAAGAAATTAATATCATTGAGGGTAGAAAATGAAAAGAATAACAATATTAGAATTATCGAATTTTCGTGCCTTCTTTGATAAGTACACAATAGAATTGAATAATGGAGAGAATTTGCTCATTTACGGTGAAAATGGAAGCGGAAAGAGTTCATTATTCAAATCATTGAATAATTTTTTAAGTAGCAGTCAAAATACCAGCCTTCCTTACATCAAGCATCACCATAAAACGGGCGATGAAGGCATTCTTTCATATACTTTCAACGATTTTGACCTGCCGACCAGTACGATTACTTCGAGCTTCGGTGAAACTATCAGTTTTGGAAGCAACATTGTAACAACAGATACAGAGCAATTCATTAAAACAGCAGAACTAACCAAAGGGTTTTTGGACTATAAAGGTTTGCTTGCGGTATACAATCATAATGAAGCGCAACCTAATTTGTTCGATTTAATAATTCTGAATCTATTTAGACATTTTATT
>Ga0247815_10003252_pt1 | contig 11718 bp, 11 predicted proteins | sample UWRJL194509B1_FD_181014 | JGI IMG/M metagenome (GOLD analysis project Ga0247815, IMG submission 181014) | Plant litter microbial communities from Arlington Agricultural Research Station in Wisconsin, United States - UWRJ-L194-509B-1 | ecosystem: Environmental > Terrestrial > Plant litter >... | reverse complement strand
CGCCGCGCGTGGAGTACGAGCTGAGTGACCTGGCCGGCACGCTGATCCCGCACGCCGTGGCGCTCGCCGACTGGGCGGTGCAGCACAACCCCGACATCGAGACCAACCGCGACAGCTACGACGCCGACCACCCCTGACCCGCTGTGAGCCTGCCCGTCCGCCAACAGGCCGAGATCGCGGAATCGTCCGCCAACAGGACCGATTCGGGCGTGTCGCGCCGCCCATCCTGTTGAGTGCCGAAGGAATGGGCCGCCGAGTCACCTGCGGCGGTAGTCGCTGCCATCGGCGGACCGGCTGAGCAGCCCTCCATCCACAAGTGCACGGCGGAGCAACGCCGGGTCATCGGCGAGCTCGGCCAAGCGCTCGGTAAGCTCGAGCTCGCCGAGCGGTTCGTCGGCGATCACTCGATCGAGTGCCCAGCGCAGCAACTCCTCGCGAGCGGATGCCGCGGCCGGCCAGTGCGCGATCCGCCCGCCCTGGAGAAAGCGGTCCAGACCTTCGAGCCGAGGCTTCGCGGTGGTGGCGAGCAGCGCGGTCAGGTTCTCGCCGGTCGCCTGCCACTCGCCATCACTCCTCGAGATCAGGCCTGCGCGCTCGAGGCTCGCGAGATCGCGATCCCGTCGTGCGCTGGCCGCCACCGGAACCCCGAGCACCACCTCGGAGAATGTCCTACGGGAGTTCGCGTTAGCCAGGGCCGCGATCACCGGCCGCCACAGTTCGAGATTCTCGTCGGTCATCCCGTCACGGTATCGCGACTCGCACGACGGAAACTCAGGAGACTGGTCGCGCTGCCGAGAGCCCGCCCACACCCGCACCGTTGGAAACTCAGGAGTGTGGTCATCCCGTGTCGGAGGGATCCGCGTGATACCGGGGTGCGCAGAAGCCACCACCGACCAGAGACCTGAGTTTCCATATCGCTGCCGTCGGGACGCGGTGACCACAGTCCTGAGTTTCCGAAGGGGACAGGAGGCAGCGGGCGGCGGCGGGCTGTGCCACGGTTGACCCATGGCGAAAAAGATCCTGCTCGACTGCGACCCCGGTCTCGACGACGCGTTGGCGCTGCTGCTGGCGCACGGCGACCCCGATCTCGAACTGGTCGCCGTCACCACCGTCGGCGGCAATGTCGGGCTGCCGCTCACCACCAAGAACGCGCTCGAGCTGCGCGAGTACCTCGGCTTCGACGTGCCCGTCGCAGCCGGTGCCGCCGAGCCGCTCGTCGGCCCCACCCGCGACGCCGTCGAGGTGCACGGCGAGACCGGGCTCGGCAACACGAACCTCCCCGCCGCCACGAAGCCTGTGGACGATCGGCACGCCGTCGAACTCATCATCGAGACCCTGCGGGCGCAGCCGGGCGCCATCCACCTCGTCGCGACCGGCCCGCTCACCAACATCGCGCTAGCCCTCAAGCAGGAACCCGCCATCGCGCGCTGGGCCGCCTCATTCACGATCATGGGCGGCTCCTTCACCCGTGGCAACGTCACGCCCGCGGCCGAGTTCAACATCTACGCCGATCCCGAGGCCGCGCGCATCGTCTTCGACGCCGACTGGCGCGTGACGATGATCGGCCTCGACGTGACACTCCAGGCGCAGGTGAACAGCCCGGTGATCGACCGACTCGCGGTGCACGGTCTGCTCGCGGACGAGTTCATCCTGCCGCTCGCCACGTTCTGGGCGGGCGACGATGACGGCCAGGCCGTGCACGACGTCTGTGCGGTCGCCTACGTCGCGCGCCCCGATCTGTTCGCCGGAAGGACAGCGCGAGTGGATGTCGAGACCCGCGGCCAGTTCACCCTCGGCGAGACGGTGGTCGACTTCGATTCCCCCACTCCGAATGCGTACGTTCCGGTCACCCTGGACGTGCCCGGCTTCTGGGCCTACGTCGAGCGCATCTACGGACGGGTCGCCGAAACGCATGGCTGATCTGCTGCTCGACCGTCTCGATCGCACCGCCCCCTACGACCCAGACTCGGTCTTCGACCAGTTCGTCGAGTGGGCGAGCGGTCGCGGGCTCACCCTGTATCCGGCGCAGGAGGAGGCGATCATCGAGATCGTCTCCGGCGCGAACCTCATCCTCAGCACGCCCACCGGCACGGGTAAGTCGCTCGTCGCGATCGGCGCGCACTTCGCCGCCCTCGCGCAGGGCAAGCGCACCTACTACACCGCGCCGATCAAGGCGCTGGTGTCGGAGAAGTTCTTCGCTCTGGTCGAGATCTTCGGGGCCGAGAACGTCGGGATGGTCACGGGCGACTCCAGCGTGAACGCCGACGCGCCGATCATCTGCTGCACCGCGGAGATCCTCGCAAACCTGGCGCTGCGCCACGGTGAGGATGCGCCGGTCGACCAGGTGGTGATGGATGAGTTCCATTTCTACTCCGACCCCGATCGCGGTTGGGCCTGGCAGGTGCCTCTGCTGACGCTGCCGCGCGTGCAGTTCATCCTGATGTCGGCGACGCTCGGCGACGTCGAGTGGCTGGCGAAGGATCTGAGCCAGCGCAACGCTCGCGAGACCGCGGTCGTCACCGGCGTCGATCGCCCGGTGCCCCTGCACTATTCCTACGTCACCACGCCGGTGCACGAGACGGTCGAAGACCTCCTCGGCACCGGTGAGGCGCCCATCTACATCGTGCACTTCTCGCAGCTCGCGGCGCTGGAACGCGCGCAGGCCCTCACCAGCGTGAAGATCGCGAGCCGTGAGCAGCGCGACGAGATAGCCGAGGCGATCGGCGATTTCCGCTTCACCACCAACTTCGGACGAACCCTGAGCCGCCTCATCCGTTCCGGAATCGGCGTGCATCACGCCGGAATGCTGCCTAAGTACCGACGGCTGGTCGAGCAGCTCGCCCAGCAGGGCCTGCTCAAGGTGATCTGCGGCACCGACACGCTCGGCGTCGGCATCAACGTGCCGATCCGCACGGTGTTGCTCACCGCGCTGACCAAGTTCGACGGCACCAAGATGCGGCAGCTGAGCGCGCGAGAGTTCCATCAGATCGCCGGGCGCGCGGGCCGCGCGGGCTACGACACCGCAGGCACCGTGATCGTGCAGGCGCCCGAGCACGAGACCGAGAACGCCCGGCTGCTGGCGAAGGCGGGCGACGATCCGAAGAAGATCAAGAAGATCGTGCGCAAGCGGGCACCCGACGGCTTCGTGTCGTGGGGCGAGGCGAGTTTTCAGCGACTGGTCGCGGCGCAGCCGGAGACCCTCAGCTCGAGCATGCAGATCAGCCACGCCATGGTGCTGAACGTGATCGGCCGCGGCGGCAAGCCCTTCGACGAGCTGCGCGCCCTGATCGAGAACAACCACGAGCCGCGGGCACGTCAGCGCGAGCTCGCTCGGCAGGCCCTCGCCATCTACCGCACCCTGCGCACCGCCGAGATCGTGCAGCAGAGCGCGGATGGCGCGATCACCCTCACCGTCGACCTGCAGCAGAACTTCGCGCTCAACCAGCCGCTCTCGCCGTTCGCCCTGGCGGTGTTCGATCTGCTGCAGCCCGCCGAGGGCGCTGTTCAGACGAGCCCCACCTACGCGCTCGACCTCATCTCGGTGCTCGAGGCGACGCTCGACGATCCGCGTCCGGTGCTCTCTGCCCAGCAGCACATGGCTCGCGGTGAGGCGATCGCCGCGATGAAGAGCGAAGGCATCGAATACGAGCAGCGCATGGAACTGCTCGAGGAGATCACCTGGCCGAAGCCGCTCGACGAGCTGCTGGATGCCGCCTTCCAGACCTACCGCGCCTCGCAGCCCTGGGTCGGCGACTTCGAGCTCAGCCCCAAGTCCGTCGTTCGCGATCTGTACGAGCGGGCGATGACCTTCAACGACTTCATCGGCTTCTACAAGCTCAACCGGTCCGAGGGCCTGGTGCTGCGCTACCTCTCCGACGCGTACAAGGCCGCGCGCCAGACCATCCCCGACGAGGCCAAGACCGAGGAGCTGCTGGACCTCATCGAGTGGCTCGGCGAGCTGGTGCGGCAGGTCGACTCCAGCCTGCTCGACGAGTGGGAGCAGCTGATCAACCCGGCCGCGGCACCGGATGTCGCCGCTCCCGTACTGCCACCGACACCGAAAGGCGTCACGAGCAACGTCCGGGCCTTCCGCATCCTCGTGCGCAACGAGCTATTCCGCCGGGTTCAGCTCGCCGCCCTCGAAGACTACGAACAGCTGGGCGAGCTGGATGCCGCGGCCGGCTTCGATGCGGATGCCTGGGCCGACGCCATGGAGGCCTACTTCGAGGTGCACAACAACCTCTCGACCGGGGGTGATGCGCGCAGTTCCGCCATGCTGATCGTCGAGGAGGGCGCGCAGCAGTGGACGGTGCGCCAGATCTTCGACGACCCGGCGGGCGATCACGACTGGGGCATCAGCGCCACGATCGACCTGGCCGAGTCGAACGAGGCGGGCGTCGCGGTGGTGCGGGTGACCGACGTGGGGATGCTGTAGTCGAACGGGCGAGCGCTACAGCTCGTAGCTCCGCCAGCGCTCGTCGACGGTGAAGCCCAGCGCCCGCACGGTGGCGAGGCTTGCGTCATTGACCGCGGCGCCGCCGGTGCCCACGACCGTGACGCCGTCGTCCTCGACCACGGCGATGATCGCCGCAGCTACTACCGCGGCACCGAGGCCGCGCCCGCGGTGACTGGCGAGCACCGACGCGAAGTCTACGTCGGCGGTATCTCCGACCACCGAGATCGAGGTCGCCGCGACCAGCACGTCCTGGTCCCAGGCGCCGAACAGGCGGGTGCCGGGCTTCCAGAGCGCGACGGTCTGCTTGAGATCGAGCAGCTCGTGCGCGGTGGCAGGAGTGAAGGGATAGTCGGGGTTGGTCTGGGACTCGAGGCCGTGGAGGGCGCGGGCGTCCTCGGGCTGCAGCTCGCGGACATCCGCTCTGCTGCGTCTGGCCCGAAGCTCGGCGAGGTCGGTCACGGCGAGGTGCGCGCCCCAGGATTCGCCCACGATGCGATACCCGGCCGCCTCGAGCTCGGCACAGCGGGGGTCGTCGTCGCGCAGGATGTCAGCCATCCGTTCAGGCTAGCGGCGAGCGTAGATTGACAGCATGACCGTGTGGAGGGATGCCGCAGACATCGTCGGCGACCGGCTGTACGCGATTCACCGACAGGCGAGGCTTCCGTTCGAGCGTCAGCCGCCGGTGATCCGCTACCGCGGCGGGCGGCTCGCCCCGGTGCTGCTCATCCCCGGGGTCTACGAGACCTGGCAGTTCATGCGACCGCTCGGCGACCATCTGCACGGGCTCGGGCATCCGATCCATGCGCTCACCGAGCTGGGGTACAACCGCAAGTCGATCGCCGCCACGGCCGCCGTCGCGCAGCGCTACCTCGACGAGAACGACCTGCGTGACGTCATCCTGATCGGACACAGCAAGGGCGGCATCATCGGCAAGCACATGATGGTGACGGATGACATCTCCGGTCGCATCGCGCAGCTGGTCGCGGTCAACTCGCCCTTCGGCGGCTCCTCGCTCGCCCGGTTCGCGCCCAACCCGGCACTGCGCGTCTTCGACCCGCGCAACGAGCTGATCGTCACCCTGGCGGGCAACGTCGACATCAACGCCCGCATCACGTCGATCTATTCGCGGCTCGACCCGATCATCCCCGGCGGAAGCCACCTCGATGGTGCGGTCAACATCGAGCTGCCGATGGTGGGTCACTTTAGACCACTTGGATCGGCGGATTTATTCCAAGAGGTAGCCCTGGCGATAGCCCGGAGGTAGAAGAATGAGCCGCATGCAGAGACACCAGAAGCTCGTTCTCGCGATCGCGATCCTCGCCTCCTTCGTGTCGTTCCTCGACGGCTCGGTGGTACAGGTCGCGCTCCCTGCTATCCAGCGTGAGCTCGGGGGTGGCCTCAGCACGCAGCAGTGGGTGGTCGACGCGTACCTCATCACCCTCGGCGCGCTGATCCTGCTGGCCGGATCGTTGTCGGATGTCTACGGCCGCATCGTCATCCTGAGGATCGGGCTTATCGGCTTCGGTGTCGCCTCTATCGCCTGCTTCGCGTCGCAGACCCCCGAGATGTTGGTCGCCGCCCGCGCGGTGCAGGGAATCGGCGGGGCGCTGTTGGTGCCCAGTTCGCTCGCACTCATCCTGTCCAACTTCAGCGGTGCAGCCCAGGCGAAGGCCATCGGGCAGTGGACGGCCTTCACCAGCGTCGCCTTCATCGCCGGTCCGCTGCTGGGCGGGGTCTTCGTCGACGTGCTGTCGTGGCGCTACATCTTCGCGATCAACGTGCTGCCGATCGCCGTGGCGCTCGTGCTCCTGGCCGTGTTGAAGCAGAAGGACGTGCGCCGGGCCGGGATCTCGATCGACTACCCGGGCGCGGTCCTCGGCGTCGTCGGCCTCGGCCTGCCCGTGTTCGCCCTGATCGAGCAGGGCAACCTGGGCTGGTCGGATCCGCTGATCTGGGGCTCGATGACCCTCGGGGTGCTCGCGTTCGCCGCGTTCCTCTGGCGCGAGAAGACCGCCAAGCAGCCGATGATGCCGCTCGGGCTGTTCCGTGTGCGCAACTTCGCCGTAGGCAACATCGCGACGACCGCCATCTACGCGGCGCTTTCTCTCGGCGGGTTCCTGCTCACGATCTTCCTGCAGCAGGTCGGCGGCTACAGCGCGCTGATGGCGGGACTCGCGATTCTGCCGCCGACGCTGATCAGCATCTTCCTGTCGTCCTACATCGGAACACTCGCTGGCCGGCTCGGCCCACGGCTGTTCATGAGCGTGGGGCCGGTACTGGCCGGGCTGGGCTACTTCTATCTGCTGTTCGCCGACGCGACCCCCGACTACTGGACCCAGATCCTGCCCGGCGTGATCCTGTTCGGCCTGGGACTCACGATCACCGTCGCGCCGCTGACCAGCGCGATCCTGGGATCGATCGACCCGGCACAGTCGGGCATCGGCTCGGCCATCAACAACGCCGTCTCGCGCGTCGCCGGGCTCATCGCCACCGCCTTCGTCGGCGTCATCATCGGCGCGAAGATCGAGCTCGCCGGTTTCGACCGGGGCATGATCGTCACCGGCATCCTGTTCGTGATCGGCGGCGTGGTGTCGTTCATCGGCATTCGCAATCCACCGAAGCAGCCCGCCGGCGCGTCGAGCGCCGCGTCCCCGCCCGTCACAGGATCCACGCCTCCGCCGGCGCCCGCACCGCCCGCGACCGCACCCAGCAAGTAGGGGCACGAGACGTCCGTCCCCACAGAGCGACCGGGCTAGCCGAGCAATCGATCCCCGCTGAATACCAGCAGCACGACGTTCACGAGCGCCGCAGCGATGATCAGCTGGAACAGCAGCCGCGTCGGCGGGCGACGCAGCAGCAGGGCGATAGCGGCGGCAAGCAGCAGAGTCAGAGCCAGGCCGACCCACTGCAGCACGGTCTTCGCGCCCGACGGCCCGGCGAAGGCGAAGAGTGCGGCCAGCACCAGCGCAGCCCAGATGACGACTCCGGATGCCCGGCGCCCGATCCGGTGCGGGAGCCCCGCGATTCCTGTGCGGGCATCGTCGTCGAGATCGGGCAGCACGTTGGCGAAATGAGCCGCGACGCCGAGCATCGCGCCGAGCCCGAACGCCCAAGGCGCCGCCACCAGCGGTTCTGGTCGGGCCAGGGTAGCGATCGAGGGGAGCAGCCCGAACCCGACGATGTACGGCAACACCGAGATCGGCGTGTTCTTGAGTCCGGCGTTGTAGGCCCAGGCCGCCGCGATGAATACCGCCTGCGCGAGGGCGGCCCACAGCCCGAGCGGCACGGTCAGCAGCACCCCGAGCAGCGCGGTGACGACCGCACTCGCGCGCACCAGTCGGATGCTCACCAGGCCGAGCGCAACCGGCTTATCGGTGCGGCCGACCGCTCGGTCTCGCTCGGCATCCAGCCAGTCGTTGGAGAGCCCGACCGAGACCTGATTCGCTAGCACCGCGAGACCGAGCAGCACGATGCGCCAGGACGCGAGCTGCAGGCCCACTCCGAGCAGGACCGCCACGACGGTGACCGCGAGGCCGGGCCCGGGGTGCGTCGACAGGGCGAGGGCGCGCAAGCGGGAGGCCATACGCCCATGGTACGGCGGCGACGGAGACTCAGCTTCGGCGGCGCGGCCCGCGGTGTGGGGGCGTCACATCCGACTAAATTGGGGGCATGACGATTGCTCCATCTGCCGGCTCGCTAGCCGAGCTGCTGCCCGGTAGCTGGCACATCGGCGCCACCAACTTCCCGATGTGGCTGCGCGGCGATCGACTCTCGCCGACGCTCACCTACACGATCCGGAGCGAGCAGCCGCTCAAGCTGCTCGACACCGTCAGCTACAGCACGCCGGGCGGAGCACAGAAGTCGATCGTGGGTATCGACACCTTCCGCGGCGACGGCACTGACGCCGCGGGCTTTGTCTGGCGCGGGCGTGGCCTGCTCTTCCCCTTCGCCAGCCGCTGGAAGGTCGAAGGTATCGGACCGTCCCACGAATTCGTCGTGACCCGATTCTCGAAGTCGCTGGTCAGTCCCGCCGGGGTCGACATCATGGTCCGTGACGGCGCCCGGCTCGACGCGCAAGAGCTGCGCACCATCGTCGCCACCAGCCCCGGGGAATTCGGGCTCGCTCCGGAGGACCTCGCGAGTCTCACCTGGCTCGAGCTGCCGACCACCGCGTAGCGATCGCGGTCGCTGTAGTACCTACGTCGTAGGTACCTACATCGTCGGTCGTTCGAAACCGAGCGCCGCGAGCACCTCATGCGGGCGTTCGACCGGGCCATAATGCCCGCAATCGGCGATGACGGTGCCCACGGTCTGGGGCAGCAGCCGTCGCAGTTGCTGCAGGTCGGTGGGGGAGACGAACACATCCCGATCGCCCTTCAGTGCGTGTACGGGGCAGCTGATGGTGCCCCAGAGCGTCTCGGCCGGGTAGCCGCGTGTAGCCCTGGCGGCGACACTGAACGACCGCGGCCGCAGCTCGTGCGCGAGGGCCTCGATCTGGGAGCGAGGGATGCGCGTCCAGTGCCGGAACAGCGGCGCCACGGCCAGGCGCAACAGCCCGACCCGATCCACCCCGCGCACGAGCGCGCGACCCGCCGCACCGAAGACCGCGAGGGCCTGCATCACCCTCCAGAGCATCACGAAGCCGGGTAGTTCTCTGAACCGGGACACCGGATGCTCGACCGCCCTCATCACCGAGAACGTGGTGCCCGACACCAGGCCGACATCACGGGTGCGCTCAGGCCAGGTCGCGGCCATGTGCAGCGCGACGAAGCCGCCGAGCGAATGCCCGACCAGGCGCCATTCGCTGTACCCGAGTCGCAGCACGACGTCGCGCACCAGGCTGCTGATGGCGAGCACGGTCTGGTCGCCGCCGTCGTCGTGGGTGCCACTGAGGGTCGCGTCACCCCAGCCGGGCAGGTCGAGCAGCACGGTCTCTCCGAGGTCGATGCCGTCGGCGTGCGCGGCGAGCAGCAGGGGTGTCCAGGTGGTCCACGACCCGGCCGCGCCGTGCAGGAAGACCGTGGCGACCTGAGCTCGGCGCACGGCGGGGTGCCGCGCGACGCAGCTACCGAGCTCGCTCGACACCGTCGTGGTGACGAGCCCGACGACGCCCGGATCCGTGATCAGCCCGTAGGGGGCGTACCCGGGCAGGACCGTCAATCCGGGTCCCCGACGATCTCGTCGCGCACCCGGCGCAGGTCCTCGAGCAGGAAGCCGACCAGCACCCAGTTCTCCTCGTCTGGACGCAGCACCACGAGCGGCGCGGTCAGGGCGGGGAGCTCCGCGGTGACCGGCGGCGGTTCATCGCGCCCGCGCGGTGCCTGAGCGAGCAGAAGCAGATCGTGGGCGGCGCGATCGAGTTCCGTCGCGATGGACTGCACCACCGCATCCGTCGTCAGTGACGTGTCGTAGCGGTCGCGCACCGCGCGCGCCATCCCCGGAACCCGGGTCGCCAGCACGGTGAGGGTGTCGAGAAAGGCCCGATCGCGGGCGAGCTGCCGCCGGTGCCGCCCGCCGCGCGGGTTCAAGGTGAGGCTCTCGTCGGCGCTGGCCAGCGCGGCGGCGGCGTCATCTCGCAAGCCGCGCAGGGTGCGGGCACGTTCCAATACCGCCTCGACGCCCCGGCTGTCGGTGGGGATGCGCAGCACATGGGCGAGATCGCCCAACGTGCCGGCGATCTCCGAGGCGAGGCGCGTGACCGCGTCGTGGGCCGGGCCGAACAGCACCGGCGGCACCACCAGCACGTTCACCGCGAGGCCGATGAGCGCACCGATCACGGTCTCGACGATCCGGTCGACGGCGTATCCGGGGGTCTGCAGACCGAGGGCCAGCACCAGCATCGCGCTGATCGGGATCTGGTTCGCCGAGCCGGGGGAGAGCCGCAGCACCCAGGCGAGCAGGAGCGACACGACGATGATGCCCAGCACCACCCAGGTCGAGTGGCCGAACAGGTCGCCGGCCGCATACGCCAACAGCACGCCGACGATCACGCCGACGCTGCGTTCGACTCCCTTCGCCAGCGACTGGTTGACGCTCGGGGCGACGACGAGCAGCGCCGCGATGGCGGCGAAGATCGGCAGCGGCTGGTGCAGAAGCGCCGCACAGACCAGCCAGGCGACGATCGCGGCCAGAGAGGTCTTGACGACCTGGAGCAGCGGGCTGCGAGAGGATGCGCGCAGGGAGGCGATCGGTCGCATCCTGCCAGCGTAGCCCCGCTATTTCGTGGGGAGTTGGTATCCGCTGAGGGGGCTCGCCGCGGGAAGGGAGGGGGCGGCGGTAGCCGTGGCGGCCCCGCCGAAGGCGACCGTGAGCAGCAATGTGCTCGCGACGATGCCTACGGCGGAGACACCGCTCGCCGTCGCCGAGACGCGGGTGAGGCGTCCGGCGCGGCGGGCGCGACGCACGAGGACCGCGATCACCACGAGGCTGACGGTTGCCAGGGCAACCGTCAGCATCAGCGGGATGGTGATTGCAGTGCTTGCCGCGGGCACGGCATCGAGCGCAGCATTCATTGCTGTGTTCCTCTCGGGTAAGGAACTGCCCGTGTCGGGTACACGGGCGGTTGTCGTTGTCCGCATTTCGGGGGACTGCGGTGGCGACTCATTGAAAGTAGCAGCGGCGAGCGCTGCGGTTCAACAGGAAGCTGCCCCCAGTTCGGGGGAGATTCAGATGATTTCATCAGTGAACAAATAGGGCAGCTGCTCGATCAGCGGTGTTTTCGGCACCCGACGACGGAATCCGCAGATTTCGTGGCGAATTCCTCCGTCGATGCGCGAGACACGCAGCAATCGGTCGTCGCCACGAAGATGAGAGGCCTCTCATGGCGCCCTCCCGGTGTTCTCATCCGCACGGAAGACCGTTGTACTGTGACCGGATGGTCGCACACGAGAGCGGGCCGAAGCCCGCGGAAGAGGCAACGATCATGCGCACACGCACTCGATTCATCATCACCGGAGCCGCGACCCTGGCGATCCTCGGCCTCGGCACCGCCGGAGCGGTCGCCATGACGAACTCGCTCGGCATCACAGAGCAGGCTGGCCAGGTGCAGAAGATCGACTCGGTGACGACAGGCCGGGATGGTTCCGGTAGCGACGACAGCACCTCCAGCCCCACGCCTACGCCGACACCCTCCACCAGCACCGACCCGAGCGGAACCTCGACGGTGGAGCCCGCTGCCCCCGTCTACATCGACGATCACGGCGGCGACCGGCCCGACGGCGTCTCCGACGATGGCCCCAACCACGACCTGGGCGACGACCACG
>Ga0247815_10003251_pt1 | contig 11718 bp, 12 predicted proteins | sample UWRJL194509B1_FD_181014 | JGI IMG/M metagenome (GOLD analysis project Ga0247815, IMG submission 181014) | Plant litter microbial communities from Arlington Agricultural Research Station in Wisconsin, United States - UWRJ-L194-509B-1 | ecosystem: Environmental > Terrestrial > Plant litter >... | reverse complement strand
AAAACCGATCCTGATGATGGGTGTAGCAATCAGGATCACCACACCCAGCTGGATAATTTCTGTGGCACTGCCACTTTTTAATCCATTGATAATCCCTGTGAGGCTGGTATAACCTGCAGGTTCCCCATTAAAAGTTGTATAGTCCGGGATACCTGCTCCCTTTTGTACCAGGTAAAGGACGCCGCCGATAATCGCTACTGCCCCCGAAAGCAAAACCCCATATCTTAAAACCGTACCAATCAGCTGCTGCATATCATAGTCGGTCACGCTGTTATTTTCTGTAGACTTCATTTTTAAAATTTATGGTAAAAACCGTTATATATCATGTTTAGCGCAATCATTGTGATGGCGATACTAAAGATCAGCTTCAGTGATTTTACGTTGATCCGCATCAGTAGTTTTGATCCTGTATAGGCACCTGCCAGTACACCGATAATCACAGGAAAGGCCAATCCCGGATCAATATATCCTCTTTGCAGGTATACTACGGCACTCGCTGCCGCAGTTACGCCCACCATAAAATTACTGGTCGTTGTACTTACCCTGAAAGGCACCCGCATAGCTGTATCCATAGCGAGCACTTTTAATGCACCGGAGCCTATACCCAGTAAACCAGACAATACACCTGCGATGGTCATGATAGAGAAACCTCCGCCAATATTCTTTAATTTATACTCTACAGGGCCATCTTTGGAAGGATAACTGCTGTTCAATTTCAAGGTATAAGACAGTTTACTGCCTTCCGGCAGGGCATCCTCATGTTTTTTCCTCAGTGTCATTGCAGCAGAAAAGATAAGCATGACGCCAAAGAGGATGGCTACGATATTAACCGGTGTATAAATGGCCAGGATAGCACCGCCAACGGCACCCATTGTCGTCGCGATTTCCAGGAACATGCCCAGGCGTATATTGGTAATGCCTTCCTTCACATAGGCACTGGCAGAACCGGATGAGGTGGCAATTGAAGCTACCAGTGCTGCACCGATCGCATAGCGGATATCAACACTAAATACGAGTGTGAGCAATGGAATAATGACAACGCCGCCGCCGAGGCCGGTTAAAGAACCAGCTAAGCCGGCAAGATAAGCACCTAATAAAAGGATGATGGTAAAAGTTAAAATGGTCATGATCTGTTAATAATTGTTATTTAAAATATTTACTGTAATTTCTTCTGCCAGCCCCTGATCGCGGTCTGCAATGGCTTTGGCCAATGCTTCATGTTTAGGCTGACTATCGGCAAACCTTGCAATGTTCTGCGCCTCCCGTTTGGAAAAGAAATCGCGCATAACTTTCGTGAAGCTCTGGTAAAGATCTGTCAGTACACTATTACCCGAAGCCCGGGCAATGGCGATATGAAAATCGATATCAGCATCTGTACATTTTTTCTCTGCGTTGGCTTCGATTGCTGCTTTTCGTCTGACTAATAAATCTTCCATCACCAGCAGGTGATGTTCTGTTCTGTTCATACACGCTAATCTCACCAGTTCTTTTTCCAGCAGGGAACGGACGGCATTGATCTCCTCAAAATCTGCTCTTCTTAATCGCTGATTTAGAGTCTCGTCTTTAATTTTTGAAGTCACGAAAGTGCCCGATCCCTGCTGTACTTTCAGGATTCCTGAAATAGCCAGTGTTTTAATTGCCTCCCTGATGGTGGAACGTCCTACCTGGTACAATTCCATTAATTCCGGCTCTGCGGGAATTTTTTGCCCCTTTTTTAGTCGCCCGCCAGCAATATCATTCTTAATGGCCATGATGACTTTATCTGATAATTTTTCTTTCTGATCCATTTGTAAACATCTGATGTTTCAAAGGTGGGTATTATATTTAAACATCTGATGTTTGTAAGCGTAATGTGACACTGAAATGAATGCTTGGGGCAGTAAATTATATGGGATTAATACCCTAAAAAAAAATAATTATTTCTTTATTTATTAAAAATACTATAGGTTTACAAAAAACTTTAGGGGTGCCTTGCGCTGAGATATACCCTTTGAACCTGATGCAGTTAGTACTGCCGAAGGGAAAAGTAAGAAGCAACAGCTGTGTTGTTTTTTCATTCCTTGTACAGGCCATTCCTATCGTTGTTAAAAATCAAAAGGAATGGAAATAACTGTAAATAATCAGGCTTATACGATTGATGAATCCTGCTCAGTAGCCGGGATGCTTTCTGCTGTTTTACAAATTTCAGGCGACGGAATTGCGGTCGCCGTTAACCAGTCTATCGTCACCCGACCCGAATGGCCGCGCCATTTATTGCGGGCAGGCGATCAGGTCATGCTGATCAGGGCAACTCAGGGCGGATAATCTCTAAAACCATCAAAATCTAATCAGGAAAGCTTATGAAAGTAGAAAAAACACCAGATGATCAGGTCATCAGCAGGACGCCTTTCCCGGCATCCCGCAAAATCTTTGTGAAAGGCGAGCTGCATGATATCGAAGTCGCCATGCGCGAAATCACGCTCTCCGAAACCAAAATCCATAATGGATTCGGTTTAACCGAGCCAAACCCGCCGGTTACAGTCTATGATACCAGCGGACCCTATACTGATCCGAATGTACACATCGATGTGAAAGCCGGGTTACCCCGACTGAGGGAAAAATGGATTACTGACAGGGCTGACGTAGAGCAGCTGCAGCAAATTTCGTCCGATTATGGCACGAAGCGTTTAGCCGACCCTTCACTGGATAACCTGCGTTTTGCCTTTCAGCATCAGCCCATGCGTGCGCTTAAAGGTGCCAACGTGACCCAGCTGCATTATGCAAGAAAAGGAATTATCACCGCAGAAATGGAATATATTGCTATCCGTGAGAACCAGCGGATAGATCTGCTGAACAGTCAGCTTGGTGAGCAGGCGACAGTCATGAACCACCAGCATAGCGGTCATAGTTTCGGTGCAAATACCCCGAAAGGATACATTACTCCCGAATTTGTCAGGGCAGAAGTAGCCAGTGGCAGGGCCGTTATCCCTTCAAACATCAACCATCCTGAACTGGAGCCCATGATTATTGGCCGTAATTTCCTGGTAAAGATCAATGCCAACATTGGTAATTCTGCAGTTACTTCCAGCATTGAAGAGGAAGTGGAAAAGGCGGTATGGGCCTGCAGATGGGGTGCAGACACAATAATGGATTTGTCCACCGGCAAAAACATCCACGAAACACGGGAATGGATTATCCGTAATTCGCCGGTACCTATAGGGACGGTGCCGATTTATCAGGCACTGGAAAAAGTAAATGGAAAAGCGGAGGACCTGACCTGGGAATTGTTCCGGGATACCCTGATTGAGCAGGCAGAACAGGGGGTAGATTACTTTACCATCCATGCCGGCGTATTACTGAGATATATCCCGCTTACGGCAAAAAGAGTGACCGGAATCGTTTCCCGCGGTGGTTCTATCATGGCCAAATGGTGCCTGGCCCATCACCAGGAAAGTTTCCTGTATACCCATTTCGAAGAGATTTGTGAGATTATGAAGGCTTATGATGTCTCCTTTTCTCTCGGAGACGGTTTAAGACCAGGTTGTATTGCCGATGCCAATGACGCAGCGCAGTTTGCCGAGCTGGAAACACTGGGCGAGCTGACCAAAATTGCCTGGAAACATGATATCCAGACGATTATTGAAGGACCGGGCCATGTGCCTATGCACCTGATCAAAGAGAATATGGAAAAGCAGCTGGAGTATTGCTCTGAAGCACCGTTTTATACTTTGGGACCATTAACGACAGATATTGCTCCCGGATATGATCACATCACTTCCGCTATTGGTGCGGCAATGATTGGCTGGTTTGGTACAGCGATGTTGTGTTATGTAACCCCAAAAGAACACCTGGGTTTGCCGAATAAAAAAGATGTGAAAGATGGGGTGATTACCTACAAGATTGCTGCGCATGCGGCCGATCTGGCTAAAGGACATCCCGGTGCGCAATACAGGGACAATGCCTTAAGTAAAGCCAGGTTCGAATTCAGGTGGGAAGACCAGTTTAACTTGTCGCTCGACCCGGATACGGCCAAAGAATTTCATGATGAAACGCTGCCTGCAGATGGTGCCAAGATTGCGCATTTCTGTTCCATGTGCGGCCCGAACTTCTGTTCAATGAAAATTACACAGGATGTGAGGGAATACGCGGCCAAACAAGGTGTGGAAGAAAACGATGCACTGGCGCAGGGCATGGCAGAAAAATCACGTGAATTTACGGCAAAGGGAAGCGAAATATATTTATAGATGGACGTATTTGTGGTGACGCGACCGGATTATTTTGAGGGGGAAGCACAGCGGGTCAACCAGCTTTTCCGGAATGGTATGCAGGTACTGCACATCCGGAAACCGGGGAATGATCCCGCTGCGTTCAGGCAGCTGATGAAGGAAATCGAACCTGTATTTTATGACAGGATTGTCATCCATCAGCACCATGAACTGGCGGCTGCATTTTCTTTAATCCGGTTGCATTATCCTGAGAAAAAACGGCCATTGGCAGGAGCGTTAGGGAAAATGAAAGATGCAGGTTATATCCTCAGCACTTCGATCCATGACCTTAGCGCGCTGAAAGATTGCGCGGCATATGACTATGTTTTTTATGGTCCTGTATTTAACAGTATCTCGAAACCAGGTTACGAAAGTGTGCTGGCGGACGATTTTACGCTGCCTGTACGTGAAGTCGGACCTCAGCTGATCGCTATTGGCGGCATAACCCTTTCTAAACTGCAAATCTTAAAAGACATGAATTTTGACGGCGCAGCATTGCTTGGTGCTGTCTGGTAAAATCATTCCTCACCTGTAACAAAAAAACACCCTATTCACATGAAACCAATAGATCAGATACACTATATATCCCAGTCGCCCGCCAACGGATCCCATCTCAAGGCCATAGAAAAAGTGCTGCAGGCGGGAGGGCGCTGGATCCAGCTGCGGGTAAAAGAACAAAAGGAGGAAGCGGTACTGCCTATCGCGTTAGCTGCCGCCGAACTGTGCCGTGCCTACCAGGCCAGGTTAATTGTGAATGACTATCCGCGGATCGCCCTGCAGGCAGATGCCTGGGGTGTACACCTGGGATTGGATGATATGCCTGTGCCCGAGGCGCGTGCCTTGCTCGGACCCGATAAATGCATCGGCGGCACGGCGAATACCTTTGCCGATATCCAGCGCAGGGCAGCAGAAGGCGCCGACTACATCGGTCTGGGTCCATTCAGGTTCACTACAACCAAAAAGAACCTCAGTCCGATAGTGGGCCTCCAGGGTTATACCGAATTAATGAAACAGATGAGCGATGCCGGCATCACCATTCCTGTGATCGCCATTGGCGGAATAAACCTGGCAGATATTCCTGCCATTTTGCAGACGGGCATTTACGGCGTGGCCATTTCCGGTGTGCTGACACATTATCCGGAACAACACCAGCAGATTCAAAATCTTTTCAACCAGTTGTATCAGCAACATTAAACGCAATACAGATGTTAAAAATAGCAGACAAAACATTCAGTTCCAGGTTATTTACCGGAACCGGCAAGTTTAATTCGGCAGCTCAGATGGAAGCCGCTTTACTCGCTTCCGGTTCAGAACTGGTCACCGTAGCTTTGAAGAGAGTAGATTTAAAAGATACGGAAGATGATATTCTGATGCATTTACAGCATTCCCATATCCATCTTTTACCCAATACTTCAGGTGTAAGAACCGCTAAAGAAGCTGTTTTCGCTGCTCAGCTGGCACGCGAAGCCATGCATACCAACTGGATCAAACTGGAGATTCATCCTGATCCGAAATACCTGATGCCCGATCCGATAGAAACACTGAAAGCAACAGAAGAACTGGCGAAACTTGGATTTATCGTATTACCCTATATCCACGCCGATCCGGTGTTGTGTAAAAGACTGGAAGATGCCGGAACCGCAGCTGTAATGCCCCTGGGTTCACCAATAGGGAGCAATAAAGGATTGAGAACTATAGATTTTCTCGAGATCATCATCAGTCAGAGTAATGTTCCGGTAATTATTGATGCAGGGATCGGTTCTCCCTCTGATGCGGCAAAAGCGATGGAAATTGGTGCCGATGCAGTGCTGGTGAATACGGCTATCGCTGTTTCCGGCAATCCTGCGGTGATGGCCGAAGCTTTTAAAATTGCAGTGCAGGCAGGACGAATGGCTTTTGAAGCGCAATTGGGTTTAATCCATTCACAGGCTGTGGCCAGCAGCCCTTTAACCTCATTTTTAGATGACTGATACATTCACTACACTATTTAATACCTACGACTGGAAAACGACCAGCGACAGCATTTATGCAAAAACCAGCAAAGATGTGGAGCAGGCGCTTGCCAATAAGAGACGTACGCTGGAGGATTTTAAGGCATTAATTTCTCCTGCTGCTGCGCCCTATCTGGAGCAAATGGCCAGGATGAGTCAGCAGCTGACACTCCAGCGATTTGGGAAGGTTATGCAGCTCTATGTCCCGCTTTACCTTTCCAATGAATGCAACAACATCTGTACCTATTGCGGATTCAGTTACGACAATAAAGTAAAGCGGAAAACGCTGTCCCCGATAGAGATCATGCAGGAAGTAGCCGTCATCAAAGCCATGAATTACGATCATGTTTTACTGGTGACAGGGGAGGCCAACCAATCCGTCCACACCGATTATTTCAAAAAGGTGCTGGAACTCATCCGTCCGCATTTTGCGAATATATCTATGGAGGTGCAGCCTTTAGATTTGGAAGATTACCAGGAACTCCAACCTTATGGCTTGCACACCGTACTCGTTTACCAGGAGACTTACCACCGCGAGGATTATAAAAAGCACCATCCTAAAGGTAAAAAATCCAATTTCGAATACAGACTGGAAACTCCCGACAGACTAGGACAGGCAGGAATCCATAAAATGGGACTGGGTGTACTGATTGGTCTGGAGGACTGGCGCACGGACTCTTTTTTTACTGCCCTGCACCTCAGTTACCTCGAAAAGAAATACTGGAAGAGCAAATACAGTTTGTCTTTCCCCAGACTCCGGCCTTTTAGTGGTGGCCTGGAACCTAAAGTTGAAATGAATGACCGCGAACTGGTGCAGCTGATTTGTGCCTACAGGTTATTCAACGAGGAGCTTGAATTATCTATTTCTACCCGGGAATCTGTTATTTTTAGAGATCATGTGGTCAGTTTGGGCATTACCGCCATGAGTGCGGGGTCTAAGACCAATCCTGGTGGTTATTCGGTAGAGCCGGAATCACTGGAGCAGTTTGAAATATCCGATGAACGCAGTCCCGAACAAATTGCCGCTATGTTAAGAACAAAGGGGTATGAACCGGTTTGGAAAGACTGGGACAGTAGTCTGGCGTAATATTGTTAATTCATGCTGATATTTCTATTTTGTATTGGTTGTTTAGATTATGACTTGTGTTTGTTGTCATATTGATTAAATTATTGTTTAATTAATTTTTTAAATTGAATTATTAACGATAACTTTGACTTAAGTTGGTAATGGTATTTAAATTAATTCAATATGTCAGCAATCATAGCAGCAAGAAATATATGTCAAAATCGTCATTTTCAAATTAGTAGAGAGATCATTTTTACAGGTGATCAGGTTATTGACGCATATGCTACAGGTAATAGTGAGGGATTAAAGCCATGTCAAAAGGACCTGGTTTTCAGTTTTGATAGGAATATAAAGCGATGCAGTATATACACGATTGATATTATCAGACATTTAACCGATATAAATTTCTTAGGTAGTGAAGCATTTCTGAAGATCGAAAACCCAAACTATTACAGGGTAATGATAACAGTGAAGGAGGTTGATTTTTTAAATCCTGAGTTTCTGAATGTTTACGGGTATGTAAGCAATCTTGAGGATAAGGTGCGGAAAGATGACTTCTATATTGAGTTTTCCTTTTTAGATTATACAACAGGAATTAACAGGACCAGACTTATAGCTGATGGTTATATTTTCAAACTTAATGATCAGGATGAGAAAAACACATGGAGAGCATAATGAAATCTTAAGCGATTATTTACTCAACTTCGAGAACGGTAAGTTTAATGACTGGGTGATAACGACAGCTTTTTATGCCTGTATTCACTTCGTTGAACATAAACTATTTCCATGTAAAATGGATGGAGTGAATTACGAAACATTTGAAGATTACTGTACTTATAAATATAATGCCTATAACAACAGGAGCAAACATTTTTTAAAATCCGAACTGGTGAAATATCGGATTCCCGCCATTGATCATCAATATAGATTTTTGAAAGATACCTGTATGAATGTGCGCTATTATGAATTTAGAGTAACTAACAATAAAGCAAAAACTTGTAATGAGATAATGAAGGTGATTAAAATGCTGTGCATGACATAAGGATCAGACTAATCATCTTCCTTTTTTCTTCTCAGGCTGCGGTACTGGTTTGGTGAAACGTGCATGTTCTTTTTGAAGATCCGGGAAAAATGAAATGGATCATCATACCCGATTTCGGCAGCGATATCCTTGATTTTTGTTTCTGATAAATATAACAGCATGCAGGCTTTCTGTAGTTTGAGGTGTATAAAGTAATCCATGGGCGACATGCCCGTTGCTTTTCTGAATAAGGTAGAAAAATGAGAAGTGGACAGCTCGCTCTTTTTGGCCATCAATTCTACGGTGAGCTTTTCCTTCAGGTTATCTTTCATATACAATACCGTCTCTTTTATCTTTACCTTTTCATCCTCTACCTTCACATCATTGTGTTTTTCCGGGTACAGGAAGGTAGCCAGAAAATGATAGAGACATAAATTGGTATTGATCAGGTTTTCAGGGCTATAACCCATTTCCAGGTTTTCGTACATCATTTCCCAGAGTTTCAGTCCTTTTTCGTTTGACAGGATTTGTTTTGCCCCGTCATACAGTCCGATCTTAAATCCGCTGTTGAAATAATCCATGTCTTTTCCGCTGAAGTGAACCCAGTAGATCGTCCAGGGATTGGTTTGGTCTGATCCGTAACTCATTGGTTCTTTAGTTCTGGGAACGATAATATACTCGTTGGGGCCGACTTCAAAGCGCTTTTTGTTTAAGATAAACCATCCGCGACCGCGCGTGCAATAAATCAGGATATTGTCCCTGCAGCCTGTACGCCGTTCCCTGTAATGATGCGTAGCCTTTGGAAAATAGCCCAAAGCTGTAATGTAAATCTGGCTCATGGCAGGATTTTCCTTAATCGCATTCTTCCACGCTGCTTCCGGTATGGAAATGTTCTTTTCCCCCTCAAAACCGTCTCTTTTCTTCATATTTATCATACAAAAAGATATCATCCTAAATTATATCAGCATAAGAAAAGACATTGCCTCTTATTCCGCTATTTATATCTGGTGAAACAAATATATCATTTAGATCGTAAAAACGCTAAATCGTTGTATAGTTCATGCGAATAAATGAATTCGCTATTTTTAAACTGTCTGCAACACCTAAATTTGAAAGTCAATAGGCGATTATTCAATCCCGAAAGATCAGAGAAGGAAGAACACATCAACCAGCCGGTTAGATCTTCCTTTTTAGCTTTCCTGAAAAAAGCCTTTTAAACCAAATATTAAACAGGTATAAACAAAATTTATGAAGCAAACTTCTACTAGCTTATGCTATGTACTGATCTTTCTGCTCATTGTAGTCTATGATCATGCATTTTCGCAATCATTACCCAAAAAAACTATCACAGGTAAAGTTACAGATACGCTGGGCATCGGTCTTCCGGGTGTAGTAGTTGCTGCTGTAACTAAAGTTAATGTAGGTACGCAAACGGATAACAACGGTAAGTTTGTGCTTGACGTTGAGCCGGGTACGCTATTGAGATTTTCCTACGTGGGTTATAAAGAACAGCGGGTTACCGTTGGAGCTACCGCAAATGTGATCAATATCCGTCTGCTCGAAAATAACATCCAGGCAGATGAGGTGGTCATTACCGCATTGGGACAAAAGCAGCGAAAGGAAGCGCTGGTAGGATCAGTAACCACCGTAAAGGTGGCAGACCTGAAAATCCCCTCCAGTAACCTTACCAATGCACTTGCCGGAAGGATTGCCGGCGTAATCGGTTATCAGCGCAGCGGACAGCCGGGGCAGGATAATTCTCAGTTCTTTATCCGGGGAGTAACTACTTTTGGTTATAAACAGGATCCCCTGATTCTGATTGATAACGTGGAGCTTACGCCTTCAGATCTGGCCCGACTACAGGTAGATGATATCGAAAGTTTCTCCATTCTGAAAGATGCGAGTGCAACGGCACTATACGGTGCAAGGGGTGCAAACGGGGTGATCCTGGTCAGTACCAAAGAAGGTAAAGAAGGTAAGGCTAAAATTAACTTCCGCCTGGAAAACTCTGTTTCCCAATCTACGCAGACTTTAGAACTGGCAGATCCGGTTACCTATATGAAGCTGTATAACGAAGCGTCTATAGGAAGAGGTTTAGCACCGAAATTTTCTCAGAATCAAATCATCAATACCCAGGCAACGGTGAATCAAAGCCCGGGATATAATGAATACGTGTATCCCGCGGTAGACTGGCTGGGTTTATTATTCAAAAAAAGAACCAATACCCAGCGTGCCAATTTAGGGATCAGCGGTGGTGGCGGTGTAGCGAGATATTATGTAGCGGGCTCTTATAGTCTTGATAATGGGGTGTTGAATCAGGATGATAGAAACAACAATGATAATAACGTCAAATTCCGTAATTATCAATTGCGCTCTAACGTCAATATAGACCTGAGCAAAACAACTGAACTGATTGTGCGCTTGTCGGGTAACTTCAGTGAGTACACCGGTCCTCTGGCTACAGACGGTGGTTTTTCCACAGATTTGTACAATATAGCGGTACACACCAGTCCGGTGCTTTTCCCTGCTTTTTTTCCTGCAGATGCGGCAAATGCTAATGCACAACATATTTTGTTTGGCAATGAGGGCTCAACTACGCAAAATTCTATCTTATACAATAATCCCTATGCAGCATTGTTAAGAGGACATAAAAGCTCTTCCGAATCAAGAATGTCTGCCCAGTTTGAAATCAACCAGAAACTGGATTTCCTTACAGATGGTCTGAGCTTCAAATCCATTTTCAGTACCAACAGGTATTCCTATTTCGATTCCCAGCTGGCCTATTCGCCATTTTATTACAGTGTAGGATCTTATGACCGGCAAAGCAATAACTATACGTTGAACTGGCTGAACTCTTCTGTAGCAAACAATGTCCCTAACATTCCGCAGGAATATTTAAGCTATACTGCCGGCACGCCTAATATCAGTACATTTTTATATGCCCAGGCCTCATTGAACTATATCAAAACATTTGGCAACCACAATATCAGCAGTACACTCATCGGAACCAGTCAGCAAACTACTTATAACAATGCAAAAGATCCTAAAACGGATCAGCGAACATTGCAATATTCCCTGCCTTACCGAAATCTGGGACTGGCAGGCCGTTTAACCTACGCTTATAAAAACAAGTATTATGTAGAATCAAACTTTGGCTATAACGGGTCGGAACGCTTCTCTGAAAACCACAGGTTTGGCTTTTTCCCTACTATTGGTGCGGGATGGGTAGTGTCTAACGAGAAATTCTGGGAGGGTTTTACGGGGACTATTGACCGACTTAAACTTCGGGCCAGTTATGGTATAGTCGGTAATGATGCGATCGGTTCACAAAGGTTCTTCTATCAGTCGGACGTCAACCTGAACGGTGGTGGTAACTATGCATCTTTTGGTTATAAT
>Ga0247815_10003248_pt1 | contig 11726 bp, 7 predicted proteins | sample UWRJL194509B1_FD_181014 | JGI IMG/M metagenome (GOLD analysis project Ga0247815, IMG submission 181014) | Plant litter microbial communities from Arlington Agricultural Research Station in Wisconsin, United States - UWRJ-L194-509B-1 | ecosystem: Environmental > Terrestrial > Plant litter >... | reverse complement strand
GGAACAAAAATAATCGCTACCGAGAAAGCAGCGGCAGGACAGGCTTTGGATATCGTTTTGAGCAATCCTAAACTTTGGTCGCCTGATTCTCCTTTTTTATATGATACTAAAGTTAAGCTTATCAGCAATGGTAAAGTTGTAGACGAAGTAAAAAGCTATTTTGCTATGCGTAAGATATCATCTAAAAGAGATGCCGGCGGTATAGTAAGGATGCAGCTGAACAACAAAGATTGTTTTCAGTTTGGGCCTCTTGACCAGGGATGGTGGCCTGACGGATTGTACACACCGCCTACAGACGAAGCCTTACAATATGACCTAATCAAAACAAAAGAATTAGGATTTAACATGATCCGTAAACATGTAAAAGTAGAGCCGGCAAGATGGTATACGCATTGCGATAAAATGGGTATTATGGTCTGGCAGGATATGCCAAGCGGAGACGAAGGCCCGATCTGGCAGATGCACAAATACTTTGAGGGAACAGAACTCAAAAGAACCGCTCAGTCTGAGGAAACGTACAAAAAAGAATGGAGAGAAATTATGGATTACTTGTATTCGTACCCGAGTATTGTGGTTTGGGTTCCGTTTAACGAAGCCTGGGGACAATTTAAAACGGTTGAAATCACAGAGTGGACCAAAAATCATGATCCCAGCAGATTAGTAAATTCATCAAGCGGCGGGAATCATTTCCAGACTGGAGATATGTTAGATATTCATCATTATCCGGGACCGGAATTAAAACTATATGATGCCCGTAGAATTACGGTTTTAGGAGAATATGGAGGCATTGGCCTTCCTGTTCCGGGACATCTTTGGCAGACAGATAAAAATTGGGGCTATACTCAGTTTAAAAATACTGACGAAACTACAGCCAAATATAAAGAATACGCAAATCAATTGATAACGCAGGCGAAAGCAGGATTTTCTGCCGCGGTTTATACCCAGACGACAGATGTTGAAGGTGAAATAAACGGTTTCATGACATACGATCGTAAAGTCGATAAAATGAATTTTCCGGAAGTAAATAAGATAAACCAAGAAGTAATTAATGCAATTAATAACTAAAGTTGTGCTAAAAATCAAATACACCATTGTTTCTATATGCTTCACTTTCACTTTTGTTAGTGGCCAGACGCAGGTAATTACGCCGCAACAGCCAATTGACTGGGTTAATCCATTAATTGGTACAGATTCAGATTACGGAATTTCGAATGGAAATACATATCCTGCAATCGCAATGCCGTGGGGAATGAATTTCTGGACCCCGCAGACAGGAAATATGGGAGACGGCTGGGCTTATACCTATAAATCAAACCGGATTAAAGGTTTCAAACAAACCCATCAGCCATCGCCGTGGATGAATGATTACGGGCAGTTTTCGATTATGCCTGTTACCGGCGAATTAAAATTTAAAGAAGAAGAAAGACAAAGCTGGTTTTCGCACAAGGCAGAAATCGCAGCGCCTTATTATTACAGTGTGTATTTGGCAGATCATAACGTTACGACCGAAATTACACCAACAGAAAGAGCCGCCAGATTTAGATTTACATTTCCGGAAACGGATAAATCGTATGTTGTGATTGATGCTTTTGATAAAGGTTCATATGTGAAAATTATTCCTTCTCAAAGAAAAATTATTGGCTATACCACGAAAAACAGCGGCGGTGTACCGGACAATTTTAAAAATTATTTTGTCATTATTTTTGATAAAGATTTTCAGATAACGTCAACATTTAGCGGAGATGTTTTAGGAAATGCTTTAGAAATGAAAGCAGATCATGCGGGAGCAGTAATTGGTTTTAAAACAAAAGCGGGCGAAAAAGTAAATGCTCAGGTGGCATCTTCTTTTATAAGTTACGATCAGGCCGAATTAAATTTGAAGGAAATCGGAAACAATAATTTTGATCAGCTGAAAGAAAAAGGAAAAGCAGTTTGGAACAAAGAACTTTCAAGAATAAAAGTAGATGGAGGAACACCGGATCAAATAGGAACTTTTTATTCCTCTTTGTACAGATCGCTTCTTTTTCCCAGAAAATTTTATGAATACGACCAAAACAATAAAGTAGTGCACTACAGTCCGTATAACGGAAAAGTGGTGCCGGGCTATATGTTTGTCGATACTGGTTTCTGGGACACTTTCAGGGCATTATACCCATTTCTTAATTTAATGTATCCGGAATTGAACACACAAATGCAGGAAGGTCTTTCAAATGCATTTAACGAAAGCGGCTGGCTTCCGGAATGGTCAAGTCCTGGACTACGGGATATTATGGTCGGAAATAATTCGGCATCCATTGTATCTGAAGCGTATTTGAAAAGTGGTAAAGTAAAAAGTTATGATATCGCGAATTTGTACAAAGCCCTGATTCATGGCGCAAACAATGAAGGGCCGTTAATAGCGGTGGGTCGTGCGGCAGCAGCTTCGTATAATACTTTAGGATATGTTCCTCATGATGTAATTAACGAAAGTGCAGCCAGAACCCTTGAATATGCCTACGACGATTTTGCGATTTACCAGTTAGCAAAAGCTTTGAATAAACCCCAGTCAGAAATTGATTTGTATAAAAAAAGAAGTTTAAATTATAAAAATCTTTTCGACCCCAAATACAATTTGATGCATCCAAAAAATAAAGATGGCCAATTTATGGAACCTTTTGATCCGTTTCAATGGTTCAACGGATTTACAGAAGGAAACAGCTGGCATTATTCATGGTCTGTTTTTCATGACATACAAGGTTTGGTTGATTTAATGGGAGGAAAAGAGGTATTTGTTTCGCAATTAGATAAAGTTTTTTCTGCACCGCCCATTTTTGCCGCCAAAGATTTTAAAGGCGGTGTTATTCACGAAATGAGAGAAATGCAGATTGCCAATATGGGACAATATGCGCACGGAAACCAGCCCATTCAACACATGATTTACCTTTATAATTATGCGGGAGAACCTTGGAAAGCACAATATTGGGTACGCGAAACGATGAACAGAATGTATCATGCAGCGCCAGATGGTTACTGCGGCGACGAAGATAACGGACAAACCTCGGCCTGGTATGTTTTCTCTTCTTTAGGATTTTATCCGGTAACTCCGGCCTCAGATCAATATGTAATTGGTGCTCCATTATTTAAAAAAGTAACAATACAGCTTGAAAACGGAAAAACAGTAACGATTAATGCGCTGGAAAACAACGATCAAAATCGATATATTAGGGAAATGAAACTGAATGGAAAAGCCCATACAAAAAACTGGCTGAGTCATGCCGAATTAATGAAAGGGGCAACGCTGGATTTTGAGATGTCAGCTGTGCCAAATAATAAAAGGGGAATTCATAAAGAAGATTTCCCATACTCCTTATCAAACGAATAAACGAAGGTTGCTGCCTTCATAAATAAAATATATATAGTTATGCAAAGAAGAAAATTTATCCAAAACACAGTATTATTTAGCAGTTTAGCGCTTATTGATCCTCTTGAAATAATTGCCGGTACAAAAGCTGTTAAGGATTTTCCAATTGTCAGAGTGGCCAAAAACAAAAGAAATTTTGAAAGTGAGTTTATAGAAAAAACGATAGTCGAATTTCAAAAAAATGTAAAAGATAAAGAGCTGGGATGGTTGTTCAATAACTGTTTTCCTAACACGCTTGACACAACTGTAACCTATTCTCAAAAAAATGGACGTCCTGATACTTACGTTATTACAGGCGATATCGATGCAATGTGGCTGCGGGACAGTTCTGCTCAGGTGTGGCCGTATATGGCTTTTGCCGGAAAAGATGAAAAACTTAAAAACCTGATTGCAGGTGTTATCAACAGGCAGACAGAATATATCCTGAAAGATCCCTACGCCAATGCATTTTATAACGATCCGAACAAAAAAGGCGAGTGGACAACAGATCATACTGATATGAAGCCCGGCGTTCACGAACGAAAATATGAAATAGATTCGCTTTGCTACCCAATCAGACTGGCTTATAATTATTGGAAAAACACAAAAGATACCGCTCCATTTGATGAAAATTGGGTAAAGGCGATTAAAACCACGCTGCAGGTTTTTAAAGATCAGCAGCAAAAAGACGGCAAAAACCCATACACATTTCAAAGAACTACACAGTTTGCAACTGATACAAGACCATTAAAAGGATACGGTTATCCGGTAAAACCTGTTGGTCTGGTATGCTCTGCGTTCAGGCCGAGTGACGATGCAACTGTTTTTTCCTTTTTAATTCCTTCAAACTTTTTTATTGTAGCCAGTATGAAACAAGCTGCAGAGATGTTGGAAACGATTAAAAAAGATACTGCAGCCGCCGCAGAATTACGCGCTTTAGCCCAGGAAGTAGATAAAGCAATTAAAGAATACGGAGTAGTGAAACATCCTAAATACGGTGACATTTTTGCCTTTGAAGTAGACGGCTTTGGAAGTCACTTACTGATGGATGATTCTAATGTTCCGAGTTTATTGAGTCTGCCTTATCTGGATGCCATCGATGTTAAAGATCCAATTTATCAAAATACAAGAAAATTTGTCCTTTCAGCTGATAATCCGTTTTTCTTTAAAGGAAAAGCAGCGGAAGGAGTTGGCGGGCCGCACGTTGGCATGGACATGATCTGGCCCATGTCACTTGTAATGAGAGCCTACACAACAGCTGACGCAGGCGAAATAAAAGACTGCATCAGAATGCTTAAGGCTTCTCACGGAGATACCGGTTTTATGCACGAATCATTTCATAAAGATGACCCTAAAAATTTCACAAGATCCTGGTTTGCATGGACCAATACATTGTTTGGAGAACTGTTATGGGATACATACAAAACCAATCCAAAATTACTTGAGTTATAATGTGTAACCGATTTTAATTTTTATACAATCATGAAATTAAGAAAGAATATAATACTCGCAGCACTATCAGTGGCTTTGGCGAGCCTGAACACTGCTGCCCAAAAATCAGGAGGAGGTCTTGCAAAAGGAAAATATACCGCACTGGTAAATCCGTTTATCGGAACCGCACCTTTATTAGATACAAAAATAATTGGCTACATGCCGCCGTCAGATATGCGGGTCTGGGCGGGCTTGGTTTTTCCGGGTTCCTCTGTTCCCAATGCGATGGTACAGCTGAGTCCGATGACAAAATACAGATCAGGAGCTGGTTATGAATATGAAGATACCGAAATTTTAGGCTTCACACATACCAATAAAGGCCATTGGAACCTTTGTCACATACCGCTTTTACCTGTTTCAGATGGCGCATCTTTTCCGTACAAATCATCTTTTAGTCACGATCAGGAAAAAGCGAGTCCGGCTTATTACGAAGTGTATTTAAAAGATTATCAGGTTGAGGTAAAATTAACTTCGACATTACGATGCGGTGTTCATGAATATACTTTCAAAAATAATAAAGGAAGAAAAGTACTTTTTGATCTGGGAAAAGCCAACAATCATGTAGACGATTGGCAGATTAAGCAGGAAAGTGCCAATGCAGTCAGCGGTTTTCAAAGAACCGGAGGCGAAAAAATATATTTTTATGCAGCTTTTAGCAGTCCGATTGAAAAAGTAGAGACCAGGGATATCGCAAAAAGCGGCGGGTATTCTTTGGTAAACATTAAAGACGGCGATAACAAACCTGTAACGGTTAAAATTGCCTTGTCATTTGTCAGCATCGAAAATGCAGCTGAAAATTTAAAAGCAGAAGTAGGAGACAAAACCCTGACAAAAGTTTTTGAAGAAGGAAGCACGAAATGGGAAAATATGCTTTCTAAAATTCAGGTGAAAGGCGGAACTGAGCAGCAAAATGTGATGTTTTACAGCATGTTGTACAGATCCTTTTTATGGCCGGCTTTACGAAGCGACATAAATGGACAGTTTATGGATGAAGCGGGTAAAGTGCGCAAAGAGCAGTATCAATATTACACGCTTCCGTCTTTATGGGATGATTACAGAAATAAGCTGGTTTTATTGAGTATTTTTTCTCCGGATGTTACCAGTGATGTCATCAGCTCGATTATCAACGAAGGAGAAATAAAAGGTTTTATTCCAACATTTTTTCATGGAGATCATGCAGCCTCATTTATTGCCGGATCTTATATGAGGGGAATTCGAAATTATGATGTTAAAAAAGCATATCAGTTATTATTGAACAATGCCTATAAAGAAGGCGGTACAAGACCTCATATTGCCGAATATATAGCAAAAGGATATGTTCCGGAACAAGATATTAAAAATCCGGTAATTGAAACAAAAGCCAATGCAGGCGTTACCAAAACTTTAGAATATGCATATGACGATCATGCACTTTCGTTATTAGCCAAAGCATTAAATGACACTGAACATTATAACGATTTGGTCAAACGTGCTAAAAATTATGCCAACGTTTTTGATAAGCAAACGACTTTTATGAGAGGGAAACTGGCTGACGGCACATGGATTACGCCTTTTAATCCGGAGTTTCCGTATTACGAATACATGTACAGAGAAGCAAATGCATGGCAGCTTTCGTTTTTTGTACCGCATGATATGCCAGGCTTAGTAAAACTTTACGGAGGTGATAAACCTTTTGAGGCAAAACTGGATGAATTGTTTACAAAACCATGGAATCCATCTTATATTGCCTGGAATATTTCTGGTTTTATCGGCCAGTACTGCCACGGAAATCAGCCGGATCATGAAGCGCCATTTTCGTATTATTTTGTCAATAAACCTGAAAAATCGCAAAAAAGGATCGACGAAATATTAGAAACTATGTACGGAATCGGGCCAGAAAAACTGGCGATGAGCGGTATGGACGATGCGGGCGAAATGTCGTCCTGGTATGTGTTTGGCGCATTGGGACTTTATCCGTTATCACCGGCAGATCCTGAATATATTGTAACCGTTCCTATTTTTAAGGAAGTGGCATGGACAACTCCCGAAGGAAAAAAAGTTACACTAAAAAATCCGAATGGAAAACGAAATTTAGAATCCATTAAAGTTAACGGTTCTAAAATTGACAGCTATTTTATATCTCATGAGGTATTTAAAAATGGTGGAGAAATTCAGCTTATAACAAAATAACAGATAAAAATAACGTCCCATTTTCGTGGGGCATTATGCTTATAAAAACGATTTTAGATGAAATATATAAAAATATTGGCAGGTCTGTTTTTGTTTTTCGGAGTTCATGGCTATTCGCAAAAGACAAATTTTGAAGTTAGATCTCCAAATGGAGAAATTAAGATAACCATCAATTTAGCGGATAAAATATATTATTCAGTTTTGGCAGGAAATGAAACTGTAACTTCAAAAAATCATTTGGGATTAATTCTTAAAAGTGAAACTTTGGGTGTAAATCCGAAATTATTAAAAACTAAAACGGGAAAAGTAAATGAAAATATACAACCTGTAATACCGCTTAAATTTTCAACCGTTACGAATTCTTATAATTATCTGCTTTTAAATTTTAAAGGAGATTATGCTGTTGAATTTCGCGCTTTTGACGAAGGAATCGCCTATCGGTTGATTACCGCCAAAAAAGGGGAAATTGAAATAATAAATGAAGATTTTGCAGTAAACTTTCCATCGGATTATCTGCTTCATTTGCAGCCGACAAGAAGTTTTAAAACAGCCTACGAAGAAGAATATTCACATACTAATGCAAGTGAATGGAAATCGTCGGCCGGAATGGCAACACTTCCTGTTTTAGCCGATTCAAAAAAGCAATGCAAAATACTAATCAGCGAATCTGATTTATCGGATTATCCCGCAATGTTTTTAAAAGGAACCGGCAGTGGCGTTACAGGAGTATTTCCAAAAATGCCTTTGGATTTTGGACCTGACGGCGACCGAAGTCTCAAGATTTTACAAGAAGCAGATTGTATCGCAAAAACTTCAGGAACGCGAAGTTTCCCTTGGCGTTATTTTGTCATTACTAAAAATGATGCAGCGCTTATTGAAAATACAATGACACTAAAATTAGCTCCAAAAAGCGAACTGAAAGACGTTTCATGGATCAAGCCCGGGCAGGCCAGCTGGGAATGGTGGAACGGGGCAGCACCTTATGGCCCGGATGTGAATTTTGTTTCAGGGTATAATTTGAATACCTACAAATACTACATTGATTTTGCCTCAAAATTTGGAATCAAATATATTATAATGGATGAAGGATGGGCCAAAAGCACGACAGATCCGTATTCTCCAAATCCAGATGTCGACGTACACGAGCTCATTCGGTACGGGAAAGAAAAAAATGTAGGCATCGTTTTGTGGCTTACATGGCTCACGGTAGATAAGAACATGGCTCTTTTTAAAACCTTTAAAGAATGGGGAATTGCAGGCGTAAAAATTGATTTTATGGACCGAAGCGATCAGGTAATGGTAAATTATTACGAAAAGGTCGTTAAGGAAGCCGCAAAAAATCAAATATTTGTTGATTTTCATGGCGCTTTTAAACCTGCCGGTCTGGAATATAAATACCCCAACTTAATTTCCTACGAAGGAGTAAGAGGAATGGAACAAATGGAGGGCTGTAAGCCAGACAACAGTTTGTATTTTCCTTTTATGCGCAACGCTGTCGGCCCGATGGATTATACACCCGGCGCCATGATCAGCATGCAGCCAGAAGTGTATAAGTCTGAACGTCCTAACGCTGCAAGCATTGGTACGAGAGCTTATCAGCTTGCTTTATTTGTGGTTTTTGAAAGCGGTCTGCAAATGCTCGCTGATACCCCGACAAATTATTACCGCGAAAAAGAATGTACTGATTTTATAACCTCTGTTCCCACAACCTGGGATGAAACAAAAGCTTTAGAAGCAAAAGCCGGAGAATATGCCATTGTAGCAAAAAGAAAAGGCTCAAAATGGTTTATTGGAGGGATTACCAATAATGCTGCAAAAGAAAGAACTTTCAAATTGCCTCTAAATTTTTTAAAAGCCGGCCTGTCTTATAAAATAACTTCGTTTGAAGACGGAATCAATGCGGGTTACCAGGCAATGGATTATAGAAAAAAGAATTATAATGTGAAAGCCAATGATGTTGTGGAAATAAAAATGCTTAGAAATGGCGGCTGGGCTGCCGTTTTTGAAGAAATCTAAAAAAACGTATTATGAATAAAATACTTTTATGGTCGATTACGGCCGCCTTGGCTGGTTTTTTATTTGGTTTTGATACCGTGGTTATTTCAGGTGCCGATACAAAACTGCAGGAATTATGGCATACCTCAGATGCATTTCATGGAGCGGTTGTAATGGCAATGGCACTTTGGGGTACGGTTGCAGGAGCCATTTTTGGAGGGATACCAACCAACGCATTAGGAAGGAAAAAAACATTGATTGGAATTGGTTTTTTGTTCCTCATATCTGCGGTAGGATCGGCATTGGCCAATGATCCCTGGACGTTTGCAGTTTTTCGCTTTCTGGGCGGTATCGGAATTGGTGCTTCGACCATTGCAGCGCCGGCTTATGTCTCTGAAATTTCTCCCGCAAAAGATCGAGGAAGATTGGTTTCCCTCTATCAGTTCAATATTGTGTTAGGTATTTTAATTGCTTTTTTATCTAATTATTTATTGAGAGATGCAGGCGAAAACGCATGGCGATGGATGATTGGTGTCATGGCTTTTCCGGCATTTTTTTATACAGTGATTGTTTTTACGATTCCCGAAAGCCCGAGATGGCTGCTCTCTAAGGCAAAAATTGCCGAGGCGCGAATTGTGCTGCAAAAAATGAATCCGGAAGCCAATATTGAAGATTTAATGCATGAACTGTTCTCTCCGGAAAATGAAAATGAAATCGGAAAACATGAAACTATTTTTTTAAAGAAATACCGATTTCCGCTGCTGCTGGCTTTTTTAATCGCCTTATTCAATCAGTTTTCAGGAATTAATGCCTTTTTGTATTATGCTCCCAGAATTTTTGCCGAAGCAGGATTAGGAGAAAGCACAGCATTACTGAGCAGTGTGGGCATTGGTGCAGCGAATTTGGTATTTACGCTTATCGGAGTTTTTTTAATTGATGTTTTAGGCCGGAAAGTTTTAATGTATATAGGATCTGTCGGTTATATTATTTCTTTATCCCTTGTGTCTATTGCTTTTTTTCTAAAATGGCAAGGCATACAAGTGCCTGTTTTTCTGTTTTTATTTGTTGCCTCGCATGCAGTAGGACAGGGCGCTGTGATTTGGGTTTTTATTTCAGAAATTTTCCCTAATCATCTTCGGGCGGGCGGTCAGGCCTTTGGTTCCTCAACACATTGGGTACTGGCAGCTATAATTCCATCCATGATTCCGTTTTTGTTTTCGACAATCGGTGCGGGAGTGGTATTTTTGATATTTGCCATTATGATGGTATTTCAATTGTTGTTTGTCATTTTTATAATGCCTGAAACAAAGGGAAAATCATTAGAAGAACTTCAGAAAACTGTTTTTAATGTAAATAATAGTAAATTTAAGCACTAGCTAAATAGTTCGAAAAACAGCTATCGACCATAACCAATAAAAAAATATACCAATGAAAAAAGTTATCATCACAGCATTAATTTTGTGTTTTGCACAAGCGATTCATGCACAGAAAGGTTTTAAACCTCTTTTTGATGGGAACACTACAAAAGGCTGGCATACGTATGGCAAAAATTCGGCTGGAGCAGGCTGGAAAGCAGAAAATGGCATATTGCGTTTTGATCCTGATGCCGCTAAAAATGATGGAGGCGGGGATTTGGTAACAGATGCTGCATTTAAAAATTTCCACTTAAAATTAGAATGGAAAATTGCTCCAAATGGCAACAGCGGTATTATTTTCTATGTGAATGAAAATGCTGCCAAGTATAAAAACACGTACGAAACAGGTATTGAAATGCAGGTTTTAGACAATGACGGGCATCCCGACGGAAAAATTACAAAACACCGTGCAGGAGATTTATACGATTTAATTCAAAGCCAGTCTGAACCTGTAAAACCTGTTGGAGAATGGAACAAAGCTGAAATTATCAGCCTGAACGGAAAATTAACCCTTATTTTAAATAGTGTTACGGTCGTTGAAACAGTGCTTTGGGACGATAATTTTAAGAAATTGATTGAAGGCAGTAAATTTGCCGGCTGGCCTGGATTTGGAACATTCCAAGAAGGAAAAATCGCTTTGCAGGATCACGGAAACAGGGTGTGGTACCGTAATATTATGATAAAAGAGTGAAGTTAAAAGAAAAGAAAAATCCAAATTCCAGCTTAAAAATTGGAATTTGGATTTTTTATTTTACGATTCTGTAATTTAAAATTTCGGGAACAGCAAATTATTTTTTCCAGATATCCTGATATTCATCCGGATGTTTTTTAAATTGTGCGTGTACATAGGGACAAAGTGGTAAAACCATTAAATTATGGCTGCGAACGTACGATGTCATTTCGTCCAGCAGTTTTTTAGCATACCCTTTTCCTTCAGCTTCCGGCTCAACTCCTGTATGGTAAACGGTTAGTAAATCGTCTTTAAGGCTTACCGTCATTTCGCCTAGTTTTTTGTCATCAGCATAAAGATTAAAGGCGCCGTGCTTTTTCTCGTCTAATTCTAGTTTTATTGTTTCCATATCTGTGAACTATATTGAAACTGCCTTAAAATTTAAAGGCAGTTTTAATTACTTTTAAGGGGAGGTATAATTATGATTTAATAAATGCCAGAATATCGTTATTGATTGTTGCTGCTTCAGTAGTCGGCATTCCATGTGGGAATCCGGGATATGAAATCAGTTTTCCGTTTTTCAGGAGTTTGGCAGCTCTTGGTGCCT
>Ga0247815_10003247_pt1 | contig 11728 bp, 8 predicted proteins | sample UWRJL194509B1_FD_181014 | JGI IMG/M metagenome (GOLD analysis project Ga0247815, IMG submission 181014) | Plant litter microbial communities from Arlington Agricultural Research Station in Wisconsin, United States - UWRJ-L194-509B-1 | ecosystem: Environmental > Terrestrial > Plant litter >... | reverse complement strand
ACTGCGAAACGTATCCAGCGTCCGTAAAACCGCTTCGCGATTGGCGAGGAAGATGTCATGCCACATCACCGGGTCGCTGCCGGCAATGCGCGTAAAATCGCGAAAACCACCGGCGGCATAGCGGAATATATCCAGGTTTTCATTGCGTTTGGCCAATGAATCCACCAGACCAAACGCCAGCAAATGCGGCAGATGACTGGTCGCGGCCAGCACTTCATCGTGACGTTCGACCTGCATGTGCTCGACATCGGCACCCAGCTCGGACCACAACCGATCAACCAGCGCCAAGGCTTGTGGATCAGTTTCGGCCAGCGGTGTCAGGATCACTTTGTGGCGCTTGAATAACTGTGCATTGGACGCTTCCACACCGCTCTGCTCCGAACCCGCAATCGGATGCCCCGGCACGAAGCGCGAAGGCATGCCGCCAAACGCCTTGGTCGCAGCCCGCACGACGTTACCCTTGGCGCTGCCCACATCGGTCAACACGGCATTGCCAAGCTCGAAAGTGGCCAGCAACGCGAGCATTTTTTCCATGGCCAGAATCGGCACCGCAAGCTGGATGACATCGGCACCGCGACAGGCAATTGCCAGATCTTCTTCACAGCGATCAACCACACCCAGCTCCACCGCCAGCTTGCGCGATTGAGGATCGAGATCGACACCGACCACTTCGCCGCACAACCCGCTTTCGCGTAAACCTTTGGCAAACGAGCCGCCGATCAAACCCAGACCCACGACTACCAGGCGGCCGATCATAGGCCGGGCAGGTTGCATTGAGATGACATCAATCACGCGCCAGAACCTTGCTCAGCGCTTCAAGGAAACGGGTGTTTTCCTGGGGCAGACCGATGCTGACACGCAAGTGATTGGGCATGCCATAGCCGCCAACCGGCCGCACGATCACGCCCTCGCGGAGCAAGCCTTCATAAACAGACGCGCTTTCACGTCCCAGATCCACGGCGATGAAATTGCCTTTGGAGGGAATCCAGTCCAGGCCCAGCAAACGCAGGCCGCCTTCCAGCTGCTCCATGCCCACTTCGTTCAACTGGCGGCTTTTGGTGACGTATTCGACGTCATCCAGCGCAGCGCACGCGGCCGCCAGCGCGAAGCTGTTGACGTTGAACGGCTGACGCACTCGATTGAGGACGTCGGCAACGGCTGGCGAGGACAGGCCATAACCGACCCGCAACGACGCCAGGCCATAGGCTTTGGAGAAAGTGCGCGACACCAGCAGGTTCGGAAAATCGGCCAGGTAATTCAGGCCATCAGGCAATTGCGCGCCCTGGGCGTATTCGATATAGGCCTCGTCCAATACCACCAGCACATGCCTGGGCACTGCAGCGAGGAACGTGTTCAAGGCATCCGGGCCGAACCAGGTCCCGGTCGGGTTGTTCGGATTGGCGATGAAAACCACACGCGTGTTGCTGTCGATAGCCGCCAGCATTGCAGGCAGATCGTGGCCCCAGTCCTTAGCCGGTGCGACGTGGGCATCTGCACCAACCGCCTGGGTCACGATGGGATAGATGGCGAAGGCAAATTCGCTGAACACCGCATTGAGGCCCGGCGCCAGATAAGCCCGGGCGACCAGCTCAAGGATATCGTTGGAGCCATTGCCCAGCGTGACTTGACTGGCTTGCACCCGGCAGCGCTCGGCAAGACGCTTCTTCAGCTCAAAGCCGTTGCCATCGGGATAGCGGGTCAGCTCGGCCAGTTCATCACGAATGGCGGCCAATGCTTTAGGGCTGGCACCCAGCGGGTTTTCATTGCTCGCCAGCTTGATGATGTGCGCCGGGTCGATACCCAGCTCACGCGCCAGTTCGTCCACGGGCTTGCCCGGAACGTAAGGCGAAAGTTTTTGCACGCCTGGCTGGGCCAGGGCGAGGAAGTCGGCAGTCATGGCTGGCCCCTTTAAAGAACGGCTTTCGGGTAGGAACCCAGCACCTTGAGCGCCACGGCTTCTTGACTGATCTGTTCCAGCACGGCCTTGACCAACGGATCGCGATGGTGGCCGACGAAATCGATAAAGAACACGTAGGTCCATTTACCGCTGCGCGAAGGCCGCGTCTCGATGCGCGTCAGGTCGATCCCGTTTTGATGAAACGGCACCAGCAGCTCATGCAGCGCGCCGGGCTTGTTGCTCATCGACACGATGATCGAGGTCTTGTCGTCGCCGGTCGGCGGGACTTCCTGGTTGCCGATGATCAGGAACCGGGTGGAGTTGTCCGGGCGGTCTTCGATTTTTTCTGCCAGACGGGTCAAGCCATACAGGCCAGCAGCCATATCGCCAGCAATGGCAGCCGAGTTCCACTCGCCCTTGACCCGCTTGGCCGCTTCGGCGTTGCTGGCGACAGCGACGCGCTCGACGTTCGGGTAGTGCGCGTCCAGCCACTTGCGGCACTGCGCCAGCGACTGGGCATGGGAATAGATGCGGCTGATGCTTTCAGTCTTGGTGCTTTCGCCAACCAGCAGGTGGTGGTGAATGCGCAATTCGACTTCGCCACAGATGACCATGTCGTGTTCGAGAAAGCTGTCCAGCGTATGGTTGACCGCGCCTTCGGTGGAGTTTTCCACCGGAACCACGCCGAAATTCACCGCACCCGCGACGACTTCACGGAACACTTCGTCAATGGCCGCCATTGGCAGGCTGATCACCGCGTTGCCGAAGTGTTTGATCGCAGCGGCCTGGGTAAACGTGCCTTCAGGGCCCAGATAAGCCACCTTCAGCGGTTGCTCCAGGGCCAGACACGACGACATGATTTCGCGAAACAGCCGCGCCATCTCTTCGTTGCTCAGCGGACCGCGATTGCGGTCCATGACACGTTTGAGCACCTGGGCTTCACGCTCCGGGCGATAGAACACCGGCACTTCGCCTTCAGCCAGGGTCGACATCTTGACCCGCGCCACTTCCTGCGCGCAGCGCGCGCGCTCGCTGATCAACTCCAGGACTTTTTCATCCAGGCTGTCGATGCGGACCCGCAGCGCCTTGAGTTCTTGTTCGGACATTAGCCGTGTTCCTTCTCGAACTCTGCCATGTAGGAAACCAGCGCGTTGACGGCGGTGATGTCCACGGCATTATAGATAGAGGCACGCATGCCACCGACCGAGCGGTGACCCTTGAGATTGAGCAGCCCGCGAGCGTCGGCACCGGCCAGGAACGGCTTGTCCAGACGATCATCGGCAAGCCGGAACGGCACGTTCATCCACGAGCGATCAGACTTGTTGATCGGGTTGCTGTACAGGCCGCTGGCATCAATGAAGTCATACAGCATGCGCTGCTTGGCTTCATTGAGTTTGCCGATGGCCTCAACGCCGCCCTGCTCTTTCAGCCATTCGAACACCAGACCGGACAGGTACCAGGACAGGGTCGGCGGCGTGTTGTACATCGAGCCATTGTCGGCCGCGACTTTGTAATTGAGCATGGTCGGGCACAGTGAACGCGCGCGACCCAACAGGTCCTCGCGAATGATCACCACCACCAGGCCGCTCGGGCCGATATTTTTCTGCGCGCCGGCGTAGATCATGCCGAAACGGGAGATATCCAGCGGACGCGAAAGGATGTCCGAAGACATGTCGGCAATCAGCGGCACGTCGCCCGTTTCCGGAATCCAGCTGAATTCCAGACCGCCAATGGTTTCGTTGGGCGCGTAATGCACGTAGGCCGCGTCTTTGGACAACTGCCATTCGTTCTGACCGGGAATCGCGAAATAGTCGTAGGGCTTGGCGGTCGCGGCGACGTTGACGTGGCCGTAACGCGAGGCTTCTTCGATGGCTTTCTGCGACCAGATACCGGTGTCGATATAGTCGGCGGTGCCTTCTTCAGGCAGCAGGTTCAGTGCAATTTGGGCGAACTGCTGGCTGGCGCCGCCTTGCAGGAACAATACTTTGTAGTTTGAGGGAATCGTCAGAAGGTCGCGCAGATCCTGCTCGGCCTTGTTGGCAATGGAGGTGAATTCATCGCTGCGATGACTCATTTCCATGACGGACAGGCCTTTGCCATGCCAGTCCAGCAGTTCCGCCTGGGCACGCAGCAGAACAGCTTCAGGTAGCGCAGCAGGACCTGCGCAGAAGTTAAAGGCTCGCTTGCTCATATCCACTCTCACTACGCGCTGATTTCTCAGGCTTGGGTCATTTGAAGTTGGAAGTGCCGAAGGCTGCGAACGGTTTTGAACCGGTCGCAGCCTTCGGCAACTCCTGCAGGAAACCCTCGGGCTTCCTGCTATTTACACATCAGATCAGCTCTGCGGTTCTTCGTCGTCCGGCGCGGCGTCGGCTTGCAGCTCGTCGCCAGCATCGCCTTCAGCGATATCGAGCATTTCGCCCTCAATAGCGTCGCCTTCCAGCTCTTCACCGTCCAGCTCAACGCCTTCGAGTTCTTCGCCTTCGACTTCCGAAGGTTCCTGCACGCGCTCCAGACCTACCAGTTTTTCGTCGCTGGCCAGCTTGATCAACGTGACGCCCTGGGTATTACGGCCCAGGCTGGAAACTTCGTCGACACGGGTACGAACCAGCGTGCCCTGATCGGAAATCAGCATGATTTCCTCGCCGTCGAGCACTTGAACCGCACCGACCAGGCGGCCGTTACGTTCGTTGCTGACCATGGCGATAACGCCCTGACCGCCACGCTTGTATTCAGGGAACTCGGAAATCGCCGTGCGCTTGCCGAAACCACGTTCCGAAGCAGTGAGAATCTCGCTGCCTTCTTCCGGGATCAGCATGGAAATCAGCTTCTGCCCTTCCGGCAGACGCATGCCGCGCACACCGCGAGCGGTACGGCCCATGGCGCGAACGTCGGATTCCTTGAAGCGCGTCACCTTGCCGCCATCGGAGAACAACATGATTTCCTGCTCGCCATCGGTAATGGCCGCGGAGATCAGGATGTCGCCTTCGTCCAGCTCCAGCGCGATGAGGCCGACGCTACGTTGACGGCTGAAAGCCACCAGCGGAGTTTTCTTGACGGTGCCGTTGGCGGTGGACATGAAGATGAACGGTGCCTTCTTCTTGTCTGCAGCCTTGATACGCGCCTTGCGCTCTTCTTCGGTTTCGGTGCTTGCTTCGTTGGTGTCGGCGTCGTCGATTTCGCCTTCGATGACGTCGCCTTCTTCCTCGTCAGCACGCTTGCGCATGGCTTCCAGGTCTACCGGCAGCATGGTGGTGATGTATTCACCTTCGCTGAGCGGCAGCAGGTTGACCAGCGGACGCCCGCGCGCAGCGCGGGATGCTTCCGGGATTTCGTAAGTCTTGAGCCAGTACACCTTGCCTTTGCTGGAGAACATCAGCAGCGTGGTGTGACTGTTGGCAACCAGCAGGTGAGCGATGTAGTCCTCATCCTTGACGCCGGTCGCCGATTTGCCTTTGCCGCCGCGACGCTGCGCCTGATAGACCGCCAATGGCTGGGTCTTGGCATAGCCGCCGTGGGAAATGGTGACGACGCGCTCTTCTTCGGTGATCAGGTCACCCAGGGTCAGATCCAGGCGCGCATCGAGAATCTCGGTGCGGCGCACGTCGCCGTATTCGGCGCGGATCAGCTCCAGCTCTTCGCGGATGACTTCCATCAGACGCGTGGCGCTGTTGAGGATGCGCAGCAGTTCGCCGATCTGGGCCAGGATTTCCTGGTATTCAGTCAGCAGTTTTTCGTGTTCCAGACCGGTCAGGCGGTGCAGACGCAGTTCCAGAATCGCCTGAGCCTGCTCCGGCGACAGGAAATACTTGCCGTCACGCAGGCCATATTGCGGGTCAAGGTTGTCCGGGCGGCATGAATCGGCACCGGCGCGCTCGACCATTTCCACTACAGCGCTGGATTCCCAGGCGGTGGAAATCAGCCCGATCTTGGCTTCGGCCGGTGTCGGCGAGGCCTTGATCAGGGCAATGACCGGGTCGATGTTCGACAGGGCAACCGCCTGGCCTTCGAGCAAATGCCCACGTTCACGGGCTTTGCGCAGCTCGAAAACGGTACGCCGGGTAACCACTTCGCGGCGGTGACGGACGAAGGCTTCGAGCAGATCCTTGAGGTTCAGGATTCGCGGACGACCATCGATCAGCGCAACGATGTTGATGCCGAACACGGCCTGCAGCTGGGTCTGGGCATAAAGGTTGTTGAGGATGACCTCAGGCACTTCGCCACGACGCAGCTCGATCACGACGCGCATACCGTCTTTGTCGGATTCGTCGCGCAGTTCAGTGATGCCTTCGAGTTTCTTCTCTTTAACCAGCTCGGCGATCTTCTCGATCAGGCGGGCTTTGTTCAGCTGGTACGGCAGTTCGGTGATGACGATCTGCTGGCGGCCACCGACCTTGTCGATGTCCTCCACCATCGAGCGGGCGCGCATGTAAATGCGGCCACGACCGGTGCGATAGGCTTCGACGATGCCGGCGCGACCGTTGATGATCGCGGCTGTCGGGAAGTCGGGGCCCGGGATGTATTGCATCAACTCATCGATAGTCAACTCGGGGTTGTCGATGAGCGCCAGGCAACCGTCGATGACTTCACCGAGGTTGTGCGGCGGAATGTTGGTCGCCATGCCCACCGCAATACCGCTGGAGCCGTTGACCAGCAGGTTGGGAATCCGGGTCGGCATGACCGCTGGGATCATTTCCGTGCCGTCGTAGTTCGGCACCCAATCCACGGTTTCCTTGTGCAGGTCGGCCAGCAGTTCGTGCGCCAGCTTGGTCATGCGCACTTCGGTGTATCGCATGGCGGCGGCGTTGTCGCCGTCCACCGAACCGAAGTTGCCCTGACCGTCTACCAGCAGGTAGCGCAGCGAGAACGGCTGCGCCATCCGGACGATGGTGTCGTAGACAGCAGTGTCGCCGTGCGGGTGGTACTTACCGATAACGTCACCGACCACACGGGCGGATTTCTTGTACGGCTTGTTCCAGTCGTTACCCAGTTCGCTCATCGCGAACAGTACCCGGCGGTGCACGGGCTTCAAGCCGTCGCGCGCATCGGGCAGAGCTCGTCCGACGATGACGCTCATCGCGTAGTCGAGGTAGGACTGCTTCAGCTCGTCTTCGATATTGACCGGGAGGATTTCTTTGGCCAGTTCGCCCATGAGAAGCCTGATTCCTTTTTCTGGTGAAACCTCGCTCAGCCGTACGGGATGAACAAGGCTTGCCGCTGCCGACGATTGTCAGGCAACGACTTACGACAAATCAGCGAGTTATGCCATGAATAGGCGCAGTTATCAGGGTCGCCATGCGGCCCTTTGGAAAGCGCCGGATGGTACCACAATCGCCGTCAGGCACGAAGTGTTTGCAGGTGCCGCGAACAAGCCATTTCGCCAACAGACGCCTGAGACGCGCTCACAGAGCGCGATAGGGCGTTTGGGGACGAACGGTATTACCGGCCACGGCGTGATTAATGCAGGCGTTTGCGGCACATCAACAGGGCCATTTTTGCCGTGTCGGGGCGCTCGACGATGCCCTTCTCGGTGACGATGGCGTCGATGAGATCAGCGGGCGTCACGTCGAAGACGGGGTTGAAGGCGTCGACGTCGGCGCCCACACGCTTGCCGCCGACTTCCAGCAATTCGCGGCCGTCGCGCTCTTCGATGGGAATGTCGTCGCCGCTGGCCAGGTTCATGTCGATGGTCGAGCTCGGCGCCACCACCATGAAGCGCACGCCGTGATGCATTGCCGCGACCGCCAACTGGTAAGTGCCGATCTTGTTGGCGACGTCGCCGTTGGCGGTAATGCGGTCGGCACCCACGATGACCCAGGTAATGCCCTTGGTTTTCATCAGGTGCGCGGCCGCAGAGTCGGCGTTGAGGGTGACCGGAATGCCTTCGTTGACCAGTTCCCACGCCGTGAGGCGGGAGCCCTGCAGCCAGGGCCGGGTTTCATCGGCGTAAACGCGCTCGATCATGCCTTCAAGATGTGCTGCGCGAATGACACCGAGTGCGGTACCAAAGCCGCCGGTGGCCAGCGCGCCGGTGTTGCAGTGGGTCAGCACGGTCTGCAGGTTGCCCTGATGCTTGCGGATCAGCTCGGCACCCAGTTGCGCCATGGTCAGGTTCGCTTCGCGGTCGCTCAAATGAATAGCCACGGCTTCGGCTTCCATGACCTTCAGCGGATCTTCGTGATCCTTCAGGCGATACAGGCGCTCGCGCATGCGGTTCAGCGCCCAGAACAGGTTGACCGCCGTGGGCCGGGAATTGGCCAGCAGGTCGAAGTCTTCTTCCAGGGCCATCTGCCAGTCGCCGCCTTCGGCCAGACGATCAATAACCGCCAATACGATGCCGTAGGCCGCACTGATGCCGATAGCCGGCGCGCCGCGCACCACCATCGTGCGAATGGCTTCGGCCACGCCTTCGGCACTGGTGTAGGGATGCCAGGTTTCTTCGAAGGGCAAGACCCGCTGATCCAGCAGATGCAACGTGCCGTCCCGCCAATCGATGGCCTTTACCTTCTCCGCAGCCAGTAATCGATCGCGCATTGCACACCCCACTTGATGAATTTTTGAAAAACCTGCCGCCACAGCGACGGTGCAAAGAAGCAAATCGCCAGCACCTTAAAAAGCCGCCGATTATAGCGAGCCGCCTGCGAAGACGCTCGGGTATACTTCGCCGTCCCCGTAATAAGCCATTGGATGCCCGCCCCATGCCCCATTCCGCTGCCCCGCTCGACCTGTTGTTGCTGCCGGACTGGCTGGTACCGGTCGAACCCGCCGGCGTTGTGTTGAAGCAGCACGGGATCGGCATTCGCGATGGCCTGATCGTTTACATCGGTCCGCGTGCCGAGGCCCTGCGCCAGCCGGCCCTCGAAGTGCGCGAGTTGCCGGGCATGCTGCTCAGTCCCGGGCTGATCAACGCCCACGGCCATGCGGCGATGACGCTGTTTCGCGGTCTGGCGGATGATCTGCCGCTGATGACCTGGCTGCAGGATCATATCTGGCCAGCCGAGGCGAAATGGGTTGATGAGGATTTCGTTCGCGACGGCACCGATCTGGCCATCGCCGAGCAGTTAAAAGGCGGCATCACCTGCTTCTCCGATATGTATTTTTTCCCGAAGGTTGCCTGCGAGCGGGTGCATAACAGTGGCATTCGCGCACAGATCACTGTGCCGGTGCTGGACTTCCCGATACCCGGCGCGCGCAACAGCGATGAATCGCTGCACATCGGTATTGAGCTGTTCAACGACCTCGCCCACCACGATCGCATCAAGATCGCCATGGGCCCCCACGCGCCCTACACCGTCAGCGATGAAAACCTGGAGAAGATCCGGGTCATCGCCGATGAGCTGGACGCGATGATCCAGATGCACGTTCACGAAACCGCCTTTGAAGTGCACGAGGCCGTTCAGCAACGCCAGGAACGCCCCCTCGCGCGGCTGCAGCGCCTGGGCCTGCTGGGCCCGCGCTTCCAGGCGGTGCACATGACCCAGATCAGTGATGACGACCTGGCGATGCTGGTCGAAAGCAACTCCAGCGTCATTCACTGCCCCGAATCCAACCTGAAACTGGCCAGCGGTTTTTGCCCGGTCGAGCGCCTGTGGCAGGCCGGGGTCAACGTCGCCATCGGCACCGACGGTGCGGCCAGCAACAATGACCTGGATCTCCTTGGCGAGACCCGCACCGCTGCGCTGCTGGCGAAAGCCGTCGCCGGCTCGGCCACCGCGCTGGACGCCCACCGCGCGCTGCGCATGGCCACGCTGAACGGCGCGCGCGCCATGGGCATTGATGATCACACCGGCTCGCTGCAAATCGGCAAGGCCGCGGACATGGTCGCGTTCGACCTCTCGGGGCTCGCGCAACAGCCGGTCTACGACCCGGTGTCACAACTTATTTACGCAACGGGACGCGACTGCGTGACCCACGTCTGGGTTGCCGGCAAGCAGTTGCTGCAGGACAAGCGCCTGACCCGCATGGACGAAGAAGCGCTGACCCGAACCGCCAAAGCCTGGGGCGACCGCATCGCGTCAGATAAAGCCTGACCCATTGAGCGCCGCCACGGTCAGATACCGTGGCCGGACACCGAATTCAAGTTTTAGAGGATCACACATGAGCAACGTCGACCACGCCGAAATCGCCAAATTCGAGGCCCTCGCCCATCGCTGGTGGGACCGCAACAGCGAATTCAAGCCGCTGCACGACATCAATCCGCTGCGGGTGAACTGGATTGACGAGCGCGTGAATCTGGCCGGCAAGAAGGTGCTCGACGTCGGCTGCGGCGGCGGCATTCTGAGCGAGGCCATGGCCTTGCGCGGCGCCACCGTGACCGGCATCGACATGGGCGAAGCGCCACTGGCCGTGGCGCAACTGCATCAACTGGAATCCGGCGTGAGCGTTGAATACCGGCAGATCACTGCCGAAGCGCTGGCCGAAGAAATGCCCGAGCAATTCGATGTCGTGACCTGCCTGGAAATGCTCGAGCACGTACCCGACCCTTCGTCGGTGATTCGCGCCTGCTACCAGATGGTCAAGCCGGGCGGTCAGGTGTTTTTCTCCACCATCAACCGCAATCCGAAGGCGTACCTGTTCGCCATCATCGGCGCCGAATACATCATGAACCTGCTGCCCCGCGGCACCCATGACTTCAAGAAATTCATCCGCCCGTCCGAGCTGGGCGCGTGGAGCCGTGATGCCGGGCTTCAGGTCAAGGACATCACCGGCCTGACCTACAACCCGCTGACCAAGCACTACAAGCTGGCGTCCGACGTCGACGTCAATTACATGATCCAGACACTGCGAGGGGTCTGAGCCATGCGCTTGAGGGCGGTTCTCTTCGACATGGACGGCACGCTGCTCGACACCGCGCCGGACTTCATCGCGATCTGCCAGGCGATGCTGGCCGAACGCGGCTTCCCGCGTGTGGACGACAAGCTGATTCGCGATGAAATCTCAGGCGGCGCAAAGGCCATGGTCTCGGCGGCGTTCGCCATGTCCCCCGACGCGCCGGAATTCGAGGCGCTGCGACTGGAGTTTCTGGCGCGCTACCAGACTGATTGCGCAGTGCACAGCAAGCTGTTCGACGGCATGGCCGAGTTGCTGGCCGACATCGAAAAAGCCAACTTGATCTGGGGCGTGGTGACCAACAAACCGGTGCGCTTCGCCCAACCGATCATGGAGCAGCTGGGTTTGTCGGAACGCTCTGCGCTGCTGATCTGCCCGGACCACGTGACCAAGAGCAAGCCCGACCCGGAGCCGCTGTTGCTGGCCTGCAAGATGCTCGATCTGGACCCGGCCAGCGTGTTGTTCGTGGGCGATGACCTGCGTGACATCGAATCCGGCCGCGACGCCGGGACCAAGACCGCCGCCGTTCGCTATGGTTATATCCATCCCCACGACAACCCCGATCATTGGGGCGCGGACGTGGTGGTGAATCACCCGCTGGAGCTGCGCCGGGTGCTGGACGATGCGTTGTGCAGTTGCTGATCGCTTATCAGCGCAGCTCGGCATAACCCAGCGCTTTACCGATACAAAGGAGACCCCATGTTCAAGTACTCCGCCCGCCCCGACCTGCTCAAGGACCGGGTAATTCTGGTCACCGGCGCCGGCCGTGGTATTGGCGCCGCTGCCGCAAAAACCTACGCCGCCCACGGTGCAACGGTCTTGCTGCTGGGCAGGACCGAATCGAACCTGAGCGCGCTGTATGACGAGATCGAGGCCGCCGGACATCCGCAGCCCGTGGTCATCCCGTTCGACCTCGAGACTGCCCTGCCCCATCAATACGATGAACTCGCCGCGATGATCGAAGCCGAGTTCGGTCGGCTAGACGGTGTATTGCACAATGCC
>Ga0247815_10003246_pt1 | contig 11728 bp, 8 predicted proteins | sample UWRJL194509B1_FD_181014 | JGI IMG/M metagenome (GOLD analysis project Ga0247815, IMG submission 181014) | Plant litter microbial communities from Arlington Agricultural Research Station in Wisconsin, United States - UWRJ-L194-509B-1 | ecosystem: Environmental > Terrestrial > Plant litter >... | reverse complement strand
TCACTCTAGATACCGGGAATATTCAACCATATGACGAGCCGCTCGTTGCGCACCGGCTCGTGCAATATGCGCGCACCCAGCAACTTCAGGCGGCCGCTCGCGAGGCACTGCCGTCACTTCTTGATACCGACCCCACGTCAGAGAACGTTGTAGCCGAACACAGGCATTGGAATGTGCCATTCAAAACTAGACTAGCATGGTTTAGGTGCCAGGAGAGCCATCCATCAGGCAAGGAGACCAAACTCACAAGTCGTGAGTCAGTAAAAGACTTCGAAACCATCACGTGCGTACGCGCCATGGAAGCTCCACTTGCGAGTTGCAACTGATGTTACTATTACTTAGCACTTTTGTCGGCCTCGACCGTTCCAGTTCAACGCCTGACTATGAGCGTGGTCCCATGAGCGTGGTCCTCACCTGCCTGCATCCTGCTGATTCCGGAGCTGAAGACAACTCATTCGACTCATTGAGCTGGCTCGGACCACCCAAGCACGTGGTAGAATTGCTATTCGCGCTCGGAGCGAATGCTCTGAGTGCTATTCAGGATAAACCCGTTCTTCCCAGTGTGACGCGCATCTCACCAGCCTGCTATGTCCTCACATTTGCCGACAAGAGGGCGCGTGACAGGCTGCTGCGACACTGGCAGAGGTACGCGGCACGGGTTGAGGAGGACGTAGGCTGGACCCCTCCATTCGTTCTCACCGCAGACCGGGTGGACGAACAGACGCCGTCCATTACAGCCCGGGACAGGGGCAAGATGCCCGCGCCTCTTGATGTGCGTCGAGATGCGACGGTGGGCACACTTTGGGTGGGCAATGAGCGTTATACTAGCTCCGAAGCCCTTGCTCAACTTGTGCCTCCCTCGACGGGTACAGCCTCCGAAAAGCCGACTACCGAGCGGAAGCGACCGCGGACAGAGCTTATTCGCCCCGCGCCATATATGCTTCCAGATGGACAACCAATGAGTTCTACTTCGGTGCTTGCCGCCCTCGAACAACGACGCCGATCCTTGCTCTTTGATCCGCCAGCAAACCAGTCTACCAAGACCCCAACCGTCCTTCCACCTCGCCAAGGACGTACTTCTCTGGGCACAATTCTGCAGAAAGGAGCGACGTTACCTCGGTCCATGCGTCGAAACGGTTAGGTAGTAGCTTCCGTCGAGCCCACAGCAGAATGATTCCAAGAAGTGGCCGTCTTACTGGCTCAAATCATCGGCGCGACCGACGCTTAAAGTGCTTCTAGGCTGTGTGCAACACAGAACGCTAATCCTCTATATTGCCGACTCTATATCTAGCTTGCATGTCGTATCCAAATAGTCGAACTAGACGTGCGGAGTGTCACTATTGCATCACATTCATGCCTTTCCTACCCTCAAATCTCGCGCGCCTTGGCATCTCCTGAAGGACTTTGCCCGAAAAGTATTTCTGAAACGCCCCGTCCTCGCCCGAGGCCAGGACGCTTCGTATCCCTGTAAACCACAGTCAGCGAAAGTCGTAATTGGCGTTTAAAACGTCCCCACCCACGGCTTGACGTCCCGATCCATGTTGAATTGTCCATACGTCTCTTTACCTGCGTAGACTGCGGAATGTACATAGCACAGTCCACCGGCTGATCTTCACCTCGCGTGCGCGCATCGTTGCGAATGCCCTGATGACAAACAACGGGAAAGATACGTTGTCGGAGATATTTATTTTGGTTATATTGGGCAAACCATGATGAGAACGACCTTGAAGCTGTATAACCGCGCGGCGAGCTTATTCGTGCACATCGCGGCAACGAGCTTCAAGTCGGAATAGTGTTCGTCTACAACGACTCGGAGGTTCTGGCTGCCGTCAAGCCACAGTGTAGGTAGCAGGTTGTGAACAGAGTGTTCTCCAACGCGTATAATTTGCCATGCGGCATGAGCTTTGATATGCAATAGCGGCCCGGCTTCGAGCATTGGTAGTAATTAGTAGAGGATGGGCAGGAGGCTGTAACGCGCCCGTGTCCGGTCGGCGCGGTCTTTCCAGATATTTCGGTGTATCCAATGCTAGCGTTTCAAGTGTGAATGCCCAATGTGGAGAGTTTTGCGGGCCATGGCGGTGAAGGAGACGATGCTGTCAGTGTCTTCCAGGTCGAGTTGCAGGACGCGAACGTCCGTTGTGAGCTCGAATCTGGCTGTATGACCCTTTGAGACAGTACGAGATGCAAGCATAAGGATAACGGAGGCGAAATGAAGCAGTTGGCGGGCTCTCTCTCTCTCTCGAGCAATCCCAGTGATGCTGCTGGTTACCATGATGGTCCTATCGGCTAAACTAACACCGCTTGTGCTCGGTTGAGCACGCGGAAAGGCAATAATAATAATAATAATAATAATAAATTGGTAAGCAGAGCGTGGTGTGGGAGAGCACGGCGAAATAAAGGCCTATGGGGCCCAGTGTACGCGAGCCCGCGGGTCGAGTGGCGTCGATATGGTGGTGTCAACGCCGGCGATCGCTGGTCTAATTTCATTCATTGAGCCTCTGTAAGTACGTGATTTCTGGACAGTGGTGCTGGAGAGCCTGCGCACGAGTTAGGCATAGCGGACTGAGGATCCTGGTCAGGATCAGGGCACTATTCGAGTTCAACCGTGTGCGCATTCGCCATCGTGGGCAGTAAATGATATGAACAGCATGGCTGGCCTCTCACTACCACAATCACTTTAAAGATGGCATCTATGCTTGGTATGTGACCTGTGCATGCTCAGACGCGGTGGGTAGAAGCGGAATCTCCGCGGAGGTGCGGGAGCTGCCGACATACTTCGCCAGAACAGATTGTGAAGGGCCAGCTTCTGCTCAGATGCCTGGACAATCCAAGCCAACTTTGCTTCTCAGCTGGCGAGCGCTGCCTGTGGGATCGGATGGCGCTGAACATATCGGCAGGGTTGTCCGGCGCGACTTACTCAGGCACACATAATAACAACCAGAGTTGAATTTTGGGAACTCGAGCTTACAGTCGGCGTTTGCGAACACTGATACCAAGCTTTGAGACGAAGATCAAAGCCAGGCCGAGGCAAACCGAAGGAAAACGTTGAACTATCAATCGGCAAGTTCGGTTCGTTGTTCTCTACACAAGAAGATGGTATCTTCGTCGAACTAGTGTGTTTGCCATCGTCGTCAAGTGCTACTCCAAATGCGCTGGCGATACATTGTCGGGCGCTGGGTTGAGCGCGTTGGAAGGAACTTTTTGGAGCAGCAACGGAGACCAAAGGCGGGATGTTGAGTGAAAGCATCACGAGTATGTAGTTCATTCTACGATAATGGTAGAGAACATGGTTCTGGGGATGGGTCGAGGTCAATACATATACGTCCATCGTCGTCACGAAATATTAATCAACGCACCAACTCAAACGCGCACTTAATGTGAGAGGTTCTTCCTCCCCTTCCTGAGCCTCCTTGCCAGTACTGCACGACCACCCTTGGTCTTTTTCCTCGCGAGGAAGCCGTGTCGGCGTTTGCGCTTCCGCTGAGATGGCTGGTACTCGTCGCCGCGCGACATGCACCGGACCTGCTGCATTGCAGGTAGCGCCATAGCGAGCATGTCCGAGACGGGTCCTGAACGTGCACCCGCACCGATGCGCGAAGTAGTTGCGCGCGGTAGACGCGGCGCGAGGGTCAGCAGAGAAAATGCTCGTGACGATGGCGCAGAGAGTGCTGAATGGCGAGCAAATGAGGAAAGCGGCGCATTTGGTGTGGCGCGGTGATGAAGAGGTCGGGCACAGGAGAGCGCAAGAGTGCGTAGTCGTTGGGTGTTCATGTCCGGAAGACAAAGTCTGAGCGCGTGTCCAAACTCCGACCGACTTGATCATTATGCTGAAAACTCAACACTTTGGCAGCGGGTATCATGGTGTAGGAATATGTTCAATGCTTCCGAGAGGTGGAATTCCGCTAATATACCATTTGTTGATGAAGTAACTCTAACTAAACGTGATGGACAGATCATCCTGCTCCAGAAATGACCACAAGTGATGAGGAATGTACAAGGAAGGCAAAAGAAGAATGCGGCGGCGTCAAAGCAGGGTGAACTGCTGCTAAAGTCGTGTGTACGTGAGATGCATCGTGACGCCCGTGCACTCGGACAGGTCGAGGGACAAGGACCGAGGATTCAGAGCTCCTCAACGTCCATCATGTCCACGTCCATCGTGTCACCCTCAATCGATCCAATCCTCGGGCTGGATTCATAGTCGTTTTCAAGAACCTCGATGTCTGGTTCGCCTGGGAATGCGGAAGGGGTGCGACGCCAGGGCGAGGGACGGTACAGCACAAGGGCTGCAGCATCACCCTCCGAGGAAGGGGTGTTGGGCATAGGCACGCGGAACGAGGAGCGAGAGCGCCGAAACGCATTCAGCATGGCAGGTGAGATGTGCAGGGTCTCCTCGCCATGTGCTTCAGTCGGTCCCTCGGCATCTGTCTCGTCATCTGAACCGTCAAGGTCGGTTACCACAATGCCTGCAGCCGATGTCAGCTGTGCAGGCGAGGCTGGGGGAGGTGTAGGTGACGCACGATCTTTCTCTGGTTCAAACCAGGACGTGCCGCGCATCTTGATTTCGTGCATGGGCGGTGTGGACATGTATTCGTCCATGTCGCCATAATATGAGTATGAGTGGGTGGTAAGGTCGACGTCATCTGGCTCCTCGACGATAGGTTCAGAGGCTTGTAAAGAGTTCGAAATCGAGAGATGAGGCAGCTGTTCGCGCTGAAGCGACATATGCTCCAGTCCTCGTTCAATCGTTCCAATTCGTCTTTTCTTATGACGAGGAGTGGGAGCAAGTGAGGAAGGAGGCGAAGGTGAGCGGGAGTCGGTACTCGCGCGGATGCTGTGGTCGTCCGACTCGTCGCCAGAGCCAGATGAGGATCTTTTCCGCTTCAACCGAGGCGAGGAGACACTACTGGAGCCATAGACAGGCTGCACAAACAGTGCTGGATTGAGACTCGGCTGGGAGAAGAATGCCGGGTTGTGGGAGAGAGAGGGCTGGGGCTCGACGAACGCGTGCGGCATCGGCGGAGTAGAATAAAATGCGCTTGCCATCGAATTTGACGTCGAGCGTAGAGGCGGGGCGGGTCAGAGCCGCCTGGAACAAGGGAAAATGTCGCTTATATGGCGTTGGGGCGCAGCGAGCGGACGGTTCCAGAACAAGCCTCGATCCTGCGTCCGCCGAACTTCGAGAACCGGCTGGAACCGTACATGACATCCCCCGAGTCCCCGACAGCCGTCAACCACCGCTATCTTGCTCCACGTGCCGGGTGTAGCCCTACACGTGGTGGAGCCGGCGCTGGGTACTGTAATGTGGTGTTGATTTCAATTAACTCTGGTGGCGGGTCACGCGCCAATGATACATATTGCTCGAAAAATACCCCTAATTGTCCCTCATGTTCAAAGCTCCAGTATCCGCGAAATCTCGTCCTTCAAATAGCGCGGCGCCTGATCGCAGTCCAGCACCACCTCCGTAAACTTGCACGCAGTCTCGAGCGCGGGTACGCGCTGTAAATTTCGTTGCTCGACCAACCGCAACAACCCCCTGCCGTCTGGGTTGACCAAGTGCCCCACACTCTCCAGTACAATCCGCTTGAGTTTCGGCCAAACCACACCTGTTGGCGATGCATCGTCTCGCCAGACGAGCGCGGCGAAGAACGCGTCTTCGACCCGATAATTGATATCACAGTCGGTCATGACGGTGTACGGGAACGTGAAGCGCAGTTCCTGTACGCCCTGTGCATGCGCAAGGATAGGGACATGTGCCGCGTTGATATTACCGCAGAGCCGCAGCTCCTGGATTGTTGGAACGTGCTGCAGTAGCTGCTCCATGTCCCGCGTAATGACCGGGTCGCGTAATGTCAACCGCCGAAGGTTCGGCGCCTCCAGCGGAGGCAGGGCGGGAGGAAGCGCAAAGTATTGCGAGTGTAGTAGGATGAGGTGTTCCAGGTTCGGCACTGTGAGCGGGACTGTTGTCCTGAACTTGCGCGAGACGTTGACCCGGACGGTGTCGATGGTTTCAGCGCCTAGCCTGAGGAGTGAGTTGATCGTCCGCGCGGTCTCATTGACAAAGTAGAGGTAAGTGAGCGATGGGTACCCCGGATGGTGGTCCGACGGTACCATGCCTGTGCGGTGCAGCACCAGGTTCTTCAACTTTGGTGCCACCGGCAGCATGCCGGTCAATGGGTCTGCACGCCAGTCCGAGCCAGAGTCCTTCGGCGCGCTCAGCCGTAGACAGTTAAGCAGGGGCGTCCTGTTCATGAAGATGGAGAGGAGATTGTGTTCGGTTTCGTCTGGGAGTGAGATATCGACGCGACGCCAGCGGTGTGTATGCTCGCCAACAGCATGCAGAATGGCGATAGAAACTGGGTGACTCTTAGCGTTCCATTCCACGAATTGAAGCAATATGTCAATGGGCATGGAGTGCGATCGTTTGAGTAGAAGGCGGACCCGTTCAAGAACCAATTCGGCGGCTCTCGAGTCGCTTGGTCGTCCACGCGGCAAGTCCACGCGATCCCATAGTCGCGGAGTGGCCTGTGCGATCATGCGCCAACGTCTGCAGACACTCGCAAGAATGAAGGCAGCTTCGGCACGTTCCTGACTGTAGTTGAAGAGGCCGCTTGCCTCGACCTCGCATTCCTCGCCATGGATATCGAGCAATGCTTCGAAAATGAGCTGGTAAACGACGTCTGGCAGCTGTGACGCGTAGTGTCGGCGTAGCTCCTTCTGGGCATCCTCAAGTGCGCGGCCGATGACTCTGTTTTGTTGCTTCAAGTGCACCAGTTCGTCGTCCAGCATCGCGATATGCGACTTCGCCGCGTCCAGCGTGGCTTGCGCTAACTGGCGCTGTCGTTCAATGTCCGATAGGCGCACTGACACCAGGTCCTGTGCGCGCTGCTCCCCATCCTTGCGCTGTTTCAGCAAGTGAATCACGGACGAGTGTGACATCGAAGAGCGTGGTACCTATCGGAAGCAAAGGAGCGGCGTCGCATACAGCCGCGTCCACTCCGACCGAATATCCCTTCGTGATGTAAACAGACCAAAGAATGTCCGAATTAGTTCAAAAAGTGTATGAATAAGAGTTCAATGTAGTTCATGTGCTTTAATTCTACAGATACATCCACCACCCAACCAGTACACTCTGCACAATGTGCACGCAGGTTTAAGACCCCTGGCCAACCCGTTTCAACAGCTTACGAATCCGCTTTCCAGTTGTCATTTGTGGCAGCATTTTCTTTACCAGTTCCGGTTGTATCCTTTGTGACGGTCAATTAGATCAACCAACCAACCAATCGAGCGCGACTGCAGACTCACCAAGCATAACATTCGAGCTTCAGACCGTTTGGGTTGAGGTAGTGGCCTAGCATGAAGCTAGCAACACTCCATGCATGCCAAGGTTGGTGAATTTCGTCCAATTCACCCCAAAGCTCGATCGTATGCAGTCGTGGTGTTTTCCATTTCCGTCGCAACTGACGCACGGTGGAAACGATGCCGACCATTCTTGTCCATGGTGAATCCGTGCTTGAGACTCGATGGTGTGTGTCTACAAAAATACACATCTCCTCTAGGCACGGCGGAGGTACGCTTGACCGATGGACAGGGTCCATGCCCTCTGCAAGTGCAATTGCAAACTGTGCATCGATACCCAACCAGCGCATGTTCGTCCATGCAGTCATATCACCCAGCCCATGAGCTACTGGATAGCCAAAGTAGTTGTATGTCACGCAGCGCAAGTATTTGAGCGTCGGCCCGCAGAAGGGGGCGAGGCGCTGGGTGAAAGGTAAGACCATGGCTGAGCCGGTCTCGACGTCAATGCAACTGGACCAACTGAGTTCCAGACTTTCAAGCACGAGCGTCTGGGATAGAAGCTGCTCAATTGTGTCGAGCCGCTGAGTCGTGTCCCAGATACGTAACCGTTTGAGTGCTGGGAGCGCCGGGTGTCTCGCTCGCACTGGAACTGACATTGCGTTGGCAGCAAAGCTGGTGCCATCGCCTTCGACGTCGGAAAGCCGTGTAACGGGCTCGACGAAGATCGCTGCAAGGTGCGACTCAAGCTGTGGCATGCCGAGTTCCAGGGAGATTAAACTAGCAAATCCGCGGGCAAGATCTGAGTTCTGGCGTAGGCGAAAAGACGGAAAAGGGTACGGATGACCAGCAGGGATGGTAAGATGACGGGCACAAGGGCCTCCTTCCTGTGAGGGACTGATCGCATATAGCAAGGCTGCGATAAACTGGCGACCGTACCAACCAGGTAGATGTGAATTGGAATCGGGAAACGCCTGCAAATCTCCCAATGGAATAGTCACATTGTTCAAGTTTGTGCACTGCCCAAGAATGTGGTCGAGCACTGAGCGAGCGGGCAGCACGGAGGGCGGATTATCCCATGTCCAATCTGTTGCACGCTGGCTCGGCTTGTCTGGGCCAAGGTCTGGCAGCGCAATGGTTCTAATCAGGCTAGCGAGTTGCGGGTTCTTGCGCAGAGTACGGGCGAGAAGGCTGCAATGCGTCGGCTTCAAGAGCAAGATCGCCTCGTAGAGGAGGCAAGTGGCTGCTGTGTGCCACAGACGGCAGACACGGGCGATAGGCAGGATGTGAGGATATCGAACACTCCATGCCGCTCGCGCAGTTTGAGCATACCATGCACAGCTGTTGGACGCATAAAACGCCCCAAGACGGGCACGGAGCATAAGCTGTCGCATGATGAGAATGACGACCTCTGGAGGAAGCCGCATTACTGCGCTTTCGACAGCACTGGACTGCTCCGAGTGAGCTGCATTGAGGTCTGGCCCGCGTTTGCGGTGCTGGCGTAGACGCACAGAGTCCGAAAGACCTCGCGCACGCGTCTTGATCGACGCAATGGCAGATTGGACACCAGCCCGCAGGCTTGAGGAACGAGAAACGGTAGGCTCGTTATCGCGCACGAAGTTCAAAGTGGCGGCTGGGTCAGCAACCATTGCAGTCGGATAAGTGGGGATGGTCACACAAGGTGAGGAGGAAGACAATAGTTTCGGGAAAGTCCACAGCGAACTGCCAGTTCATCGCACTACTACGTCCTCAATTTCCGACCTGTATGAACGAGACTTGCTCGGCAGGTAGACTTTCGTCCTACTGTTCGATCATGTCGATATCACCCTCGGGCTCAACAAATCGTTGGCCGAGACTCAGAGAGCCACGACCTCGACTTCATCTTCACACACGCACAATTGCTCGTTGGTATACCAGCCCTCGGATAATTCAATTTCAAAAGAGAGCGTGCATTGGGTGTTGGTTGTGGCTGAGAGTCTAAGTACACGACGACGCAACTGCTTAGAGCGCGGAGGCACCAGTGATGATGTCGACGAGCTCGTTGGTGATGGAAGCCTGGCGACCACGGTTGTACTTCATCTGCAGCGAGGAGATCATGTCGCCGGCATTCTTGGACGCGTTGTCCATGGCGTTACGACGCGAGCTCTGCTCAGCGGCATGGCCCTCGACGAGAGCGGCGAAGACGGCGTTGGCAAGCTGGAACTCTGCGAGGTCCTTGGTGACGTCTTCCTCCATCTCGTAGCTCTTGAAGCCAGGCGACTCGGCAAGAGCCTTGGCATTGAGAACCTCAACGAAGGCCGGCTCGTAGGAAAGAGCCGAGACGAATCGGTTGTGGACGACAATGATCGAGTCGTACTCTACACCAGAGGTAGTGATGAGGTCGGCGATTGCTGCAGCATCAGCGAAGGTGGGGACGTCCTTGCCAACCTGGTTGAAGGTAAGGGCAATGTTGCCGGCAACTGCGCGCGAAAGCTGCATCTTGGACTTGTCACCGATGACCATAACAGGCGAGTCAGGGTCGGCAGCAGGAAGCTTCTCCTCAGGAATGGGTTTTGCTACGCCGAGTGCACGGCGAGTGGCCTTTGATACCGAGGAGTGGATACCACCGCATAGGCCACGATCGGAAGATACAACGACGAACAGGCGGCGCTTGCCTGCATCACCTTCAGGCGTTGCGTGGTTGGTAATCTCTGTAAATATATATTAGAAAAGTGTTATATGTGGCCAATGTGAGGTTAGGCGAACCCTTGTTGGCGATACCGTACGCCTTTGCGTTCTGCATAGCACGCTGGGCCTGGTTCAGCTTAGTCGAAGCAATCATCTTCATCGACTATAACAAGGCCAGCCATGTCAGCGCGAGCACAATATAAATGCAGTGGGCGTCGGCGCGAACGCCTGCACGGGTGTTATGAACGTGCCTTTGTAATTTTGCCAATGTTGCGAACGGACTTGAGGCGCATCTCGATCTCGCGCAGAGTCGCCATGTTGCGCGGCGCGCCAAATGGCCTCAAAGGCGCAGCAGCGGCCGAGCGCACCAGCACCTGGCGAGCGAGCATCGTGGACTGTGAAGGTGAACGAGAATTTCGGTCAACGCCGGCCACGTCCTCAACACCTCTCTCTTGCCGTCTCCACTTGCTCGCTTTCCACTCTTAGAACTGCCATGGTGCTACTAGAAATGAGTCGCTTCGGGGTTCAATTCCTTGGACTCCGACCACCAGCGTAGTCTTACTGCCGCTTACCTTGAGCCGGAGCTCCTCAGACAGCTCAAACCCCGGCTCCCGCTTTACATCCTTGCATGTGTCCCGTTTTCTGCTATTTTTGGGCTGCATGAGCTTGTGGCAACTCTTTGACAACTAAGACTGGGTGAAAGCGATCGCCTGACGCAGAGGAGGCATGAGCTTCTAGTGTGCTTAACTGGGTTTACAAATTTGCGCAGATTGCTCAGCCTGCCGTAACCTGCACCTTGTATGAACATCACGTTGTTACTTGGTGGCAAGACTTGGTGGTGACTGAAGCTACACATGAGTCAAGAGCTGCAATACTCACGGGCCTCCAAGCCCGATCGACTTCGGGCAGCTTAGCTGAAAAGGGTGGAGCAGCATGCCGAGCCTGCTTCTTCGTGCGACTCAACTTTCAATATGAACCCCTCGTGGCAGAGAAGATCAAGTCCGCCGACGACGCTTTTGGCATTGGCGCTGTTGAACCTCCGGCGAGTCTTGGCCGGGCATGCAGAGCTTAGGTAGAAAATGAACGTTAATGAACCTTCAGCCGTACTATTCTTGTCACAGCGACTCGCTCATTCGCCGATCTGCTATGGCGCATTACCAAACCTCCGATGACGCCGCCCGAGGAGGATCCAACATGGAGCTCCGGACAGCCGGAGGTCCAGTCCAGTCCATGAACCACGCAGTGGCACATAGAACCCGAATACATCCCTCCCGCCTTATATAACGGGCTGAGGGAGCACGGCAGTAAGACCAGTGTTCAGCTCAGCAATCGCCACACCCACCCAACCACGCAAACCAGCTCCGCTCAGCCACTTTCAATCTTCATCATGCAGTTCACCTCCGCCCTCACTGCTCTCACCACCGTCCTCGCCCTCGCCGCGACCCCCGTGTTCGCGGTCGATGCTGTCGTGAAGGTCATGAAGGACGTCTCCTGCAACGTTGAAGCCGCACGCTGGCGCCCGAACTGCAACGGCGACTGCTTCCAGTACGATAGCTTCAATGCCATGAGTGAGTCATCTCTGGATTGGTCACACTCCTGTCGCCATGCTGAACGTCCTTGCCCACTACAGAGACCAACGGTAACGGCGTGTACGGCGTCAACTGCCAGGTGTTCAGCGACCTCAACTGCAACAACTACGTCGGCCAGACTGGCAACCATGTCAGCACGAGCGAGCAGTGCTTCCCCCTCGCCAACGCCAAGAGCGTCA
>Ga0247815_10003245_pt1 | contig 11730 bp, 7 predicted proteins | sample UWRJL194509B1_FD_181014 | JGI IMG/M metagenome (GOLD analysis project Ga0247815, IMG submission 181014) | Plant litter microbial communities from Arlington Agricultural Research Station in Wisconsin, United States - UWRJ-L194-509B-1 | ecosystem: Environmental > Terrestrial > Plant litter >... | reverse complement strand
TACACAAAGTACGCCCAGATCAGTGATTGGCAGGAAGTGAGCGGTCGGATACTTCCGTACGCGCCTCTACTCGTCGAACTGGAGCTTGAAAACTTTGGTAATCTGCAGCCGAGCATGCTGCCACCGGAAACGATGCGCGGCTTGCGACGCCTTGCGTGGCGCGTCGCTCGTCATTGTTTGAGTGTCTCAGACGTCCTCGACGCCGCGCCAAAGTTACAGCACCTCGAGCTCGGACACAACATGTTGCGCGAAAATTCTTCCGTCGCGTCGCACCATCATATAGCACACTATCTGCTGTCCATTCGAGGTGACATCAACAACATCGTCTCACAACTCGAGCGCACCCGTACTCCCAACATTGAGACGATGGATTTCTCCGGCAAGTCTGGTATCTTCGATGCGATAGATCTCGTGCAGTTCTTTGACGCAATGCCTTACGAGAAGCTTCGGTATCTCTTACTCCCGCCCTTGAATCCCGACGACCTTGCACGGTTGGCCCCCGTCATCCACCTCTTCAGATACATGCCCAACATTCGAACACTCAGCCTACCTGAATTGCTTGGCAAGGGCAATTACCTCTCTGAGTGGGCTCAACCCGAGAACGTCGGACTTCTACCAAAGTTACAGACGGTCATCTTTCGTGGCGCAAAACCCGACGAACGTCCCTTGATCGAGCAGCTCGATGACGTTTCCGTCTTCAAGTTCTTTCGTGGACGGCAGGTAGAGATGTCAAATGTATGCGATGGTACCGGTAGGCTTCCTATGGTGCTCGAGCTTGAGGTTCCGGAGGACATTACGGCGGTCGAGGAGATTTGTGATCTGCTCGGTCCATATATCTTGACCATCCGTGTAGTGGGTTCGAGCGGACATCGGCTTCCGGGGACCGTCATTTTTGAAATTTCTCATGGACTGAAGCAGGATCGTCCGTCATAGGGTATCAAAGGCTTGAGTTTGTGGTAACCTGCCAGCTCAACAATGTGGTCTCTTTCCTGATGAGCGCAAGTGAACATCTCGCTGTTGAATAAAACACGTTACCAATCCGCTCATACACCCAACGAGGAATCAGAAAGGAAAACGGGCAACGATAGTGCATGGGGAGACACCTAAGGCAGAGGCGGCAATTTATCGGAGCTGGGCCATCATTGATTGGCACCGGTCACCGGTTGCACATCAGGCCGGCTGGGGATAATGACACAGTTGCCCTGGGGTGAAGCTTGCGCTGTGGCCGGCTGCTGCTGCGACCATCCCCTCCTCTCCCCTCCTCCTCCTCCTGCCCGAGCACCGCACAATCTAATCACGCACCATCTCTGCATATCTCAGGAAGGATTTGCATTTACGGCACATGTCTAGACGTATGCTGCCACCCGAGATTCTCGGCGAAGTATTTCGCAGCATCATCGTCGAGCTCTTTCTCGCCGCTCAGAAAGAACCTTTCGGGCCGCGCAACTCAATCACCAGCTCGGCTATCCGCCTCTCATCAGTTGATAGCTACTGGCGCTCCGTTGCACTGTCAGCACACACGACATGGAGCTACATCAAAATCAGCCATGGCAAACCGTGGAATCCGCACCCATCTCTCCTTGCGCTCGCGCTCGCGCGTTCACAGCGTATCCCGTTGCATATTATCATCGTTATGCGTCACAATCCCCCAGTCATGCCAGAGGCACTACCCGCATGGAACGCGCTTGCTGAGCAGCTCATGGCTCAAGCAGGTTTTCTCCAGGTCGTTTCATTTCCAGAAACCAGCTATATGTTCCAACTCGTCGCTGGAAACACCCTCTTTCAGAGTCTACTACTCAAGCAGAGCCCGTTGCTGAAAACCCTTCGCTACGCTTTGTTAACAATGCCGATGTCCTCGGTCATGGTCACTGATTGGGCCGAAGTACGCGGAAAAATACTTCCGCACGCGCCGCTTCTCGTTGAGCTGAGCCTTATAAACTTTGGGGGTCTCGAACTAGACATGCTGCGGCCGGAGATGATCCGCGGTCTGCAAAAGTTCAGCCATTTGACGCCAGATGGACGCATCCTGATCCCAGACGTCCTCGCTGCTGCCCCAAAGCTGCGGCAGCTCAGCCTTACATCACGCGAAATGCCAGGCGGATCTTCTGCAGTCTCAAAACTCCGTATATACGCCAATCTTGTGTCACTCTCCGTCGAGGCCAGCGCCCTTGCGCATCTCAATCGGACCAGCGTGCCTAACCTGCACGGACTCTATTTCCACAACGGGCACCTGGGACATTTCAACGCCGCCTATCTCGCAGGCTTCCTCGGTTCAGCGCCGTATTTGGCTCTTGAGCATCTCAGCCTCCCCGACAGGATCATGGGGGGAGGCGAAGTGTACCCCGAAAGCATGGCGGCAGTCGTCCCATTATTCGCTTACATGCCTAACATCCTATCACTCAGCCTCCCTAAACTAAAGTTGAAAGGCAGCTGTATCACCGAGTGGAGTAGACCAGATAACGTTCGACTTCTTCCCAAGCTGCAGGTCATCACCCTCCGTGGTATGATACCATCTGGTAATGATGCCAAGTTGTTCAAAGAATTCTTTCGAAGACGGCAAGCAGCCATGACGGAGATCTGTGACAGCACCAACAGGCTGCCTCTGGCGATTGAAATGGATCATGGGCGCGACGACGTTGCAGTTGAGGAGATCTGTGTCCTGCTGGGGCGGTATGTCACGTCTATCCGGGTGGTGGACTCTGCAGCATAAGCTGCCAGAAACCGTCCGGTTTGAGGTTCGTGAGGGATTGGGAAGGGCTGGCGCGTCCTGGTGCCCAGAAAAGGGCATCAATCTGCGACGTCTGAGCCCATGGAGCAGCGTCGCACATCCAGACTGGATGTTAGACACGTAGTCACCACTTCTACAGAATACATGCGTTTAGAAGTCTCGGCGACGTTGTCGAGCTTCCCACCCTTCATCAAGTTATTTTATAGCGAATATTGGCTGTTCCAGCACTGTAATGTGCATTCATGCTACTAATCGTGGAAACCGAGAAGATTTGTGATTCTACTATACTGAGCTCGCATGTTATCACCATTCGTGTGATGTGTCATAGAAACATCTGGGCACCGTCTTGTTCGAGGCTCGCGGGGCTCTCAATGAGCTGCGGCGGGATTTTCCACCCCAGAGCTCATCATGACCTGTGTTTCTGTGTGTTCGGACATTCAGCAGCGCCGCTCATCTGGATAAGGGGAAGAGAGACACAATTATCTTTCCTGAAGAGTTAGTACGTCTTATGAGGAGGAAATGCGTTAAAACATTCGTATTTAATGTTAAAGTTCCACATGCAGTGTCACTGATCATGGATGCGTCTGATCGTACCAAAACCGTCACCGCCTGCTCTTGCTTGCGTTTTCCTGGTCCGTGTCCAAGGCGATCTCATTGTGACATCCGCTGAAGCTAGGTTGCACACCTTATAGAATTATTAACGGAAGGTCGGAAGTTGAAATGGAGTGAAAAGATAGCGGGAAGATGCAGGTGCGATCACCACCCACACCGTCCGGGAGTAAAACAAGCGCTTGATTTTGCCTTGCCCTCATTCCCCCACGTGCCGACCACCACGCTCTTGCGGCGTGTCATCGCTCTTAGCTTTCTGCGTGTTAAAAAGGGAGACACAACAAGTGAGATCTACGGATGCACCCCTGAGTCGGAGCCGCGCAAACGAGGGGCCACGACGCTGGACACCAGCGCATGTACCCGCCACAAAACCCTCCGACGCCAGCACCCCGCAAGCTTGCGCGTCTATTCAAAACCACGCTATACTGCAAGTACTCTGGCCGACACAGATCTTGATCGTGGAGCGCACTTTGGATGACGAGCCAAGCGTGGAGCCTTCGTCCCTTCGAAGCTCAGCCTGCAGACGATCGATGACGGCGTCTTGTGGCAGCGTCGCGGCGCGCTTGGTCAAGCCTAAATTGCCGCCGTCTTTCTCGACTTTCGCGGGCGACCCTCGCTTGTGGCGCCCGAGTGCAACGCTGCGTGGTCCGAGGCCGTCAGGTGCCAGCGTACCGAACGTACTGAACCTCGACCACGCATCGTGTGGTCCTGAACTCCTGGTCTAGCATTACGTCTTTTGATCTTGCTCTGCTTATAAAAGCCTTGTCCCTCCTCCTGAAAAGGCACATAAGTCCTTTCGCCCCCTCCTCAGGTAGGAGCCCGTCACTCATTTCACCGCAAATACTAAGTCCGTCTTCAGCTTGGTCACCTTTCACGTCATCAACATGCCCACGACATCCTCCGAGGTTCGCAAAGAATTTGCGCCTGTGGCGTCGCTCCTGGCTGAAACAACCTTGCCTTCTTTCTTCCGATGAAACAGACATTCAAGCACCTACTCTCCGCCACGGTATCAGTTGCTGCTGCGCCGACAATGCCGGAGCACCATTGGTCGGCTGATGAGCAGACTGTGCCGCTCTATATTCGCGCTCCTTCGCCGCCATCGTCGATGGTCACGGCAGCCTCTGTGGGCAAAGAGCTTCTCGCCGCCACAAAAGAATCTTCAGATATGTTCCCGCCGCTCAAGACTGCACTTAGCATCTTTCTGGCCGTTTGGGAACGGTGCGATGTCCGTGCGCCCTTTGAATCATGCGCACATTCTTGGTGGAGCTGATGTGATATGGTGACAGCGCACGTCAGATGTTCAAAAAGACTTCGAAGAGCTTGCCAGCAAACTAGGACCTGTCACGGCCATCGCAGTCAGATACCAAGAGTCCGCTGATGCCAATCTGCGGAAGCGACTCGAGGCTGTGTCTTTGTGAGTGTCCGATGCTTGGTCTTTGCATGCTGAAACTCACATGGAACACCGTAACGCAGCGCAGTCGGCCAACTCGCAGAAGCAATCGATGCAAAGACAGAGCGGGGTGTCTTCACTCGGGCAGCTCAGTCTGAGGAAGATGTTCAAGTTGTCAACACAATGTTCCGCCGCGTGTCGTCGCTGCTCGAGGTCTTTCAAGTGCGTTCCATCTTTGCCGACGACGCGTCAAAGCTGACCAGCCGGGTAGTTTGAGGCTCAGGCTAGAGCCGAAACTATGCTAGTCGAGATACTAGACGTGCGCTACTCCTTTACAGTCTGTGCTTGTTTCTGCGCTGACTCCATACCAAGCGCCTCGACACGCCGGAGCAACAAACCTTGACTGTCGATGCCGCCCAAATCATTCTTGCACACATGGAGGAGCTGTCTACAGACGACAACGAGGTACGTGGCGCTTGCTATATGGCTCAGCCTCTTCATTGAACTGATTGTAGCCGGGCAGAACGTCGTCAACAACAACTCGAACCGTAACGAGCTGGAAGGCCCAGCTGATCTGGAAAACAACAACACGAACGAGACGGACCTGGAAATTGAAGGTACCGGCGGCGGAGGTGTGGTGAACAACAACAGCAACGTCAACCGCATCGTCGGAAGTGGGGATGTCTCGTCTGACGGAGGTGACTCTAGTGGAGGCGGTGGGTCGCGCGACGAAGGAGGCAACCCGCGGCCCAGAACTCGCATCACCAACAACAACGGCAATAAGAACGTTATACGTCGGTCTCGCGCAAAGTAGAGAGCGGAGCAATAGTTCGTACCCGCCGCTACTACGAATGCCGTCGCCATATCCCAACTTGCAGATTCGAACTTGAATGCTCCCCAAAATAGCCACGGCATCCGCCGCTCCGATCCCTTCGGTTTGTCTGTATGTCTGTTGCCGCGTCGCGTATCATCTCCTGGCGTACTCGACCCAGTGCAACCCTAGCTCCCGTTGTGTATGTAGCATCATGGATCTCCCTGTCACATGTATTTCAAGCTGTAGCGAGCTCGTTAGGCTTGGTAGGAAACACACAAGAATGCCTTTAGTGTTGATCTTCAAGCTTATAACGACGATTTGTGTCTCGGCCCACAGATGTGCCTTCGTCCTGCGCAGCCGTATCACTCACCCCTCTGGAATTCTTGTGCGAACCCTTCTTGTCTCGAGGCAAATGATCTCATTTGTCTCCCCGCCTGTATATGCACATCTCTAGTGCAATCCGTGCTGCGTTTTCATAGTTCGCTCGCTCTGTTTGCGAGATCGGCCGACAGCGTTTAGTAACAACACAGTGCTTTCCGTAGTTATCTCAACACGGTGAATTTGAAGCGCAAATGCGCCGGATAGGCATAATGCGCCGAACATGATTGAACTCGAATTAGAACAAGATGTGAGCTTGCGCCATGCGCTGCGCCGAGTTGTGATGAAATGAGGCGGGAGGTTCAAGGTCAGAGCGACGTGGGTCAAACAATGTCGGAGGTCCAAGCGTGTTGTCGGACGAAAGAAGATGTCTCAGCATGACGGACACCGTCGAAATTTGAGTATGAGTGTGAAAGGGGGCGCTGCGGAGAGTCGGCTGTGACCGGTTCTTGCTCGTGACTTGACCAGCTGCCTCTGCGTTCGATCCACCGATCGAGACATACTCTCATCTGGAGCTGCCTAACCCTATAGCGGCCTTTCATTTACGCACGATGTCTAGAACTGTGCTTCCAGACGACATCCTCGGCGACATATTCCTCAGTGTCATCGTCGATACCTTTTTCGCAGTTCTGCTGGAACGATCGCAAAACAATCCATCCGCTACTACTACAGCGGTTCGGCTCTCGGCAGTCAGTAATCATTGGCGTTCCGTCGCACTGTTTACACCTAGGATGTGGAGTTACATCACCATCACATACGGCGTGTCTTCTGCGCAGCCGTGGGACCCGCATCCCTACCTTCTTGCGTATTCGCTCGCGCGGGCTCGAAATGTAGCTCTGAGCTTGCGTATCGATGCGCCATGCACGCTTTCGAACGAGCCACCCCACGTGTGGGACGCGCTCGCGGAGCAGATCATGGCCGTAACGGGTTCCCTCGAAGTCACTTCTATGGTTCACCCTGGTCACAAGCTACAGATCACCGCAGAAAACGCACTATCGCTCCTCCTCTTCAAACCCAGCCCGTATCTGACACGCCTCAAGTACAGCATGGAGCATCCCTCTTCGAGAAAATCACAGTCCAGTTTGATCAAGATTACCGATTGGCGAGAGGTGGATGGCAATATACTTCCGTATGCCCCGCTCCTTGTTGATCTGGAGCTCAAAAATTTTGGGGGCCTGCAGTTGGGCATGTTGCGACCGGAGACGATGCGTAATCTGAGACGATTTGCGTCCAGAATATTTCAATCGAGTTTGCGCATCGCCGATGTTCTTATATCAGCCCCAGAGCTGAAGGAGATCGAACTCGGATACAGTGAGCCAGACGACTTGTCTTTCTCGTCTTCGCATTCCCGCGTGGCGCGCAAACTTGTGTCGCTCCGTGGAGCATCCAAAATCCTCATGCAACTTGACCGTGCTCACGTACCCAACCTCCATACAATCCATCTTGCAAACGAGGACGGGGGTTTTGAGGCGGTCCATCTAGCGCGTTTCTTTGACTCGACGCCATATCTGGCACTTGAACACCTGATCCTTCCATTCTCGGATCAAAATGATTCAGATCAACTGGCCGCAACCATCCCACTTTTCAGGTACATGCCTAACATACAGACTCTGCGCCTGCCATCGTTTCCTCCAGAATACGGCCTCTTCAGCCAGTGGGCGCACCCTGAAAACGTTGCACTTCTGCCCAATCTGCGGAAGATAGAATTCAGCAAAATGCAGCTATTCAACCTGAACAAGATACCAGTGATCGAGCAGCTCGAGGAAGCCGCTGTCATTCAGTTCTTGGAACTCCGACGAACAGCGATGTCGGAGACATGTGACAGCTCCAATAGGTTGCGCATAACGGTTGAAATAGGTGTTAGGCGATGCGCGGCGGCTGCTGAGCAGATTTGCGAGCTATTGGGGCGATATGTTGTCGCCATCCGTATTGTAGGCTCGGCGCAGCATGAGCAGCCGGGAAGCCACCTATTGGAAGTTCGTGATGGTTCACGGCAGGCACATTTGTTTCAGAACTCATAATGTCGTCTTTTTTTCTCACTGACTAGGGCTCTGATGAGTAGTTCACAACTAAATACAGAACGTATGTCAAAATAGAAGAGAAGGTAACTCCGTGTCTGATCAAAGCTTGTAAGCATGCAGAGTGGTGTCACCTGGAGTCATTTCCTGCTCGCTCTTCGTTTTCAGCATCTGTGCCCAATTGTTGAGCGTCAACGTTTGTTCCCAGCGGTTTCTCATCCCAGAGTGGCACAAACGGTTCACCTTACTTCGCCCTTGTAACACTTATTTCTGCACTACCAGTGGCCATTCATAGCAAATACAAATGCGCTGATTCCAGACTCTCCCTAGAGCCATTATAAATTATGTCTTACGAAGCCTTCCTAGATCCAGATGGTACACGAGTGGTTTTTGCAACCGGCTGTGGCCGGTTCGGGATCATGACTTGGCCTGCCATTTTCGCGCCCGTTCGCAAATCCAGCAAAGCAGCCACTGTGCTCCTCAATCTTATCCATACCTCCCTCCTATTTCGATGGTCTATCCTATACTCCCACATGATGTCTTAGGCGGTATCTTTCTCGATACTGTCATCGAGATCTACAACGCGTCACCCTCAAACGCGGTGAAAAAGCGTACCCCCATCACGTGCTACGCGTTGAACCTCTCGGCAGTTTGCTCGCATTGGCGATTTGTTGCGCTATCCACCCCGCGGATGTGGGGTTACATCGAAATCACGTACGTCGAACGCCCTGGGCCACACTGGATACCGCACTCGTCTTTCCTACAACTTTGCCTCTCACGTGCGGGTCTTGTCTCACTCAACGTCCGAGTCAAATCACCGCATAACCTTCCTATAGACACCTCGCTTGTATGGGACGCGATTTCGGCCCAGATGATGCCCGCCGTCGGGGTATTAGAAGTTGTCTCGGAGGCCAATCGGTCAAGCAATGGATTGCAACTTGGCGGGATATATACCCTTACGCGCTTTCTGCTGCACCCCACTCCACGTCTTACACGTCTCAAGTATCACCTGCAGGAGCCACCCATGGACGCGCTCATGTGCAGGTTTGGGTCAGCTCCTGGGCTAACCGTTGACGGTTGGGACAAGCTTTACGGGAAAATCCTCCCACACGCGCCGTACCTCGTGGATCTCGAGCTGAATCATTTTGGAGGTTTGCGATTTGACGTGTTTCCGCCAGAGACACTGCGCAGCCTCCAACGGTTTGCGTGCCGGTCGTTTATCCCGGACATCCGGATTTCAGACATCCTCGCTTGTGCACCATACCTTGAACGCCTCGAGCTTTGCTACAAGTTAGCTTCCATCTTATTTGAGACGGAATTAAGCATTGTTCCGGCGCATGATCTGGTGTCGGTCTACGGGAATGCCAACGTAATTCTCGCCCAGCTCGATTCCAGGCGTGCACCCAACATTCACACGCTCAGATTTTACCCTCAACTAGCTGAATTTGATCACAAGTTGCTGGAACGCTTCTTTTGCTCCACTCCCTACGCAGCGCTCAAGTATCTCGCACTCCCTCCTATGTATTTCTGCGATGACGAACAGGTCGCGGCCGTGATCCCACTGTTCAGGTACATGCCGAACATTCAGACACTAGTCATGCCGAATTATCCCTCAGTTGATCCCGCCATTCGAAATTGGACACGACCAGAGCACATTGCGCTTCTGCCACGGTTGCAGATAATCAAATTGTATATGAACAGCGACGTCGTCTTGTTCTTAAACTTTCTCGAAGCGCGCCGAGCCATGTTTCTTGAGCTCTGTGACAGTCAGAGTAGGTTGGCGATGACGATTGAGCTCCGCGGCAGACAGAGGGACGACCAGCAGACGAAGGTTTGCCTTGCCCTTACACCGTATGTTGCCACGGTTCGCATCGTGCTTGAAGAGCCGTCTCATCCAGATGGACGTGTTCTTATGGAGGTTCGCAACGGGTTAAAATGGTCCTCTTGGGAGCAAAATTCAACGAACGAGGGCGGGTGATTTGGGGGTATTTGCGATCTTCGGATTGGGGTTTGTAGTCTCGAGTCTGAAGTCACCTACACAAATTATGATCTGGACAATAACAAAGAAGCATTTCGAGATCTGGATATTATTTGAATATGCGTTGCTTGCAGTTCAATATTGTGGCTACACGCAAGTGGCGGTACTCGACCGGTCAGACTTGTGAAACCAATCTCGCCGAGAAATAGCGGCATTATCCAATACGTCTTCTTGTGCCATGTCGCAATCGTTCTAGTCATGAACGGCCTGCACAATCTCGTTTCACAAGTACACGGCCATCGACCCACAGATTTCGACCACTATTAAGATTTTACCATGTCGGCCGAGACATCCTCCATTTGGATAACAAGGCTGCCGAGAGTTCCCATTTAGTCAACGCTTGGGCCAGGTTATACTCCCGTCAATTCAGCGCAGCGCATGGCGCAAGCATACAACTAGTGATTCATTAAAACTCGCTTCACAAACATGCCGCAGTAGAGGTGAAGACTGCGCGGTGATAATTACAATGTGCATCACGATACATTCAGCTAATTAAAACACCAGCAAAGACGCCTCCTACTACACTTTCGCCTCATTTGTACGAAACTACCTACGAAATCGTGTATGGGCCCAAGGATCGGCCTGCGCACTTCTCGCCCCATTCCTGCGCACGTATGGCAACCCAGCCGAGCGGCACCAACACCTCTGATCCCAGCACCTCCATCCCGTTGTCGGTTTGCAGCAAACTGGGCCGTGGAATACATGTCTTCATGCGCGGACAGCGGTGTAGTGAGGTTCGCAAAATCGCCGGTGCGTGTTTGGGGTCGACTGTGCTGGCGGTGGACTCATTCGGGATCCCTCGCAAGTCAAGCACAGGCGCGTTTTCGAAGCTCCACTTCTTATCATACGCGCGGGACAGGGTGTGCTGAGTGTCGTTGGTCTTAATCTCGAAGGTGAGGCGCGAGTCGACGTCGTAGATAATGCCAGTGACCTTGAGCGCCGTCGAGCATGGTGAGCCGTTGTCGCCCTCGCAATGCCCAACGAACTCTCCCGATGTTGTGGCATAGTCGACCACGCTGAGCGCAGGAACGACGCGTGACCCGGATGCGTAATCGAGGAGCTGGAAGGTGTTGGTGTGCCTATTTGTCGAGTTGATGTGGAAAGTGAACTGCTTGTGCCAACTGTCACCATCCTTCAACGACACCACCGCATGTCCTCCTGACATCTCCGCCGCAAGCCAGCCGTTCTCCCCGCCACATAGTCTTGGCCACATCCCGGCCTTGGCAGCACGGGGAAATAGGTTTGGACCGCCAATGAAGGCGGTGGCGACGAGGCAGAGCGTGATCCGCTTCGACCATCTCCAGAGTGGTGGGCGTGTCGTGCCACATGCGAAGTTCCAACCAGTCGCGAACTGCACCACGTAATCGGTGATCAGTGCGACTTCTTCCAGGATAATGAAGATGGCTAAAACTCCGGCAAGGTATGCGAGAACAAGTATAAATCGCGAGGCCGCGAGAGAGAAGTGGATCCAGCGAGGAAGCGGCAGGGAACCGAGAACGATGCAAAGTACGAGCGGGATGAGTAGAAACAGGATGAGCAGCAGCATCTGTTGGGGAAATGGTGTCAGCGCATGTAGCATATATCCAAGATAACTAACCAGAGCTTCGCGCCTCACTAAGGAGGCGCGACACATTTGACGAATCTGGCGCTGGTGTTCTGCGTGCTCCGCTCTGAGAACTCTTCTAAGTTCGTCCGTTCTGCGTTGGCGGTCTAATATGGATTCAACGAGCTCGTCTGGTGCCGACCCGCCGTGAC
>Ga0247815_10003243_pt1 | contig 11733 bp, 7 predicted proteins | sample UWRJL194509B1_FD_181014 | JGI IMG/M metagenome (GOLD analysis project Ga0247815, IMG submission 181014) | Plant litter microbial communities from Arlington Agricultural Research Station in Wisconsin, United States - UWRJ-L194-509B-1 | ecosystem: Environmental > Terrestrial > Plant litter >... | reverse complement strand
GAAAATACACTCATATATTTCCTTGGGTTATTTGCGAATTTTTCCTTCTGTCAGAGTGGGGAACGATTCTATCTGCAATCAGGGTTTTCCGCAACGGGAAATACCACCCTCCCCGTTGTGTGTGAGATAGCACTGCAGTGTCCCTAGCTAGCGGATGGTACCGAGAAGTGGGTTTACGGACTGTAGTACCACTAAGACACTTTCTCCGAAGCGAAGCGAGGGTGGTTGAAGCATGCGAGAGAGCAGGTCAGAGAGTGCAAAGCGACTTTAGGAGTAGTAAAGAACATCAGAGGCACTGTATTTACAGATTCCCTGTGCTCTCCCTCGCGTCCCCTGGGAAAAGGAGCTCGAGTCATCCACTGCATGCGGATGAGAGAAGGATGGATCACAACAGTGAGATGAGTTAAATGTCCGTGGCTGAGAGGCATGTCCACCGGAGGATTGGTGTATGCTTTGGTGTACCAGCGACCGAAATAATGGATGTCTAGGACAGAAGTCTCGACGGATGCGGTTAAAGCGAACTCACCGCGGTAACTTCAGTGTTCTGAGAGCATGTAGGGGGCCGATGCTTGCGCTCATGGCGACGAATTAGTGCTCGTCTCATCGTCTCTGCTCACACCTTAACTCTCACCCCCTCTCTGCTGAGGATTTAACGTCTCTGTTTCAGCCGATGGAAGCTCAAAACATACTGTATATGTGCATTTTTGCACTGTGACAACAATTGGGGAGGTGGGAGGTGGAAAAACACAAGCCTGAAAGGGATTCACTTGATCCTCTGACTGCTGATCTCCCTGACCCGTGTGACCGGCGTCGTGCACCAACTTACATCTGTGCAAACCTTTGTCTAAATGTAGGCTCGCGTGATCGCACTACAACCTCCTTGCCCGAAGCGAAGCGAGGGTCATCTTAGTAGCCCACCACGCTCGCTTCTGTAACGCAAGGAGTAACGCTTGCAACTACTCGTAGCATGAAACTCCTCAATTAAGAACTGAACTGAGGCGCGGCGTGGCGTGTGTTCGCACACAGCTAAGCTTCTCGACAGTGCACATACAGCGTGAGGAGTCAATCAGCGAGGGCCGGCAGACAACGGAGTCAAAGAAGCGAGTGAAGATCTGCAACATGGTCATGCAAAAGTGCATGCATCGTTCCTACAACGTGTGCGAATGACCAGTGGGCGAGACCAAAGGCGTGTGCCCGTCATACATCCCACATGGATTGCGTGGTTAAATTGTTCTGGTTTTTGCTTCGAAGCGCTTGGGAGCAAATGATCCCTGCCTGACGAGGTGTAGACGGTATTGGGGGCTTCAGGCGCTGGATTGCCATTTTCGACGATCCGTAAAATATTGGGATGTGAACTTGTTTTCCTGAGCCAAACCTGTCTAACACTTATAATATGCTTAACACACTCACAGACCATTATCAGACGAAGCCACGTCTCCCTGACAACATGGAAGTACAAGTACACTGTTGAGTCATGCCAGCACGATGCCCAGATAGAGCCAGCATACAGGCCGCTATCACCAACACATAGTCACTGAATTCAGGTGGTGTACATACGAGATGACAAGGAAGTAACACTCAACTTCTGGGCCAATTGTTAGGCTCAATATTAGGCCAGCACCGTGCCCAGTATTGACCGGTGTGGAGTACGTCATGAGCAAGGATAGCAACAGAGTAGCTGGATATGAGCTTCTTGCAATGGTGTTCGATGACGATATTCTCCCGATTTGTGCAGTAATCTTGAGGAATCCAGAGAAGGAGTTCGTCAGATGGTCCGACAAGCCATCCATCTTTGAGCTGGGCCCTAGCTAGTTGGTCAAGGCGGTGAGCTACACTTTGTGGTGCCATTGTCATATCCCAGACACGGATTGTTCCATCATCGGAACTGGACACGAGGGACTGCCCATTTGGCATGAATGCGACAGATCGAACCGACTGCGCATGACCATACAGCGTACTGATTGGCACTCCCGTCTGGGCATTCCACAGCCGAACAGTCGTGTCTTCCGAGCCGCTTGCGATGAATTGGCCGTCGCGATGATAAGCCACTGTCAAAACAGAGCCGGAGTGCCCCGTCAAAGCGCGGCATTGGCGCCGAAGGTTCACGTCCCAGATGTATATTGTACCGTTCTCCACGCCCGATGCAATGTTCATGCTATCCGGTGAGAAAGCGATCGATCTGGTACCGTTTCCCAATGCTAGGTGGAATGCATCGAGGTCGAAACAATCTCCTGATTCCGACAACTTACGAACTACGGCTCGTAAGCGTGACTCCGTTAGCCCAATTAGGGCAAGGCGCAGGCGCGAATCTTCTAGATCTTTGAACGCGGTGCGCAGACTCGACTCCGGCAATCTTCCAAGTGCGGCACGCAGAGCCAATTTGTCCAACCCGTTTAGGGCAGCACGAAGGTGCAATGCATCGAGCCGCCGAAATGTCTGACGGAGGCAATCTTCGCGTAGCCGGAAAAGAGCAGCCCGCAGGCGCAGCTCCCTTAGCTGCCTGAACACAGAACGCAAGCTCGTAATAGGCAGCCCCGCGTATGCCATACGTAGCTCAACCAAAGGCAAATGTTTGAGTGCGGCACGCAACGCCGATGCATCAGGACCACTGAGGGTCGCACGCAGGCCTGACTGAGATGTGACATGAAATTTAGCACGCATGTGCGACTCGGGTATTTTGTCGAGCGCTCGACGCAGGTGTTTCTCAGGCACCTTGCTGAGTGCGAAGCGCATGTGCGTCTCTTCCAAGTTATCGAGCACGTCAGTAAGATCATCATCGGCCAGTTGATCGACCATGTTAGGCAAGTCTGGATGGGAGAGCAGGCTAATTATGGTATGCAGACCTGACTCGGGAATAGCGTCTAGCGCCGCGCGGAGATCCTGATCTGGCAGCTGACTTAACTCGGTCTGCAACTGTGATTCCGGTAGTCCGTTTATCGCAGCACGCAAGTCCTGTTCGCAAAGACCGTCAGATGTAGCGTGTAGACCTGAAACACTCAATCCGCTGAGCGCAATATGCAGTCCCGACCTACAGAGCCCATAGAGTGCCGCGCGTACGCGCGAGACTGGAAGATTTTCTACTACAAGGCTCAGGTTTGCTTGCAGTGGCTGAGCCCTTGACTTGCGCGTACGAAGCTTAATATACGGCCCTGACGTTCCTATCGCCAAATGTCTGCTGTTTGGTGAAAAGGTGACCGCGTGTAATCTCTGTACGTTTCCGGGCGTCTGATGTGGCTCTGAATAGCCGCCAATAGCATGCGTGCCGTTGGACACGCTTCGACTCCATGTTGCGACTGCCCAAATAAGCACGGTGCCGTTGTTTGATCCCGTCACAAGCCATTTCACATCCCCAGAGAAGTTGACATCTTGGACAGGGCTACTACACTTCCGTGGCGCTCCGACAGCCTTCCCCGTCCGCACGTTCCATAGTCGAACCGTGAAATCCGCAGAGCCTGATGCAATCAGTCTCCCATCCATGGAGACGGCTATGCAGTGCACCTCGCCTTCGTGACCAAGTAGTCTCCACCTCAAAGCCCCGGTCGATGCATCCCAAATGCAGACTGACCGATCATCAGAGCCCGATACAATGAATGCGCTGTCTGAAGAAGTTGCGACCGATCTCACTCGAGCCGTGTGCGCCGGGTGCGGGTCAAGCTGCAATTGGCTGTCGCCAGCGTGCCATATCCGAATAGTGCCGTCGTCAGAAGCTGAAGCGACATAGAGACCGTCAGGCGAGTATGAGATGGCGTTGACTGGACCAGAGTGGGTCCCCAGAATTGCTGAGGTAGCCTGTGCAGGTTCATTCTTCCAGTCCCAGATGCGCACAGTCTTGTCAGTTGACGCAGATACTATAAATCGCCCATTTGGTGAGAAACGGATCATGTGGACGGAGTCTAAGTGATCGCAAATGAATGCGACGATCCCACCCGAACGCCAGTCCCACAGTTGAATACTACCGTCAAATGAGCTCGAGGCAATCTGATCTCCATCAGGCGAGAAACAAATACTGCTGATGCCTAGCTGGTCCGCACTTGGTAGCTGGGTTACAGAGTCACCCGTTTGTGTGCTCCGCAAGCTTATGGTTCTGTCATCCGAGCTCGATGCGAGTATACTACCATCTGGCGAGAATGCAACTGCTCGAACCTTGTCCGTGTGACCAGTTTGCGCGGTGAGGAATTTACCTGTAGTGGCGTTCCAGATTCTAACTGACTTATCCGCTGAGGCCGACGCGATCTGCATACCGTCTGGAGAATACGCAACCGACAGAACGGCGCTAGAGTGGCCACTAAGCGAATGCAGAGGCTTGCCTCCTGCCGTGATGTCCCAGACGTACACAAACCCGCCCGCTGTACCGGAGGCAATGCGCCTGCCGTCCGGAGCGAATGCAACAGAGACAATACAACCTGTTCTGCTCTGCAGAGGGGACATGGCCGCTTCACCTGCGCGTACGTCCCAAAGGCGTACACTGCCATCACTAGAACTCGAAGCAAGAAAGCGGCCATCAGGAGAGTGTGCGATAGATCGAACCGAACCCTCGTGACCAGAGAGCGTCATGAGGAGTCGCCCACCGTGAGAGTTTATGCCAGATGTCTGGACAGAGACAAGACCAGTACAATATCTGGCAAACTCCTTGTAAACCAGCGATTCCTTGGATGCAAACGGGAGTGCCGATAGATATATATGTGGCGCACTCTTCTGGATAGCATCGTGGGACGAAGCAACAAAGCGGTTGGCGTCCCGAAGGAACTGAGCGAGATTTGGGTCCTGGACCTGCGATGATAAGTAAGTGAATGTGGCCAATCTGATGAAAATAAACGTACCGTAGCGGCGGCAAACATGAGTATAGCTGCTGCACGGTGAACGTGACACAGGATACTGAGTATCTCAAGCCAAAACAAGAAACGCGGACGAAATATATCTGTAATGCCTCTGTCAAAGACCGATGGCTGCTGGAGACTGGCGATGTGGTGAATCCAGTGGAGGCATGCATACTCAAGTGAGAGCGTAATTGCGTTAGGCCGGCGGGAGGGATTTGGCTTGAAGGACGAGAGGCATTGCGAGACATTAAATCGAAGACGTCCGGCCATCACATCTAAACAGCCACGAGAAAGACACTCGTCTCCCAGCGACATGGAGATGCGGAGGTTATCAGCGGCCCGATTGAATAGATAGTCCCCGAATGACGCGTGTATGATGGCCAGACCAGGCTCATCGTCATTCAGTGGTACATGCGTAACTGAGTGAAGACGCCGAAGCGCTTCGCGCATTTCGTCAACTCCACGCCCTCGAAATTCAGCTAGTGCTCTGACAGATAGAGAGGTTCGAGCAGCAAGGATACACGCAAGAGCGCGCAGTGTTTCCTGAAGCTCCTCGGGCTCGACCATGTCCTCCCTCGAGGATTGAGTCAGGACAAATCTGTAGACATCATCCAAGGGGCCTGTCACTACAGTACTCGGGCTAGCTGTCGAGAGCAATTTGACCAACCGTTTCTTCTTGTTAGTCGAAGTCTCACTGTTACGCATGTATGAGACGACTGTCGATGCAAAGATGAACAACCCGTTGGAGAGGCTGGCCAGAGCGCACACGTCGGCGGATGTATACCAAGTTGGCCCGCAAATGTCTCTGGCAAACGATCGTCCAATGTACATCTGTATGTCCGCCGTAATCTCAGCTCTTTTGACGCTGTGTAGGTGAAGAATGACGCTACGACCCGGATAGGATATTGGAGTATTCCGGATGTGCACCTCAGGGCGCGATGTGAAGATGAACTTGACTAAATTGCTTTTAAAATCGGCGACCAGCCGGAGAAGTTCTTCCATCTCACGCTCGTCGCTGCACTCATCGAGGGCGTCGATGAGTATTACGATGGGGCGGGCCGAGTTCGCTATCGCAGCGAGCGGGTTGCAGAGAAGTGGTCCGATCTGCTCAGCAATGGGTTTGTGAGGCACACGATCATCCGCAGTAAGCTCTAATGCCAATGCCTTTGCGAACTGAGGCGACTGGCGTGCAATCATTGCTGCAAGTGTCGGCAAAATGCGTCGCACATCGGCCCTCGCAACCGAGCCTGCGGATCGAGAACAGAAGAATGTTCCACCGAGCATGATACTGTTATCTTCGTTCATCCTTCGTGCTATGGTGACCGCTATTGACGTTTTTCCAGTACCCGCCATGCCAACGAGCCAAAGGATGTGCAGTGGATCGTTGGCTGCCCAGTTCGTGAGTCGGTCCAAGATAGATACGCGCGTACCGAGCATGCATCCAACATGGCTGGGGAAAGTGTCGAATGATGCCTCAGAGACGAAAGAGCTTCCCAGCACTGGAAAGTATTAATGAAGTGCCAACTGGGACAGGTGTGCATACCATCTTCAATCGTTCTCTCATCAGAACCGCGAATCTGATTAATCGCAAAGTTGAAATTGAAGATTCTACTGTTGGCAGAATGGTTGATTTCGCTGTAATTCCGGTTGTCGCTGGCGATGCACTTGAGGACGATCAGATCTTGCATCATCACACGCCAATCCCTAACTGACTGCACCGGAAAGGTTGCCTCCTTGTGATTGATGCGCCATCGAACTGATGCGATTCAAGGATGTCGTGCTATAGATGCGAGTGTGCGCGTGTGCAAACGGCAAGTGATTGAAAGCAAGGTGTACACGTGTTTTGGTGCTGTTTGGTCGATTTAGCTGCCGGTGCCACTCAAACGCTTTACCATCACTTGCCCTGCTTGAGACAATTCGTGCAAATTTGTATTTTTATGAGAGTCAAATCACCCAATATGTCCTTCTGGGGGACTGATAGGAGTACATTCGAACCCCTCATAACCCACGGTTCTCCGTTCGGGCTTCGGATCGTGGGTTATGAGAAGTCGTGGGTTACGAGGGGTTGACCACCATGATGTAAATGAGTTTTCGTCGTAGTCGAGTCACACTTCTTCCTCTCTAGGAGTGCCTGCCCACCCTGAAGACAAGCTTGAAGCTCCCCAAGACGAGCATTTGTTGCTAACACAAGCTTTGCAAGGCCAGCCGAGGGACCGATGAGGGGAAAACCCGGCATCGGTTGTAAATCACTACTCCTCCTCCTCCTCGCCGCTGAGCCCCAATTTCAAGGTAGATTATAGGTTATAAGAGGATGGTGGGTTATCTACACCGTAACAGCATGGTGGATGGCTCAGGAGGGTGGGGTATGAGGGGTTGTGGGTTATGAGGGGTTCGACTGTATTCAGGCAGTGCATGGTGAGGTCGACAGCAGAAACCTTTGCTTGTTGGCTTGCAGTACATAGTATGGTCTTCCAATCTCACCCTAGCGAGTTGTCGCGGAAGCAGCCGCCGGCATTTCATGAACTACGTCGCCGCCACGCGGCGCCTACTGACTACCGCCGTGTAGCTCTTCCGCTACGTCTGGGCTAAGACATATTTCATAGCCGCTGATCAGATACTGATAACGCCCTACCGCTCACGCTGAAAGCCAAACCACGCGACCAGATGAACTGACCAGAAGCAACGTCTGTCACCGGACTCGACGAGCTGACAAGCAGCTTGTTACATGTATGGTGTGCGATATAGAGACGTGCGAGATATAGATATTTGCATCAAAATACCAGATGCGGACTGACCAGCGCAGAACGGTACTAGAATGCAACGAGAGAGCAAACGGAAACAATACAGTGAAATCAGATGTACATGAAACCAAACAGGTAATCAAGGGTCGTCTTTGGGCGCAGTTGCAGGCAAGGGTCAATTGTCGCGACGTTTGTCGCCGTTGACGACAGCATTTTCCGGAGACCCGCCCTCCTTGCCGTGCGTATCGAGCTGTCCCATAGACAGTGCGCGTCCGAAGTCCCGCTCGTCTGCCTGATGAAACTCTACAAGAACAATGGGTCAACAACGAGGAGAAGAGTTGAGTACAACAGAATGAACGCACCGACGATCTCGCTGTACATCATCACCTTCCATGTATCTATGGGCAGGTCCGCTTCGTTGAAGCCCCAGTCGAATGGTGACTCGGCTGTGAAAGCAGGTACAGGGTGTGGTCAGCGAACGGGCAGCCTGAATGATCACCAGGGCATGAGTGTGCAGCCAGCCAACGAATGAGCGGTCACATCCTTGCATCACTCTCCCAGCGTAAGCAATCACCACGCTAGGCGCGCCACTCTCTACACTATAGACACAGACTACTTACCAGAGGGTTCGTCCGCAGGCTCGTGATACGGTGCCACATACGAGTGCTTCACCGCGTCCGCAGCGCTTATCCTCTTCTTCGGGTTGAACACCAACATCTTCTCGAGCAGGTCCAGGGCTGTAAACGCGATAGGAATGGCGGGATAAGGGTAGACCGCGCGCGACCCGAGAGTGAAACGACAGCAGTCAGACGATGAATGGAACAACGATCAGCACGCCTCTCCTCAAGCTGACGCGTTGTTCGACGTGCCGTCCCCGTCCTTCGTCTCAAACCGCTGGCTGAACGGCCATCGTTCCCTGTGAGGCATGTTCTTGACGAACCTCAGAGTCTGAGAGCGAGTGCCTGTCAGTTGATCACCCGGTACACGGAGAAGGTTATCGAGCAATGACTAACGTTTGCGCTGCTGATCGTGCGAATAACGTCGTCGGGAGGCGTGCCCAGGAGCTCGGTGATGAGAGTAAGTTGGTGTACATCTGTTTGGCGAGGAGCGGCAACGCGACAAGAAGGGAGACAAGGGATCAGAGACAGCAATACGAGATGATGAGCAGGTAGGGCTACTCACGGTCCCGCCCCGGGAACAACGGCCGCCCTTCGAGCAGTTCGGCAAATATGCACCCAGTACTCCACATGTCGACCGCCACGCCGTACTGAATGGGTCCATTGAAAAGGGATCAAACCGTACGGCGCGAACAAGTAAAGGCATGAGCGAGTACATGCAACCGGAGGAGATCAACAGCGGGATAGAAACGAAGCACAAACGAGGAGCGTCAGCGGGCAGCACGCGAGCCCTATTCGGTACAGGCGACGTACCTGCTGCCACGTCAACATGATCTCCTGCGCCTCAGCGCTTCGCCTCTTCTCATGTCCTCCTTGCCTTCAGGTGAGCTTCTTCCCGAGCCCTCCTCAAGGTCTCAGCGTACCTTGTAGACGCAGGATCTTACGAGCCATACGGGTGGTGCTCACTTTGTGGGCTCCAGTCGTGCGGCCAAACGAGACGGCAATGTCTCGTCAAGTCTTCTGGCACAATGTGCGAGGAGCGATTCGCGACCCACGTGCAGCACTGTGCGTGCGGTCGTAGGAGCCCCTGCTTCTTGCGTGATGCAGTCGCAGATGACCAAAGGGTGCAGCACTGTGCCGTTTGCGAAGCCCCTGCAGCTTGTATGCAGCAATGCATGCAGCAGCAGATGAGGAACGACGCAGCAATGCGTTGTCCACTTAGCCCTTGCGGTATGTGTGTAGCAATACATGCAATTACAGATGAGGGTCGACGCAGAAATGCGCATCCGTCAGTCGTATAGTCGAAGTCGCCGACGTCGTAGCATAGATTAGTTCACTGTCGCACTGGAGGTCTCAGACGACCAGGACGTCATCAGCACGTGCGGCAGCCAGAGCCACAAGACACTAAGATCACAAGACGATCGTTTTGGGAGATACTCCACTCGCGAGATGTCTCAAGCGAGTAGACTGAGACGCGAACTTGGCGCAGATCCGACTGTTTGACGATTGAGTGTTTGAGAGCGTAACCGAATGAGCTGAGAACATCAAACAGTCGACAAGCACCACAACTTCCCGCGGTCAGCCTGGGTGTGAAGAGTTCAATCCCTGCCCGGTGTGGTATGGGAACATCGAATCACCGAAAGCTGACTGTGCCCTCTGCTGAAAGGCGGAGGGGCCCGATGAGGGGATAACCAGGTATCGGGTGTAAAACACACTCCTCCTCCTCCTCCTCCTCCTCGAGTTTCGAGCGCGTAGCGACTCTAGCCAAACTATCCCTTTGTAAAACTAAAATCTTTATCTGAAATATAAATGTGAGATAAGTTATCTTTGATCAGTATGTGCCAGTTGGGCCAACTCACGCAGAGGTCGTCGTAATCTGGATTTGTCACGCTGAACAGTCACCCTAGACCCTGCTTGGCGAACACTGAGCTGCCTTGAGAGCACTTCTCATCCACTGCGATCGTAAATCAAGGATATAGCATTGACAAGTAAAGGGTGGCGATTACACAACAGCGCAACCGTAGCGTCCATAGCGGGTTAAACGCCCAATCGCGCGTGAACACGGCTATGACCAGGTGAAAGGAGATGAGATGTACCTAAGAGTTGCGAGTGAAACTTCTACATGATCCCGTGAGGTGTGGAGGTTGACTAGAAATGACAGTGACGCTGAAAGCGACGATGGTGTTGTAGCGTGATATGAATCTCAACCGCAGATGCGAGGGTACTGGTACTTATTGGGCGGGTTCGGAATCCAACCGCCCTTGAGGCCTGCCTGATAGCTCCATTCGGGTGCGACCTCGGTCTTCCAGGTCCCTGTACGCAATGTGTCAGCAAGGTCAAGCATGTCTAGCTGGGACGGCGAAACGCACATTGGAACCAGCCCTGACCACCCTTCTCGAACGCAATTGTCTGAGCTTCAAACATCTTGCGTAGCGTCGTCTTGTAAGCGCTGGAGAAGCGAGATGCGTCTCCAGTGATGTTGTAGCATGAGCCGACGCGCTTGGATCCTGGATAAGTGCCTTCATAGCGCGTGCCAACACCGCGACCGTTCAAATATTTGGCGCAGTCCGACGTAGCGGGCGTCCATTCTCCGACTACAGGATTGAACCGATTGATAACAGTGGTGATGTAGGGTGAATCATAAGACATCCAGTAGACAAGCAAGATCACTCGACTGTCAGAAATTGTCTGCCTGCTCGAATAGAGGGTGCATACCGAATTTCCAGAGGGTAGTGTACTTGGCCAGCTCAGATGATTGCTTACACGCGAGATTGACGTGACCAGTTTCGTTCAAGGCGACAAGCGACGGAGAGAACATCTGATAGATATGAGTATCCCTGCAAAAAAGAGGTTATTTGACGTTCGAGGACAGAGGAAGCATGACCATCAGAACGCACATCGAGACACCCGAATAACGAGGGTATGGCATAAAGCCCTGCCATGAGCTGAGCGGCTTAAATGCATCGTGGAGGACAACCATGGCGTTTCCTTCCTGTGCAGTACCATACGGGCTGCGAACGACCTCTGGATGAGCGGGGTAGGGTTAGAGTCTGGCTCCTCCAGACGTACTATCGAGTCGCACCCCATGTGTCCTTGTAGTACTGTCTGAGAGGATCCATAATACTTTCGTCCTTGAACGAGGCCGGTCTACACAGGTATTAGAGTCGGGCAGGCACCGACAGATGGGAGACTCACTCGTTGATGACGGCAATGCCGGTCACCACGCTAGTCTTGCTGGCATACTGTTTCGCGAGTTGGCCGATGATGGCATGGCTGCGCTTGATGTTGGTCGTATCTTTGTGCCAGTTGACCGCGCCAACTTGGCCACTGTTGTCAAAGCCGTTCTGCGAGCCCGGAACGCCGTGCAGGTCGAGCCAGACCTTGATGCCGTATTTCGTCGCCCAAGTGATCGCTTTGTCGACATAAGGTGCCTGTCCGTTGATGTATGGCTCGCCAGGGCGCACGTCGTAGGCCCAATATGGGAACGGCAAGCGGACATGGTTCAGTCTGGGCGGTCAGGGTGAGCACAGGGCCTGCGAATCACTATGCGGGTGCGAA
>Ga0247815_10003242_pt1 | contig 11733 bp, 8 predicted proteins | sample UWRJL194509B1_FD_181014 | JGI IMG/M metagenome (GOLD analysis project Ga0247815, IMG submission 181014) | Plant litter microbial communities from Arlington Agricultural Research Station in Wisconsin, United States - UWRJ-L194-509B-1 | ecosystem: Environmental > Terrestrial > Plant litter >... | reverse complement strand
AATTGGAACGAGCAGCAAACCAGGCATGCAGCAGCATTAATTGCACACGGAAAACAATTAGCATCGAGAAGCCAGCTTGGGGTGTTTACAGCGATTTAAGAATTTCTTTTATCGTTTTCTCTTGTCCTAAAATCACAATATCGCGAGGCCGCAATCGAATAAGATAGACAACGTTCATACGTGTTTCGTAGATTAGATTTGAAACTTCGGAAAGAAACCGGAAGCTTAATGGTACTTATTTCGAGTCCTTCCTTAGCAGGCAGTGTCGATTACCGAAATCAATTCGAATAGGCTATTATTCTATGAACGTTACTTGAGAAGTGAGCGCATCATGACAAGGCATAATGGGCAGTCCGGTTTTAAAGAAGTCAAGGACTTTGTTCAATGCTGCCCGGAATCTTTACAATAATGTGGAAGGATTGATTATAATCGTTCCAAAACACAGAGATAGCTTAAGGACAATGCTTTCATCAGTATAAAAATTATCTAGGAAGTAAAGCCTTTGTTAGAAAAATATATCGAGAATATAACCATACGGTATGTGAATTCTCAAGGCTTTAATCATCGTTTATTCGAATCTACAGGTACTTACAGCATCCTGATTTAATATTCAATACGGCCATGTTCAGCTGATTTATTTATAGGGAACTTCCTAAAGATACTCCAAGACCAATATCAAAAGATAATCGGGTGAATTTGTCTATGGCGGAAGTAGATCTTTTGCGAATTATTTATCTATGGGTGGATCCAAAGTTACTGGGGATTATAGGGAACCTTGTTATCGATCAGACGCAGAAGACAATAAGGTTAAACGGCGGGTATTATAAAAGGTAGATGTTGATAAGTCACAGGTTATATTTTGAGGTAATTTATCTATTGGCCTATCTTTTATTATATTCGTCGTATTATGATTATTTACAGTGCGCTTTCTGATGATGAACTTGCCTTCTTACTTCAGAAAGCAGATCATGTGGCCTACACTGAGATTTATAAGAGATACTGGGCATTACTCTATCGCAATGCGTACAAGATGCTGCATGACGAGGATGAGGCGACAGATATCGTGCAGGATATATTTACGAAATTATGGGAGAAGGCGGAGCACTTTCAGTTAACTACCTCATTATCATCTTATCTGTATGCTGCCGTACGGAATACGATCATCACACTGATTAATAGGAATAAGCTGAAAAGGTATTATCATGCATCCCTTGAAGATTTTGTGAACAGAGGGGAGTATATTACCGAAAACACTATTTTAGAAAAAGAACTGGCCGCTAAGATCGAAAAGGAAATAGCTGCGTTGCCAGAAAAAATGCGACTGGTGTTTGAACTTAGCCGCAAATCGAATCTTTCTTATGCGGAAATTGCTGAAAAGTTGGATATATCAGAAGGTACAGTGAAAAAACAAGTGCATAATGCTATTAAAATCCTTCGTTTTAAAATAGGGCATTCATCTCGAATGAATATTTTGTTTTTTTTTAAGGGTTTTTTCTAATCTTCCTTTTTTTTTAATTTTCATCTACCACTTTGTAGAGAGTTCTTAGTCTGATCTATAGAAGGCCTTAAATATCTTCATTTATGGATCAGAACGGAGCAAAACAATTGCTGGATAAATATATAAAAGGGACATGTACTGCCACAGAAAAAATGCTGGTTGAAACATGGTTCGTGCAGGAACTTGATAAATCAAATGCCGAGCTACCGGATTTTGATTATGACTTAAAGGAAAAACAGATTTACAGTAGACTTCCACAGTTGCACAAAAGCCAAAAAAGTACTGCTAAATTATGGCCACGCATTGCTATAGCTGCTGCAGTTCTGATGGTCATAGGAATCGGAGTCTGGTTTGCAGGAAATAAGGCTACAGATAACGCTACTCGGCAAACTTATGCGCACGACTTCTCTCCTGGTGGTAATAAGGCGATGCTGATATTGGCTAATGGAAAGCAGATTGTGCTGGATGAGATGAAAAATGGAATGCTAGCTAATGAAAGCAATGCAATCATCAGAAAAACCAAAGAAGGACAAATTGTATACGATTTAATGGAAACTAATGCATCTGCTGGTGATTACGCTGGTTTCAATACGATTTCTACCCCACGCGGGGGAAAATATCAAGTGATCCTGCCTGATGGATCTAATGTATGGCTCAATGCGGCTTCTTCTATTAAATTTCCAACTTCCTTTACCGGTAAAACCAGAAATGTAGAACTTCAGGGCGAAGCCTATTTCGAAGTTGCAAAGAATAAGGCGAAGCCTTTTAAGGTATTTGCAGGAAAACAGGTAGTGGAAGTTTTAGGTACCCATTTTAATATGAATACTTATAAAGACGAGCCGGTAAATAAAACCACTTTACTTGAAGGGCTTGTCAAGGTGAGCAATACCAAGTTTACAGGGATGCTCAAACCGGGTGAGCAGGCACAATTTTCTGCAGAAAATCCATTACAGATTGCAGCAGTGGATACTGAAGAAGCTATTGCCTGGAAAAACGGGACTTTCAGTTTTAAAAGAGCAGAAATTCCTATGGTAATGCGGCAACTTGCCCGATGGTATGATTTCGACGTGAAATACCAGAATGGCTTTCCCAGTGCACATTTTACGGGGGAGATTAACCGGAACATTAATGCTTCGCAAGCATTGGAGATGCTGACCTACCTTAACATTAAGTTCGAAATAAAAGGGAAGCAGGTGATCGTGATGAATCAACAACATTAAAATAATCTATTAAATCAAAATAATCAATCAACTCAACCTAATCAACAAAAAGACTATGCAGAAAAATTTACGAAAGCAGTATTGATAAGCGCAGGGTAGCTTCAGAAAAGCCGCAGAAGTGGTGGAACACTTCTACGGCAACGATTTGAGTTAACCCTTTCCCGAAGACGGAAAAAGCAATTGGACATTGACGATTACGTATTAACCCAAAATCTTTTAAAAGTAATGAAATTTAGTCAAATTACTATAGCCACCGCTTTGGCCTGGCTTCCTCCTAAATTAATAAGCAGGAGAACAATTATGCGGATAAACCTCACCACTCTGATACTTATTATTGCACTTATGCAGGCTAGTGCAGCTGGTTATAGCCAGATTACACTCAGCGTTCAGAAAGTATCGCTGGAAAAAGTAGTCACCTCTTTAAAGAAACAGTCGGGACTGATGTTTCTATACAATGAAGATGAGCTACAGCATGTTAAGATCAGTGTAAAACTGAATAATGTGCCGCTTGATGAGGCCTTGGCGGCATGTTTTAAAGATCTGCCAGTTACATACAAACTGATAGATCAAACGGTACTGATCAAAAAAAAGGAGCTGTCTTTAATTGATAAGGTAAAAACTTATTTGAATATCCCTGTGGATATCAGAGGGGTGGTGACCGATTCGCTCGGTAACCCACTTGCAGGTGCCATCATTAAAATTAAGGGTACTAATGCAACGGTATTGACCGGAGCAGATGGTAAGTTTTTTATGGATAATTACCCCGAAGGATCTGTTATTACTGTTTCTTATGTTGGGTATGTTACCCAGACACTTACCGCAGGTAAAGAATTTTTGAACATCAGGATGGTACCTGCCGTAGCGGCGTTAAAAGAAGTTACGGTGCTGAGTACTGGATACCAGGTTTTATCAAAGGAGCGTGCGACTGGATCCTTCTCTAAACCAGATATGGACATCTATAAAAATCGTACAGGAACGATGGATATAGTTGGAAGGCTGGAAGGACTGGTCGCCGGACTTTATATTAGCAACACAACTAATGCAGAGGGAGAGACTTCTAAGACACCTATTATTCGTGGCAAGAGTAGTATCGAGTTAGATTCATCTCCTTTATATGTAGTCAACGGAGTAATCGTAACCAGCATCAATGACCTCAATCCAAATGATATCGCAGATATTACGGTTCTGAAAGATGCCGCTGCAGCTGCGATCTGGGGTTCACGTGCCGCTAATGGTGTAATTGTCATTACAACACTTTCAGGCACGACCAATCAAAAGATAAAAGTCAACTATTCTGGTTTTGTTAATTTTGGAGGGAAGCCGGATTTTAATTATAACAGGTTTTTATCGAGCAAACAATATATAGAGGCGGCAAAGGAAACTTTTAGTCCTGAATTGAACAGATGGGAATTTCTTTCTAACTCGGTCATTACTCCTCATGAGCTGATTTTATACAATCAATACCGTGGAGTTGTGTCTGCTGCGGAGGCGAATGCGAGTTTGGATAGTCTCTCTAATATTGATAATACCAGCCAGATCAGGGATCTGCTATATGCGAGTGCTTTAACTACCAATCAAACTTTCTCTGTATCTGGAGGTAGTCAGGCCTATTCCTTTTATGGGTCTATGTCCTATACAGGCAACCATTCTAACCTTCCGGCACAGGAAAGCAATGCTTACGGACTGAATTTTACACAGACGATTAATCCTGCGAAGTACCTGCGTATTTCCCTGAACACGGCTTTAAAAACTACACAAGCGAATGCGAAAAGGGCAGTCAATGTGCAGGATAGGTTTTTGCCTTATCAATTGTTTCAGGATCAGGATGGTCATAATATTTCTATGCCATACCTACAGGGCTGGTCGGACGAGACCCGTGCAGATTACCAGACTAGAAGCCGGATCAACCTGGATTATAACCCGCTGGATGAGCTGAATTATGGGTACACAAAAAGCAATAATCTCGCTGTTAATCTGACCGGAAATGCATGGCTTAAATTATTGCCAGGCTTGAGTTTTCATGGTACTTATGGGTATAGTAAATCACCCACTACCGCCAAATCATACGACGATCACTTGTCGTATCGCTTGCGTAGGGAGTTATTGGGACTTACGGAGGCTTCTTCGGCAAATGTGGCCCCGGTGTATTATTTGCCTACAACTGGCGGTACTTATTCTATCGCAAATAATGAGCAGCGCAACTATACACTCAGAAATCAGCTGGAGTATATGTTTAGTGGTAGAAATGGAAACGACCAGCTTAATTTACAGGTTGGACAAGAAGCCAATGAGCAGTATGGCACTTTTAATATCAATCGTTTATACGGATATAATTCAGCGTTGGGTACTTATACCCAGATTGATTATGCAGCAATCAGTACAATTACCGATCCAGTAGATCCTGAAGGGGGTTATTTTGGTGGTGGAAACCCATATACAGAATCAGAGAGCAAGTCGCGCGCCAACTCTTATTTTGCCCTGGGAAGTTACACATTCAACCGTAAATACAGTCTGGATGCAAGCTGGAGGGTAGACCACAGCAGTCTGATAGGTCAGGAAAAATCGACACAAAACAGGCCGATATGGAGTATTGGCGGTAAATGGCTGGCTGCTAAAGAAACGTTTATGAAAAATGTGAGCTGGGTTAACGACCTCGCGATGCGTGCTACTTACGGGATTACAGGCAATTCACCTTATGCTGGCGCTGCCTCGTCTTATAATATCTTGGGTGTCCAAACAGGTAATTTCGGTGCAACTTATATTGGAGGTGATGCACTGTTGCTTCAAACACCTGCAAACAGAAAGCTGAGCTGGGAAAGTACAGAGACGATGAATTTCGGTATTGACTTCACAGTCTTAAACAGGATTAGTGGGAGTATTGATATTTACCGTAAAAAAACGACCGATTTGTTAGGCTTGCTGAGAGCGAATCCATTAACTGGTTATACTGACTTTCTAAGTAACATAGGCAACCTGAATAACAGAGGGATAGAGCTTGATCTTCGGAGCAGTAACATTATTGTCAGGGACTTCAGCTGGAGTACAGGTTTTATTATTGCCTATAATAAAAACAAGCTTGTGAGTTATACTGCACAAACCGCTTATGAAAATACAGGTTACGGCAGGTTGTATAGCAGCAATGTGGTAGGTTATTCTCTGAATTCGGTGTTTGCTTATCAATACGCCGGACTCGATAATGTGGGTGATCCACAAATCAGGTTGGCTGATGGGACGGTAACTAAGGAACAATCTGCAGCTATGGCAACAGATTTAGTCTATATGGGATCTAGGGATCCTAAGGTTAGCGGTGGACTGACGAATACTTTTAAGTATAAGAACTTCGGCTTGTCTGTGAATATGGTGTATAGCCTTGGTGGAGTAATGAACAAAGAGGTAAATGAATTCTTTACCGGCAGACTGACCTTAGAAAATACTGGGTCATTTACTGGAAATACTTCGGCACTATTTGCCGACAGGTGGAAGTCGTCCGGAGACGAAGCTTTTACAACTATTCCTTCCTATGTAGCTGATAGCGAAGAAAGTGATAGTCGCAGGGATCTTACCTATTATACCCACGCTGATATTAATGTAGTCAGTTCTTCCTATGCCAAAATACGTGATCTTACTCTGTCTTACACTTTATCGCCTGGGTTACTGAAAAAGTTAAAAACACAGGCTATCAGTTTTAATGCACAAGCCACCAATTTTATGGTATGGAGGGCGAACAAAGATGGGCTGGATCCTGAAACACAGGATTTATCTACCGGCAGACGTTATCTACCAGCTAGTAAACACACCTTTAGCCTTGGTGTTAACGTAACTTTTTAACATTTTAAACTACTGAAAATGTATCATTCTATTAGATTAAAAGCATTATATATATTCCTTTTCACCCTGCTAGTTTCCTGTAAAAAAGAATTTCTGGAGTTTGTGCCTAAAGGGAGCCTGATTGCAACTACGGCCGATGAATATCAGTTGCTGATGAACAACAATACTTTTTATAATTACAATATCACTTCAGGGTGGCATTTGCCGATGTTAATGGGCGATGAGCTGGCTGCAGAAGGACGTTATTTCAACTCGACAGGATCAACCACAAGAAGAGCATTTCGTTGGGAGCCTGTGATTTTTGATCCTGCTGTTAACGACGCCGCACTCAGTTCTTATTTGTCGAATATCTACGTATGTAATTCCATTATCAATGAAGTGATGAAGGTAGAGGGGACAGAGGCACAAAAAAAATCAGTGCAGGCACAGGCAATGGCGACAAGGGCATGGATTTATTTTCAGCTTGTTAACCTATATGGTAAACCCTATCTTGCTTCCACTGCTGCGCAGGATCCAGGATTTCCGATCATCACTGAGGGGGATATTAACCAGAAAACGTTTGACAGGACTAATGTACAGGCGGTTTATGATTTTATTATTAAAGATCTGACTACTGCTATAGCGAGCCTGCCTCTAGAAAATGGCATCCGCACAAGGATGTCAAAACCAGCAGCAGAGGGGATCTTAGGAAAAGTATATCTTTTTATGGGACGTAACAGCGATGCGCTGGTGCAATTGAATGCATCCATAAATGACATAAATAGGCTTTCAAACGGTCCGCGATTATACGATTATAACGAAGAATTTGGTACCGGTGGCTCATTTTTGCCTATCGGAACAACCGGTCCGGCCGGACCCTTAACCAATGTGAATGATTATACAGAGTCTTTAGTATTCAAGACCTTCCCCAATTACAACAGTGGTTCTTATGGAAATATTGGTATGGTCATTATACCGGAAGTAGTGAGGTTATTTGATCCATCAGATTTCCGATTGAAATTTTATACTGATAAAAATCCAAATGGAACTGCCAATACAGGTGGCCGCTTACGCAAGTTTGTAAGATTTACCAGGTTTGGTTTAGAACTGGCCGACCTATACATGCTCACGGCAGAATGTAAAGCGAGATTAAATGATCTTACCGGGGCTAAAGCGATTCTGGAAGCCTTCCGCAAAAACCGGATGCCGGTTGCAGCGGCTACAGTGCCGGCTGAAATTGCCAGTAACCAGATTGCCCTGCTTAAATTTATTATGGACGAAAGGATCAGAGAGTATGCGGAAGAAGGTTACCGTTGGTTCGATATGCGCAGACTTTCAGTAGATCCTTTATTTGAAGATCAGGCTTTTACCCACACAATTTATGCAATTGATAACAGCGAAACCGTGATTACCATGGATCAGCCTAATCGTTTGGTATTGAGACTTCCGCAGACCATCATTGACGCCAACGCGAATATGCAAAACAACCCTTAGAAGACTTTCTGATTAACGCTTTATCCATTTATCCCCGGAAATTTATCCGGGGGTAGACGGATATGTCTCAAGTATTCAGAAAAACAATTTACAACCACACATAATGAACAAAACTATAGTGCAAATTGAACACCTGTCGCACCGTTACAGTAAGGATTGGGCGATCAGGGATATCAATTTTGAGATTGATGAAGTAGGGGTTTTAGGCCTGTTAGGATCCAATGGCGCCGGTAAATCAACTACCATGAACATTCTATGCGGCGTGCTTAACCAAACGGAAGGAAAGATCTGGATCGATGGCATCAATATGCGGGAGAAACCTGAGTTAGCGAAAAGAAAATTAGGCTTCCTGCCACAAAATGCACCATTGTATTATGATTTTACAGTCGACGAATACCTGAATTATTGTGCATTTATCCGAGATATTGAGTCGACCAAAATTAAATCTGCCGTAGCAGAAGCAAAAGAAAAATGCGGGATTACACATTTTAGCGGGCGACTGATCCAGAATCTTTCTGGCGGCTACCGTCAGCGGGTAGGCATTGCACAGGCGATTATCCATAAGCCCAAACTGGTCGTGCTGGATGAGCCAACTAACGGACTTGATCCTAATCAAATTTTGGAAGTGCGCAAGCTGATCAAGGAAATCGCGGAGGAGCGCGCGGTAATTTTTTCTACCCATATCCTTTCCGAGGTACAGGCAACTTGTAAAAAGATAAGAATGATAGAAAGCGGACAAATGGTGTTTGCGGATTCTATTGACGCTTTTAATAATTATATAGCGCCAAATTCAATGCTATTGAATATGGCTACACCCCCATCGGCAGCGATACTGGCATCGATTCCGGGAGTAACGGCAGTAGAGTTTATAGACGACCAGAACATCAGGATCGAATTTGTGACCGGCCATCCGGTAAACAGGCAGTTTATTGATATGAGCGTCAAACACGAGTGGAACCTTAACGAAATCACCCTAGAGAAAAGTTCGCTAGACGCCATATTCGCAAAACTATCCGGTAAAACAAAATAAGAAAATGAAGAAGATAATCAAAATAGCCATTACAGAACTAAAAAGCCTTTTTTATTCCCCGATAGCGTGGCTGATCCTCACTATATTTACTATACAAACCGGCATATCTTTTTTCGATGTGTTGGAAGGCTTTGCCAAAAACATGGCATTAGGTCAGCGGATTACGAGGCTGACCTCGCAAGTGTTTGAAGGCAATGAAGGGTTTCTATTGCCGCTTCAATCCAATCTTTATCTATACCTGCCATTGCTGACGATGGGTTTAATGAGCAGGGAGACTAGCAGTGGGTCTATCAAATTGCTGCTGTCTTCCCCTTTAAAGATCAGGGAAATCATTTTAGGGAAATACCTGGCAATGATGATATACGGACTGCTATTGATAGGCGTGCTGGTCATGTTTTCTATAATTGCTGCATTTTCCATCAAGTCAATCGATTATACTTTAGTGTTCTCGGGTTTGCTAGGGATATACTTGCTGATTTGTACCTATGCGGCGATTGGTTTGTTTTTATCCTGTCTAACCACTTATCAGGTTGTGGCTGCAATCAGTACCCTGGTTGTTTTTGCTACCTTAAGATATATTGGTACGGTATGGCAACAGCTTGATTTCGTGAGGGATCTTACTTATGCACTTTCTATATCGGGGAGAACAGACGATATGATTATTGGTCTGATCAGCAGTAAGGATGTAATTTATTTTATCACCATTATTATACTTTTTCTAGGCTTCAGTATTTTACGGTTACAGACCGACCGGGAATCGAGAAACTGGATGAAGACAACAAGCAGATACGTGGCGCTGGTTTGTGCCGTGCTGATGGTCGGCTATATTTCCTCAAGGCCAAAATTGATCTTTTATAAAGATATGACCACCACTAAAGTCCGCACCCTGACCCAAAATAGTCAGCAGATTACAGATCAGTTCAAGGGTGATTTAACGATAACCACCTACGTAAACTTACTCAATCAGGGGATGTATTATGGTTTACCGTTGATGCGGAATAAAGATATTGCTGCCCTTGCACAATACCAGCGTTTTATTCCGAATATGAATATGAAATACGTCTATTATTACGATATAAGTACCTTTCCCGGAATGGCCACCCGTTTTCTTGAAAAAGCAAAAAGTATAGATGAAGGCGCGAAAAAATACGCTAAATCTATAGACATCGACTTCAGCCTTTTTATTCCGCCTGCGAGTGTGAGGAAAATGGCAGATCTGAGCGGGGAAGATAATGAGCTGGTCAGGCAATTGGAATACAAAGGGAAGAAAACCTTTCTGCGTTTCTTTGACGATCTGTTAGTTTACGCTTCGGAGGCAGAGATCACTGCTGCTTTAAAACGACTGCTTGTTGCCGCACCGAAAATCGCTTTTGTGACCGGTAATAATGAACGCAACGCATTTAAGAGAGGCGACCGTGACTATGGGGGATCCTTGGCAGCGAGAAAAAGCAGGGCTTCGCTCGTTAATAATGGATTTGATATTATTAGTGTGAACCTGGATACGACTTCCATTCCTGCTGATATCTGCGTATTGGTACTGGCCGATCCTTCCGCTCCTTTATCGCCGGTGGCACAAGAAAAAGTGAAGGCCTGGTTGAATGCCGGGGGAAATATGATGATTGCTGGTGAGCCTGGTAAACAAGCGTTGATTAATCCGCTACTTGCGCAGTTAGGGGTAAGCCTTAAAGAAGGTACGCTAGTTAACAAGACTAAAGAATATGCGCCCGACTTGCTAAATGGTGTGATTTCTGCACAAGCAGGGGCGGTTGACACTACACTATTAAAGTGGCAACAGTACGAGATTATAGTTGCCATGCCTACAGCAGCAGCGTTAACGATAGATAAAACCCAAGGTTTTACCGTTGATTCCTTAGTTGTAAGTTCTAATGAAGCCTGGATCAGACAAGGGCAGATTGACAATGCTGCGGAGATTAATTTTGACAGCAGTATAGGGGATGTGAAAGCACAGTTCCCAGTGATGGTATCTTTAAAAAGAGAGGTTAACCATAGAGAGCAGCGGATTATTATTAGCGGAGATGCAGACTTCATGAGTAATGCAGAATTAAGTCAGCGTTCTGGCACAGGGAATATGGGCATGGTGAGTAAATTGTTCAAGTGGTTTAGCAACGGTGTTTTTCCAATTGATGTGAGCAGACCTACAGCTCCAGATAATGCGATTTTATTAAGCCGGGACCAGCTCTTTACTCTGAGAATTATCTTCTTATGGATGATACCCGCTTTGATGATTTTTGGCGGAACATTTTTTCTTTTGATGAGGAAAAGGAAGTAGAGCGATCTTGCACCCTTATAATATTATCTTTTAATATAATTGCACAGTAATATACCGCTTTCATCCGATTGTTACTGTGCAGTTTAAAGAATAGAAATGAAATGGCGGCGGGTACTTCACTTTGCGAATTTATCCCCGCTCATTATATATCTATCAATTATTATCCTACTTTAGGAGACGCTTATAATCTCTATGGTAGCTTACAGTAAACTTTCTGATCAGGATTTATCCATCCTTCTGGGGAAAGGTGATGAAGCAGCGTTTAAAGAAATTTACAACCGATACAAGGCTGTGCTATATGTGCATGCCTACAATAGGCTCCGCAATTCGGAAGAAGTGCACGACATGATTCATGAGCTTTTCGCAACGCTATGGAATAAAAAGGGGACTATCG
>Ga0247815_10003241_pt1 | contig 11738 bp, 9 predicted proteins | sample UWRJL194509B1_FD_181014 | JGI IMG/M metagenome (GOLD analysis project Ga0247815, IMG submission 181014) | Plant litter microbial communities from Arlington Agricultural Research Station in Wisconsin, United States - UWRJ-L194-509B-1 | ecosystem: Environmental > Terrestrial > Plant litter >... | reverse complement strand
CGCTCGCGACTTATGCAGAGGGTGTGGGAATAACGCCTGAATTACTCTCGAGGAGATTCCGCGGGAGAGAGGTTGGACAGCGTCGAGGTGGTGGGTGATGTAGCTCAGCGCGCAGCACGAGTTACCCAAGTGCACACCCACCGCACGCGCAACTCCACTGTCACGTATACGAGTTGCACAGAGAAGAGCGCGGTACTGCTTCACTGTGTGCTGACTCGTCCGCGACGAGTCGAGAAATCCGACGATGTTTATAGCAGTGACGGTTCGCCGCCCTGCACAGGAATGATGTCCCGCGGATCCATGCTCGTTCTTCGAACCACGTCTCTCGCCGAGGCCCGCGGTATTGTGGAAAACGACCCGTACTACAATGATGGCGTGGTGAGGACCCACGAGTTGTGCCGCCCCTTTGGAACAAGACATCTGATATCATTTGTTGCAGTGGGACAAGGCACGGCCGACGATCGTACCTTTCCGGCGCGCGTTTCCACACGCAGACGTTGTCTCTTGAACTTGAGTAGCTCACAACTTGGTCAACTGGGAATCAGTATGGCTTTATAAGACTCTTGCCGGTACCCTTGTCAGTCGATGAAAACTGAACACGAAAGGTTAAGAAACAATGAACCGCGGCTGCATGTGTGACCTTGAACCTGGAATTTTAAGCATAATATGGCTTTATCTTTTCGGTGGCAGTCTAACTGGTAAGCGAGCAAGAAAGGCCTTCGGTCATTCGATGTATAGAGACCGATTACAGGAGCTATCTTGCCGACAAGACTTGTCTCAGAGTGCCGTCGCTGCTCGATAAATTAACGTCCACAACTCATTTCGATATTGACAGGCTTACATCTACAGGCGAATATCTGATACATTGGACTGTTGATTAACGAGTTCGATTGGCTGATAATAGTCCCTTATCAGCTGGACAAATTTGCCTCCTTCTCCATTGTATCCTTGATCACACCTCCTGCATAATCACGATGAACCCAACAGGTCAAAAATAGCTGGTGCCTCATGCACTATCTCCGACCGAACAGGCGATACCTCGCTTCGTACTGATTCTTCCACAAAGTCAACGGACTTGACAAGCCCCTGGAGGGAGGCCAATGTCCCGGAGAGATTGACGTCGACGCAGTCCAAAGCGCAAATTTGAAGATCGAGCTGATCCGCCATCGAGTTGACCTGTCGCCCGAGTATCTGCATAAATGAATACAGGTCACGGAGAGAAATCACTGGGCGGCGTCCACAGCAGCACAAGTATCTGGGCTCCACTTCGTCGGCCAGGAATATCGGGGAACAGTGAGTGACTGGGCGACCTGAACGACTTTCGAGCTTAGGTATAGTTCCACGCGTCAGACAAAGAATGCTAAGACGTGGAAGCGCTGGTGTCATCCAGACATCGCTGCAGAGAAGACCGAGGAATGCCTCTGGATCTCCGTAACGGTGCCATGTCCCGAGTTGATGGTGCTCCCAGCAGGAAGCGAGCCAAATCGTCAGCCGAGTGACATTTGGGAACGTGACCACTGGGAGGGCCGCAAGGTCGACCCCAGGTCGACAACAATCTTCTTTTAGGCTGCATAGCTTGAGGAATGCGTGTTCATGAAGAGACATGGTTGTCAAGTGAGTGAGATCGACGGTTGGAGAGTGAATGAACATCTGCAGGAGCCGGGATGATACCACAACGCTCTCGCCGCAGTACCTGATTCTCCCAGCAGAAGATTCTGATGACGTAGTGCGCACCGGATGAAGTGCTATCCCACCGGTTGAACATGTCAACCTGATGAATTTACTGTCGTCCTGTGGAACAATGCATCGGGAATGAGCGAAAGAACGCACACTGGCCACGACATCAGACGCCCCACTAATCCAGGCGTGATGGACCATTTCTTCGTCGTTGTAGTTTCGCCAAGTTCCAACATACATCTGATGCAGCGATGCATATGCCTTCCTAGTTGTGTTATCGTCGTGGGACCTAGACGTCTCGCTCGTCCGCAGTTCAAATCGGAGGCATATTACCGCTAGACTACGCAAGGCTGGCATGGCCACGACTAGAGAGTCGAACTCGTCAGCGGAGACCCATACCGGGCCCTCAAACGAGAAGTCATGCACAGCGATAAACGCCTCTGCTTCGGCTGGTGTGGGAAGTGCAAAAGTACCGCGCAGGCTGCATCTCCGCAGTGAACTTCCCAACACGAAGAACGTGGCTGGAACTCGCCAAAGAGAGTTCTCGAACTCGACGCTACGCTTGTGCTGAAACGTAGTAGGAACTGTGTAGTCCCATCGCCTTTGACAGTCAACCACCAAGACAGCAAGGTTCGGCGCAGGCATAGCTGATGGTCCATTTGGTTCAAACAGTCCACCCGAGTTGTAATGCGCGTACAATAGGAATGATTGAGAGCCGTAGGTCGTATAAGTGGACGAGTAGATGTGTAGTTCGAGTTTTTCGAGCTTGACCAAGCGTTCGGCGTTTAGCAAAGGAAAGAGAGTCTGGCGTTCGTGCGCACGAATGGTCATGACGAGTCGCAAGAAACCGGATCCGCCTTTTGTTAGCGCGACTGAATTATTTGGAAGCGGTTCTGTCCCAAAGGTTTTCCAGATGTTCAGATCGCCCAGTATCTGCATGCGGATCTCTCGACAAAGGCCCAACAGAGCGCGGCGTGCACTGGGTACCGAATACGCATAGACGCGACGTAACACCATTTGCCCTAACTCAAGCATCCTCGACTGAGGTGCCTGGTTGGACACGGACTCGAGCATAAACAGTTTGGATGCGACGCGGCTAGTCAAATCCTTCCATCGACGTAATGCAGTAGACCTGATCAAGAAATGATTAGCGCTTCGTCATGCGTGCCTTGCTACTCGGTACAGACTTGTCTTCGCTGCCGTGGACACTGTTTAGGACAGCCTGCGTGACGCGGCGTAAGTGACAACTGGGCGATGCCATATGATGGAAAGAGGCGCGAGTCATGTCAACTCCGCTGTCCCTTCTAAGTATCTCCGTCGTTCGGCCGCGATGAAGCTAGTTGTTTCTTTGACAGCTGTCACGCGACGCTCACCATTCCGAACGGCTTCCGAGTAGAAAAGTTGCAGGTTCGCTGCATTCAAAACGGGTAGAGTACAGGAAGGGAGCTACTTTGTTGGCATTACTGCTGTATCACGAAGTTGCGGTTACGTTGCAGCGCTGGCGCGAAACTGATTTCGTGGTCGTCGTGACACGAGTCCTGTGCCGTCGCTATGGGTCCGTGGGAGCGTGGCATGCCGTGCCTTACATCAGGGCGACCCCCGAGGATCAATCTCGCAGATCGTTCGGATAGTGCCAGTCACCGTTTGAACAATCCCGGTAATAGGAAGGGAGTACCTTCGAGGTCCAAAGTAGGTCAACACGCGTGTTCGGCAATGAGTGCATGGACGACGGATCAACTTAGTGCGCCTGCAGGCACATTTGGCTTCCTCTCTCTTCGGCACCATGCCCAGTTCCGGCACGCGCAAGTATGAATCCGAGCGAGAAAAGGTCGATCGAGCATCCAACCAAGCCTTTGGACGCGCCGCACGGTGCGCAGAGCCGGGTTTAGGCTGATGGAAGGCGCGCGTGATTCTGACCGAGGGCAAGCCGCAGCCACAATAGCATGACCAAAGCCATCAACGGCCCCTGGAGAGCGAAGAAATAGAGAGGAGTCTGCGCAAGAACGTCCGAATAGCCATGCCATGTCCTACGGGATGATGATAGTTGACAACTCGGTTGTTGCTCTGTGAAGATTCTGTGGATCTCATGCTGTCGGTGTCTCTGGCCCGTGCACGCGAGCGGCAGCTAGTTCGTCTGTGGTTAGATCCTCTGCTTTGGGACAGGCAGCTGCTTGGGATTCAGCATCGGGTTGGTTTTTTTGATCCGGCTTGGCCAGCACATGAAAAAGCATTCAGTCCCTGGTGAGAGACAGCGACTGCTCAACAGGACGTCGCAAGTGCAGCTCGCAGATCTCCGTGCGACGTTCCTCGCGATTGAGCGCGACCGTCCACAGGGCAGCGGAGGTGGAGATGCGTGGCGGACGTATAGTGGCCGATCAGAGGCGCTGGCAGAACGTAAGAGCGGCCCGACCTCTCAAAATGGCTTAGACCAGTCATCGTGTGGGCCAAGTGCAACCGCCGTCGAATATTCCGTACTATCCAGATGCTCGTGGGGCATCAAATGCCAGCTAAATGGCGAGCTGAGGCATCTGTCCTTCTTCGTTCCTTGCTCGCTCCCCCGCCAGCGCATTCGCCCCCGTTCACTCGGTTGGCCCTCGCTCTCGTGCGAAACTTTCTGGACATACCCGTGGCATCTTATCACCCTTGATACCACCCACGGCGATGTCCACACCGATTCGCGTCTACGCCTCGCGCGACTTCAAGCACTTCCGTGCCGTCCAGAGCCCCGTCGGGGAGATCGCCCAGCGCTACTACAGCTTCATATCGAGCAACAGTCCTCAGGCCAGCCACGCCCGCCTCGCATATGCGACAGCTTACCTCGGACATGAGCCCAAGATGTCCGGCCCGTTCGCGGGCAGCGATCTCGACCGCGCTGTCCAGACACTCTTATCGAGTCCGCCCGATATTGTCCTCGCACAAGGCCCTATGCACCCCTGGGGTCTCTTCACCGCTGAAGCCGAGAGCGACCGGATGACTTTGCAGTCGGTGTCGACGACCACGAGCGGAACGGTTATCGACCCTGTCAACGCGGTGCGTGATGCCTGATGCATTCCAGCATTGCCACCATCATCCAGATAGCTGATCTTTCCATTTGGCATATCCCCACAGATCTTTCTTCCTTGGCAGGTACACCAAGCGTACAAGGACGGCGTCGACGGCGACGAGTCTGACGAGGTCGCATACGCCGGGTTCTTCCTGTTCGCAGGCGTCGTTCACGAAACCGCCCACTGGATTGCTGCTCAGGTACGCTCTTCGTGTTGCACGTTGTGATGGCCTGAATTAACCAAGTTCAACACATGTCCAGCGTCACGGCTACAAACATGACCCGACGCGTGACGCATCGCTGACAGGCAACATGCCTCGTCTTGATTTCGAGAAGAGCAAGATCACTACCCATTCCCGACGCGACTGGGGAACTCACGCCAAAGAGCTTCTGCTCGGCTTCGCTTTCACGTTCATGTGCGTCCATTTCTGACGCTTTTCTGTTCGTTCCTGACGCCGGCCTTTGCCCACCGTCAGCTCGTACGCCGACGGATCGCACGAGGTAGTCTGCCAACGCGTCCTGCCCGCCATCTCAAAGCTCAAGCCAGCCATTGCGCTTGAGGCGCAGTCATCCATCATTGGGTATAGGATTCCGCGCATGGTAGACGTCAGCCAGTACGGCACGCCAGCGCCGCGCGAACCTCCAAGGTGGCGCAAGAACTCGGACTTCCTCATCGTCAGTGCCATCTCGCCAGACACGTCGTGTCACCACGGGGCGTGCCGTATTCGTCCGGGCATGTGAGCTGGATTCATTCTCGACTTTGTTGGCGGTTCTCAGGCGGGTTGCATTGGGACGGGAGTTGGTAGCTATCGACTAGATGCCGGGACGTAATGTCCCTAGTCTACAGCGGACCGCGTGTAATTTCTGGACCTGATGCTTGTATGCGACTTCGGTCACCTAAGTTTGTGTTGTTTTACTTTCTGTCTCATTTCTCTAAGTCCGCCCTCTCACTCCCCAATGCATCATCCTCTCCATGTCACTCCCCTTCCGTATCACTTGTTTGTACGTATGTACCAATGTACACTCCTTTATCAAATCCACTCGTTACTACAGTACAATGTGCGATGCCCGTTCGTCGCTCACGAGCGTCATGCAAAGTCCGCGGGCAAGTTTGTGAAACAGCTGACACAAATCTCAAAATGAAATGAAATCCCTAGATCACCAGCTTCCACGCGCCTTCTCCACACACGTCGCTTGGAAGCGTGAATGAGCTGTCGTAATCAGGTACCCACTGAGAAGATAAAACGTCAGCTGGCGTGCCTCACGTGGGAAGTGTTGCGTCGCTCTCACGCACCAAAGCCACGATGGTCTGAAGTTGAATTGTTAGGGCTGTTCCCGTGCTAACGGAGGCTGCACTTGATCTGAGCGCTGCTGTAACGCCTTGCTGGCTGTTTGGTATCGGGTTGAAGTACAACGTTCCTCGTACTGCCGTACCAGCTGCCACCAGCGAGGGATCAGTACTGGCTTTATGTTACTGTTGGCTTCTCTGTACTCACCAGGCATGCTTGCGCCAAAATTTCTGGACGATATCCTACCAGAAAGTGCCAGAGTGGAGCTTCCTGGATTCAATTCGCAGGCAATTGAAACCGAATACGTGTTTGGAGCTGCACCGCCTGTCTGCGGCGACTGAAACCACAGTTGAGCTGGACATTGATGTCTAAACCCGGTTGCTGCTTTCAACGGATTACGATTAGTACTTCTGTTTGTTTGAGTTGAAACATACGTACGAGCTCGCGTTGGAGTTGAACGGGAGGTACTGGATGGGTACGGCGATGGTACGATGATCATGGCAGCTGAAGGTCTTGCCGCCTACTTCATCCCTCGTCATTCCGTCTTTATAGTTACAAACTATCTTTCGGCGGACTGGACCTCCGGAGACGGCATGCTCGGTAATTCACTGCATTCCGCGTCGGATTCGGCAGACAGGGTCGCCGGCCCGCCGGAAGCTACGCACCGGCAGCATCCGCCCACGGGCCTTCGAAACCTCCGACCGGTCTCGGCAACCTTCTGGACCAACCAGCATGCCAGCATGCCGCACGTAAGCTCAGTCCGCGGATTTTTGAAACGCGATCGAATCGTGGTTCCGGTATGCCTGCACGGTGTTTCGGGCTCGGCCTTGGCCACCAAGTTTGAGCTCAAGCCAAGGTGTAACTTGGGAATCCGACATGTAGTCACTTGACGCCATCTCGGGGAATCTAGATGCATCTTTCAAATGTTTCAGGCATTCATTGGTGAGAAATGATTGTGATAAGGACCCGCCAATGGAATGATTAGGCATTCGTTCACGAACTATTTGCTTCGTTTGATGTTCATCAGTCCCTGAGAGCGTATTGAAGTCTTCACTGTCATAAATTGTACGCGAAGAGAAGCTGAGAACTTGGGTACGCGAAGTGGCAGCACTGGCTCAATGACCGCTATCAGCCCCGAGCGCAATATTTTTCCACGGCAAGCCGATCCAACAGATAACGAGTGTCAGCACATAGTTCCAAAGATATAGATACATATCTGCGCCATCCTCCAGTTCAATCCCATAATCGCGCAAAGTGGCAACAACAGTAGCTGATGTATGCGATGTAGTAGGCAAGGTCACGGATGAAGCATCCGACTTTGGCAGTATAATCATTCGCGGGTGCCCATAGACTGAGATCCATGGTGCGCTGCATTTCCACCCACTTTGCCGTGAACTCACGTTCCTGGTGTCGTACCCAAGCTGCGCTAGCAAAGACGTCGGGGGTACCAACGCAGTTGAAGTTGGTCTCGTACTCGGGCTCAAGCATCAGTCCGCGCATCTCACAGACGTTCGAGAGCGACGATACTGTGTCTTTCCAGCGCTGAATCTCTGGTGAGTACCTGATATCTATGCGCAGCCGCAGGGTTCGCAGCTTGGGAAGCCAGCCGGAGTCAAACGCCCCGAGAGCAGGACGTGTCCACCTCTCTGACAGCTGTTGCTGTGGGGCACCTGACCAGACATCCCATTCAATCTCTTGCAAAGATGGTGGGAACATACGGCCCGTCCTTTGTTCTGTCCCAAGGTCCAGACGCCGCTCGGAGATGAGGATTAGCTTGAGTGATTTGACGGCGGTCAAGCTGCTCAGTTCATTGAGTGGTGTCTCATATCCGATATAGAGCACGAGCGTTGTAAGTGAATTGCGAACTGGTGCGAGCCACTCTGTAGATGGCATGGCTGCAAACGGTTGATTGCAGGCCAACGAACGTAAGGAGCCGCGTAAAATGGTCAGGATCTCCAGCAGAAACTCCGATCCAGTCCAACCCAACAGCTCAAGGGCGACCAGGCGCGTCATAGGCGCAAAAATACTAACGTCGAATGATGGTATCTCCTCGTGATAGCCACCGCAGCGCACCCAAGAACTGCTTGATGCGTCCAACCGAAGCTTGCGCAAGGCCGACCAGTCCGCAACCCGGCCGAACTGCGCCATGTCGACCCGCCCTGCATCTTGAAATCCAATGCTCTTCAAATGAGCTGCCATCACTGCCAGCGACGGCGCAATTGACGAGAGATCTTCGGCGTCCATAACGAGCTCGTTGCTGTTCGAACACATTGACAAGACCGCACGCAACTTACGAAGCCGCCTTGCTGTTGCCTGTCGGGCGCGACCTTTGGCTGTAACAAATGGAATGCCCGGCAGCGGAAGTAACGTTCTATCTCTGGAGGTGCTTTGATGTTGCAATGCGACTTGGTCGCTGCGCACGCACGGCCGCAGCACATGGATATACCGCGCCAGTTCCGGCTGCAGCCTTAGCGTCCTCAGCAGAAGGTCGATTCTCCGCTCTTGTTTTGGATTGAGCTCCACGGCGCGGTACAAGATTGGCAGGCCCGCGATGTACCAGACCCGCGATACCGTGAGCGTGTCTGCGAGCCAGGCGCGACGACCAATCATACAGTACTTGTGCCAGAGCGCATCATCGACCCATGGTCGAACACATATCATCTCGAGTGCAATGCGCATGATATCTTCGGAAAGAACTGGTGGATGCACGTTTACTCTTCTGCCTGCGCTGGCGGTCGACATTGTCGTGGTCGGAGGTCACTAGCCATTCCAACACCGCCAATTCCCGCCTGTCAAACCATGCGCTCAGGACGGATGTGCGTATTCTAATTCTTGGCAAGAAAGGTCAATTCATCCATTTTACAAATAGCCCAGGGCTGGAATGTTTGATCCTCAGGGTTTGCCCAGTTAGGCCCCCATGCGGTGCCCAGACTCTTCTTTTCCTTTGACCATTTATGACTCAGCTGTCGTGCGGTACCTTTGCATTCCACAGACTTGCGCAACCGCTCTTAGTGACTCGTATCAGCGTACAAAAGCGACAGCGTGGGCCAGTGTCACTTCCCGATAGGGCACATATTTCCTTCATGTCGTCTCTAGGCTCAGCATCGGCCACGAACCCGAACTACAAGGCCGAGACAAATAGGCCAAGTCGTGTCAAGATTGCCGCAGAAACTTTAGAGGTCATTCGAAATGGCAGCTATCGTGTTGGAGAAGAGACATTCTCGCTCGGACCGTCGGTGGATGCCTGCAGTAGCAATACCCAGTACGAGTCCGCCAACTCCGCACAGTTGTCTGCTTGGAGAGATACCTTCATCGGGAGGCCACATGCTGATCTTACTAGAACCACGAGGGTTGAGACTCGGCAGGCATCGACACTTGTGGCCCTCCGCCGAATGCGCGAGTCCACTTCTCAGAACACGCACATCGGTGTTCTCAACTTCGCCTCAGCGAAGAAACCTGGAGGAGGGTTCCTTTCCGGTGCTCGGGCGCAGGAAGAAACCCTTGCTCGCAGTTCAACCTTGTACAGCTCGCTCACGAGTCCAACAGGCCAAACCTTCTATACACCGGAAGAGGGACGGAAAGAAGCAGGCTATTATTCGCATGCGCTCGTTTGGTCCCCAGGAGTTACATTCTTCCGGTCAGATGAGGGAGATTGGTTGCCGCCGTGCCTTGTGGACGTCGTAACCTGCGCAGCGGTCAACGCAGGGGCGGTTCGTGGCAAGCTAGCGGACGACACCCACCGTCTGGCTGCAGACACCCGGATCCGCTCGATGATGTTCGAGAGGATGGGAAGACTTTTGCACGCCTTCGAAGTCCACGGTTCAACACACTTGGTACTAGGAAGTTTTGGCACAGGTGCCTTCAAAAACGATGTGTCGCTCGTGGCGACTCTCTGGGCAGATTTAGTTGGCCCTGGTCGGCGGTTTCACGCCTCGTTCCAGCACATCGAGTTTGCCATCATCGATGAGCCAACCTTCATGAAGTTTGATGAGGTCTTTACTGGCAGGTGTTTCGAGCTAAAGTCACTAGGTTCTAGTCTGTGTTCATAAGACCGGAGATGCCTACTCATCTCTAAAATGGTTAGAGTTGTTTTTCTGGCGTGTGTCATGTTGATGATCAGGAAATCGCCTCTCTCTCTCGTCTTCAGCATAAAAAGGCACATTATTCAATCGTATGCACATCACTGAAATTGTCTCATAGCCGTCTACAAATTCTTTACAAGGGATAGGAATGGGATTTCAAACTTTTCTATGCGCATCATTTATTCCGCCCTTGAGCCACTTGGAGTAAAAATAATTTCCCCCAAGCTCTCGTCCATCTTGAAAGCGATGAGTAGCTGTCGATTTCCAGTTCTGCATTCCTCATCGTTTATCTCAAAGATCTTGATACTATAATTACCGTGCCGGGTACGACTCCGACGACTAGAATCCATGGTGAGCTCGACACTGATTTAGTACCCAGATCTCACGCAAGAGTGAAAGACGAATGGACTACGCTTGTGTCATTAGCCAGCACCTCGGACGGTACACAGAACTGTCGAATGTCCCACGTCCATCGTAGGTTCGTGATTACGCGAGCTTTAGGTTTTAATAGATAATACAGTCGATGGTTATTAGACTTCATAGACAGTCTATAGTGCCCCAAGAGGACCGCTGCGTCAATTAGTACACAGGCGTATGCTGCGAAGCAACTTGAGCTGTTCACCGGTCCAAGATCTTCTGATATCGTGTAGACTGATAATAAACTGGCAGTCGCTCTGATAGAGAATATATGGCGCAAATCATTGACACATTAGCGAGATGCCCGTGGAACACGGGCCGGTACTGGTATTGTGTGTGTAGAATTTGGCAATTGAAGCTCCTAATGACGCTTGATGGATTCAGTTTATTGTTGAGTCAAGTCACATTTGACAAGATGCATTAGAAACGCATACAGCTGGGTTAAAGAGAGAACAAACCACGGGGAATGGCCGTTATAGTAAAACACTGCGGCGTGGCACTGGCTATTTATGCCAATGTTGCTTTCACTCATAAAGCATCAAAGGCCGGACTGGACACCACCGCGACAGGCGTCACTCATTGCTCTTTGCTCCGGTGTCCAACGATACCTTCTTGTCCAGCCGGTGCTTGACTGAGGTGATCGGGCTGTCTCTACCGGTAGGGAATATAACACCACATCCACGTCCTATGTAGAGACAAACTAGAAGAGTGCATCAGCTATCGTCAGTCTTCTAGCCCCGCTCCGGCGTGGATTGCCCCTATGTCCGCACATGCGAATCATGCTTGCCAACAAAAAGACGCGTGGGGCAATCTGTCACCGGCGAGCTCGGCTCCGCAGCTACTTAACCTCTGCCTCTCGTATCCTCCTCAGTTTCCTTGACCCCGATTGTCTTTCCCTATGCCATCACGCTCTCTACTTCTCTTGCTCGCGGCACTTGGCGCGCGCGCGACGGACTCATTAGTAGCCCGCGCGCTCCCTGCTCGTGGAAGTCCCCAGCCTCCTGTGTTTTACAATCTTAGTGAGTGCGCATAGGATGGCCTCTTATTCTTCCAGGTCGCCATTCTTACACGCTCTTCCTATAGCCATCTTCCATGTGAATGATATCCATGCCCGGCTCGACGAGTTTTCTTCGTCTGGCACGGATTGCACAGCGCCGGAGAAGGGCTGCTATGGTGGCTACGCGCGCATCAAGCATACTGTCGATGAGCTACGCGCACAAACGCCGCATT
>Ga0247815_10003238_pt1 | contig 11744 bp, 10 predicted proteins | sample UWRJL194509B1_FD_181014 | JGI IMG/M metagenome (GOLD analysis project Ga0247815, IMG submission 181014) | Plant litter microbial communities from Arlington Agricultural Research Station in Wisconsin, United States - UWRJ-L194-509B-1 | ecosystem: Environmental > Terrestrial > Plant litter >... | reverse complement strand
GATGAAAAGAACCAAAGAACCGTGGAGCATGATGGGGAGGGCGGAAATAACCGTCTCGAGGTGGTAACGCTGCAACCCGCGGTTAAAGACTAAGTGCCGCCATGCCCAGCTCCGCGGGGATGCTACGGGAGCGCGCATCCTGGAACTATATTCCTCCAGCCATTGCTTGGCAAGGATGGCAAACAGGGCGACGAGGAGCGAGGAGATTAAGGAGAAGAACCAAAGTCCGTTCGTCCAACGGGCTCCAGCCGAGGCAAGAAAGTCATCGGGGTGCTTCAAGGCAATCGATATGGCATCCGAAGAGTGGTTTTGCAGAACAAGAGATGTGAAGTATGCTCGCGCTATATAAGCCGTGTAATCCGGCTGTAGAGACTTGTAGCTATTCAAATGCAGTGTTTCAGTCAAAGGCATTGATGGGACAATCACTTACGATTCAATGATGAATGCCGTTGACACCGCAGAAAAAAGGCCGGCCTGAGTAGCTCCGGGTGAGATATATAACAATTCAGACAGCAGCTCACGTACAAAAAGGAGCAGGATGTCGAGCGCTTTGTTCCAGCCATCTATTGTGGTCTGATCTCTCTCGGTCATGCGCGCACGGTAGATCTTCCACACTCGTGCGTTGTCGGTGGCCTCCTCGCCCGGCCTGGTCGAAAGTAAATGGCAATTCATATCAGACAGAGTAGAGCCCATCGTACCGATCAGGTGGGTAATTGCGCTCAAACTCCGTGTACGTTTCTTGACCTTTGGGAGCATAGCGTGCTGCAATAACGCATGATCTGGGTCAGAAAGCCCTACCGCGGAAACTCCATGGAAAACTACCTTCGAATGACTCCTCCCATGGCCGCACTGGAGTAGGGTCACCTGCATCGCGACGGATAATTGCAGGTATCTTTGTTGCCATTGTCCGGAGAGTTCCAGCAAAGGCTGCGGAATGGTCTTGCGCGTGCTTGTATGCTGCGGCACTAGCACCAACCTCGGATATGAGAGGACAAGGAACGAGCTCTGCGACGTTACTCGCCGCATTATATATATATCGTGCCTCGAGCCAGCCGCAAGGCTTGTCAAACAGCCGGGCTTTCGCCACCAACACCCATGAATCTTGCGGACTTGGTTGGACATGATCCGCTCTCTTCAATTCATTTAGCGCGCATCCCACCCTGCTCTGGTTTCCCTCTAATCTCCGCGCATTGTGCTTATCTGCGCCACGCGCTTCGAAGTTCTAAAAGATCCTTTCACCCTCTTCCTGTGTTTCTAGCCCGCGCGGTTGAAATACGTGTTTCAATCTGCACCTTCCGAGGCCTGATTATTCCTTTCCCACCTACCGCACTGCCAATCCAATCACCGGTTCGAGAATGCATTTCAAGGAGATGTGAAGCAGGTCGGACTGCTGCTGTGCCACAGGGCGGCCGCTCTATGTATGTCCGATTTTGGAAAATTCATCTCCGTCGCGAGCCGAACAGAGCGCAAGGCACGGCCCTGAGATGTTGTTGCTACTCACCCAAAACACGACCCAGACTGCGAAATGTATGGGATACCCTGGCGGCGGCACACACGGGGGCTCATCTCACCCTCAATCCCAGGTAGGGTCACAGACAGCTGACACGTTTTTCAGTGAACTTAGAACGCTTGCTCCGCTTCCTGCACTCAAAGCGGGATGTCATTTAGCCGCTGATATTGCCCCCCCCCCCGGTCTCGAACGCACCGACCTAGCCGAGTACAGCCTGCCGCAAATAGATTGTGGTGACAGGTAGGTCGGATAAAAAATCTGGAAGATACTTGACCACTCTCCTGAGAGGCTGATCGCCAAACTTTTGTTCCCTAACCAACCCCTCCGTCAGAGCCTCCTGAACCTGGACCCCGTTTTCAACAATATCTGCTTGTACCTTTTGCAGCTGCTTCTCTATCTCTCGCGCATCTTTGCTGTGCTCCAGCTCGAGGCACTCATCGCGTTCACGCTGCACGAGAGCCACCACCTCCTCACCTCTGTTCAACTCCTGTGTCCCAAAGTCTCGTACACAAGCCACTTATGGATCCTCGTAGACTTCGCATCAATTAGGATCTTATCAACCCCCACCATCTCATGTTCCCTTTTCTCGCGCTCTCCCCTCAGGTGCTCTGCCTGAGTACGAGTATCATCTTTAACCTTGCTCGCCAACTCCGGAACCTTCGGCTCAATGTCCGAAATGTCCGCAATGTCAACCTGAAGTCCTGGAAGCCTTCTCTCCATCTCTCGTGCAGCATCGTTGTGCCCCTGCTGGATACGAGCACTGTTTTCTCGCTGCTCGCAAGCCATTACCTCCAGGAGACGCCTCAGATTCTGCATGCAAACCTGATCCCGTACCTCCACCTTTTTCTCATTCCGCAAGGTCCCGTCCCGAGCTCCCGCTTCCCTTTTGCTGTCCAAAGGGACCCTCCTGTCCACTCTGTCTTATGTCGTTAACCTACTTCTCTTCCGTCCGCCGAGCAGGCACCAGCCCTGCATCGATACACATGTAATCCGCATTGCGTTTGGGGTCTCCGCAACCAAGTTGGATTCATGAGCGCCACTCTCGCGAGTCATCATGGTACGAGCTCACAGCGGGATCACTTCATATATGAGATGTCCTCACCCATGTGAAGTCGCGCCATACAAAGGCAAACACTGCAAAAATGCACGCTCAATTCGTTCTGCGGGCGATTCAACATTTGTTTTCAACCTGTACACCTGCAAATGAAAGGCCCACACAAGCCGTCTCGCGAACTCTGGCTTCAAGCAATCACACGCGGGGCAGGCGGCGATGCGAAACTTCCGCGAGGATCTGAATGTTAGTGTGCGCGGGAGGCGCTGGCAGGCGTGCCCGCGACGGAGATGAATTGATTGGAACCTGGCTTTGACAGCGCACCTGTCGTCCGCCGTTGCTGCGCTGTGGGTCCCTCCATGGAAACGTCTGGATGGGCTTGGACTATTGCCGCAAGCCCGGTGAACTCAGGCACACAGACCGCTGCGTGTTGAAGCATGCAGACCAGTTCCCAACAGCCACCAAAGCTCCATAGAACGCCAAACCCGTTGGCGAACACGCGCATATCAACCACATAATCTGATGGTTAGATAGAATGTGCACGCGCGTATCGCACTTCATGATGCTTGTAGATGTGGCATTCTGGCCGCCTGTTCGCATGCCCGCTGCCGTCCTCGACGTTTCGGACCAGATCCTCGAACGAAGCCTCACGCCATGTCGCGTCCGCCGTCGTTTCTCCAACCGCCCTTTTCCACAGATCATCGCCCTCATCTCTGGGAGCATGCTTAACTCGTTTGGTTCATGTGCGCGTACGCGCCGCATGTTCAAGCGGGCCTCAAGGGTGCGTGACAATGGCGTGCTATAATTCGGGCGTGCTCGTCGACGTCGTGCTGACGATGTCTTTCTTCTTTGTCCTTACGTATTCCTCGATCATTGCGCTGCCATCCTTCATCATACTCGATTGGCCTTCGTGTGTTTATCTGCGCGTCTGCGCATTTTCCTACGCACGTTGTTCTCCTCGGTTGTCTGCGCCACGATCTTCAAACTCGACACCTATCACCTTGCCCCGATCTTGCGCCTTTGACCTGCTGCCTATCATGGGCTGTGCGTCTACGATCTGTGTGCCTCGCCATAATCTACCGGACGCGCATCCGCCATTCCACCACCTCCGAACGCGCGACCTCCTACCCTTCTTCCTTGAATTCTGCACTGTTTGCCTCACATGTGACATGTTTCACTATCCTGGGTGTCTGTCTGCGCTGTGGCGTATCTCCTTTTCTGCGCATCGCTCTCTCTGTCGTCCGGCTACGCCACTATCCACCGAATACCTAATCTCCTTCCACGACCTCATCATCTTGTGCTCCTCCCTCGTCTGGCATCTAAATTGTCTTTTAACGCTGCGTGTTTGCCTTTGTCTTCTGCCTGCACCCTCCTCGTCCTCGTTCCTCCGCGCCACCATCTACATTGCCAACACCCAAACACCCTTCTACCACGCCTTCATCTTTCGCGCATCCTCCGCTTCATGGAACCCACATATCCCATTCTCGCCCTCACATATGTTCATCCTATTCCCACTCTGACCGTCCACAGAGTCCGGCCCGATCAAGATGTCGACGTACCTGATCATCTACCAGGTCGGCGACATTGTCGACATCAAGGCCAACGCCGCCATGCAGCGCGGCATGCTTCACAAGTTCTACCACGGCCGTACGGGAATCGTCTACAACGTCACTCTTCGCGCTGTCGGTGTTATCATTCACAAGATCGTCGGGAACAGGTACTTGGAGAAGGTGATAGGACTTGAATGCTTCTATGCGATTCGAGACGTTACTTCGGTCGAGGAATAGCGGGCGAAGAGCCGTGCGATGCGTATGGGCGTGACATGCCGACGTTACCGTGCCCCCACACCATGCGCACCATGCGGGCTCTGGGATAGAAAAACTACGGCGTTCGCCTCATCTTGAACTAAAATAAAATAAAATAAAATGCCTTTACACGGCATCTATCCCATTCGCCAGCTCATGATCTTACTTACTGGGCCTATGGCTGACTCCTCGCTCACTCATACAGCGCGTAAACATCCGGTCGGAGCACATCAAACACTCCAAGTGTCGTCAGGAGTTCGTCGGCCGCGTCAAGAGCAACGACGCCAAGAAGGCAGAGTGCAAGGCGAACGGTTCCGGTGCGACCTCAATGTCTTCTTCTCGTTCTGCCCCTCCCTGACTCGCTCCGAACAGAGCGCGTCCTGCTCAAGTGTCAACCCGGCCAGCCGTGTGGCGCCTACGTCGTCTCCGCCACCGGCGAGAACGCGCCTCAGACAAAGGTCCCGCTGCCGTTCGAGTGGACCATCTGAGCAAAAACTTCTTTGGGTGAGCGGTTCTTCTTGGTTTGAGTGTGGATCACTGGTGTTAACGTGGTATGTCTTGTATTTCTTGCGGCCACTCGTCTTGGTGCTGTTGGTGGTTGTGGTTGCATGTTGTTGATGGTGGCGCTTGGTCGTTCGTGTCGCTCGATCTACGTGCCGTAGTCTACTTTGTGCTCGCTTCTCCGTATGCTTCTACTACACATGCGTATGGATGTATGTCCTTTGTCACGCCGCGTGATGATGAACGGCTACTCGTGGTGTGAGACGAACATGCGTCCGAGTCGTTCAAGACAGGTAGAAGTGTGCAGACGTGGGCGATAAGGAAAAGAAGCTGTGTGCAGGAATCTGTCATATGATAGCGTATAATCATTCTCACTTTCTCCGCGCACAAATCAGTAATCGTCAACTTTACACTTGTGGAATTCTCGGGTTGTCAATTGCGGGCGTGCAATCATCGTTCCGGGTATTAGACTTCTTGCGTGACCGCAACGTGTGACGCTCCACGCCGATGCCGATGCTTTTGCCGATGCGTGATCGGCTACCACCTTGCCTCTCACTCTCACTTCTCAGTCACTCGCCCATCCCTCCCCTCACTTCTGGATGCATCTGGTGTCTATTTAAATTAGTTATATATATGAGAGAGAAAAATGACCAAAAATTGCGCCAGGGAGCAAAAGGATCGGCATCGGCAGTCAGGTTGACGATCATACATACAGCCAAAGTCCCGCGATTGACAGGATTTCGCCAAGTGTAAGCATGTGCAGTCATGTTCAGTATTCAAGATGTCTTAAGGCGTTATGGATATGGTATGGCATGAATTTTGATGAATAGATATCTGGGATATTTTGAAGCACTCGTCTGAGGGGCCGATCGCCAAGCTGTTGTTCCTTAACCACGCCCTCCAACTGGCTCTTCAGCCCCTCGACCACCATACCCTGCACATGCAGAGCCTCTTGAACCTGGACTCCGATCGCCATAATATCGACTTGAACCTTTTGCAGCTGCTCCTTCATCTCGCGTACAGCTTTACTCTGCTCCTGCTCGAAGCGCATATCGCGCTCACGCTGTGCAATGGCCACCACTTCATCGTGTCTGTTCAACTCCTGTGTCGCAAGCTCTTGTGCGCGAGCTGCCTCCTGCAACCTCGCCGTTCTCTCATCGCGCAGGCTCTTACGAAGCTCCGCCATCTCGTACTCCGTTTTCTTGCGCTCCAGCTTCAGGTGCTCCACCTGAGTGCGGGTATCCTCTTGAACCTTGCTCGCAAACTCCTGAACCCGCACCTCATTGTCCACAATGTCAACCTCCACTCTTCGCAGCCTTCTCTCGGTATCTCGTGCAGCTTCTTTGCGCTCCTGCTGGTCACGAGCAATGCTTTCCCGCTGCTCGCATGCCATCACCTCCATGAGACTTCGCAACTCTTGAGACTCAAGCTCCTGCAAGAGAACCTGATCCCGCATCTCCTCCTCTTTCTCATCATGCAACCACTCGTCCCGCGCTCTGGCGTCCCTCTCATTGTCTAAATCTTCGCGCAGCTCCACTATTTTGCGCTCAGTTTGCTCGTACTCCGCCCGCTGGTGTTCAGCTTGTACCCTCTGGGTGCGAGTCTGATCTTCAACTTTCTTCTCCAGCTCTTGAATTGCGGATTCATGTGCACGCATCACCTCCCGCATCTGCGCCAGACTGATCACGCTCTCCTCGTGAGCCTGCTGGATTCGCCACTCCATTTCGCGCGCAGAATTATCCCGCTCCTGCTGAAGGCGTACATCACGCTCATGATGCTCGCGAGCCATCGCCTCCATGAGGCGCCTCAGCTCCTCCACGTGAACCTGATCCCGTATCCCCACCTCCATCTCGTCCCCCAAGGTCTCATCCCGAGCTATATCATATCTGGCGCCGTCCAAAGTCTCGCGTAGCCCGACCACATTGTGCTCGGCAGGCTCGTACCCCTCCCGCTGATGTTCTACCTGTGCCATCTGCACACGAGTTTGATCTTCGACTTTCTTCTCCAGCTGTCGAATAAGCGATTCATGCGCACGTATCGCATCCCATATCTGCTCGACGTTGACGGCCCTTTGCTCCTGCACTCGCTGTGTACGCAGCTCCGCGTCGCATGCGGCCTCGTCCTGTTTCTGCTGAGAACATGCACCACGTTCATGCTCGCGAGCCATGACCTCCATAAGCTTCCTCGAGTCTTGCGCGGCCAACTCTTGCGCGCGAATCGCATCCCACATCCGGGCCTCTTTTTCATTGCGCAAACTCTCGCGCAACTCCGCGACCTCGCGTTCCAGTCCGCGCTGCTCTGCCTTTGCCCTCTGTTCGCGATCTTGTCCAGGCACATCCTTCTGCAGCTCTCTGAAAGCAAGCTCCAGCGCACGTATCGCTTCATGCGCCGATGCCGCGTTGTCCTGCGTCTCCTGCAACCGGCGGTTTACCTCCACTTGCGCCTCTCGAAAGTGCTCGGAGAGAACAAAGTTCGTGCCAGGCTGAGCGGTCGCATTGTTTGGTCTGATCAACCCGTCCTGGATGACGAGCTCCGGTGGCCTCGCGCTGCCGATGACGGTGGGCATGATGTTCGTCGTGTTGTCGGGTGTCCCGGGCCTGACGCTGGCGCACTGAACAAGATTGGCCCCAACTGACCCCATGTCACCCGAGGCAGCAGTATCGCGAGGGCCGTGCGAATGCTCAACGCTCTCTTCGTCGGCCATCGTGTCACGGTCCCAGTTCGTGGGGTAAACCGTGAGTTGGTTCATCGCAGAGGAACCGACACCGAGTCGATCAATACCGCTACCAAACGCTCAGTCTTTTGTGAAATGATAGCTAATCAGAAGATACACACGTTATGTTTGGAACTCCCGACTCTAATATCTGCGTCTCGCTTGGGGGCTCAGCAGGATCCTGGTTCGTATCGTAAGCGATTGGAGCTTCACCACCGATCTCCTCATGTTGTCTGACCAAATCGGGTTCTTCCAGCGAGCGCAAACCGACTGCATCCCAAGTTCCTGTCCCGCGCACGAGGACCGGGGTAAGTCGTCGCGTGTCGAGCGACCCGGCGATGGACACGCCGCCATCAAGCCTCAATCTGATATTGGTCTGGTTGACTATGCCTAACCAGGTACAAGATCCGACCAATTGGTCCATGGTGCTGTAGGTGAGCGTCGCATTACTGCATTCGAAAAGTTCGTTGAGAGGCTCGACGTCGGCGGAGAGGTGGCGTGGGTCATTATCAACATGAAAGGTGCCGGTGATGCGGTTTCCGTCACACTTGACGAAGCCACGAGCGGTAGGCATCTGAAAATATCACAGTCAGAATGGTGACAGTTCGCTCCATGCTGGAAGACGGACCTCTGGCAAGTCGGATGCCGGTAGAAGCGAGGTGGGTTTGAGGGGGAAACGTCTCCCCCGTTCCTTCTTTATGTTACGACGACAGGCACCAGCCCTGCATCGATACACGCGTTAACCGCACTGCGTTGTGGGGTACCGGAAGCATCGCGTCATGCCGGCGGGCAGGCTTGCGACGGAGATGAAATGTTTGGAACCTGGCTTGGACAGCACCCCTACTAGTACCGTCCGCCGTGGTGCTCTCCGCAGCTCTCCATGGAAACACTTTGACGGGCTCAGATTTGCATCGTTGGCGCGGTGAATTCAGGCGCGCAGACCGCTGCGTGTTAACCGACCACCGCTCAAGCGCTCAAGCTCCAGGGAATGCCGAACCCGTTTGGCTACTACGCGCGTATCAGCCACTTGCTCAGGCGGTCAGACAAAAGGTTGGCGCGTGCATTATGATTTGCGATTTATATCGGCGTGGCATCCTGGTCGTCTGTTCGCGCACGGCCATCCGTCTTCCTCAATGTCCTCGTTAGTTTGGGACAAGATCCACAAACGAAGCCGTATGCCAGTCCCAGTCATCCTCTCGCCCGCAACTGGCCCTCCCTTTTGAAGATATGCCGAACTCGTTCGGTTACTGCGCTCGTACGCGCCACATGTTCAAGCGGGCCTTCAAGGGTGCGTTAGGATTGCGCGCTATATTTCGGGCGTACTCGTCGACCTGGTGCCGACAACGTCTTTACTCTTCATTCCCGCATGTTCCTTGATTCATGCTCTGCTATCCTGCGCCACTTTTAATTGTATTTTGACTGTATACTTGCATGATGGCGTATTTTCCTGCGTGCACTGTTCTCCTCGTCGGTCTGCGCCACGATCTCCAAACTCGACACTTGATATTCTAACCCGATCTCGCTCCCCCTACCTGCTATTCGTCACTTGCTTCGCGTCAACGATCCATTCGTCTTGCCATAATCTGTCGAGCGCACACACATCGTTCCACCACCTCCGCAATGCACGATCTCCTGCTCCTCTTCCTCGACGCTCTAAACCCTTTGCCTTGCGTTTGAATATTTTCATTATCCGGGGTGTCTGTTTATGTTGCGGTACATCATTTTTCGTGCAGCCTGTCTTCGTTCTCGCGGGTCTGCGCCACTATCTTCCCTCTCAACACCCATCCACCTGTCCACCTGCATCGTCTTAAACTCTTCATGTTATTCCCATCCTCACCCCTCCCACACGTTCATTACACCACCACTCTGACCGTCCACAGAGTCCGGCCCGATCAAGATGTCGACGTACCTGATCAACTACCAGGTTGGCGATATCGTCGACATCAAGGCCAACGCCGCCATGCAGCGCGACATGCCTCACAAGTACTACCACGGCCGTACCGGAATCTTCTACAACGTCACACCTTGAGCTGTAGGTGTCGTCACTGCCACAAGATCGTCGGGTACATACTTGGAGAAGGTGAGTCTGGGTTACATATCCGATCCTTAGCTTGCTCGGCTTCATAGTCTGACCCTCTCGCTCACCCGCCCAGCGCGTAAGCATCTGCACGGAGTACATCAAGCACTCCAACTGTCGTCAGGAGTTCATCGACCCCTTCAAGAACAACGCCAAGAAGGCTGAGTGCGAGGCGAACGGCTCCGGTGCGTCTCGGGCTTCTTATCATTCCTCCCGCTTTCCGTTACTGACTCGCTCGTCGCCTCTCTGAACAAGGCACATCCCACTCAAGCGTCAACGCGGCGAGCTGCGCGACGCTTGCGTCGTTTCTGCCACCGATGAGAACGCGTCCTAGAACAAGGTCCCGCTGCCGTTCGAATGGACTGTTTGAACAAAAATATCTCAGGGTGAGCAGTCGCCCTTTCTTCAAGTGCGAGCCGAATGAATTGACGTGGAGTGCCTTGTATATTTCGCGGTTGGTCACTTTGGTGGTGATAGTGGTAGTAGTATGCCGTTGGTGGCTGCTCATGTTGCTCGATGTACGTTGCAGTAGTCTACTGTGTGCTCGCTCCTACAGTAGCGTGCAAAAGTTTTTGCAAATGCCATCCCCCAGTACCTGAACATACACCCATGTTATGGTTGCTGTACCTCAACTACTCAGTCTCAACAAAATACAATGGCACTTTGAATAGTCAAATCATATTCCCTCATTCATAATCTAGACCTTTCAGATGAAATGGAGGCCGTGAAAAAAAGCACCTTGTCACCACGGCATGTATCCATCCATCCACACGGCGACACCAGCTCCTCAAGCTCAGAAAACAGCTTAGACACTGATTATACATACTAATCTTTATTTTCCATCATTGGCATAACATGGGTGTATGTTCGGGTACTGGGGGATGGCATTTGCAAAAACTTTTGCACGCTACTGTACGTATGCTCCAGTACACATTAGCACGGATGTATGTCCTTTATCTCGTGTGACACGTATCATCTAAGACAGATAGAAATGTGAAGACACGAGCGATGAGGACAAGCAGCGAAACACTAGTAAATGCTCACGAGTCGAGATATGTTCACCTGAGCACTCGACATGCAGATATCTCGCCGGAACTGACATAAGCTGACGAGCGTCCTCTCAGCAAGATTCCGTCATATCGCTGGAATTCTGGTCATACAATTGTCAAAGTCATTGTGTAATGCTACTCTCCCTTGGCGCAGACCAGTAATCGTTGGGTTCATTACTTTCCTGGACATTGTATTTGTTAAGTGATCGTCAGAACAAATGGAAGGTTTCTAATACAATTGCGCGGGAATCGCACTTGTGTAATCGTCTAGTTGACATTTTGGACGTGCAGTCACCATTCCGATCACTGTTTTGTAGTCGGTTTGACGATAATGCAAACTGACGTCCGGTTGATGGAATCTCACCCACTGTAAGCATGTACAATCCTATTCAGTTCTTAATATTACTTATGATGTAACTGAAATGATATCCGTAGATACTTGATGAGGAATAAGTATTGGCAATATACTGAATTGCTGTCCTGAGGGGCCGATCGCCTAGACCAATATCTGCAACCACGGACACCATCTGGCTCTTCAGCCCCTCGACAGCCAGTGCCTGCACACGCAGAGCCTCATGAACCTGAGCCCCGCTCACCAGTATATCTGCCTGCACTTTCTGCAGCCGCACCTCTAGATCTCGTGCAACTTTGCTGTGCTCCTCGAGGCGCGCATCGCGCTCACGCTGCGCGAGAGCCATCACCTCATCGCGTTTGTTTAACTCCTGTGTCGAAAGCTCTTGCGCCCTAGCCGCCTCCTGCAGCCTCGCCGTCCTCTCATCATCTAGGCTATTACGAAGCTGCACCATCTCGTGCTCCGTTTTCTCGCGCTCCAGCCTCAGGTGTTCTGTCTGCTCTTTCAACTTGCTCGCCAGATTCTGAGCCCGCCCCTCATTGTCCGCAATGTCAAGCAGCACTCTTCGCATCCTTCTCTCCATCTCTCGTGCAGCATCGTTGCGCTCCTGCTGGGCATGAGCATTGCTTTCTCGCTGCTCGCAAACCATGCCCTCGATGAGACTCCTCAACTCTTGAGACTCGAGC
>Ga0247815_10003237_pt1 | contig 11750 bp, 14 predicted proteins | sample UWRJL194509B1_FD_181014 | JGI IMG/M metagenome (GOLD analysis project Ga0247815, IMG submission 181014) | Plant litter microbial communities from Arlington Agricultural Research Station in Wisconsin, United States - UWRJ-L194-509B-1 | ecosystem: Environmental > Terrestrial > Plant litter >... | reverse complement strand
TTAGGGTGCCGGTTATGTTCGTATCAATGAAATCCTGCTTTGAGTGTGTGGCCACATGAGGTTTGTGGAGGGTTGCAGCGTGTATAACTGCCTCAGCACCCAGAGCAGCCTTCTCTACATCAGACATGATAGCTATGTTTCCAACTATATCAGTATAATCGGAAGGTTTAAGGTCAAAACCTGTAACCTGATGACCAAGTTTTCTAAGTGTTCTTACCAATGCTTCTCCAAGGTGTCCACTGCTGCCTGTAACTAGTATGTTCATAACTTAAATCTACTGAAGTAAATCTAGTAAACCTGAACAAAAACATCAAGGGGGGGTAATTGCTAAACCATCAACTAAGCCATAAATATATTTTATATTGGAATGACTAAATCATACTCAATAGTAAAAGAACGATTTGGAATTAGGTATTTTGTGCTCTGCCTTACCTGGATTAAATCCATCCATTTTAGGGATACTGGTAAAAGGGTACTTAAAGTTATAAATTTTATCTTCCGGGATTTCTTTACCTTCATCGCAGTCGCCAAAGGTATACGCTACGCTCACTTGTTTTGTTGAAAAATTTATATCGTACTTAAAGTCAAATGCGCAGGTGTCATAATCATTAAACGTTGAACCAATAAGGTACCAATCCTCGTTCTGAAAACGGAACACGTTCTTATTTGTGCCATAATGCCTGGTGTTGTAATTAAATGTTTGCGAGACGGTTAGCGTATTATTTTTAATTACCAGCGAAAGGTTTATTCCTTCGTCCACACAAAAACCACATTGTTTGCTGCTTCGTAATATCGAATTGTTTTTTTTCCATAACTTAAGTTTACCGCCTTCCAGCTTACAGATATACAAAACCCTGAAAAACCCCAGGATTCCATCTGGTTTATTTGTGTTATAAGCAAGAACCACTTCTTCAATGCCATCTTTGTCCAGGTCACCCTTCGCTTCTATAACCTTGGTATAACCAGTCGGCACTTTAAAATCGGTAAGCTGCTGTGCAGATGTTTGCAGAGATAACAACCCAATTAATATCAATAGATACTTCATATTTATCATTTTAGGAATACGGCATAAAATATAATGAAGGCAACTAATATGCCTTCAACAACCCACACGCTTTTTACATCTGGCGAATTCTTCTTGATTAATCGGTCAATGCCATAGGAAATCAACGCAGCAAATGATAATAGCAAGGGCATAATCCAGGAAAGGTTGACGCCTGACCTTTCACGGTTGTTAGGCTCGTTGGGAAATGAAGCCCAAAGGGCTACAACAATACAGATAGCAGAAAGAATAATTAGCGGAGTAATTTTCTTCAATTTATAAAATTTGAATAACTGAATTTGATGCCTCTGCTATTAACTGAGTGCGTGCAGTAAAATCGATGCCCCTATAACCGACCCCAAGATAAATGCGCCAAAAGTGAATTTTAATATAGTATGTTTTGTCATCCTGGTATGGTTACAATGTCCGCGGTATTTTTATGTCAATTATACAAATTTTTTATTCAATAAAGACATGGTATTGCAACAGGCTGACATTTCCAAAACATGAAGATTATTAAAGGCCGCAATTAATTACCTTTTTGAAGCGAATTATCAGGTGGAATTGCTAAAGATGGATCAGCTGGCTGTTCAGGTGGAATTGGAGGTAATGGCAGATCAGGGGGCGTCTTTGTTGCCGGAGGCGTTTCTGCGGGTGGGGTAGGAAGCTGTGGGTTTTCTGGCCCTTTAGAAGTAAGGTACATTAAAGAACTGAAGCCGGCAAGCAATAAAAGGGAGTCGCTAAAAACAGGCATTGCCTTGTTAGATACCACATACCACACGAAATAAAAACCCAGAATGAAGTTCCACAATACGGTTTGCGTACGCTGCACGGAAATATTTACACCATCAGAAGTAATATCCGTTAAAAAATCTACGTGAGGTTTGACAAATGGTTTTATTGTCGCAGTTTGATGCACCGTCGCCGCTTCACGTTGTCTCTTTTTTGTAAAGTCGATAAAGCCAGCTATGCCAGTGGTGCCGCCCGTAATTCCCAGCAAAATTAAACAGGAGTTATTAAGCGAATCCGTTAGTCCTGTTAATAGTATAAGGTAAATAAAACCTCCACTGATCACCACCGTCCAAAAAGCCAGTTGCGTTTGTGCCAGGCTAAATGGCCCATACTGACCAGTTTTGTCTTTGTCGGGTTCCCTGATTAACCCGGTTCTATTACAGCGGTCAATAAAGTAAACCAGAAACGCCAGATACAAGACGCAAACCAGGAAGAAAACCCAATTCTCATAGTAGATCAGCGTTACTCTTGGATTCCCTTTCATATGTGCATCGTAAGTGAGCGGAAACATGCCTTCCCAACCCAGCGACAAATAGAAGGTGGCACTTTTAGCCTTCCAGTCAGACACTTTAAATAAAGCGTTCCACGCATCCTTGGTAGTACTATCGCGAGAAAATATAAATGTGATCCATTGTGTTTCCCCCAGGTGTTTGCTTTTTGTTTGAACGTAGCTTGACGGAACAGAACTAAAATAATCGGTGGTCATGCCTTTTAAGGCAATGCCGCCGGCATATAGTATCAAATGCGTATCATCTTGTGGTCGCTGTTCAAGGAACTCTTTCGGGTGACTTATCAGGATCCTGATTTTATAGTTTGCTTTAATGTTTTCGTTTTTGGTGGTACTGCCTAATAACTCCCCAGTTAGTATTGATAATATTTCAGGTTGCTGATATTCCGTATCGGTTTGTTTAACAGAAGCAGGGGCGGTATTATTCAGGCTTGGCGCAGTAGGACTTTCATATTTGTACGATTCCGTTGCATATGCAAGGCAATTTTGAATCATTAGTAAACAGAAAGTTAAAATTGAATTGTATATAGTATACTTTAATGATCTGATTCCTGATAGTTTCATCCTGTATCAATTTTCTTTTGATATCTAGCTTATAAGCTGATGTTTTCTGTCAGGTACGTTAACGTTCTCTGGTAATTTCCGCTTATGAAAGGAAGATAGCAAGGTTATCATTAATAATAAATAGCAAGAAATAGCTATTTAAATCAGGCCAGTTGTTCTTGATACTTTGTGACCTCCCGTTATTGTTTGAGATAATCGATCGCGGGCCCAACTCTTTCAAAACCATGACTTATTCTAAATTCATTCTGCTGTTGTTCAGTCATCTTCGCCAGCTCGCCTTTGCTCACTGCAAGGAAGTAATCCTCCATTTTGCCTGCGGGCTGAAATGTAATTAAGAGGCGGGCGGTGCCTTCGCCCACTTTTGAGAATGTATGTGGTACTCCCCTTGGCCCGAATACACTGTCACCGGTTTTTACCTTATAAGTTGTTTCTCCAACCCTGATCAAAAATTCGCCCTCCAATACATACCACCATTCGTCCTGCATATAATGTTTATGTAATGCCGGTCCCCCTTTTTTTACACGCGAAGATTCATAGATATAACTTTCGCCTCCCGTATCCTTTCCAGATACTTTCGTGTAAAAAGTATCACCTTCCATCAATACATGTGGCTGATCAAACCGGTCTTTTCCAGAACTAACCTTGAAACCTTTATCTACATATCTGATTACCCTGTTGGCAAGGCCTTTAAATGAAACCGCCGATAATGTGCTGGTTGCAATTAACAGCTTTAGGAATGAAGAACGTTGCATATTTTTTCTTAATTTATCTGCCAGTATTAAGTTATGAAAAAGTTCTTGATTTTATTTAATGCCGAGGGGTGATATTTATCTTCGAAACTAATATCTCCAAAATATATGGTTAATTTACAGGCGGTTTAATGATAGTTATGTAGAAATTCCGAGTTTTAAATAACAGGAGGTAATGCTTTCATTGTTCATTATAGAATGAAATGTAAATCCTTCCTATTCGTTTATTTTGCAGAATAAATAAGATAAACCAGACCGGCATAAACTTAAAAATAGCAATCAATAAGCTTAATAATGGCTTGATAACAATTAAAAAAAAATATTACTGATGAAGGATTTAGAAATTATATTAGAAAACGTCCCTGGAGCACTGTCACTTCTGGGTGAAACCTTAGGCAAGAATAAGATCAGCCTTGAGGGTGGTGGCGTATTTTCAAATGGATCATTCTCCATTGCACATTTTTTAGTTGCAGAACCAGAAAGAGCTAAAGAAGTATTGGAACAAGTAAATATTAAAGTAGTTAAAATCAACGATGTAATTATCCAAAAACTCCGGCAGGATGTACCAGGGCAGTTAGGATTGTTCTGTGAAAAAATGGCTGATGCTAAGGTGAATATACTAACTCAATATAGTGACCACGCAAATCAGCTTATCCTAGTAGTTGATCACTATGATAGGGCCAGGCAGGTTTCTGATCAATGGATGAAAGACTGGTGGGGCAATATAAATTAAACAAAATAGACATGAGCAAAGAACATCATTATCAAGTAGTAATTAAATGGACAGGCAATTTAGGCTTAGGCACAGCCAATTATAAATCGTATGAGAGGAACCATATAATCAAAGCAGGAGACAAACCAGAAATTTTGGGCTCGTCTGATCCAGCTTTTCGTGGTGACAGTAGTAAATACAATCCAGAGGAACTTTTAGTCGCGTCACTTTCATCCTGCCATATGTTATGGTATCTGCATCTTTGTTCAGAAGCTGGCATTGTTGTAACCAACTATGTTGATCAGGCAAGCGCAGTAATGATTGAAACTGCAAATGGGGGAGGTAGATTTAAATCAGTGACTCTTCATCCAATTGTCGGTGTTAAGGAAGCATCAATGGTCTCCGGAGCCATTGAGCTTCATAAAAAAGCCAGTGAGCTGTGTTTCATCGCCAATTCTGTGAATTTTCCAGTTTTGCATGCACCGCAGGTAGAGCTATCGCCGACTATTTTACAGCAATAATTTGTATTGAGGTACTACGTCAAACAGACACTAAACACCCTCTCTTTGTCGCAACCAGCCCTCACTGCCAAGCATTTTATTTTTGAGATTTAACCTTCAAAACAGAATAGTCCTGCAATAATTAAAAATGATTAAATGAGAAAAGTAATTTATGGTATCAATCTTACTGCAGATGGATGCTGTGACCATACCAAAAAATTTGGCGGTGGTGACGAAATACATAACTATTTTACAGACCTTATGGAGGATGTTGACCTGATCATCTATGGGCGTAAAACCTATCAGTTAATGGTTCCCTATTGGCCAGATCTTGCAAAAACGCAGTCTGGCTCTGATGCAACAAACAGGTTTGCCAAAACATTTGATGCTATTGACAAAGTGGTATTTTCTAAAACATTAGATAAGGTTGAAGGAAATGCAAAGTTGGTGAGATCAGATCTTGTGGCCGAGGTTCTTAAACTAAAGAATGAACCAGGCAAGAACATTTCAATTGGCGGTGTAGATCTGCCCTCGCAACTAATAGCCCTGGGCCTGGTTGATGAATTTTATTTTCTAGTTCATCCAACAATTGTTGGACAAGGAAGGCGGTTGTTTGATGATACTCAATTATCGCAGGTGCTCGATTTAAAATTAGAGAGCTCCAGGGTGTTGCAGTCAGGGTGTGTAGAATTGCACTATTTGAAATAGTTATCTGATATGTTTCATGTACCAAAAGGGAGTCAACAACACTGTTGTGTCGTAAAAATCTATCAATATCAAGTAGATTTCTTACAATAAATGGTGTCATTGAACTCCCGCTTTACAACTAAACGAACAGCACTAATTGGCAGTCAGTAATTCATCAAGGTGATCAAGAGTCATTGAAATACCTTCTTTGAAACCACCATCAACGAACATTTTGATAGTCGATTCTTCCTCGAAAGTAATCAGCATATCAATCTTCGCTCTGTTACCATCAATCGGCAGGAATTTAGTTTCCCGGAATGATTTTGGTCCGTCAAGAATCGGGTTGCCATCTCCATCGCAGAACATACCTGTGGAAGAGATAGATTTTTGGTCGTCAATTGCAGTGAATTTAGCATATACCCAGTGTTTCTGGCCTTCCGGGCTAACCATAGCATAAAGCCAAATTCCACCAACCGTAAAATCCATGGTTTTAGTTTCCGCCGTCCAGTGTTTTAACACTATCCATTTTTCAAGAAGTGCGGGTTCTGTCCAGGCTTTCCATACTTTTTCAATCGGCGCGTTAAATTCGCGTGTGATGTGGATCGTTTTGTTGGAAAGATCCGTTTCGAATACAAAATTGTTTGTCATAATGAGTTGGTTTATAGGTCATTTAAAAGGTTGTCTAACTGATCAAAGCGGGCTTCCCACAATTTGCGGAAACCTTCCATCCACTGGTCTATCTCTTTCATTTTCTCAATATTAAGCTGGTAATGAATCTCGCGCCCGCGCTGATCCTGATTAACAGCGCCACATTCGGCAAGTATTTGTAGGTGTTTTGATACTGCTTGTCTTGTACTACCAAAATGCCCGGCTATTGCATTGGGAGTCAGGGCACCAAGAGTTAAAAGGGTAAGGATGGCCCTTCTGGTTGGGTCGGCTATTGCCTGATAAATATCGCGTCTCATATAATGTGCAACTGTTTGATTGCAAATATATATGCAATTATTCGGTTGCGCAATTATATTTTAAAATATTTATTTAAGAGTCAGCTGAGTGATAACATTTTTATTGATAATATTTTTCGATAAATATTACCGGACCTATTGTCAGGTAAAACAAAAATGCCCCTGGAATAGCTCCAAAGGCATTAATTTTATTGGATGAAAAGGTATTTCGCCTATAGCTGCGCCTATAGCTGCGTATTAGCGGCCGGATTAGTAATCGCATCCGAAAGTTGAGATTCCAACAATTCAATCAATGCTTTTGCTGTAGGTCCTGCTGAAAGCGGATTTTGCCCGGTAACTAATAGTCCATCTTGCTCAACGTGCGAAAGGAACGGAGCAATAGATGTTTTAACATTTGCACCAAGTTCTTCCAAACGGGATTGAAGCAAATAGGGTACGTTTCCACTTCGGCCAACTAAGGTTTCTTCGGTATCGCTGAATGAAGATATAGTTTTGCCTGTCAACAAACCCGGTCTTAATCTAGCTGCGCTGATTAATGCGGCAGGACCATGGCATACTGCAGCAACAGGTTTGCCTGAGTCCAGAAAATCCAGGATCAATTGTCCGCTATTATTATCAACTGCCAAATCCCAGATTGGCCCATGCCCGCCAGGATAAAATACAGCGTCAAAATCCGACGAATCGATCTGGTTCAACTCAGTTGTATGGCTGAAAGCCGCTTTAGCGTTCTCATCATCCTGAAAACGGCGGTTAGATTCAGTAACGTTTTCAGTGAGTTCACTCATCCAGTCAACAGGTGGCCTGCCACCTTTCGGACTAGCTAAGGTTACTGAATAACCAGCATCAATAAACTCATAATACGGGTCGGTGAATTCTCCCAGCCAAACCCCGGTTTTGCTATCTGTATTTTCCATCGAACTGTGCGATGTGATTACCATCAAAATCTTCTTCATTATATGTTATTTAATGTCTTCCGGATCAACTTCATTACCTTCCTCATCTACCTGCTGGTTTTTCTCCCAATTGGTCTCCTGAGTATCGCTTGACTGTTGTTGAGCGGTTTCATCTGATGAATTTTGTGCCTGCTCGTCTTTTTCTTTAGGATCTTTCATAGGTATGTATTCTTGATTTCTGTCCATAACAACACAAATCCTTAAAGGTTCCATAAAGTTTAAATTGATGAAGATTGCAGTTCGTAGCGGCCAACTATTGCCTTTCTAGTTCCTTTTCTATTTTAAACAAAGGAATTCCTACACAAATTGCTATATATAGCAATCCTACAATAATGTTAACCAAACTGTTGGAGGTATAAAATAATCCAGGTAGAGCACACAATACAAGCACACTCCCCCAAGTTATCATTTGTTTTGACGCATATACCTGGGCAAAATCCCATTTTGCCTGAGATTTCATCGACGCATTTGTTCGGTATCCATAAAATGGATTTATCCTTTTGGGAGGGAAATAATACATGATTGCGCCCACAACTATCATGCTTAGTCCGCTTATGGTCGGAATAGTGAAAAGAGGGTTTAGCATGATTTGCTTAATTTCAAGCATAACGTCCGTTTTTAATTACAATGTAGAAAATTTCGCATTCCAAAACAAACGAAATATGGGTTGTTACCGCCAACAATAGCATTGCTCAACTTTCTTTTGTATTTTAGTAGCTCAGCTTGCTCAGTTCCACTATGTATAAATTTCTTCTTTTTCTTTCATTATCTCTAATTACTTCTGCTGTCAGTAAAGCACAGGAAGATGAAAGAAACTCGTTGAGCGTACCGTGGTCTTCTGAGCAACGAGTGGACAAGCTAATTGATACCCTAAACATCACTAAAGATAATATCGATAGGGTCAAGCAGCTGAATAAGATTGCTGGTTTGTATTGGCGGAAGGGAAGTCTGTCAGATAAAAATTTCGATAGTTGTATTGTGTATGCTACTCAAGCCAACCAGTTGAGTACCCGCATCAAGTTTCAGTATGGTAAAGATCAGGCAGTTTTTATTCTTTGTAAAGGTTTGCTTAAAGCTGGATCATACGCAAAGGCAGAAACTGTCGCCAGTGAAGCCTCTGCAGAACAGGCGGCGCGATTGCAGTTGGTTTTGGCAGAGCATTTTCTTTATTTACCTACTCCAAGCAAACAACACCTACGGCAGGGCTATAAATATCTGTTAAAAGGATTAAAGTATGCAAAAGCAAATAAAAGTGTTCATTGGACCCAGGAAACTGAGATTGCCTTGGGTAAATACTATTTTCTGGTCGGAGATGTTGAAGAAGGCACTAAATACTTCAAATCCGTTATCAATTACTATCAAGAGAAAAGAGATCTCGCTAGCGAAGCACGTTGGTGGTCTGAGCTAGGCCGTTTTCTTCCTGTCGGACAAACGTTCAACAAACACGCACTGACCTACAAAAAACGGGGAATGGATCTGTATCAAAAAGTAGGTGACAAAGATCAAATGGCTCAAATAGCTGATTGGATTGGAGAAACCTATCGTGACCAGATAATAAAATTAGACAGCGCGCAGATGTTCTTTAGTTCTGCAATTGCCTTGCGTAAAGCAGCGGGAGGAAAAAAACTGTATAAGTACTATTACCATCTGGCAGAAACCTTTTTAAACCAGGAAAATTTTGAGCAAGCACTCAGCTATGCATTGGCTTCTCTCAAAAACATGGACGAATTGGAAAAGACAGATGTAAAGGCGCAGGTATATGCAGAACTAGGAGAAATTTATACCGCGTTAAATGATTACGAAAGTGGCCTTTCCTATTATAAAAAGGCACTTGAACCTTCTTTAAATTTTGAACATTATATACGGTATTACCTCGGAAAAAAGATTGCTGATAACCTTATTCTTCAGCGTAAACCAAAGGAAGCACTGCAGTTTTTGGATGATTACGCTTTTAAATATCCACCGATAGAAGATAGCGACCGCGCTACCTTAGCCAGCGCCCGCGGAAACTGTTATGTGGCTTTAAAGCAGTTTCATCTCGCGGAAAAATACTATCAACAAATGATTAGGTATAGTATTGCGGTAGAAAATCAGCACATTCTGTTCTATACCAAATCGATAGTAGGAGTGGAGGCCTATTATACTATCGCTGATTTTTACGTTAAGCAAAAACGATTTGACGCTGCGATGTCGTACTTAAAGAAATATGACGAGATTGGCATGTCGTACCCGAAACTTGCAAAAAATGTAGCGTTGCTCAAGTTTAAAATAGATTCTACTTCAGGGAATTTATCATCTGCACTCAAAAATTATCAGGTTTATACTGCCTACAAGGATACTATTTATAACATCGCCAATGCCGGCAAACTTGCTGAAATGCGCATCAGGTATCAAACTGAGCAAACAGAAAAAGACAATAAGTTATTGCATAATGCCGTGCAGTTAAATGAACGCGAAATCTCCCAAACAGAACAATCACGTAATTTCTCCTTGCTCAGCGTGGCAATGCTTGCAGTAATCATCGGCATCGGCTACAACCGCTACCGTATCAAACAAAATGGGTTCCTGCAATTGCAAGCTAAACAAGAAGAGATAAATTCAAGAAACGATACCCTGCATGCTTTAAATCAGCAGCTCCAGGGATTGATTGTAGAAAAAGAATGGCTGGTTCAGGAAATCCACCATAGGGTAAAAAACAATCTTCAGATGATGCAGAGCTTGCTCGAAGCACAAAGCCGATACGCTGCCGGAGGTGACGCCGCATTGGCGATCGAGACCAGCAAACGACGCATGCAGGCAATGTCACTTATTCATCAAAGGCTGTACCTCAACAGTGGTTCCGACAGGATTGCTATGGCGGAATATATCCCAGAACTTGTTGGCTATTTAAAAGGTAGTTTTGATAACAACCAGCATATTGAATATCTCCTGACTATAGATCCTATTGAACTGGATACCAAGCAGGCAATACCATTGGGATTAATTATCAATGAAAGCGTGACCAATGCGATTAAATATGCGTTTGCCGGTCAGGGGAAAGGTAAAATCCGGATTTCATTGTTGAAGAGTGATAAGTTGGTTACCCTTATTATACATGATAATGGAATAGGATTGCCAAACAATATCAACTGGGAGAAGAACAAATCATTTGGTTTTACTTTGATCACAGGGCTGGTAAATCAACTTGAAGGGGAGATTGAAATAGTTTACGAAGACGGGTTAAAAATTGTAGCAACATTTACACTGTAACTTCACACAAATATCGCGTTCGCGATTGGTATCACATCTTATTTAGAAATTCAAGCAACGCGCTAAGCGTTAATAACTGCTGCTTGTCCCTTGCGATTAGCGGAGCATGATCCCCTAGTTGAGACCCATAGTAGGCAAACTGGGCGTGGTTTCCTCCTTCAATTCGAACGAAATTAGTGTTTTTAGGCAGCAGTTTTTTATTATCCAGCACATTAACTGCTTCAGCAACACCATCTTCGGTGCCATAAATTTTAAGTACCGGAATTTTTGCTGCCAAAAGATCAAAGTCCCTCGGATGGGTAGTACCAATAAGTACAAGTCCATCTACGTTTGCACGTTTCTTATAAACAAACTTTGCAGCCATTGCTGCGCCTTTTGAATGACCTGCAAGGCAGTATTTCAATTTCGTATCGGCAAACAAACCAATCGTTTCAGCTTTCTTATAACCATACTGAGCCTGCCGGAAAGGCATTTTAACTATGATTGCCTTGTAACCAGCTTCAGCAACTTTTCGTAACAGAGGTGCATAAGCTTCCGGTTCAACCAGTGCGCCAGGAAAGAAGATAAGTATTTTTTTGACGGGTGTTCTTGGTGTAAAAACTATGCTGCTATCGCTGTTATTGACCGTCACAGTAGAGGAATTATGTAAAATAGAGGAGTCAAATCCCCGCGCCCGGTAAGAGTACCACTGCCAGATGATAAAGCAAACACCTAAAATCACCCAGACAGTTCCTATTATTCTTACAATCTTCATAAATAATATAGTTGTACCGCAATCTACTCAAATTACATAGCCATTAAAATAGCGAATGTTGATCTTTACCGATTTTCGAGGTTTAGTGATATATCAAGGTAGTAGTAATAAAACACGTAAGACAACCGTCAGTAAATCAGTATTCTAATTATCGGCATACCAATTGAATAGCGGTTTATAGCACACGTTTTTAGCATTTGTACTTTTGTATTAAACCTACGACAATGGAAAATCACGTAAACTATGAGGTTAAGGCTCCGGATACCAGAATGGAT
>Ga0247815_10003236_pt1 | contig 11760 bp, 9 predicted proteins | sample UWRJL194509B1_FD_181014 | JGI IMG/M metagenome (GOLD analysis project Ga0247815, IMG submission 181014) | Plant litter microbial communities from Arlington Agricultural Research Station in Wisconsin, United States - UWRJ-L194-509B-1 | ecosystem: Environmental > Terrestrial > Plant litter >... | reverse complement strand
CGCGTCCCAGAAGCTCATTGAACATTGGTGATGGGTCAATGTCTAAGCGATTGAGGATGGCCAGCTCGACTGCAAGCTGGGACGCGAAGTCAATGAGCGCGTCCGTGTGTCCAATGACCTGTAAGTAGTCGCTGACGAGATTCCAGATGGACTTTGAGACAGTCACATCGTTGCGCCGCACGGCCTGGGGTAGAAGTACGTTGCCGAGACGCTTTGAAAGTGCGGTTGCAAAATTGTCAGTTGTGATAGACTGGCCGGGTGGAAGCCTTATATCGATTGAGTGGTCACCTCCGCCAGGGAGCATCCGCCTCATAAGCGCCAAGAGTGGTTCGCGTAACCCTTGATCTGGGATCCTGAAGTCCAGAGCCTGATGGAGGACTAGAATTGCCAGTCGTGCAAACAGTTCAGATGGGCTGTTGCTCTCCTGGTCTTCAACTGGGAAGCAGCGAATGAGTAGGTTAAGAGCGCCGTGACCCGTGCGGGATAGAACTTCCCCAGTGACTTCGAGGGGCGGCGTCAAGTCGAACGGTTGCAGCAACTGCCCAACGTGGCTTGAGGTAAGCCTCGGCCAGTGTTCCTCGCGACGACACATTTGAAGCAGGCGAGAGTAAATCATCCAGACTTGAGCCCGTGTCAGGCGTCCCTTCATTTCACCACGGAGGCGATCGTATCGAGCATAGATACGAGCCCAAACCTGGAGGGCCTGTAACTTCCAATCAGGGATTACCGGAGTCGGATTCCACTTAAGGAGTTGCTTAACGACGGGCGTGATATAACGGTGACAGCGCTCCGCGGTGGACTCGTCGTGCCCGAACGCCGACGCTAGGATCGCACACTGTGCCACCTGCAATGGCGATGATGCCTGTGAGACGGATTCGATGATCTTCTCGAGGATGATACAGCGCGTCTGTACTGAGATGGGCGAAGCCAACGGCGGCCATTGTGAGTTCCACCGTGCGAGGGCGGAAACGACATTGAGAATGTGACGCAACGCGGGATCGTCATCTCGAACCTGGCGTCCGAATTCCCATGTTTCCAGTGCGAAAGAGATCTGAGCACTTGCTTCTGCGGTCTGTGGGGAGATTCGACCGTGAAGGCGGCGCCGACGACTGCCGTCGTGAGCAACCTGTGGACTGAGGAAAGGTGTCGGCGGAACATGGCCATTAGTAGCAAAACCAACGGCCGTTGCTGTAACGTCACCATCCGCGGACCTTGCAGCCTGTGATAGCTGAAGCTCCAGAGCCGCGCGAAGTGCAGGAATGTCGTGAGTGCGCATGTTGCCAAGTTTACGCGTGGAGGCGATGCCGGTTGGCCAAGGTGAAGAACCGTCTTCGAGAAAGATACACGACCTTAGTACGCGAGCAATCTCGGCGCTGTCGATCTGCTCGCTGCCAAAGTAGCTCGCCAAACGTTCTAGTCTGTTACGTGTTGTGAATCGTATGTATCGAAGTCCGCGACTGACATGGCTAAGGTCACACTTGAGGTCCGCGGATCCGAAAGTGTCGAGCACGGTGTCAAGATCATGGCCTGCCTGAAGATGACTTACCATCCAGGTGATGACCTTTCCGTCCCGCTTGCCCTCCTGAGTGGCAGTCTCGTTGAGAACCAGCACTTCGTCGAACGGCGCATGAGGCTCTGGCGAGTATATGCCGAGTTTTGTGCGGAAACCTCGGATGGTAGCGTGTGAGTGTACTAGGAGAGGCGTGAGAGTCGGACAAGTTCCATGAAACAGTGGAGCAATTGTAGACGCGACGTAGAAGATGAATGTAAGTGTCGTCAGACCAAATACGATGCCGAAGATAATGGCGTCCAGTGCGTAAAGATGTACGACCAGGCCGACGAGGAAGATGAAGACGGCCGCATGCATCGCTACGGACAACGCAGAAATAAACTCATTGAGCCTCCACTTGTCAAGTCCATCGCGATAGACACGGTGACGCTGCGCCCAGCGGCGCATATGTGTAACCGGTGCTCGCATGCGAGTCGAGAACATGACGATCCACTGTTTGGCGAGAATGGCGAACATTGAGACGATGAGAGCGAGAGTCAAGCTTACGAACCATAGACCGTTGATGGCTCGTGTTGAGTTCAAGACGTGCACCGTGTTTGGATTGAGATCGAAGGTCCCGGACGCGTTAGTGCCAGCTGACTGAGCAATCAATACAGATAGCGCCTTAGCCGAATATTCTGCGTAATCAGGTTCAAGTTTCTTTGAGCTGAAATAGTAATCAGCTTAGGATTGAAGTTTTCGCTGCTGGCGCAAAACGCACATGTCGATCAGGAATGCTGTCATCACGGCCGAAAATAGACCAGCCTGTCCGTAAGATCAGCGAAAACCACAACACAAGACGTTGAAACTTACAAATATAAGCAAAAAGTTTATCGCGTCATTCCAACCGGATATTGTGTCGGCATCAAGGTCGTTGACGCGGTCTCGATAGACCCGCCAAACACGGGCATTGTCGCCGGCTTCTGCGCCAGGACTGACCAAGCCAGGAGACGATACTTAGTAACACAGATTACAGTTGCGACATTTGCTCACGGGTCTGGGGGATATCTCCGTTCGAATTCAGTTTGTCTCGTCGGGTCCTTCCCAGGATAGCGCTCTAGCAACCGGTCAATGACGTTCATAACTGCGACATCATACACCCAAACTCACTGCTCTCGTCCAACTCCCAGGGATATTCGTCGCGTGCCCCTGTTTCTGACGCCGCAGGAGATTCTCGAGGTGTTGCCTCGGTCGAATGAGGTAGCTGTCTCGCTGCAGGCGGTGGAGGGGACGGCGTAGGAGGTTCGATTGTTATGCCAAGTCTGCTTTCATAATCTCCGACGCCTGGCTCTAGAACGAGACCGAGACTGGAAGGCGACGGCGACGGGTGAGCCATACGAAAGAGAACGGAAATGAAGTTGTAGAAAGTCTAGCCAAGGTTAGATCGACAGCGGGGTTAGGTCGATGATGGGCAGAGGACAAGCCTGCAATGCCCGGCGGCGAGCGCCGCGGAAGCCGCGCCGATCCCTGATTTGTCGTACCTCAAAGAGGGTCCGTGTTCGAAAATACGCTGCCATTACATAATAAGGCATATTAAAAAGCGGTTTAAGAACAGTCAGAAGTCCAGAAGATGAAATAATTAGGAATGCGTCATCAATTTTTCTCTCTCCTCCGTGCCGTCGTGCCTGCCGCCCCTCCATTCCAGTCACCCGTGCGTTCTGTTTCCGGCTCGCTTGGAGCATACGAACTCGCCCCAAACAGCCCCGGCATACCCGGACGGCCGGCAGCTAGTTCCTCGAACGGATATTCGGGTGGACTGGACATCGTCCCCCGTGTGTTGCTCCGTTGTACTGACGCCGAATTCATAACACCTGCCGCATATGCTGATGGTGGCGGCGCACCAGGAGAGCTCAAGCTTGCACTGTGCCCGCCATGCGACGACCCATACGAAGTAGGACCACCTGGTAGCAGGAACGGATCCGCTTGATACTGCCCGACTGTGTGCGTATATGTATAAGAGCCTCCGGTGGTCGCTCCGTCTAACCCTACACTCGAGCTCCGTCTCGTATCTGACGACGTGTAGTTGGTGTACGGGCGCATACCGACCTGCGATGATACCGCCATATTCGACGACGGGTCGTGGGCAAATGACGTGCCGGCAGGTCCGCTAAAGTATGGCGTCGGAGCAAGGGCTGGATCGTCGGAAGTCATTTCGTCTCGCTGTGCTTTCCTGCGACGGATCATGTAGATGATGAACGCGGTGAGGATGAGGACCGCGGCGAGTGCGCCAAGCGAAGCGCCGATGATCGCGCCAGTGTTGACGCCGCCACCGTCGCCAGCACCTGGTTGCTGACCAATTGGGGATGACGGTGACGATCCTTGCGTGGATGTTGACGTAGGACGAGAAGAGGTGGAACTGTCTGATAAAGAGGCAGTGGTAGATGATGAAGGTCCACTGCCTGCCGGACACCTTCCTGGATCTTGTTCACCAGCAGCTACTTGCAAATTGGCCGTCTAGATTTGACAAGAGTTATAAGAGTGAGCATGGTGCGGAGACGGTAAGTCATGTGGAGGACATTCGAGTATGAGAAACACATACCTGTCGCGTAAACTCAAGGAACCATTGGCCATCTCCCCAGAAGAGCCCGTACTGGTACTTTTGGAGTTTCAGGCCTGAGTTGCAGACCGCGGTCTGGACGATTGCCGGAAGGCTGTAGACATAAGCGGTGAAATTGTTAGTTCAGATCTGGAAGAATAGCTGCTGCGGATAGGATGCCGGCACAAGACGTACGATTGATTGGTCCCAGCACCGCAGTCGGCAAGGTACATCTGGTACGCGCCAACGCCTGCGTCGATGCCAGTGTCGCCTGACCTGCCAGTTCCGACACCTTGTTGGCACCTGTTTTCGCATGACCACACCAGAGATCATACGTAAGATTGAATCGAAAGTGCATGTGAAGAAGAGGGAGCGCGCGTGATCAGCGAGGGTCACAGTGCATCGGTGCCGACGACAGGTGGCGCGCCGAATGAGGCAGTAACGGCACGCACTGGAGACACAGCATCGAAAGTGAAAACGCGACACTGTATGGAGTTTCATTGATCAGTTCATTTGCCTGCAGTTGCCGAGGAGACCGACCTATTGCAGCAGCAAGCGGCTGTAGGAGCGCGGGAAGCATGGTGTCAGTAGGCCGCACTGGACCGATAACAGCGCGCAAACTCACGATTTTGCGATTCGCAGTTATCCGGAGGAGTATTCGGTGTAAGAGTACCTAGTCGGTCTGCGAAAAAATCCAGTTAACATCGACAGTGGAGTAGGGGCGCGCGTTGCACTGACAACCGACGTCGCAAAGCTGGCGCAGCGCTTGGTACTGCTGGCACGGGTTCAGACCATCCTGGTTGTTGTACCACGTCACGGACGGGTCCTTGCAAGTCGTGGTGCTCATTGCGCGACTGGCGCGACTGGAAACGCGGAGGGAAGAGAAAGAGGGACAGACGGCTGTGCCGGTGATTCCGGGCATCACGCCACGCCGCGGCGATCATCCGGATGCAAGTCAACCGCCCAACTGCGGACAACGGATCGCCAGAAAAATGTCTTGGTCGTGAATCAAATAGCCATGGCACGAAGCCAGGAGAAGCATATCGTGAGTCTTTAAGGTCATGCAAGTAGCTCTTGACCGCAGCCGTTGGACGAGGTTGCCTAACTTGTCAGACCAGTCCTGTGTTAATCAGGCACAAGAAGCAATTACAACCTTGGAAGTGCACAGCACCTGTCCGGAGAACCGGTAAGGCCATGTTGACGGTCTTTTTGCGATCGGTATTCTGCGGAGTGCCTCCTTAATCAGCGTGCTTGTATCGTCTGTTCCACGAACCCTCTGAGGCAATTGCATCGTCAGTAGACCACTTCGTTGCTGCAGTTTTTAGAATATGTGTTAACTGACATCTAGTTGTATCCGGTGACTTGGCGGCTCGTCAACTCTGCAGGCTACAAATTGCATCTCATTGGGTAACCTTCTCCCGCCCTCCTCACATGTCATCATTGAGCTCACCTGTCATCCAGGTTGAGCCTAATGGTACATCAGGCTAGCATTCCTACGATGTTCCGCAATCTGAATGCTGCCGCGATTGCTTATTTAACTCCTCGGCCGGTCGCCATACGTGCTCGTCGCCCGTGGCGCTGGCTCTCTTCGCCCATGCGACACTCAGCTTCTGTAATTCTGTCTTCTATCAGCGCCGTCTCGACGTTATCGCACCACAACTGGTCTGGAACGTTATAACAGGCACGACGCCTCATCCCCGCTCTTGACCCGCTGCAGTGATGCGTTCGTTCTCATTGATAGGCCTGGTCGGCTCTGGTGCGGCGCTACAGCGCACATGTGGTAGCAACCCAACTGCTGCGGCGGTCGAGACTATGGAAGCAGACTTCAGGATAACCAGCTCGCAGGGCAATGTCGATATATCGGCGACACCCGTGATCCCCGTGCACGTAGTTCCCGTGAACGGTGTAGGAGCGCGGCGCTAACCGCAACATCCTATACACAACGTCTACTCTTCAGCAACGGTCAACGGTGGATATCGTTCCCAAGAGTCCATCGATGCGCAGCTCGTCGTTCTGAACAATGATTACTCCACGACTGGCCTCAGCTTCTCGCTTACTAGTATCACAGTAAGCTAACGAGTAGGCTCATGCTAAGAGAGTGCTGAAATCTGTATAATGATACAGCGGACACTGAACGCGACCTGGTTCTCCTTAGCGTGCCCCAACTCGACGATAGAAGCCGACATGAAGGTAGGAACTGCATCGCACCACCGTCGTTTATTATACTCAGTGAATTCACCGCGCAGAGAGCTCTTCGCCGAGGAGGCTCAAACGCCCTCAACATCTACACAGTCGGAATGACCAACTGCGGCGGCCTGCTCGGATGTAAGTTGGTCCACGGGACTAGCATCTTGCTTACCTCAGAAAATAGACTCGACGTTTCCTTTGGCATACATAGCCACCCCGGCTTTGGATGGTGTTGTCGTACTTTACTCTTCTTTTCCCGGTGGTACTGCCGCTCCTTATAACGAAGGGCGAACGGTAACCCACGAGGTTCGCTTCAAGTCTTGTTCGATGAGCGTCTGTGCTAACTCGTACCAAGGTCGGCCACTGGGCTGGCCTAGTACGCGTTCCATACTCATAGCAGCTATGCCATTCTAACCACCTTTAACTTTGAATAGTACCACATGTTTCAGGGAGGCTGTTCAAGTACTGGCGACCTTGTCGCAGATACGCCTGCAGAAGCTTCGCCCGCATTTGGCTGCCCATCAGGTCGGGACAGCTGCACTATCTCAGGCGTAGACCCAATCCAGTACGTTTCATCATAATTATGTGATTGGTATCCGTCTCATGGTAATTCACAGTAACTTCATGGAGTGAGATTACCTTTTGCGAAGGAGATGAAAGTCCTGACAAGTTCCTGCAGTTACAGTGACGATGCGTGCATGTCCGAGTTCAAAGCGAGACAAGGCACGCGGATAAGAGCTCAAATGTCTAATTATCGTGGCATTGCATTCTAGACATTTTCACATTTGTTGTATTTCGGTAGATTTGGCGACGTGAAGCTAAACAGCGTCTTGCGTCAACCTTGACGTTTCACTTCTGTGCATCATGTTGCAACCCCACGAGAATGGAAACATATAGCCGTGTTCTCGATAAGATTCGAATTTTCAGAATACAGAGAGCTGATTGTTTGATTGGCGAGGGCCGGGGAAGTAGCACGGATGATTGCATTTCCGATCCAACATGCTACTTTCGGATCGTGCCTCGGCCATCCGCATCGCAACTGGCGGACGACCGGAAACTTCAACCAGCAGCAATCTGACTATCCTATTGGTCTCGACAGGCACGACGCTCATACAAGTCGGCCTCCTGGCCGGCGGCCGTTGCGGGCATTGCGCCGTTAGAAGGATCGCGACGTCCGCCGAGACTGCGAATGCGCATGGCACCGAAGCTCGTCAGCTGTGTATAGCAGCTCGCCTATAGGTACTGCTATGCTCCTGAAGTGCTCCCTACCCTATTGACGGCAGCAGCTGCATCTGGGGAGAGTCCGCACAGCCTCACGAGCGATCACCGGTGGCTTCTAGCCCAGCGGCCATTCTTATCTGATGTTTCATTCAATTTGATTGCATGGACACGCCGCATGCGCCATATACGTACTCGAGCAGTTTATAAGTGCTGCGGTAGTGAGTAGGCAGCCGTGTTGCCATTGCAACTTGTACGATGCTTACGCTCACTCTCGCAACGTTCACCTCGTTCATCGCCGCCACACGCGCTCTGCAGCGTACCTGCGGCAATACTCCCAGTGACTTTCAGGTTCGAGCACTTGAGGCCGACTTTCAAGCTCGTCTGAACGCCTATGGCAACGGGCCAATCACTATACAAGCATCGCCCGTTCTTCCCGTGAGCTACTTCATCAACATCACCCCCAAACTTACTTGTAATTGATTCTATTTATATAGGTGTACTTTCATAATGTCTACGCGACAAATTCGGTTACAGGAGGATATCTATCGCAGGCAGCAATCAATCAGCAGATTACAGTTCTGAACCAGGACTATGCTGCAACTGGCCTGAGCTTCACGCTCGCAGCAGTTAACGTTATAAATGCCGCGTCACGCCAGATTTCAAACTCTGATTTGACCTTGACTCCTGCAGCACGTCCAAAACGCGACCTGGTTTAACGCCGTCGGACCAAGCGGCAGCGCCCAAAACGCAATGAAGGCCGGTTCTCTACGTACAGTGATAAGCCTTGACTGATCCGATCTGCTTCAGGCCGCACTACATACCGGAGGAGCTAATGCCCTCAACATCTACACTGTGGGCTTCAACTCCGGAGCTGCTGCTGGCCTGCTCGGATGTAAGTCGAATTAGGGCCGATTGCGTTGGTTGTTCATCACTTGCTCCTCAATAAGACGCCACTTTCCCATCAAGCTATTCCATTAACTCAACCGACGACGGAGTTGTAATTCTGTATAGCAGTCTGCCAGGTAATTCATTTGCTACGAGTGTATGACCACAACTAACTCACACAGGCGGTTCGAGTGCCCCATACAACTTGGGTCGCACAGCAACTCACGAGGCTCGTAGATTTATACCTGAAGAGAACTCAACTGACGATATGGGGCCTGAATAGGTCGCTCATTGGTGTGGACTGGTATGTTGTCGACTGACATCGAATGGCACAAGGCCGAGATATTAATCGCTCCACATCACAGCTGCACACCTTCCAGGTCTGAGGGGATTTGCCAAACCACAACTCTCCGGCGCTGATGTTTGCCTCTATCTTCATCAGGGCGGCTGCAGCGGAACTGGCGACGGAATATCCGACACCCCAGCAGAGGCATCGCCCGCGTCCGGCTGTCCTACCGGACGTGACACCTGTACCAGTGCCGGCGTAGACCCTATTCACAATTTTCTGGAGTAAGTATCTGTACCGTATCGGTCGTAAACATCGCTGATATGCTTTGTAGCTACAGTGACGATAGGTGTGATCCGTCAAGTTGAGGTTAAGACATTACTGACTCGATGACACAAGTTGCATGTCTGAGTTCACTCCGGCACAGATTACTCGCCTTCGTCAGCAGATGATAATGTACCGCGGAATCGTGTTCCCATAGGCGTGATAAAACGCGGTGTTGCACGATAACAACAAGGCGATGGGTATAACACTAGGCGCACGTCTTGCAGCTTTACAGTACGTTGGATACAAGCTGTTGTTACTGCACCTATAGACTGAACAATGCTTCTCAGATGCGTGATTATATGCTTTCAAAACCTTGTCGAGTTGTTGTGCCTCCTGATTCTCACCATTAGCACTATTGAAGACATGTCCGCCGATCTGATCTATCACGTGACGGTGCATCTCCGCGCTCTCATCGTCGTTGTATTTTCTCCCCGTGCTCTCTAGATCAAATAAGGATTCCGAATTTGTGCATCTACTTATTCAAGATCTATTTGGGCAGTCGGGCATGACATATCTTCTTATTTAATTGCTTACCCAACGAAACGGATAAAATGGCAGAGAAATAGATGCACGACACCGGCTATTCAGGTCAGTGAGAGAGCCGGGAGCGGCGCATGCAGATTTGTTGAAATTAGCGTGGTCTTTGCAGCGCGAAGCCGAGCGGCGGGTGCGAAGGCGCTTGAATTGGTTAAAGACACCGGGATCGCTCAACTTTGCCCGATGTTGTCGCAAGAAGCGAGAAGCATTTTCGCTTCCCGTCCTATTCCGAGTGAAGTACCGTGGAAATAGTGCGGATCGTCAGGGACTGCCAGAGTGAGAGTCAGTCTATACTCGTGCACACCGTTCGCTACATAAACGATTAGAATTACAAGTGCTTGTCACTTTCCCACCTCGAAACTTTGTACTTGACCACAGTCGTAATGGGTCACCAGCTGCCCCCAAACTCGAGTACGAAATCTGGCCGAAGCATCAGGATATCTTCCAGTTATCGCCTCCTCAGCACCTACGTTGTGGTATTTTGGGGTCTGTTCATTGTTGTCACGCTTGTAGCTCACGAACTGGCACGCCGTGCTACGTGGAATGGTGACTACGTATTTCAGCATGGCGGGCATCGCCCTTGGGTTTATCGTCCCAACTCAGGGCTGCACAGTGTCCTACGAATTGTTTTCACTCAGGCTCATGGCCCAATAACATCCATGCACCTCGCTCGGCTTGTAATCGGTACTCTCGACGCTCATTGGGCGATCCCCAGGACATGGATGGAAGTCTTCTGGCTGGCCGATCGGCGGTGGGCTGGGCCATTTGGCTTGGGCAAGACTGGTTGGACCATCATCTCACGGAGGCTACGTGTATCGCTCAGCTTTTTCCTGCTCGCTACGCTCAATATTGTTGCCCTAGTCACGCCTGTGGTAATGTCGCGTGCATACATCGTTGCCACGGGCTATGCCCACCACCGTATAAGGGCCAACGTTTCTGTATTCAACGTCTCCGCCGCCAGTGACGAAAATATTCCCCACTCGCAGCTCTACGACTCCTTACAGGATCGGTGGGGCGAGAGCGTGTCAGCACCCGCCTTGTGGAGCAAGGGCTTGCTTCTAAACCAGTTGCTTCCGTGGAACGTCTATGCCGAAGTTGACAAGCGGTATTTTGACGAGCGGCATTACGGATCAGGGTGGTTCCTGACTGGCCAAACCATGGAAAGCGAAATGACACTTTCCGGCATTCGAATAGCAGGCGGATGTAAGGCGACGCTTATTGATCCCAAGCCTACCACCTTTACAAACATCTGTAAAGTGGAATTAGGCCCTGAATGGGATCCAGGCGATGTTGGTGAGTAGAATAATGCCCGCATTACATCCATGGCCTAATGACCGCGAATTGCGTTACAGTCTCAAAGTCCATCGTTCCGCTCATTCGTAACTATATCTTCATCACCAACTCCTCGCACTGCTCCAACGTTGGGCCAGATACAAGGTTTGGAAGCACATCGGACTCGACAGTGCTTTTCCGAATGTGGAACGAAAATACACCACTGGCAGACGATCAAGTAGTCTTGTTGCGCTGTAAAGCGACTTTCGAGCCAGGTACCGCTTTCGTCGATGGTCTCAACATGGAGTTCAGCCAATTTGCTCGCACAGCTGCGAATTACGAGGAAACAGGTTTACCAAAGTCCAGGATACCCCTTGATCCGGTTGCTGCTATCACGCAGAGCGACTTGAGCGCCTTCCAGGCGTCGGTTTACGCCAACGATAACGCCGACTTTCCGCCTGATGAAATGGCATACCGGCTAGGGCTAATAGAGATGGCAATGTGGGGCGGTATAATGGCGATGTCAACCGTGCCGTGGCTTCAGGCGTCATGGATAGTGGAGCGGTCCGGCGTTCAGAAGCTGGAGACGACTGGTATCTATCACGACAGAGCCTTCTTTTGCACTCTCATCGTCCTCCTCGGCATTTGGTTTGCCGGGATGATTGGAGCAACCGCCGCGCTGCTCCGCCCGACCTGGACGAGCACTCTGGACGGTTACGCCGTCGCACGCATGCTTCAATACCAGCCAGTCGTATCGGGCACACCAGATGTTTGGTTCGGGGATCTGGAAGATAACCAGGATATGTTGATGCAGTTCAAGATGCACTAGTCACATTTTCAGTAGCAGGGATATAAATATGATGTGTATATTATATCACGAAGAATACCTCGCGAGTCTATGGGCGACGCTGCTCCTCACGCTGACACTGATGAGTCTCAAAACAGGTAGGGCGGAGCAGC
>Ga0247815_10003235_pt1 | contig 11763 bp, 13 predicted proteins | sample UWRJL194509B1_FD_181014 | JGI IMG/M metagenome (GOLD analysis project Ga0247815, IMG submission 181014) | Plant litter microbial communities from Arlington Agricultural Research Station in Wisconsin, United States - UWRJ-L194-509B-1 | ecosystem: Environmental > Terrestrial > Plant litter >... | reverse complement strand
TGCCATTCTGGCTTTCTCCCTCTTGCTTTGCACCCCGGTGGGTTAACACTTCATTTCGAACCGGCCAGATCCGTAGCTGATCGATATTTACAGCTACAGCTCGGTGGAACGGAAGGCTATCCCTGGTCCTCAGCGCCGATCCTAGCCCCGCTCGTTCTCGCGTTCGCGGTCCTACCCGTATTTCTCTGGGTGGAATCAAGGCACTCAGAACCCGTCATCCCGCTACGACTATTTCGCATTCGCAACACAGGGATCGGCATCCTCATCACCATGTGCATTGGCGCGGGATTCTTCCTCGTGTGCTTGCTACTGCCACAACGGATGCAGCTCGTCAACGCGCAACGACCAATTATGGCTGGCGTTCGTATGCTGCCACTGCTGGCCGTTACCGGACTCGTATCTGCTCTCGCAGGAATCAGTGTCAAGCTATTACAAACCTTCCGGCCCCAGCTCTGGATCGGCCTCCCACTCGGCGCTATTGGTGCTGGTCTACTCGCATCGCTCAAAGTCGATTCGTCGTTCGCACCACAATACGGCTTTCAAGCCCTCACCGGCGTGTCGTTCGGTATCAGCATCGTTCTCTCAACTGTTGCGATTCAGTTTAGCTCGGATCGTCGAGACCTCGCGTCGGCGATGGGCGCACAGTCGTTTGTGAGGCAAATCGGAGGTTTGGTTGCGGTCGCTATCGGCACCGCACTGATCAATTCGCGGGTCAACGAGGCAATCACAAACGAAGGTCTGCCTAAACAGATACTCGTGACGCCAGAGCAGGTGCTGAAGAGGTTGCCACCGGACGTGCTGGCGGTCGCACGAAATGCATACAGCACAGGATTCAGTCGCAGCTTTATGGTTGCTGCAGCGTGGTTTGTGCTCGGCTCAGTGCTGAGCCTTGGGCTGGTGCATCAAATGCCTGACGATTTCCTCAAGTCAGCTACGGCGAACGATCTGGAGACAGCAAGCGAGTCCGTCACAGTGGAGAACGAAGGCGACGGGCCGGCAACTCCGAAGCGTGATGCATGAACAAACAACATGTCCAATTCGAGGATAGCCTACAGTTACTATAATGAGTTACATTCACTTCATCGAGACTGCCAATAAGCGAGTGGTGAGACTGTGAATCGGGGCGGGTCGGAGGACGGTGGGCCAGTGGTGCGACGCCGAGCTGGCGACAGTTTAGAGGCTAGGAACAATGGCGAGCGCCAGGGGCTGCGATGCGAAGCACGACGTGTCTGCGGACAGCTGAGGCAGCAGGCGCCTCGGCAGCAGAGCGATGACTGGACCTGACTGTACTGCCGAGCGGAAGCACGTGAGGATAAGCATCAACTGAATATTTGGAGGCTGGACCAGGGTTCGGAGACTGGAACTGGCCCGCCTAGACCTATCGGATCCGGCTCGAGCGGGAGAAAGCTGAAGCAAAGTATAAACTGGAGAATGTGGGGTACAAGCAACGGGAGCGATATCGGGTGAAAGCGGGAGGCGCCTGTTTTCAGAGGGCCACACTCGGGCCACACTCTCCGCCCAATCCCTTGCTCTCTCTTCTTCTCTACCACCGTCATCTTTGCTCACTACCGGTGCACGCTGCACCCACCTCTCGCTGTTCCAGGCGCGCTGCTCAACTGCCCGCCATGAGCAAGCCTTCGCTGCGCGCGGTGCTGCCACGGTCTCATGTCCGTGCACACGCCCGGACGCTTTACACAAGCCCCTTTACAAGTCTGCATCATGCCCACCTCGATGCTGGCTTACTTTCATCGATGCCGACAGGGCGTGGCTCGACTGTGACTGCCCCGACGCCGCGCCTGTCGACTGCAGGCGGTGTCGGCTCTTCTTCATCGTCAACGGGTGCTGGACAGTCACAGCCAGACGGGCTCTCGCAGTTGTATGATATCTCGACATTCCAGCCGAATAGCCATTCATCCTCTACATCTGGGCAGCCTACGTTGGGGTCGCCGTCGCTGCAGGTAGTTCATCATCCCCCACCTCCTGCAACGCCACCCCTGCAGAACTCTGCGCCTGCTCAGTCTGGTGCCCGTCTCTTCCCTGGACCGCTGCCTTTAGCTTCGTCGTCGCTGCCGGCTTCACTGGCGGCCCTGCCACCTATGTCGCATTATCAGCAAATTCTTGCAACCATTCCCAGCAACATGGCGGCCCCAGAGTCTACCAAAAGGACCCGCGCGGCATTTGCGTTAGAAAGTGCGGCCTACGGTATTCCCAAGCATCGTTCCCGCGGCATGTCTTCGGGCCCAGTTGCAACCTCCTCTTTCGCAACGTCATCGGCACGCGGATTCGACACGGCCGCTGCATCATCTGATACGGACGCGAACCTCGCCGTACAAGTGGGCGAGGATGCATACTTTTTGCTACCTAGTGCACTTGGGGTTTCCGATGGCGTGGGTGGCTGGTCACAGAAAGGTCGATCGCAGGGTCAACCGCAGGGTCAATCGCAATCGTCCTCGCATACCGGGCCATCTGCTAGTGCCCAGTTTTCGAGACGCCTCATGCACTTCTGTGCAGAGGAAATATCTGCATTGGGACCGCTTCCCGATGCGTGGCCAACACCTTCTTTGGCCTCCTCGTCTTCAGGGACTTCGCCCTCCTCACCTGTAACTTTGCCTGCGCAGGCTGGTGTGTTGAACCAGGCGTCCGCGGCAAATATGGCTGGGCCAGACCCACAAAGCTCCGATCTCCTCGAACCTGTGGCAGTACTAGAGCGTGCCTACACCCGCGCTCTCGCTCTATCTCGCGCGGACCATTCACTGTGCGGCTCCAGCACAGCGATGCTCGCCATCTTGCTGGGCGATGAACTCCGTGTGGCTCACTTAGGCGACTGCGCCGTCTGTCTGGTTCGCAATGGTCAAATGGTATTTCGGTCAGAAGAGCAGCAGTGGAAGGTGCGTTTTCCATGCGGCGGGACAGATGCATCGACTGGACATGTGATGTTGACTATTCCTCGTCCAGTTCAATCATCCGTTACAGCTCGGGCCGTTCTCATCGACGGTGCCTGGCGATGCCCAACGGATCACGCTCAAAGTCCAGCCGGGTGACATTCTGATTCTGAGCTCTGACGGCATGTCGGACAACCTCTGGGATGAAGATGTGCTTGATGAGGTTCAGAAGTTCACGCGAGACCGGGGTGGGTCCTTTGTACACGCGCCGCCCCACTCGCTCACACGTTGCGATCCCATTCTAGGAGATGCAACTGGCGCAGCCGCTATCATCCGCAAGCATGCGATGCCGTCAATGCTCTCGGAGGCTTTGTGTTCCAGGGCCAAGCGTGCCTCGGAAGCGCGCCCACGCCGTTCGCGCGACGACAGCGCAGTACCATTTCCACCAGCCACGACTGACATGGGAGAAGAGGTCCCATTCGGGCGCCGGGCACGAGAAGAGGGTATCAAGTTCTCTGGCGGAAAGCAGGACGGTTCGTCACGGTCCGGACTCTCAGTGGAAATAACTGACTGTTTAACAGATATTTCGGTCCTCGTCGCAGTCATCGCGCCACACGAGGAATCTACGACGGATAAAACGACAACACAGTCGGCCAGCGGAAACTTCCTGAGCTCTTCAGCATCGGGCAGCTCACCTCCACCCTCAAAGTATTCACTCTCCTCCAGTCCTCCGGGAACCAATTTCACGTTCCGCACCGCCTGGAGCTCTTGAAGAATGCCGCTACCTCTATCGACATCTGTCCGCATCGTCTATTCTACATCATCATCAGCATCTCGTCTCTCTCGCCCGCCGTTGAGCCGAACCATCCATCATCAATATCTCTGCTCCGCACCGCCTCTATCCGCGCTCTCCGTTTCGCCTTCTTGTTTCAAATAGTCGCATAGCATCTGAACTCGTTCTCTCCACCGAAACCATCGTTCGGAGCCGAAGCTTCTGTCGTCAAATCCGCCGATAGAACGATCTCGGCAAAAAGCGTCGTAATCGACGCCTCCCTCGCCTTCCCACCGCCGCCATCCATGCTCCCGCTTATCTGGACACCATCAGTACACGTGCTCAGAACGCCACCCCTCATGCACGCCCACCTGGAAACTGTAGAACCATAGCTTACGTGACTTTTCATGTCCCCGCCTCATGTTGTACCAACTCGCCGCGTTGTCACGCGCCGTTCTCATTTCGTCTCCTTCACATCTGGCCATGTTTGTGTCCTGTACAATGATGTACAATGACATTCAGTTCTCAATTCGTACGCAGGCCAAAGGCGTTGTCGTGTAATACATTGAGGCTTTGCTAGATCGATGCTCCTCGTGACTTGGCAATAGCCCGACGGGGTCCCCCAGATGCGATACCCCACATCTAACCCTTCATGGGAGGTTAAGAACAGTCGCGAGAACTTGGTTGGAGCTTCCACCAAGATATCCGCCGCGCGTGAGCAAGATCTGATTCGATGTCGGCAGCAGGGTGAGACCGCGTGCATAACCGCGTGTACTGCCGGTTGGGAGATATGTCCAAGCCGAGCCAACAGCTCCCAATGCCTTGTTGATGAACAAGCCGTCGTGCGAGTTTGCGCTGACTACGATCGTGCCATTCGTGCCACCGTATGGCGTCCAGACCACATACGGGCTTGATTGGGTCTGCTCTCCCGTCGTCGCCTTGATGTTGTAGCCCGTGGCACTCTGGAAGGTGAGCGGTGAGCTGGAGATGCGGTAATACGCGGCGAGGTTGGCCGGTGCGCCGTGATACTCATAGGTCAGGATCCACTTGCCTCCTGGCAACTGCGCGATTGTGGTCATGCCTGGGCGGTCACCGTAGGTGCTGGTCGCAACATCGTCAACTATAGGTCCCCACGTGACAAGATCAGACGTGACCTGGTGTCTGTTGAAACCCCGGTTAGAGGTCGTAATCGTCTTTAAGTTCCGTAGGGACGTACACGAGTTTCTGTCCATGAGCCGGGTCACGTTGATCCGAGTAGTAGAGAACCAGCTGGTTATTATAGACGAGAAAGAATGGTTCCCATATTGGCGTTTGTCCGTTCTCTGGGATTGCCGCGCCGCCAGACGCGACATGGCTCTGTGAAAATGTGATTTCAGGATGTGTGGACGCACGCAACACATCGAGGGAACCCACCACAAAATTCCACGTCTTCCCCTTGTCCGTGCTGGCATAGACGTCGATCTTAGTCTGGCTGAGATCCGACGGAATAGAGTTGGCGCCGGCGATGATAGTACCGGCCTGAAGAGTGGTGAGCATTGGGTTTAGACACTGAGTCTCATACGTACGGGGAAGCGACCGATGGCAACCGGTAGCTCATACAGGTGAGGCTGGTATCGGAGACCCCACCCGTTCTGCGTGTCGGTGATGTTGGACAGCGCTGTCCAAGTCTTGCCAAGATCAAGCGACTTGTAGATAGGGAACCAGACCTGAGGCGGTTCAGGGCTATAGTTCTCCCAAGTTGACAGGAGGACGTTCTCGTTCGTCCCATCCGTCTTGAGAAGCAGCGACCGAGCGTAGAGAGTACGCGGCACCCTGTACGAGCTCGGTGGCGAGTAGATCACACTGTTGTTGAATGGCGTCTGGTACGTCAGCGCTTTCGCGCCGGCGATAGCAGAAACGAGGAACAGAAATGAACGCATGACACAACTGAGGCTGGAGTAGCTGGGGTGTCAATAACAGCCTAGATAGCGTGCTCTGCACCTCGTCAGATTTATAGACAATCTTGTGTAGAACAAATGGTGGTCGGGCGTCGCAAACCGTTGGCAAAGGTCACGCTGACCATTGCTCGGAGAAATCGAAGTCGACCGGCTCAGCGACGGGACGCGGTGTGACGTGGTGCACGAGACTGCGAAGGTGATCTCTGAAGCCCGTGATACTGGCGTGATTCAGTCCTGCGGTCACGCCCATCCGGCTTCTAAGTAGTTATACTGGCGCTTACCTTGAGGGACGCATCCTACTGTTATGTGGGTAAACCATTCATCCTCAAAGCCTTGGACACTGAACTGCCAGTAATTTCTCAAGCTTTAGATGGCTCGTTCCAAGTCTAGCTGGTCAGATGGACTCTGTTCCAAAAGGATGGGACGCGAAAAGGGTAAAAGAGTTACCTTCAACTTCCGAATTCGATGACGGAGACATTTTCGCGTGGCCCGGTGCGGGCCGTGGACAATCCTAGCACGCTTATCGATCTAATCTCCCTGGCTTACTGAGGCTTATTTTCGTCTTTCCGTCTCTTTCCCTTCGGCTCGTAGGTCCGTTTCCCCTCGTAATGGCTGCCTCGGTCAGCTCAGAGCTCGCGCGCAAGCTCGAGCAGATCAACGTGCCCGTGTCGCATGATCCATGTCGCTCCTGCGCCGATCCTTGCGACGACGTGCACGGAGACTGGCCGCCTCGTTTCGAGGTGGACATGGACAGCACATTGCTCGGCAGCACCAACCCATTGCACCGTCAGGTACTGTTCATAACCGAATATTGTGTGTGTCCGCGTCTTCTCACGTTTTATGGCTCGCAGGTTGTAATTTCAACGGGTCAGTCTGACTGGGCTCGAGAGGTTACAGAAGCTCCAGGAACAATCGCCGCTATTCTACTCAATACGCGCGAGGTCCTTGGGCCTGCGTCTTTACCTGCGCCGGTACCAAAAGGCGTCCCAGCACCCTTGCCTGAGAGCTCCAAGATGCACGGAGTGTTCTCACCGAGCGACTCGAACAAGCTTAGCATTCTTAATGGCTCGCACGTCACTGTCGCGGATAAGAGAGGCGACGAGACAGTGCTCCTGTTTCCTGACTATAGCATGATCGTGGGCGTACGCGCCACGGAGGATAGCGTCGACGCGTTTTACAAGACGGTCCTCGATCCTGCCCTCGCGGCCGACGTGCCCCTTACCATACCCCATCCTCTGGCAGACGCGGGGCTACATGCGCAGGTACTGCCATACGCATGCGTGATAATGCTTTGTAAGTCCTCTCAGGAACAGAGTGCCACGAATGTCCGAGCTGATGACAGGGAACAGGCTCGCACAAACGGCGAGATAACCGGTGTCACATCGCGGCCCCCAAGCTCGAAGAACGTAAGTTAATCTGCCTTTTCGTTATTTCTGTTGCGTGAGGTTGAATGTCCCAGGTTTCTGCTCTGAGCTCGAGCACGCCGGCTGGGATGTTCATACGCGGCTGCACGACCCGGACCATGATCACGGCTTTGACGCCAATACTTCTCGCGATGACCGTCTTCGTGCTGCCGCATCAAGTCATTCGGCGCTCATCGTCAAGACCTCGCACATTGGCGGCCACAGATACGCTGGCAACGTGCAGGTGTGCCGAGCAGCTCTTCTGATTATCAAACGCTGACGCTTTCGTCAGATCATGTTTCCTCAGGGTAGTTGCATCTGGTATGCCCGAGTCTCTCCCCACGAGGTGCACGCTGTCGTCCAGCATACGATCCTTGGAGGCAAGATTCTGCCAGACCTGTTGAGAGCTGGAATGAACATTGTCCGAGCGGAGAATAAGACGTTGTTAGATTGGTGAAGGCCGTATATGACGTATATTAATTCAGAGCGACTAGTCAAAAGCTGCTCATGAGCTGTCGAATTGCATCGTTAATATTCCTAACTTCGTCCGCGTCTGGCAAGACACGCACAGCAGAGACAAGTATTACTACCACATCAGGGTTTGAATAGGTCTACTGATCATCATCGCCATTGTCGGCGTCTTCATCGTCTTCGTCGTCTTCGTCATCCTCGGGCGGAATTGTCGACATCTCATTGAGCCTGTCGCGACGGGTTCAGCACCAGTGTACATGACGCCGGCGTGAACACACGAAACAGACCTGTGAACAAACGGCCGCACCACACGCGCGACATCTGCCAGCTTCTGTGCGAAATCTGGCTTTAAAACGTCTGCATCCGGGAAGCGACAATGCACTGCGAAGCTGCGCAGCTTGAGCAGGTCAATGTCGCTGAATGCAGCTGTGAGCAAGGAGCCAACATTGGAATAGCTAGACCCACGCATGAGTCTTGGCCACGCCTTTCGGTGCAACCTTTAATTCATCCTCTGAGCCGAAGATGCTGCGGCGCTCTCCCTTTGGATGTGGCTTCGCCTGATGGTTTTCGTGTAAGTGCTAGTCGCATCACCAGCACGCTGAAATCAAGCTAACCTCGCCAAACAAGTTAACGAACTCGGTCGCACCAATAACTCGGCGGAGCCGCTCGGGGTGGCGCTGGATATGAGTACTGGATCCGAGGAATCGGTAAGCAAAGGCTCCAATGCGTACATGTACAAATTCGCACCGAATGAGCTGCAAGGCGTCCTTGCTCGGTTGCCATAATCCGGCAGCAAGCATGCTTCCGCCGCCAGGTCGAACTGGGAAAAGTACAAACATTATTCACAGTTCATATGGGGACAGATTGGTCAGACTCACTGCAGCTGTGAATGAAAGGGAGAATGACCACCGTTGAGCGAAGGTTGGCAGTCCAACCATCCTCGAAGACTTACATGTGATCTGTGTACTCCAATTGATCAGTCTCCAATGCACAAAGCGAGAGGACAATGCGCACAACAGGCAAACGATCCCTTGCGGCCAGTCCGACTAAAGGTCGCACTGAGGCCAGTCTTGTACGGAGTTTTGTCGGGGCTACCGACGCATAATACCAAGATTTAGCGGCCTCAAAGGATGTCAGAGTTCAGTCGACACACCTGAACCGTACGTCGCGATAAATGCGGTGTGTGACATCCTTGAGCAGCTATTCAGCACAGCAGCAGAATAAACTTGAAAGGAATCAGACCTTTGGCGGTAGCGGCGGTATTTCGTCATCCACAACCATGAGCTTTTCCGTGAACGCGGTGACGAAATCGTTCCACTCCTGAGCCGATATGTCGATGTGAGCCGCGGCAGGTCAAAAAGCGAGGCGAAGATCGAGCCTCGACGAAGCCATGTACCTTTTCAGCCAGTCGATAGACGGGCTCTGGAGATAGAGTGAGCACTCGTGCGGTCGGGTGTGGATGGTTGACTCTCACCATGGAGGCGGAACCTGTGCGTTAGTCAGCCACCAGTACGCAAGAGACGAGACAGCGAGCTCACCACTCTCGATCGTTGCACTCAGGCTTCTTGAGGTCTGCCAGGAATGAGAGCGTGTTCTGGGAAACTTGGCCGGGCGGCACTAGGTCCACGCATGTATGTCAGCTTCAACCCGAGGCAAGCGGTGGCGTGCGCACCTCGTCCCTTGGTCGGTGCCTGTACGACCCGTCCCACGACCCGCTCTCCAGCACTGTCCGAGCCATTGTCTTCAAAGTCGCTCTCCTCCTCGTCCTTGGCCTTCTTAGCCCTCTTGTGTGGGCTCGCCAGGCCGCTGGTGCTCTTGCGCTTCTTTGGCGAAGGGCCCTTTGCATTGTTGTCCTTGGTATTTGATGCGCGCTTTCGCTTCTGACCGCGCTTGTCGTTTGCGCCAGAGTCTTCATCAGAGTCGAGGTGGTCGCTGTCCAGCTCGAGCTCGCTCGCCACTACATTCTCGTCGCTGTCTGAGTCAATCACAATTGGCTGTTTCACTTTGCCAGAGCTGGCGGACGCGCGTTTAGGGCGCGTGGAAGTTGTAGCCTTGGCTTTGGTGGCAGATTTCGTGGCGGGCATGATTTGCGGAGATGTTAGACACAAGAAGAAGATCCGTGTAAGCCAGCTTGTCGGACTTGCAAAAGCGCGTCACGAATAAGGGGAAGCGCCCGTGCGGAGCGAAGACTGCGGCCACTTGCCTTCACGCGATCGCTGCTGCTGCCACCGCCGCCACTGTCCTTGCTCGCCGCACCAATTTCCGACAAGTGCGCGAATCGTTTGGGTTTCGTGCGACATTCGACACCATATGGCAACCGCCACCAGCGCTGCTTAGATGCTCGGTGCACACCTTCACGTTCGTTCGCTGCTCGCGCAGTCTGGGCATCTGGTTTGCACCATCCTCAGGTGTCATCAGGTAGCTACATGGGCTAGTTGAGCCTTACGCGAGAAGCAGGCCGTCGCGATCTAGAGGAACCGTTCGCATAGTCGAAGATCGCGATCCCATGCCACCCTCAACACTGGCACCAGTAACAGCTCGATCCTCTGTCGCGAAATAAAACAAAGTGGAAATAATTTATCTGTATGGTGTGTGAGTGATGGTCAGCCGGCTCGCCGTATTTCATACCAGGCAGCACTAGACCAAGATGAGCAACGGCGGAAGCGCAACCGCATGCGCTATCGCTTGACGAAGGACGCCGCCGACGCAGCGCGTGAGGTACCGGAGGGCGAGAGGACCGAGCAGCAGAAGAAAGCCGTCGCTGCACACGATAAGGAGCTTGAGGATAAAATCGTCCGCTACGATGTGAAGAAGGACGCTGCGGCACAAGATCGGGCGAGGCAGTTCTACGCCGAAACGTTCTCAGCTTCCCGCAAGCCGAGCGCTTGGCGTTGGGACATGGGTACTTGGAGCTCCCAGGAGGGAGTGTTTGCAGACTATATGAGAGGCTACACAGAGTACGGCCGTCGGAAGCCTGGCAAACTCCCAAAGGCCTGGGCGGCGCCACCAGCTTCAACACCTGCATTCTCATCAATCCGTTACGTTTTCAGCTCCGATGAATCATTATACTATATACATCCCAGTAGCTGGTGGTATCGGGTTGGGTCTCCTTAGCATCCCCAGCTGACAGCGTCTGAGTCCTGTGGTTCACTCATTGTATGTGATTCCGGTGTGGGAATGGAAGACCTTGCCTCGCGCATCTCGTGTGTGCTCGTGGTAACTCATCCTTCTCTCCTCGCCACCGTTTCTTCTCGCCACAATGTCTGAACTGTGCGTCAAATCATCCCCGACAGACCAAAAACCATTGACTTCGATTTATCGTACAGGCGCAAAAGCCGTGGCTTAGGGTGACAATAAATGCATAGTGAAACCTCTCGGAACGCGAAAGCCATTTCGTTTGTCGTTGGACTTGTGGACGGGTTGAAAGGAATCACCAGGTCGCGGGGCTGCATAATAGTGTCAGTAACGACGGGAACATCTAAGATAATATACGCATACCCAAACGTCTCGCCTTCGGCGAGGGTCCTGAGTGGAGTGCCCTTGTAGTCTGCAGTGTCGATGAACACGCTGTTGCCCCACCATGACTGGATCGTGTTGAGGCCGATACTTCCGTTCTGCGGGTACTGGAGGCAGAAGAAAATGACAATCACGGCAATAGAAAGACCTGCATCCAAGGCGGCGGAGAGGACGTAGTTGTACTTGGCTACGATTAAAATAAGCAGGGACGGTTTTTAGCAGGGGATGGGTAACCGCCCAACCGTCAACCGAACTCACCCCACCACGCGAAATGACGGCGACGAATGACATATTGGACTGGAAAGTAGGTATTGGTAAGCAGTTGTTTGACGCATGCACGACAGCGCAAAACGCGTTGGAGGAGGAATGCATAGGTAAGCGAGATTGGTTTAGACGCGATCAAATAGCAACAACTACTCACAGATGAAGGCCACTATAGCCCAGGGAGCATAGTTGATCGCACTCGCGGGAGGAATTAATCCGGTTCCATTGAAGATCTAGGCGATGCTCAGTTCTTTACGGCGTCTGCCAACGTGGCGTGGACACACCACCGGGAAGTTGACCAGCGACCACCAAGAGCCTGGATACTTCTTGCTCATAAAGTATGGGATGATTGGCGCGAGTGCACCTGTAGGGAGCACGTTGAGAGGTTTCGCGAATCGCTCCGAAGAGCATCCAGAGTGCACGCACCCGCAAGGAAGAAGAATACAAGACCGTAATAGATCTGGCCTGAAGGACGGTGAGCGCTTCATTGCGCCCAACTACTGCGGCTTACCGTGGCT
>Ga0247815_10003234_pt1 | contig 11765 bp, 19 predicted proteins | sample UWRJL194509B1_FD_181014 | JGI IMG/M metagenome (GOLD analysis project Ga0247815, IMG submission 181014) | Plant litter microbial communities from Arlington Agricultural Research Station in Wisconsin, United States - UWRJ-L194-509B-1 | ecosystem: Environmental > Terrestrial > Plant litter >... | reverse complement strand
TATCAAAACGTTTCAAGCGTTGCTGATGTTACAATCAGATATCCTCTCGATGAATACGTGGAGTGGAAGGCGACAGACGATGCAGCATTCGACGCGGCGTACCGGTCGAGAGAACGTAAACTCAGAATGCCACGACACCCGATCCTATCAGCGAGCCTCGTCAACCGACACTGGGTGAGTGACCACCGCCATCAACTTGAGTGTAACATACATCTGACAAGGTGTCTCCGCTCTGCAGAACGTAATTGCCACAAAGCAGCTTTACGCGGCCATCTACCTCATCCATCCCAAGACGACAAAGCTGTTCCATCGCACGTGCAATCATTATCCAATGCGCGCAGAGAATATCAGAATATTCTGCGTGAATTACAAATACGATGTCCTCCCGCAGTGGCTGCAGGAGAAGGACAAAGAGCTTACGAAGCGCAAGCGGACCGCCGGGCTTACTTGGTCGCTGCTCTGGATGCTCAAGTGAGCCAGCGCAGCATTTTTGTAAATTTCAAATCTCATGCTGACTCCGACAGGCCTGGCCGAGTGCTGCATCTCAGTGTCGACGGCTCTTCGCTGCTTCCCGTCGAAAACTCGTTCACCCTTTCGGACAGCGTCATTTCAAGTCTGCAAGGCCTAAAGAGCCTCACTGTCCGAGTCAAATCGGATGACTTCAACGAATGGATGTCGTTGCTCTGGGTCAATGAAGCCGCTTCCACACTGGAGCGGCTCAACCTTCCTTCATGGCTGCCATCTGACTTCGAAGAAAAACTCGACGAAATGCGCCTTCCCGCATTGAAGAGCCTGGCAATCGATGGGCAGAGGCACTGTAATGTCTCACATGAAGCCTTTCTGGCGTTGACGAGAGATGCGAGGCTCGAGGACCTGTCGCTTGGATTCCTACAAAATGTCGAGGTGGATGACATCGTGCGGCTCATCAAGCGGTCTGCTAGCCGCTTGCTCCGTCTGCAACTTCACTTTCGACGGAACAACAATTGGTCGGACTTCCGGTCATCCAATGCTTTCTCCGAACTCGTCACCGCTCTCCAACAATGCACCTTTCTCCGAGTGCTGCACATTAACATCAACGAGGATACATTTGGACCCCGTGCCTCCGTCGACTCACGTCTCTTTGCCGCTCTCCCTCAATCTCTTGAGCACCTCACGATCAATCGCCATATCCCCGGAACCCGTGGTCGCGCCGAGACGGCCGATGAACTTGTGGCACTTGTGGCCAGGCATCAGCAATTGCGCAACCTGAAAACATTGCGCATGGTTTCTGACTCGTACATGTACCCACGGGAGCGGTCGCCCGACCGGCCTTCGGCAGAGTGTCGAAAGCAATGTGACGAACGGGGCTTGGCGTTTAGCTATCTACGCGAATACCCACGACACCTTCCGTGGGCGTTCTGAAAGTCACACAGCACTCTCAGACCGACCAAGAGCCCCTTGCCAGCGCGGTGGGAGAGATATAGATTGCGTTTCATGCGGAAAGTCGCCAGGTTCTCGCGATATTCGAGCGACAATATCGGTTGAGTGGCGCTGGCATGATCGCGCAAAGGCGAGGTAATGTCGGCGGTTCGAGCCATGGCGGTAGCATCGGATTTGTGTACACTACGTAGATTAACAGCATAAATATGACCAGCGACAGCGCGCTTAAACAATATTTGCAGCAAGCATGGGACATGGAAGGCAAAATATGAGGGCTAGCGACGATAGCGAGATGTGAGCGACGAGGGAGGAGAATTCAAAGGAGAGCTTGGTCATTCTTTCGATGAAAAGAAGCTGGTTATCTTTGCTGTGCCTTTGGCAGCTTGTTTTTGCTGCTGAGGAAAGGTTAGCATGAGCAGTCGTGTCATGTCGGAGGGGAGACATACCTTCTGCTTGATCGGTGAAGCCGCTCCCATTTTGGGCTTCTTTCTTGTACTTGGAGGCGGAGATAGCGGGCGTTTGCGCTTTCCGGGAGTGGTAACCATCGGTGAAGACGTGATGTCAATAACATTTGGATCCTTGGGCGGAGGCGAAGAACAGATCTCAATCACGTCTCGGTCTACTTCGTTAGAATCCGGTGCAGCAGCGGTCTTCTGCTGCCTAGACGCTCTTGGCGTTGTTGGAGTTGATGGAAGTGGCGTTGTTTGTTGCGTTGAAGTGCTGGTTAATCGTGACGATGAGGGTGAGGATAGTGACGCCGAGGACGACACAGCCGGCTTCGCCTTCTGGCGGGCGAACATGGCCTGAATGCCGTCTTTGCGTTGCGAGACTGGGAGGACATAGGATGGAGAGTCGGTGCCGACCTTGCCAACTTCCGTCGGTACCGGATAGCTAAGACTGGCATGAGGGTGGGAACTACGCGAGACAAACAAACAACCGTACCACTCAAGGTCAGGGCCAGTGTAAGGCTTGACAATGCTTGCAACCTCTTTGGACCAGCCCTTATCGTTATCGAGCCAAGTGTCAATGTCGTTGTCGTTGGTGAGAATGAGCGGCATGCGGTCGTGCAACCACTCAAGCTGCTTGCTCGTTTCAACCGTGACGATCGCAAACGTGTACAGTTCTTGACCGTTTGGCGCGTCCTCGAGCTTGACACAGTCCCATAGACCCGCGAACATCATGAGTTTGGAGTCGTCCTTGTAGCGAATAAAGTGCGGCTTCTTCTCTCCGTTTGCCGGCGTAGGTGGTTGCGGTTTGAGCCACTCGAAGTAGCCATGAACGACTACGACGCAGCGTTTGTTCTTCTTGAGTGAGGCCCACAGACCTGTGGGGGCCTCGAGCAAGTTCTCTCCTCGGGCGTTGATGGTCTTTATCTGGCCGGACTCATCGCCAAAGCGTTGCCAGTGAGGGACAACACCCCATTGCATTGTCTGTAACCATGTGCGCTCGATGACAGGTCCCTTGGTGGTTGCAGTGTGGGTACCGGTGGCGGAGGTTGAAGCAGAAGCCAGGTGTGGCGCAGGGTTCCTGGTCGCGCTCGCGTCTACATTCTGGCCTTGCGAACCGCGTTCGCGTCGGATAACTGGAGCATTGCTCCGAGGCGCGATATTGTTTCTGCAACCAGTCAATAAACCGAAGGTGCTGATTATTAAGACTTACCGCGGCTGAAAGTTATCTTCCCCAACCCACTCGTTGGGCTGGACGCGGTAATGTTGGATCGGGATAATGTGATCCCTGTCGCGACCCAAGGCAAACCTGCCGCACCTATAACAAAACTGAGGTAAGAAGGTGAAGAGGGGTGTATGAGATAGATATGACTTGCATGGGCGAGCAATGGAGAGAGGTTGGGTTGAAGGGGGTCGGCCAACACCGGCAGGGCGAATTCAGCCTGATCCATCTCAGCTCAGCCAGCGCAGCGACAGAGACAGACCTCGATTTGTTATGGAGGACGGGCACTATGGGTATGAGCACGATGCTGAAGATGAGCTAGGCAACGGTGGCTCTGGCGACGAGGTTGCGGGGCAGGAGGAGCAGTCACCGGAACAGCACCAACTTGAACCCGTTCCGTACCCTGCGCCCGTCCAAGTCCATGCATCCGAGCCCGCCGTCAAACCGAAGCGGTCCCATGTCCAGGCTGCCTGTACCTTCTGCAAGGGTGCGCACGGGCCTTCTGTTTTTACTCGTGCTCACTGTTGACGTGTCTGTCTCAATCTTACATGTCTCAGGCCGCAAGATGCGCTGCGACGGCGCAAAACCTTCCTGCGCCAACTGTATCAACCGCAAGCAGGAATGCGAATACCCTGTATTCGTAAAGCATCGTGGACCCAACAGGCACAAGAACCAGCAAATGGAGGACCAGGCAGCGGCCCAGGCAGCCCACGCGGCCGCAGCAGCAGCAGCGGCAGCCGCTGGCATACACGCCCACATGACCCCTTACTCGGTCAATGGGATCGTCATGTACCACCCTGGCATCCCTGCCCCTTCGGCATATGTGCCACCTGGCGGCATGATGCCTATGCCGTATCCTGTCTCGCCAAACGGTCGTCTCAAACGTTCAGCCGAGGACTACGACGCTGAAGACGGCGAAGACGAAGACGATGCGGATGGTCAGGGAGACGAGTATTCCCAGACAGATGGTGTTTCAGGCAAGAAATCGCGTTCAAATTTGCGTGGCGGCAAGCGAGCTACCATGGCTTGCCACTCGTGCCGCCAGCGCAAGATGAAGTGCGACGAGACTCAGCCCGCCTGCTCTCAGTGTCTGCGCCGCAACATCGTCTGCCAGTACGACGACTTTGTCCGGCGTCGTGGTCCCTCCAAGAAGAAGCGCATCGAGGGCACAGATGTTCATCTCATCACCAATCCCTCACCTGCCGCCCCCACTCACCCGGGAGCTCCACACATGAACCTCGTGCCCATGCCCTACTCTTTCCCTGGAGCACCACCAGATGCTCCCAAGTATATGGCTCTCATGGACCCGAACGGTATGCCTGTCCAGATTCTTGGTATCGAGCATCCCGGCATGCACCACCACCCGCACATGGTCGTCATGCATGCACCACACCCGGAAGAGCACGATGGTGAAGGCGAGGATGATGGAGAACATGAGCATGAACATGAGCAAGGTTCGCCTCAGCAGGGTTCTGGCGATGAAAACGAGGGCGAGAACGAGGGAGAAGCTGACGGCGAGGAGGACGACGGTGGCCTCGGACAACCGACCCAACACCCAACCGTTGTATGGTCGTAACCCAGTTTTCCTCCTTGGCTATCCCAAGCCGGGAGAGCCTTGGCGCGAGCAGTGATCGTGCTACCTGCGACTGACGATCTTACGTGGTACCCTTTACCCTCTCCAAGAGCTGGTGCGTGCTGTGCGCTTTCATCCCGTTCTTGCCCTTTCTCCCGCGCGCCATACCGAGCCACATCCTGGTTTGTACCGAGTAAACTCCCGGATCATCTTGCTCCGCCTGTATATCTGGAAATATTATCTCATCGCCTGCTTGATCAGCCCATCCTCGACGGCACCAGCCGAGGAACTCCGCGGAACTGACTTTCTGCATGAACTAAGTACAGCGTTTCGCTGTCGCCACGCTTGACTGCTTTGCTTCTGTTAATGCATGATGTTGGTGAGACTGACAACCTTTATTGAGAACAAGCTGCGTCTTCGGCGCAGCTTTACAATCTGGTGGTTCGCATACTGGAACTCATTGACGCACACGGCAACAGAGATGAGAAAAAGGTAGATTGTAAATTTACAACACGCTCAAGAGCGCGACAAGACCGCAACGTTACACAAGAGCAATACGTGACAAACCGTAATGTGCTCGCGCGCCGTGCATGCGTGCGCGAGATGGCCTATTTCCATGTAATTCACAGACGAACAAACGGACGGACAGGCAGAGATAATTTGGAGCACGCTCAGGGCGTATGGGTCTCCTCCTTGTCCCTGACGCTGTGCTTCTCGTCGGCGTGGCCGAGACCAGCGACATCTTGCTCGGCAGTGGCCTGCAGGCTGGCGTCCTTGCCGTCGAAGAGAAGCGAGCACTCCTCGAGGGTGCGGCCCTTGGTCTCAATGGCATACAGCCACATGAAGATGAACTCAAGGACGTCCCAGACAACGTCTGTAACAATATAGATCAATAACTTGTACGAAAAGCAGGCGAAGGGGAGCGACGTACAGATGATGTAGTACTTCCAATTGAGGGCGTCCCAAGCAATGGGGTTGACGTATTGGTTGAACACGAGCGACGCGGTAACACTCAAGTTCATGATGGCCAAACCCTTGGCACGGATGGCGAATGGCAAGATCTCGACGGTGTACGAGACGAGCAGCGGGGTGTAGGCGATGGCGTACGCGCCGTTGAACGCGAAGATCTGCGCGACATAGGGTCAGTTCCGCGCGAGAGAGATGTGGACAAAGGGACGACGTACGAAGAAGATAAACGCGTTACCGGCGCTCTTGGAGCCTGGTGCAACGGGCTTGTCGGGGTCTTCGCCCCATGTTGCGGTGTTGCGGTACACGGCAGCGGTGACGGTGATGAACGTGTAGGTCAAGGCCATGCCTGCGGTCGAGACGAGCCAGAGCGTGCGACGACCGAAGCGCTCCGTCAACAGCGAGGCAGAGATGGCGATGGTGATGTTCCAGATTTGCAGGAAACCGTTAAGGAGAGTCTGCTTCCAGGTCTCAACCAGGCCGATGTTGTTGAGGATGATGTTCAAGTAGTCTGCATTGAGTTTAGTTGAGAGATATCCGCGCAAACACAAATGGGACACGCACAAGAGATAAGACCGTTACCCGACCACTGGCTGAAGAAACCGATGGCGATGATGACACGCATACGGCGGAGGTTGCCCACGCTGGTGAAGAGCGAAAGGTATGAGACGGACTTCTTAGCCTCCTCCTCAAGACGCAGCGCTTCCTTGATCTCGTTGTACTCGAACTGGACGAGGGGCGAGTTGGCATCATCGTTGGCGTGGTACTTGGCCAGAACGCGGATAGCTTCTTCATCGCGGCCCTTGTAGATGAGCCAGCGGGGGCTCTCCGGGACGAGGAAGATAAGGAAGACCTGGATGATGGATGGCAGACCCTGGAGAAGCGATGGGACACGCCTGGACAGGAGCAGATTAGCTCAAAGGCGTGATTCGTAAACAAAAACAAGCCGCACCAGCTCCAAGTGTTCTTGATGCGGAAGGTGCCGAAGGTGGTCCAAGCCGCGACAATGGATCCGGAGAACCAGAGCGAGTTGAAGATGGACACCAGGGCCGGACGGTGCGACGGGTACGAAAGCTCAGAGATGAGCAGCGGGCTGGCATTTTGAGCAAATGTTGTGCCGAAACCAACCAGCCAACGGGCGGCTACAAGTTTGGAATGTAATCAGTTGAATGGCCAAAACGTGCGCAGACGACAACTCGACTGACCGATGAACATGGAGAAGCCATTCGAGGCAGTCTGAAGAGCGACACCACCGCAGAGAATGATAGCGCCAATGAAGATGGTAATGCGGCGACCGCTAAGACACGGTGCGATGTCAGTCTATCGCCGATGAGAACTTCGAATGAAGGGTCTTACAGCCAGTCCGCAAGGTACGGAGCAAACAAGACAGCACAAAGACCACCGATGTTTTGGATAGCATTGAAAAGGCCAAGTTTCGGGCCGTGAGGGTGGCCGAAGTAATTTTGCCAGTTGTTCACGGACTGGAGCGAGTCTGCAAAACATTCATGTCAGCGCTCAATGCCATGAGAGACGGTGGCGCCACGCCCGGCTACCGCCGTCAAGAAGGCGAGAAGAGCAACAACGCACTCATCATCTGGAAAAAAGCCGAGGCCACGTGAGCATATTGTCACAATGCGAGGAAGACCAGACAGGTGCCGGCACTGCATGTGGCCAACAACGGGGTTGGATGGCCGACGGAGGAGAACGCCTCAACCGGCGCCTACATCCAGAGCAGTCCCGGCCCCGATGTCTGGTCAGATTGAAGGGACGTACACTGCCATCGTAACCGTTCGCATAACTGGTGATGAGAGGCAGGACCAACAGCATGTTGAGCTGCAAAAGACGCCTATTTTGCCACCATTTGCCTGGATGAAGAAGGTGAGCTGTCAGCGCACTGAGATCGTCCCTGTCAGCGTTCAGCGTACCCTTGTACATCAGGTGCTCGAGATGTTCCATGCCAGAGGCGGCAGCGATACCGACTGGGGGAGCCCTGCGAAGCCATTCATGTCAGTCGGTCGCACAGCCAGTTCGTTGCGACACGCACATGTTGGACGAAACGTTGAACGACGAGACGGGCAACAGGGGTGATTCGAAGCGGAGCTGCAGGCGTCGGGGCTTTATAGGATGGGGGCCTGCGCGCGTGGGCGACCCATCCCCACAAACCGAAGTCCCCCCGCCGCTCGCCGGCATCACGGTCGGGTGCTTCCATCACTATCCTTGTTTTGCACCACAACACCGCATCGCGGAGAATCCTGCTCAGAAACTGAACTGTTCAAGTTGCCTGCGCACGTTCATACTTGATTCGGCGCATTTCCGTGCAGTCTAGGAAGGCCGCGACGCTCAGACCCCGTCTGTCGAGGCCGGGTGGGCTCAGTTGATCACAATCCAGCCTTTGATTCAAGCCCCGCGCTCGTCACGTTGCCCCGCACCCGACCCGACGTTGTCCCGCGGTGCATGGCCGGCGTATGCACTGACAGGGCGTCCACCACGGAACGGGCCAACTGCGGTCATGGGCAGACTGTGTGGAGTCCATCATGGCTGTTTTTCCACATCAGTCACGACGTCTGTGCATCTGTGAACCGCTGCATGTCCGAGAGAACCTCATGGAGGCAACGTAAGTGAATAGAGATGGTCGAGCGCCAGGTGGCGGCGGATTGATCGCATTTTTCACCTCTGGAGTGGCTGATCCGGATTGCGAAATGTCGATTTGTTTGCGTGAGAATACGCCCATGTCGCGTGCAGGAGAAACTACGGAGCGAGCTGCCTGACAGGCACCGGCAGGAAGAAGAGCAAGGATGCGGGGGTAAACGGGGCAGACGACCGGGTCGCGTGGCTTCGAAGCAGAACCGACATTCAAGCCGCATTGATAGGAAGTGATGAGCACAATTGGGCGGCAAACTTGACCACCCGAGGCCCTCCGAGCAGGAACACGCGAGAGGAACTGCCGACAGAACTCCACAGTCAGAACCTTTAGCCGTCTCCCGGACCACAGGATCAGCTCGCGCTCCGAGGCCTCCTCGAGGTGTTTAGTTTGAAGCCTCAATCCACACTTGGCGTTTGTCCGTCGAAGGTACATCCGAGGAATTCACACACCATGCAAAGGCAAGCGGCCGGCCGGCGATGGTCGTGGTAAGAGGACAAGGTCTGTGTAGCGGGCGATTCTCATGCCCTGCTGAGTGGGAATAGCTGGATATGAGCAAACGCGCGATACAACCCTTTGAAAAGAGCACATTCCAGGCGATCAACTCCGAGTTCGTTCAAACTTTTGGCCAGATTAGTTTGCGAGTGAAGGTCTATTTTAGAATACGAGATTCTGAAAGCACCCGCGACGACGATCTGGCCAACTGCAGCCGCGAGCCATTGGTCCCGGGGCTGTTCTGGGCGCTTAAACGAGTTGCCAACTTCCCTTCTCACCCGGGAAGGATAACATTGATAGTAAGAGGGCTCTCTACACGCGCAGCGATCCCAATGATGCTCACTGACATGCGCGCGTGCCCTTGTCCAACCAGCTTGCGGTACTTCTCGCCCTACCAATATCACGACCAGCAGCACCTTTATACGTTAACTTGCACTTACATATGGCTTCCACGAAACCCTTAAAGTCTCCCTCTGCATCAGAGTGAGCTTGGTCGCGTGCCTGTCTGCAATAGGACCAACTATTGACGCGTTGACGCGCCACAGGATCGCGAAAGATACGACTCTGTTCTCCAGATGGACTGAGCACCAGCGTCTCGTCAGCGCAACAATGGAAGACGTGCCACGCCACATTCAGCACACTTTGGACACCGTGCTCGATGTGTCTGGAACAATTCCTGTCAGGCTTGTCCAAGAGGTGTGTGCTCACTGACGACACCGCCCGTCGGTGGGTCAACGTCTAGTTTTGCTCATCAGCGCCGACAGACGTCTAAACATCATAAAGCTCTCAAATTGGTCCTTCCAGAGTTCGTGGAATGGCTTCAGACTGCTCACACGCAGAACCCAGCCCTATTCTCCGCGGACGCGCCGTTCCCAAAGAACTTGGTTTCAGATCTCTGCTCGGTCTTTAATGCCTGGCAGAAGCACAAACATATGACAGGATCCTCCGTCAAGTGGACTGAAGCAGATCGCGCATCTCAGGTTTATGCCCTCGTGAGAGGAGCAGCCATCCGACGGAGTCGCCTTCGGTTGCAGTCGCGCCTCACGTTGCCACATCCACTGCATAACGAGGCCGGCGAACCAAATCAGGCTCTAGAAGAGCAGTTGGTAGACGTTCTGCGCGCGAAACTCGTGATCCCAGATGCGACCGTGTTCATCGCTTGGCGCAACCTCCGATCCCTTGTTCAGCGTCGGACATCTGCGTTCAACATGTTGCAAGACCATCATGGCGCTCGGTTCGCCGCCAATGCCACCCCTGCTGCGCAGCTGCCTGAGCGGCCGAAATTTGAGTTCGCAAGCAGCGTCTGGGAAGGTGCATAGTCATCCTGTCCGTCTGATATGGTTCTCGCGATGCTGATGTTTTATAGACAAGAAACCAGATCAACACGATGTGGGTAGCTTTAGATTTATTGAATTTCGCTGTCACTAATCAGAATCTCGCTACATTATAGGTTGAACATGCTTATCGACAGAATCGCATGGCAACCACTGCTCTAGTTCGCCATCTTCAGGCGTTCAAGGTCGCAGTCCCTGTCTTCGGCATGATATGGGCAGAAGGCACCGTGCGCATTCACGTCGATTGGGCTGGAGATGATAACGCCGGTCGGCCGGTATGTCTGCTTGGTGTATCCATTGGGACGGCGATTTACCTTTCCTCTTGGATAGTCCGTGGTCTCTGCGAGGTACTCACCTTCAACTTCGGATGATCGTCGCGTGAGCGGCGCCTCTGGAGTGTCGGCGACTCCAGAGTTTTCAGTGCTCGACCTGTCTAAACCAGCCGACATCATCGCGGCCTTTGTGCACGTCCGAAACATTGACGTATGGACGTGTGGTGGATTCCAAGACAAAGTTGTGGCCGGTGTGGAGGAACTCATGACGGAAATTTCGAGGGGCGAAGCGCAATTCTCGCCTTGGAAGATGCGTTCGATTTTGCCTGCCGCAACGGCGGTGGTGGCCGTAGCGTCGGGCGTGCAGCCGAAGGTTGAGGATGACGAGACGGTTGGACCGAAGACCGCATCAACATTGCCAAGAAGATCAGCCCGGAAGGTTTGCAAGCCAAAGGTCGTGACCCGCAGCCCGCCAGCGGAGAACACGACAACCAAGAAGAAGAAAGTGGGGAAGAAGCCACAAACGGCCAACTCCGCCGGCGCCGCAACCACAAGCAGCGGAAGAATACTCCGCGCAAGGAAATGAATGGTGTCCGACACGTCCGCCCTGTACCCATAGGTAGATACCGAGCTTCTCGATCGCATGGAATACCAGTGTCTAACCTCAGGATGTGCTCTCGTGAGGCCACAAAGAACCTCCGGGCCGCAAGCACAAACCCGAAGTTGATCCGCTTTCGCGAGGCTTCAAAAGGGCGTCACGGTCAGCGGACCGTAGCAGCAAGCTTGGGCTTCCTCTTCTCCCTCTATCCTCTCTGTCTCGCACTCTAACATGACTACTGTCACACTCGCCCGCACCGGCGACAAGGTATGTTCATCGCACGGCCTGCACCAGGTCAAGAGTCTGACTGCGTTCTGTGCAGATGCCTCTGGTTGGGTACGTAATACCCCTATTGTGCGCCACGATCTAATCGTTGCTCATCGCCTTCAGCTTTGGCCTCTGGAAGGTGCGAGACCACCAGATCGATGTAATAATGCTTTCTTAACACTTTTCTGAATCAGGTCACCCGCTCTACGACCGCGGATGTGCGTGGATGTTCGCGTGGCCAGGTCTGCGGCTGACACTCTCGTGCAGACCGTCTACAAGGCGATCCAGGCTGGCTATCGTCTCTTCGATGGTGCTGGCGACTACGGTAACGAGAAGGAGGCCGGCGAGGGTCTTGCACGCGCCATTAAGGATGGCCTCGTGAAGCGCGAGGATGTCTGTAAGTTGACCGACGCCACCACTTTCTTCGCCAGCTCACAAGAACCAACCGTTTAGGGGTCACTTCCAAGCTCTGGAACACCTTCCACGCAAAGGAGCACGTCGCTCAGCTTGCCCGCAAGCAGCTCGCTGACTG
>Ga0247815_10003232_pt1 | contig 11773 bp, 10 predicted proteins | sample UWRJL194509B1_FD_181014 | JGI IMG/M metagenome (GOLD analysis project Ga0247815, IMG submission 181014) | Plant litter microbial communities from Arlington Agricultural Research Station in Wisconsin, United States - UWRJ-L194-509B-1 | ecosystem: Environmental > Terrestrial > Plant litter >... | reverse complement strand
TCTCAAGGGCACCGGTAGTTACTATCATGGGTCACGTAGATCATGGTAAGACCTCCCTGCTGGATTATATCAGGAAAGCAAATGTTGTTGCCGGTGAGGCGGGTGGTATTACCCAACACATTGGTGCCTATATGGTAACTACAGCAACAGGCAAAAAGGTTACGTTCCTGGATACACCAGGTCACGAGGCCTTTACAGCGATGCGTGCACGTGGTGCGAAAGTTGCAGATATTGCGATTATCGTTATTGCTGCAGACGATGCGGTAATGCCTCAGACAAAAGAAGCAATCAGTCACGCTCAGGCAGCTGGTGTTCCTTTGGTATTTGCCTTTACAAAAATTGATAAACCAGGTGCAAATTCAGATAAGATCCGTGAGCAATTATCAATCATGAATATTCTTGTTGAAGATTGGGGTGGTAAATTCCAGTCGCAGGAAATTTCAGGTAAGAGCGGATTGAATGTAGATGTACTGTTAGATAAAGTATTATTAGAAGCAGAATTGTTGGAATTAACAGCTAATCCTAACAAACGTGCTACTGGTAGTGTAATTGAGGCTACACTGGATAAAGGACGTGGTATTGTTACTACTGTTTTAGTTCAGGCCGGAACATTAAAGGTAGGTGATCCTATCCTTGCTGGTAGTTACAGCGGTCGTGTTAAAGCATTATTTAACGAACGTGGTCAGAAAGTTGACCAGGCGGGACCTTCGGTACCGGTACAGGTATTGGGTATGCAAGGTGCACCAACAGCAGGTGATAAGTTCAATGCCGTTGAAAATGAGTCTGAAGCAAGGGAAATTGCAAACAAACGTTTACAATTGATGCGTGAGCAGGGATTGAGAACTCAGAAACATATTACTTTGGATGAGATTGGCCGTCGTTTAGCGATAGGTAACTTTAAAGAGTTGAACCTGATTGTTAAAGGTGACGTGGATGGTTCGATTGAGGCATTGGCAGATTCATTGCTGAAATTGTCAACTGAAGAAATCCAGATCAATATCATCAGCAAAGCGGTAGGTCAGATCTCTGAATCTGATGTATTGTTAGCTTCGGCTTCTGATGCGATTATCATCGGTTTCCAGGTTCGTCCGTCATCTGGTGCGAGGAAGCTTGCTGAAGCTGAGCAAATTGATATCCGATTATATTCTATCATTTACGATGCGATCAATGAGATCAAAGCGGCGATGGAAGGTATGCTTGCCCCTGAATTCCAGGAGAAAATTACTGCCAACGTTGAGATCAGGGATACATTCAAAATCACTAAAGTTGGTACCATTGCAGGTTGTATGGTATTGGATGGAACAATCACCCGGAATAGCAAAATCCGTATCGTAAGAGACGGGGTGGTAGTTTACACAGGTGAACTTGCTTCACTGAAACGTTATAAAGACGATGTGAAAGAAGTAGCCAGAGGTTACGAATGTGGTTTGAATATCCAGAACTTCAATAACATTGAAGTAGGTGATATCGTTGAAGCTTACGAACAAGTTGAGGTAAAAAGGAAACTTTAATACCCTGTACTAATTATATAATACACCCTGCTAATTTATCTTTGACAACAAAGGTTTATATTAGCAGGGTGTTTTTTTATTCCTATGATTTCAATAGTAATTTGCTCTGTTAACCCTACATACCTAAATGATCTGTCAATTAACATCAGAGAAACGATTGGTGTGCCCTATGAGATCCTAAGTTTCGATAACAGAGACGGCAGTTCAGGTATCTGTGAAGTATATAACAAGGGAATAGCGCAAGCGAATTTCGATATCATATGTTTTATACACGAAGATATTATTATACATACGCAGAATTGGGGGCAAGTTCTTGCTGAAATCTTCAGTGATCCTAAGGTTGGTCTTGTAGGCCTTGCCGGAAGCACATACAAATCATTGGCCGCAACTGGCTTTTACTTCACAATGATGCAGGGTTTAGAACTAAATCATGTTAATATAAAACAACGGTTTAAAAATAACTTAAAAGCTGAGGTGCACGATTACGAAAATCCCGGAAATGAAAGACTAACCCAAGTGGCCTGTGTGGATGGCGTTTGGCTGTGTGCAAGAAAAGAAGCTCTTAACTCTTATCGCTTCGATGAGGAGCTCTTGATGGGGTTTCATGGCTATGATCTGGATCTTTCATTAGGTATAGGTCAATATTTTCAAGTTATGGTCACTTTTGATATTTTAATTACACATTTTTCTGAAGGTAATTTTGATAGAAAATGGTTTACAGAGATATTGAAGATCCACAACAAATGGGGAAGAATCTTACCCTTAAACCTAGCGGGGTTAAGTAAACAACAGATTGTTGCGATGGAGAAAAAAGTATTTAAGGAAAATTTTCAAAAAATGCGAGCTTGGAATTTCAGGAGGTTTGATATACTTAAAGTTGCGTATGCTGTGCAACGGTCAAAGATAGTGCCTTTAAAATTAAGGCTAAAAATCCTCTTCCATGCCCTCAAAGCTTAGTGTCCCGTGCGCATTATTCTTAAATTAATATTTACTTGCCAACCAAGTCATGCCAAAGTAGAGAAAGCATCATTTTATTATAATTGGAGAAGGATGATGGCGATCTTTGAAAGGCTTGTTTTATTTCCAGATCTTTAGCACTGCTCAATCCTGATTTCTGATTCCAGTAATCTTTAAAGGCCCGTTTAGCACCTTTTTTAAATTCCTGGTCAGTAATTAGTTCCTCTGCATGCATGGCATTTAAAACTCTTATTGTTTCCATGATTTCCAACCCACTCTTAGTTGCATTTCCTGTTACATCATTTTCGTGTTTTCTAAAATAATTAAGTGTTTTTCCACTCACATGAATATTCCCGTATCTCGCAAGTTCAACCCAAAAACGCCAATCTCCACAGAATTTATAGTTTAGGAAATCTTTTGATATCCCTTGATAAAACTCTTTTTTCCATAATACCATGCTCGCGTTGAATATAGAATTATTCATCAACATGTATTTTTTGATATATTCATGTCCTTCAATTATTTCGGAAAGATAAGGATGTTGTGAAATCCATTTAATTTCATTTATATTGTAAATACAATATGACTGACAATAGCTAATTACACAATTCTTGTCCGAGTCAATGCCATTGACAAGCTCTTCAAGAAGATTTTTTTCACACCAGTCATCACTTTCCGCTATCCAGATTAACTCTCCTACAGCAATCCTAATTCCCTTTTCCCACTGTTTAAAGGTACTTCCGCTATTCTCCGTATTATACACTATATGGCTCACCTTAGGATGTTCCCTAAAGCTTTCAATTACTTTTTTACTGTTATCTGTTGAATTGTCATCAAGGATAATCAATTCAAAATCTTGAAAGGATTGGTGTAGAATACTATCTATTCGTTGTGCTAAATAAGCAGCATGATTATAATTGGGTACGATAACAGATACTCTTGGCATTTGCGTTTGATATATTGATCCGAAAGAAGTAAAGGTACAACAGGAAAGGCTCTTATTTGTAAATTAGTCGCAGTATCTTCGTGGTCTTAAATTAAAACGATAAATATGTCTTTAGCTTCTGGTGTAAACTATTCAATTATTATATGTACATATAATCCTGATGAAGAACTGATGGTTCGATGTTTGAATGCTGTAAGCAGGCTTAATAATGAGGGTTTGACTTTGGAGGTAATCCTGGTCGATAATAACAGTACAGATCCATTAGCTGGACAAGCATATATAAAGAACTTTCTAAACACTTTTGATATCAGGTTTATGGAGGTCAAAAAACAAGGGCTTCGATACGCGAGAATGGCAGCAATTGAGGCTGCTCTTGGTTCGTACATTGTATTTTTTGATGACGATAATGAACCTGACGCCAATTATATTCAGGTATTATCCATTCTGAATAGAGATTACCCTGACGTTGCGGCATGGGGCCCTGGTTGTGTAGATGTAGATTTTGTGAATGGAATTGATGAAAAGTTGGAAAAATACGCAACCGAAGCTTTTCAGGATCGACATGAAAAGTCAATTGTCTATTCAAGTAAACACTCATGGCAACCGTTTTACCCCTTTGGAACTGGTCTGTGTTTGCGTAAAGACTATTTACTGGAATATATTACTCTGGCTGAGCAAAACAAGTTTACGCTGACTGGTAGAAAAGGGGGACAGATGACTAGTGGTGAAGATATACAGATGGTGCTTTTTTGTATTAGTAAAGGGGCTTCAGCAGGTGTTGCTCCTGATCTTAAACTGGTACATATGGTGCCTACTCAACGTGCGACGTTTAATTATTTAAAAAGGTTAACCTATGGAACAAGCGTTTGCTATAGTACTTGTGTATCGGAGGTTTTTCCAGAGTATATTATAGAGGTAGAAAATAGAGTGGTGGATGAACGTAAATTTATTAGAAGGGTTATGAAGAAGTATATTAAGCTGTTCTTTAAACCTGGTCCAACAAAGACATTTGATCTCATCAATTACATTGGTGTAGTTTCCGGTGATTATATAGTACTAAACAAAACGGTTCCTCCGACTGTAACGTGGGTACTAAAAAAGCTGAAAGCTATTTAAAGATTTTTTATCCATCTTTTAAATTGCCTTCTTAATGAATTATGTTTCTTCCAACGTTCTTCTAGTTTAAAATCATACGAATACACTGCATAATCAGCAGCCTTTTCCGGAAGAACATATTTGGGGTAGCTAATCTCTGCAATCACCTGCAAAGGCGTATTTGAATATGGACTGTCTGAAGAAAATGTATGAGTGGCCTCAGTGCCGAAGCCGATATTGGAAATCAGATTGAGGTTGGGGTTTATCGACAGGCCGTTATTAAAATAGTTTATAAACGAAAGCTGATAATCCCAGGTATCTATATTTCCGGATTTAACTTCTTTGAATATGCGCGTCAAATCTTCGACTAGAAAGGAATCGTTGAATATATGGCCTAATTTTTCGGCGACTTCACTATCATCATATAGCTTAAGATCTTTGTCATAATCCTTCCAGACCCGTTTCCATGTTGCCCAACCCCAAACGTGGGTTTGATTTGCAAAATAGGTGTTCGCATTGCCCCAAATTTTTCCTTTTTGAAGGTTGGATCCCGCTATATGCCTGATTCTTGAGTCGTTTCTATACTTTTCAAGGAGCGTATCGCAGTATAAGAAAAAGCTATTTGCTGGAAGACAGTCATCTTCCAAAATTATCCCCTCCTCTACATTCTCAAAGAACCAGTCGATAGCAGACGATACGGCATTTTTACACCCAAGATTGGTGTTTCTAAACAGTGTTTCTACTTTACAGTCCCAATCGATCTGTGATACAATAGATATCGTCTCCGTACATAGAGAAGCTTCGCCGGGACGATCAGCCCGGGGTCCGTCAGCGGCAATATACAAATGGGAGGGTTTTGCCGCTCTGATTTCGTTAAATACACGTAAAGTAGTATCTGGCCTGTTAAAGATTAGGAACAATACAGGTGATTTGGTTACATAGTTATCCATTATAGCTCGATTTTATTGCCTGCTGGTAAACTTTGAATGTTTCCTCTGCAGTCTTTTCCCAACTAAATTTACTCGCCTGCGTGATTCCTTTAGTTTTGTATACCTGTCTTAAAGTAGCATCGTTTAACAGTTCATCTATTTTATTCGTCAGATCTTCACAGTTGTTTAATTCAAAATAGATGCCTGCATCTCCGGCTACCTCCGGAAAAGAACTGGCTTTCGTTAAAACTACTGGGCAGGCGGCTGCCATTGCCTCCAATACTGGTATTCCAAATCCTTCATATTCTGAAGGAAAAACAAAACATAGTGCCTTACTGTAATAACTTGACAGCTCGCTGTCCTCAAAGTTTTTCTGTAAAACCCGGTCTGAAATATTGAGTTCCTTAATAAGCGCAAGTTCCTCCTCTGTAAAAGAATTGCCGCCTGCACAAAATACGAATAGATCTGTATATTCATGAATCAGACTCGATACAGCTTTTAAGAAAAAATGGAAGTTCTTGTAGGCAGACCGTTGGCCAACAAACAAGATATACCTCTCCGGTACATCCAATTCTTTTAGAGGTCCATTTTTAACTGTATGTGCTAAATAAATAACCTCGATTTTGCCAGGATCAATCTGTGGATATATTCTGATTAGGTCTTTTCTTGTGTTTTCTGAGATCGCAATTATTTTGGTGGCGTTTTCAATCAACACTTTTTTGTTCTGAATGGTTTCTGGCTCATTACTGAAATACTGTGGATATAATTCATGGATCATATCGTGTACAGTGAGTACAAAAGGCTTGGTTTTTATATGGGGTAAAAAATAAGGATCATAATAAGTGGGGATGAATACATCGAATTCCTGCCTTTTTAGTAGCTCTATTACCTTTTTCGTTCCCTTTCGTTCCAATTTTCTTGGAAGAAAGGGCCGCAATATTTTGCTATATTTTATAAGAAAACTATATTTTTTCTGAAAGCCAGATTCATAAAAGTGGGTCTCTTTAAAATATAAATTACTGGTGTAAAGAATAGGAAAGTCTATATTCAATTGTTCATTTCTTGAGAAGACTGAATAAAGTTCAATAAAATACCTTGATATACCTCCAAATTTTTGACGCGTGAATATTTGTGTATCCAGAAGAATCTTAGTCATTTTTACTCCTTCCGCTTGATAGTTTCAATTTTAGCTGGCGAAAGAAGAACCTGGCAGAAACAATTAAACCGAGGTATTTAGACAAAATTTTGTATCTGTCATTTGCGAATCGGGTATCAATTATATTAGATGAGATGCCGTCCAAACCGAACTTTGCTATAAGGTGTTCTTTATAAATAAACTGAAAATTGGGATCATTCCAGCATTGAATATTTAAAAGCCAGTCTGCCCATATTGGATAATTGAGGTCGTAATGATACTTCTTAAATACTGCCGCCGGATAGAATATAACCTGATGGCATATATTTAGTTTTGCTAGTCTGTAGGCAGAGTAGGCATCTTTATAAATCACATTATTTACATTTACCATTCCATAATACACGGCATTTGGAACAGTTAGCTCCGGCAACATTTGTTTAAACCCAGTTTCTAAAATATCGTCTGCACCTAGAAATAGCACCCAACTGCCCTTGATATGGTTTACCCCTTTATTCATCGCGTCGTAAATGCCATTATCCGTTTCCGACAACTGATAGTCAATCAAGGTATTGTACTCATTAAGTATATCAATCGTACCATCTGTACTTGCGCCATCTATAACTATCAATTGAATGTCCGAGCGATTCTGGTTCTTTATACTATCTAAACAAGCCCTAATATACTTCTCCGCATTATAGGTTACAATGATAATAGTGACTAATGGTGCGTTCATCATGAGATATATTGGCTCAATCCTTTTTCACAATATTTTAACTTATTAATAGCGGTTTGATGTAATAGCTCATCATTGATGTTTAGCCCTGAGCGTGTTTTTTCGGGATGGTATATGTGAAACACAATACCAGAGAATTTTATTACCCTCTTTTCAACGCCTGAATTAATTAGCCTCAGGCCTATCTCGTTGTCTTCTCTTCCCCAACCCTCAAATGCTTCGTTATAACCGTTTACTTTAATTAAGTCCGAACGCCAGAATGCCATATTGCAGCCTCTCAAATAGTAGACGTCATCGTTTTTATATTTTTCCAGCTTTCTGGAAATAAACGGGATCCGTAAGCCATTTACTACATTGGTAAGGCCTTTTGTTGTTAGTTTGATTTTAGTGATATGTTTCTCAAGTAATCTTGTTGATAATTCTTGTCCCATAATAACCCTGCTTCCACTAACAAAACTGTTCCGCCTGCTAAATAGTATATGATCTTCAACAAAATGTTTTTCCAAAATTAAATCTCCATCTACCTGAATAATATAATCCCCACTCGCAGCGGCGATTGCTTTATTCCTGATTCTCGATAACTGGAAGCCATCGTCTTCTTGCCAGACATGGAGTAAGGGAACAGGAAATTTCTTACTGTATAGGGCTATTAATTTTTGGGTATCTGGGGTAGAGCCATCATCTGCTATTATGACTTCTGTAGGCATTACCGTTTGACGGAGAATACTCTCCAGACAAATATCTAGAGCCTGTGGCCAGTTATAGGTAGATACAATTAATGAAACACTATGATTGTGCATAACCATTAATACAGGTTTTTAGTTTAGTTTTTAAAGTTCTTTTAACTTCTGCTGCATGTTCGGATTCGTCCCTCAATGATAGCTGTCCGTGGGATAAATGATATTGTACAGCTTTAAATTTTATTGCAATTTTAAGTTTATTATTATTGACAAAACGTGCTGCCAGCTCTTCGTCTTCATGGCCCCATCCTTTAAGATCATTATTATATCCGTTTACAAGAATAAAATCCCTTTTCCAAAAGGCAAGGTTACTTCCTCTCACCCGCTCAGAATTATTACTTTTCCTTTTAAAGAGGAAAGACAAAATTGGAAGGCGAATCGCATTGAACCTGTTGATCAAGCCTTTTGAGAGAAAATTGAAATCTATGAGAGACTGACTGTACATTAAAGGAAGTCTCTTCTGATCGATCTGTGCGCGCGTACCTCTTATAAAGACCTCAGGCTCACACAGGCTTTGATGATCTTCAATAAAATGTTTGTTCAAGATAACGTCCCCGTCAATTTGTACAATATATTCTGCCGATGCTTTTTTAATGGACTTGTTTAGTATAATAGTTTTTCTAAAGCCCAGATCATCATGCCAGACATGAATGAGTGGAATTGAGAAAACTTTCCTGAATTCATCTATTAGTAATTTGGTCTCGGTGTTGGACCCATCGTCTGCAACAATTACTTCACGTGGAAGCAAAGTTTGGTTTTTTATGCTTAATAGGCATAATCTTAATGCTTGAGGCCAATTATATGTAGAAACTATAAGTGATATATCCGGCATATTTAAACATGTATTATTCTGCAAAAGTCTGCATATCAATTAATCGCTTGTAAAGCCCATTATGGGTCAACAATGCAAGGTGGTTACCTTTTTCCAGTACCCGTCCATTTTCTATCACAATAATCATATCAGCATGTTGAATAGTACTAAGACGGTGGGCAATAACAATGGATGTCCTGTTTTTCATCAAATTGTTCAGCGCATCCTGTACAAGCTTTTCTGATTCAGTATCCAGGGCAGAAGTGGCTTCATCCAACAGCATTATGGGAGGATTTGCTAAAACGGCTCTGGCGATACATATTCTTTGACGCTGTCCTCCAGAAAGACGGTTACCCCTATCTCCAACAAAAGTCTGGTAACCATCTTGTGTATTCAAAATAAAGTCATGGGCATTTGCAATTTTTGCTGCCGCTATTACTTCCTCTTCAGTGGCGTCGGGCCTTGCATAGGCAATATTGTTAAATATGGTATCGTTGAAAAGGAACGACTCCTGGTTCACAGTTCCCAATTGGCTTCTCAAACTTTCAGCAGTGATGTCTCTTATATCGATTCCATCCATCTTTAGAGATCCGGATTTAGGATCATTAAAACGCGGTATCAGATCCATTATGGTGCTTTTTCCACCACCCGAAGGGCCTACAAGGGCAACAGTTTTACCTTTCTCTACTTCAAAACTCACATCTTTTAGCACTTGCTTCTCTCCATAGCAAAAGCTTACATTTTCAAACGATAGTTTGTGGTTAAATTCGGAAAGCTGTATAGCGTCCTTCTTATCGGTTAATTCTGGTTTGGTATCAATCAGTTCAAGCACGCGCTCCCCGGCGGCTATACCCGTATGTATAGAGCTAAAAGAATCGCTGATTGCCTTAACGGGCTGCATGACCTGCGAGAAAACAGCTATATACATGATAAACTCTGATGGTGTAAATTCTGTACTTTGTCCGCTGATAACCAGTCTGCCTCCATATAGCACTATTAGTACCACTACTAGTACCCCTAAAGATTGAGAAACAGGTGAGGCCAGTTGTTGCCTCCTTACCATTTTCCTATTTATATTTGAATAGATCTCGTTCTCTCTTTGAAATTTGCTTTTAGCGCGTTCAGTTGAATTGAATGCTTTAACAATTTTAATCCCGCTTAATGATTCATCTAGGAAACCAATCATTTTGGCGAAAGATTCATGTGCCGCAGTTGCCTGAGCCTTGAGCCGCTTCACAATTTTGCTAATAATGAAGCCCGAAACCGGAATAACAAGCAGGGAAAAAAGTGTGAGTTTTACTGATATGCTTAATAGTACTACTACATAAAATATCAACTGCAAAGGTTCTTTAAATGCTACTTGAAGTGTATTGGTAACGGTAAATTGAACAACCTGAACGTCTGAAGCCACTTTTGAGATAATGTCACCTTTTCTTTCGCTGTTAAAATACCCAAGGTGAAGATCCATTACATTATTATAAACGGTTTTTCTAAGATTGAGGAGTGTATGAACCCTAAGATCTTCCATGAAGCGTTGTGAAAGATAACGGAAAAGATTTGAGAGCATAACAGATGCCAGGATAACCAAACAAACCACCTCAAGAGTTTCTATTTTACCGTTTGTCTGTATGGAGTAATCAATATAATTTCTGAATCTAGCTAAGAAATCGAAAGAAGAGGCCACTTTTTCCATACTACTTGTACCTGAACTGGCATTATTAACAAACAAAGTATCAAGTAAAGGGGCAAGCAGTGTAAAATTAAAAGTATTGAAAAATACAGATAACAGAGTCGCTATAATGTATGGGATCGCAAACTTTTCAATTGGCTTAGCGAAAGATAATAGTCTGAAATAGGTCTTCATTGAATGTAGAAAAATTTAGCGAAGGTACAAATTTTGTATTTGTAATACCCAAGACTAAGTTTGGCGGCAAAATAACCTGCAGGTTTGGCATAGCCCCTCAGCAGATTACTTGATGATCTTATAATTTTTATATTCACCTATTCTCCATCCCGTAAGCATTTCTATACGGTGCAGGAACATCCTGCGCGGAGAAAGATCTATTTTATTTGGGTTGTGTTTAAATACCCAGTCCTGAGCAGCAATTTTCTCTTTCATCGTGGCGGGGTGAGATTCATTGAATGGTGCCAGAATATCCGCAACTGTTTCAAAATCAAATGTTTTGAATCGTTTGTAATGCTCGATTGTTTTTTCTTCGGGCTGATAATAGCTACTAAATCGTTTCACTTTTCCGAGTAACAGGTCCGGGTTACGACAATAGGAATAATGAAATATCCGGGCTTTCAATAGTTTGACATTAAGTTTTCTTCCCCTGGTATTGTCCTCATAATCTTTCAGTGATGGATAACTTCTGAAACCCTGTGAGTCACGATAAGAATAATAGGAAGGGTCATTTCTAATGATCCTGATCTCCCTTCTGTGCCATTTTCTGGTTGTTCCCCTGTGTTTGTAATCGCCTATGAAATGGATAAAATCAAACAGAAAGCCCTCTACGCGTTTGTCTTCAAGATTATCTTCCATTGCCTTTTTGATCTCAGCCAGGTCATCTTCATGAAAAACCTCATCCGATTGAATATGGAATGCCCAGTCGCCAGTAACCGCTTTTAACCCTATATTGGCCTGTTGTGCAAATACTTTGCCCCCTTTAATGAGTTCATCATCCCAAACCGTATCTATGATCCTTATTTTGTCAGATCCTATCGCTTCTATTGCTTCACGGGTACCGTCTTCTGATTTTCCTACAACTGCAATGAATTCATCACACAGGGGAAGTATAGATTTTATAGATTCAATTACAGGATATCCATACTTGAAGCTATTGCGCATATAGGTGAAACCGCTTACTTTCATTCTTTAAAGTATAAGAGTATTTTTATTTTGCCAGAGCATATATA
>Ga0247815_10003230_pt1 | contig 11775 bp, 11 predicted proteins | sample UWRJL194509B1_FD_181014 | JGI IMG/M metagenome (GOLD analysis project Ga0247815, IMG submission 181014) | Plant litter microbial communities from Arlington Agricultural Research Station in Wisconsin, United States - UWRJ-L194-509B-1 | ecosystem: Environmental > Terrestrial > Plant litter >... | reverse complement strand
CCGCCGTGCTCGATAAGGCTGCGACCCGCTCCCGGTAAGCGCCTATTCCCGACACCGTACACACCTGAAGTGGCCGGGATGATGACAGGGGAGCGGCGCATATCAGGAGGGCCAGTCGTTGTTCTGGATCATCTGCACGAAGTTCTCACGGCGGAACCCGGGGTCGAAGTGGGCGAGGACGTCGTCGTTCATGGTGCCGAACGTCGAGTCGGGTCGGTGCTTCATCCCGTCGTTGAAGGCCACGAGGATGCTCTTCTTGAACTCGGGCCGCGGGAACGCGTCGACAACCGCCTGCCGGTGCGTCAGGTCGATCTCATCCAGGTGTAGGCCGAGGACGTCGGTTTCGACGCCAGCGGTTACTAAAGCGATCTCCGGAGATAGTGCTGTCGGGATTGCCGGTGTGGTGTGGAGGGCGATCGCGAGCCATGCGTTCTGCGCGTCATCGTGGGAATGGCCGTGGGCGAGGAGGAAGTCTCGAGCGGTATCGGCGCCGTCCATCTCGAATCGTTGGCCGCTGGTCTCGAACCGGGCGGTGAGTCCGATGTCGTGGAACAGCGCGGCGATGTAAAGCTGCTCGAGGTCAGGTTGCAGGCCGCGTGCGCGCCCTTCGAGTGCGCCGAAGAGGAATACTCGGTTGGAGTGGTTGTAGAGCATCTCCCCGGTCTCGGTGCGGATGATGTCGGCGGCTTCCAGAGCGGCCGCGCTGTCCGGGATGCGGATGCCGGCGATGATCTGAGTCATGATGCTTCTCCTTGAATTGTGACGAACGGTGGTGTGGCGGTTCAGACGAATGGCATAGGGGTGCGGGTTTCCGCGCTTATCATCCAGGCGTGTTTGTCGAGCGCCTCGATGATCGTGTGAAGGATGTCGGCACTGGTCGGGTCTTCGGCATCGACTGCGTTATGCACGGAGCGGAGGGTGCGCACGACCCGGTCGAGGCGCCGGGCGATGAGGTCAGCTGTGTCCGCGGTGGACTGTTCTCCAGCGGGGTAGATGTGCAGGGTCGTGGTCGCCGCGACGGTGTCGCTTCGACCGTCAGGGGTGGCGTGCAGGGCGCGCATCCGTTCGGCGATGGTGTCGCTGAGCGAGCGGGCCTCATCGGCGATTTCTTCCAGGTGCAGGTGGATGCTACGAAAACCTGTGCCGACCACGTTCCAGTGGGCTTGCTTGGCTTGAAGGTGGAGCTCGATGAGATCCGCCACGACCTTCTGCAGGTTGGCGATCAGTGAGTCTGAGGCGACAAAGCCGGCCTCAGCGTTCTCAGAGTTCGTCGTCTCGGTGTGATTGGTTTTCGGCTCACTGGTGCTGTCCTGGGCTTGTGCGGTCGTGGGTGACATGCCGTGCTCCTTGCTCTCAAGACCCTGAACGTACGACCGCAGACACCCCGGCAGGTCCAAAACTTGGTGAACGCGTCCGGATGTGAGGTGTCGTTGGCAGTCCTCGTGCCGCGTGGCACCTGGGCAGGCCGTAACCTCCAAGGGGGAAGAGGTGGCGCCGATGAGCCGACACGACGATAGGACCGAGCCGGTCAAGCGCCGCATTGCCGTGCTGGTCTTCGATGGAACGAAGCTTCTCGATGTCAGCGGCCCAGCGGAGGTGTTCGCCGAGGCGAACCGATTTGGGGCGAACTACGAGATCGCGATCGTCTCGCCGGACGGCTCACCGGTCACGACCTCGATCGGGGTTGTCTTCCCCGTGGCCGGCTCCGCTTTCACTGCAGGCAGTTTCGATACCGTGCTCGTCAGCGGCGGCGACATCTTCCCGGCTCACGATGTGCAGCCGGACTTGCGGGAAGCGACGATCGTGTTGAGCCAGAGGACCCGGAGGATGGCCTCCATCTGCACCGGAGCCTTCGTCCTCGCCGACGCGGGGCTTCTCAGCGGCCGCCGCGCTACGACCCATTGGCGGCACGCACACACCCTCGCCGACCGGTATCCGCGCATCGACGTCCAACCCGATCTGATCTACGTCAAAGACCGAGACGTTTACACCTCCGCGGGAGTCTCCGCAGGTATCGACCTGGCACTCGCGCTAGTCGAAGAGGACCACGGGCCCGAGCTGGCCCGAGACGTTGCCCGATCGCTGGTCGTCTACATGCAGCGCCCGGGCGGTCAATCGCAGTTCTCGTATTCGCTGCAGGGGGCGGCCCCGCGATCATCACTTCTTCGAGGCGTCGTCGACTGGATCAGGGAGGACCTCACACGTGACTACTCGGTGTCCGTTCTCGCAGACCACGCCCGTATCAGCCCCAGACAACTGAATCGGCTATTCAGTGACGAACTCGACACCACTCCGGCAAAGTACGTGGAAGAAATCCGGTTCGACGAGGCGAAAGCATTGCTCGCCGCGGGGCACACAGTGGGCGACACCGCTAACCAGGCCGGTTTCAAAAACCGAGAGAACCTTCGTCGAGCCTTCTCGCATCGTCTCGCAATGGCCCCGCGTGAGTACCAGCGACGATTTATCTCCACGCAGGCGAATGTGTCGGCAATCGTCGCAAAACTTGAATGACGTCTTATCGGCAGATTCGAACTGCCGCCCCTGCTTCCGGAGGGCGAAAGCCGTTGCTGAAGTGGTGCCAATCAATGGCAACTTCCGCGTAATTTCAGGGTTTTTCGGTCATCGTGGATCATCTCGAAACGCCTCGTTTTCCACGGAGTGTTGCCATTCTGTTGCCACTACCGGGATACTGGCGAAACGCCAGAACACCGCGCGTTCGATGACATTACGAATTCGAGATGGTCGCTGCTCGAGGCTCCGCGATTCCTGAGTTGTGCGATTACGGAATGTCGTTTGAATTTCGCTCGTTCTCGTGGCAAGAGTGTCAAACTATCCTCGTGAACTCGAGTGATATTCCAGCTTATGAAATAAGTGTCAGTCAGACGCTCTTGCTTCTCCGGGACGAGCTACCGGGAGTGGTTGAGGCAATCTCTGCTGCCCGCTATGCATTCTGGCTCGGTTCAGGGATATCCCGAACAAAACTTGACAACGTTCCAGTCCTGGTTTTGACCATCCTCAAGCATCTTCAAGCGAAGATTGATCGATCAGATGCGAGCTGCGCGCATCGACGGCCTTTCCAGGAAGCAGTGTCTTTGGCTCAACTCTCGAAACTCGAGATGGAGAGTGTAAATCTCGATGACGACGTTGAGTCGTGGGAAATAATTGATGCCGTAGTTGAACGGATATCGAGTCACTACTCTGAGCTTCTGGACATCGAGGTTGATGGGGCGGAGCGTGACTATCTGCTTTGGGAGGTGCTGGATGTCCCCGGAACATACGGCAAAGCTTCCGTCGATCCTGACCTCGAACATTTCTGCTTGGCCGTGCTCATCATGGAAGGCGTGGCTCCCGAAATCGTAACGGCGAATTGGGACGGTCTGATCGAGAAAGCTGTGGCTGAGCTGTCCGGCGGCAGCGCTTCGCTCCTATCTGTCTATGTGCGATCTGAGGATTTTCGCGAACCACTTGGGCGGTCTCGTCTTCTGAAATTTCACGGATGTGCAATTCGAGCGATAGAAGAGCCGGACATCTATCGAACCCTCTTAGTTGGCCGACGGACGCAGATCACCGATTGGCCGCGCGACGCGGAACATAAGTTGATGAGAGAAGCAATGGCCTCCGTTGCCACAACTCGTCCAACCCTCATGGTCGGAATGTCGGCGCAAGACAGCAACATCCAAGATGTTTTTGCTCTTGCCAAAGAAAACTTTGCTTGGAACTGGCCCGAGGATCCTCCTGCTTTCATCTTTGCTGAGGACGAATTGGGCATCAATCAGAAGAACATTCTGCGTGTGGGGTATCGATCCACGTACAACGGGAATGAGGTGGAAATAGCAAAGTCTTCCCTAGTTCGTGCCTTCGGCAAACCTCTATTTGCGTCCATCGTGTTATCCGTACTGACGAGCAAGCTGATTACCTACGCAGGTCTTGCGAATACGAACTGGCATGGGCAGTCTCTAAACGAGCTCAAGGCCGGACTTGAGGAGCTGAGCGAATCCGTAGCTCAATCTTTGGATGTTGACATGGTGACTGCGATGCGTCGGTTCATCGCTGACTTCGGGCGCGCGATGACATTGTTGCGAAGCGGTATAAAGCCCGAGAACTCGGACGTCTATGCCCCGCTCGGAGCGTTTCCTATCCATCTCATACAGGATGATCCAAATGCTCGAAACGGCGGAGTTCCAGAGATGGCAATGGCGCTTTCGATCCTCGGAAACGGCGTCAGGGATGGCTCGCTAAGGCTTTCCCGTGTAACCCCATCAGTCGAGGAAGATCGAGCCGTCATAACTATGGACTCGGACGGCATCTTGTCTCGAATCTTCTTCGCCTCCACTCCTTCCGTGGCAATTCAGCTTGTGCTGGGTGGGCTGGTTAAGGACGACGATTGGCAAACCGTAGTAATACATAGTTCAGCGGTGCCTGCAACGCTGCAGCGTAGGCCGAGCGCGGCTCCAGGGCGCACCGGCCTTCGTGAATCGAGACACATTGACATGGCGGATCTAATATCAAGCACTTCTTCCTATGAAGAACTGTGTCAGGGATTTCGAGAGGGACTAACAGCATGAACTCAACAGGAATCGTTCCGCGGGTGGTGGCCATTCTGCAAGACAACGGGTACGAAACGTTACCCGGCGGCGTGAAGATCGGCTCGTTGAATTTCGAGTTTGGCGCTGTGCTGTCTGGTTCAGATCGATCTTCAGACCTCATCATTGTGGCTGACACCGTTAGTGACAAAGCGCTAACAACGTTGCGACGTACTGTTCTCGCGGTGGCTCGCGCTCTCGACGTCATTGCATCCCGTCGATCACTAACGCTCGTTGTCGCGGGCCCTCGTCCTAGCGATCTTCATCTAAGAGAGTTGTCTCGAGTTTGCCGTGTCTTACTTGTAGGCACGCCAACAGGACTCGAAGCGGATGGACGAATACGCGACTCGCTCGCCATTCTGTTGCCGCTTACCCTGGCTCAACAAGGCCGAGACCCGATTCTTCCTTTCGGCCAGGTGCATGAGCGTTTACTCGCGGGGGACGGCGCTGTGGCGAGCTACTTCTTTGAAGCCGCATCTCAAGGTGCTGAAGAAGTCCAATTGGCACTCAGGGCACATCTCCTAAACGCTTCGGAGAAATCATGACCAGCATCAAGCGCCTCCACTCAGTCACGATCAAAGATTTCCGAAGTATCGGTGGACAAATCACTCTCCCGCTTGATGCGCCGGTCGTGCTAATTCATGGAGAGAATGGTGCAGGAAAGACGAGTGTGCTTTCAGCGCTTGAACTTGCTCTTTCAGGGTCTATCGAGTCGATGCGTCGCGGTAACGCACAGTACCGCAATCACCTCGTCCATCACGGCGCGGAGGCGGCTTCAATCTCCGTCGGAGTTCAGTTGACGGATGGCACTTCAAAGACGTGGAGCGTCGCGTCTTCGGATGCTGGTTGGGGCAATATCGGATTTCTGGAAGCGCTTGATGCTGACTTCTATCGTGAACGTAGCTATCTGGCCCAATCCACACTGAGTCGACTCCTTGAGATCTATGAGCAGAGCGAGGCGTCCACCGGTAGTGCCCTCACAAAGTTCGTGAACGATGTTCTCGGGCTGGAGCCTCTTGAGGCGCTAATCGAAGGTCTGTTGCCGGCAAAAGACATACGCAACGCGAGAAGATTGGTCCCAGAGATACATGACCTCGAAAACGAAAGTCGACTCCTTGGCTCGGATTCCGGCGCAAACTTAGCCCGTATTCGTGAACTCGAACTTGAGTCGCGACAGCTCTCTTCTGCGATCGAGAATCAATTAGATGCTGAAACTGATTTGGCTGCGGTTATATCAAGGAATGATCTATTCACGTCCGATCAAGCAGCGCGGGAGGACGAAAACGAGTTGGTGAGGCTTGCCGCTATCAGGCAAGAAGTTGAAGCGATGAGGCAGCGCTTGTCTGTGGCAGGCGAGGTTGCGCAGGTCAATCTCGATTTGTTAGAAAAGCGCGCAGACGAGTCAGAGCGACGTGCGGATGCTTGGCGAAGCGGGGAAGGTGCCGTCATTGAGGCATTGTTGGCTGAGATCAATGCTGAGTACGTAGATATACCGTCGATTGCCCAAGTGGGGCCTACGGAGGCTGTGAGTGCAACTCTCGGGCAAGTGGAAACTGGTCTCCAACGGCTGGACTTGGTGCTGAGCAGGGATGACGAAGTCAGGCAACGTCTGATCAGCCTCGAAGAGGATATTGGCATCGCACGCGCACGGAAATCTGTTCTTAGTGAACAAATCGCAGACCTGAGCAGCGGCATCGCGGACGTGGCGCGAATCGTCGGTGAGTTGATTCCTCATCTTCAAGATGAGTGCGCGGTTTGCGGTCGCGATTACTCCGAGATATCCGACGTGCCGCTTGCTACCCACGCTATGCGGCGCGTCGCGACGTTTAGCGCGCAAGCCGCCCGCGTCGCAGAGCTGGGCGAAGCCCGTGCGAGCGCCATATTCGATTTGGAACAGGCCGAAGAGGAATTGAAGGCTTGTAGGGCCCGAATCCTCAGCGGCTCTTCGCGCTCGATTACCATCACCAAGCAGGCGCGGCACCATGATTGGAAGACCCGACTGCTGGGCAATCGCTCTAGTGCCGCTCGCGGTACCGACTTACTTCGAGCAAGCAGCGAGGCGCGACAATCGTTGGCGGCAGGAAATGAAGGTAATCGAACCAGGGCCGATCTTGATGACCTCAGCGCCGAAATATGGGAATCCCTGCCCCTTCACGAAAACACACGCCCCTTGGCGCTTTCTGATCGACTACATGAGTTGCAGGGCACGATTCGTGTACTGACAGCGGATCTGGAAAGCGCAGTTGAAAAGCGAAAGAGAATCCGTGACCTGCGTGATACCTATCAGCGAACCGGCCAATCCCTCTCAGCTGCAATGAGAGATCAAGACAAGTTGGCGCGCGACCTAAAGGAGCTATCTCGCAGGATTAACGGTGTCGATACCTCTCGCGAGCAGGCCAAAAGGCTCCTTAAAGCCGCCACAGAAACGCGCAGTTCTATCGTGCGCAAAGTATTCAATGAATCGCTCAACACGGTGTGGCGAGATCTATTCGTTCGGCTCGCTCCTTCGGAACCTTTCGTCCCTGCCTTTCACGTCTCGCAGGACGGAGGCGGTACTACTCCGCAATTAGTTACCGAACATCGAGGCGGGGGTAGCGGGGGGAGCCCCGGGACCATGCTTAGCTCGGGCAACCTAAACACCGCAGCTTTGACTCTGTTCCTCGCATTACATCTCAGCTCTGGGGACAGACTTCCAATGCTGATCTTGGACGATCCGGTGCAATCGATGGATGATGTGCACATCTCTCAATTCGCTGCGTTGTTGCGGACCTTGTCGAAGCAGCACGGGAGGCAGGTGGTGGTTGCCGTCCACGAGCGTGCGTTATTCGATTATCTGGCGCTCGAGTTGAGTCCAGCGTTTGAGGGAGACAGGTTGCTGACTGTTGAGCTAACAAAGCTTTTTAATGGTCAAACGGCAGCCGAGCCGCAGTATTACTCCTGGCAAGCGGATGCAGTTTCTGCGGTTGGTTGAGTTCACAATCGTCATTCCCGCTGGGTCAATACCCACTGGGTGCCCTCGACCACCAGACGATCCAAAAATGGGCCGGTGGGCTCTCGGCCAGCCAAGGTGCTTCCAGCGTCCGCAAAATCGTCAACGTGCTGTCAGGCAGCCTGCAGATGGCCGTCAAGGACGGGCGGCTCCCGGCAAATCCCGCGCACGGGCTCAATCTGCCGAAGGTCGGCAAGCCCGCCAAGCGTTACCTGAACCACGAACAGGTGCGCGATCTCGCCGACGCGGTCGACTCGCTCGGCAAATGTATGTACCGCGGCGAGCTGAACGGCTATGGGCTACTCGTGAAGATCCTCGCCTACTGCGGACTGCGCTGGGGCCAGGCATCCGGTCTTCGCGTCAGAGACATCGACTTCAAGCGCGGGCGTCTCGAGGTGCAGCACACGATCGTCGAAGTCGACGCGTGCAGCTCGACTCGCAGCCGAAAGACTACGAAGCGAGATCCATTCCGGTTCCGGCGTCGCTGCTCGCCGAACTCAAGACGCACGTCGACGGAAAGGACGCCGGCTCGCCGGCCTTCGCGGCAGCGCGGGGTGGCTGGCTGCGGGAGAGGGTGTTCCGTCACGGCTGGTTCGACGAGGCAGCGGAGATGATCGGTCAGGATGGACTGACGCCGCACGAGATGCGGCACACCGCAGCGAGCCTCGCGATCAGCGCGGGCGCCAACGTCAAAGCCGTCCAGAGAATGTTGGGCTACGCCTCGGCCGCAGCCACGTTGGACGTCTACTCCGACCTCTTCGACAGTGATCTGGACACCGTTTCGGCTGCCCTCGATGAGCAGATCCTTCAGGTGCACACTGTCCGATGACTGCCTCTGAAATACCGCGACCAAGCTGGTTATGTGGACAGCGAGATCACGAGAGACGCGACCGCAACCGCGAGCGATCCCCCACCAAAAATGTAGGCGACGATCAATGAGTGGCGACCGCTGTCTTTAGCCGCGTCGGTGGCTTGCTTAGCGTGGTCGCGCATGTCTTGCGAGATTTGGAGGCTCGCCTGCATGGCCGCGGTGAGAGATTCGAGAGACTCAGATGAACGAGCTGTGTCTCTCGCGGTTTGTTCTGCAGCGGATGCCATCGACGATCGTTGCTGCGCCTCGAACATTTCCGAGGTGAACGGAGGCTGGTAGCCATAGTTATTCGTCATAGGGCTCATCCTGCCCCACGATTGTCGGCTTGGTGGATTCTCGTATGGTCGCTCGGAGCGCGGCTGGGTGCTAAACATCGAGAAATGCGACGCGCATCACGTCAATTGGCCTGAGCGCTCAGAGCCACAATAGCGATGACGATAGATCCCATAGCAGCGGCGAGAGAAGCGATGGAGACCCAGAATGAGCTCAACGACATTCGGCGGCTGAATCGTTCCGCTTGGGCGCTGTCTCTGCGCGCCTGCTCAGAAAGCTGAAGGCTCTGCTGAGTTAGATCGGCGAGCTGCCGAATGTGCCGGGCCATTGCCTCGGTATACGCGGCCATCTGTGCTGTGTGCTCAGCGGTTCGTTGGGATGAATCGTCGAGCTCAATATCCTGGACGTCGAAAGACGAGCCGTTCAGAACCGGGATATCTAAGTGTCGAAGGAAGTCGAGATGAGGCGGGCGAGCTGAATTGAAGTATTCCCCTGTATCAGGCATGCCTTCGAACAGTCCGTTGAGTGCCGAAGTCGTGGGGCCTTCAGGGGCCGACGGGTTCTTCGGTTCTGGAAGACCGTCCTCGTTCTTGTCCATTGGTAGATTCTGCCAGCCGCGTCAGACTCGAAATGGCTCGATTCTGGGTCTGTTTGAAGAGCGTCGCTGAACTCTTGCACTGAGGCTGTGCGTAAAAGTTCGCGAGACCATGCGACGGCGCTTACAGCGTCCTTGAGCTCTCCGTGACACCAACCTAGACACCGTTTCGGCCGCCCTCGATGAGCAGATTCTTCGTACAGATGTTGCCAAAACGTTGCCACGAGCCGAATCGGCAACGAGTGGGGCGAAGAGGAAATAGCTTCTGACCAGCTATTTTAGGTGGTGCCCCCAGGCAGATTCGAACTGCCGCCCCTGCCTCCGGAGGGCAGTGCTCTATCCCCTGAGCTATGGGGGCCCAGGTGCTTCACTAGGGTAGCAGCGTCTGAGGGCAACGCTGGGCGCAGCATCCGTCATTCGGGTTTATGTAGGCTTGAGCGATGACCGATTCAGTGTGGCGCGACACCCTCAGAGCTCTTCCCGTCTTCTCTGGCGAGCTTCCCGGATTCAATACGGATGCCGCCCCCGAGTCCCCGATTCCCCTCCTCGAAGAGTGGCTGACCTACGCCATCGACTCGGGTGTCTCGCAGCCCCACGTGATGACGCTCGCCACGGCGGGGTCCGACGGATCCCCGTCGGCGCGCAACCTCATTCTCAAAGACATCACCGCCGACGGACTGTGGTTCGCGAGCCTCGACAACAGCCCCAAGGGCCGCGAACTCGCGGCAAACCCGAAGGCGGCGCTGACGCTGTACTGGCGCGAGCACGGCCGGCAGATCCGCGTCGTCGGCAGCATCGAGAAGGGCCCGCGCGAGGTGAGCGAGAAAGACTTCCTCGCCCGCAAGCCCGCCGCCCGCGCCGCGGCGATCGCCGGGCCCGAGAGCGAAATCCTCGAGAGCCAGCAGAAGTTTCTGCAGCGGGTCGAAGACGCGAAGGCGATCCTCGACTTCCGTCCCGACTTCGTTCCCGACGAGTGGACCGCCTACCTCGTGAAGCCCGCGGCCGTGGAGTTCTGGCAGGCCTCGCGCGACCGCGACCAGATCCGCCTGCGCTACTCGCGCGACGCATCCGGTTGGGCCAAGAACCTGCTCTGGCCGTAGGCCCGTCAGGGAAATCTCACCGCAACAATCGCGTGGCAGGATCGAAAGCATGCAGCGATCCGTATCGGCACATCTCGAACTCGACATTTCCGGTCGCACCGACATGGTGTTCAGCCTCGCCGTGAGCGCGAACAGCCTGTTCAACCGCGAGAACCTGTCGATCACGCTCGACGGCGAACCGCAGCTGCCGACCGAGCTCGTCGACCGCCACGGCACCCGGCTGCACCGCCTCATCGGGGGAGCGGGCCGCATGGTGGTCGACTACAGCGCCGAGGTGACGGGCCGGTCGGCCGCCGCGCCCGTCGATCAGATCGACCTGATCACCTACCTGCGTCCGAGCAGGTACTGCGAGTCAGACAGTCTGCTGCCCACGGCCCGCAGCGAGTTCGCCGGCCTCAGCGGCCACGCGCTGCTGACCGCGGTCACCCTCTGGGTCTGGGAGAAGCTGAGTTACGTGCCGGGTTCAAGCCTGGTGACGGATGGCGCCGCCCGCACGTTGATGGCTAGGCGCGGGGTCTGCCGCGACTACGCCCACCTCGTGATCGCGCTTCTGCGCGCGCTCGACGTGCCCGCCCGCATGGCGGCGGTCTACGCCCCGGGCCTCAGCCCGATGGACTTCCACGCGGTCGCCGAGGCGCACATCGACGGGCAGTGGTGGGTCGTCGACGCCACCCGTCTCGCGCCGCGGCAGAGCCTGCTGCGCATCTCGACCGGGCGTGACGCCGCCGACATCGCGTTCCTCACCAACCACTGGGCCGGCCTGACGCTGACCCGCCTCGATGTGCTCGCCGTGGCCGACGTGCTGCCGGTCGACGACGGGCAGCAGCTGCTGCAGCTGGGCTAGGGGGCGCTAGCCGCCGATGCCGGCGAGGGCGGCTTCGACGATCGGCTGCGCGTCGCCCGGCTCGTAGAACGCGTCGGAGCTGGCGGAGATCCAATAGGTGCCGCTGAACGCCTCGGCCTCGCCGAGAACGTCTTCCACCTGGAAGTAACCCTCGACCCCGTAGGTCGGCACCGAGTTGCTGTTCATCACGAAGTTGTTCTTGAGCGCGGTGATCTTGTCGGAGGGGAGGTCGGCGACGGCGACCTGTACGACCTCGCCGCTGGTCTGGTTCACCCACTGGCAGGCGAGGCCCTTCGCCTCGACGATCGTGGCTGCCTCGGTGCCCGCCGCCGGCGTGTAGCTCTCGCTCAGGCCGTAGTTCGGATTGAAGGCGTACATCGCGTCGGGGGAGACGAGGGTGTTGCAGTCGATCGTGACCGGCTTGCCCACCGTGACCGGCGCCTGCGTGGCGGTCGGCTCGGGCGTCGGAGTCGCCGTCGGCGTGGGGGTGGCGCTCGTCTGGGCCGGCGTCGCCTCGGTC
>Ga0247815_10003229_pt1 | contig 11780 bp, 23 predicted proteins | sample UWRJL194509B1_FD_181014 | JGI IMG/M metagenome (GOLD analysis project Ga0247815, IMG submission 181014) | Plant litter microbial communities from Arlington Agricultural Research Station in Wisconsin, United States - UWRJ-L194-509B-1 | ecosystem: Environmental > Terrestrial > Plant litter >... | reverse complement strand
TGCCATCTTCTGGACGGTCAACTTCGCAATGGCCGCTTCGATCTCGTCAACGGTGCTCATCCCGTCACCGCCATCACGATTGCCGCGACGACCCCGGCCCAGAACACGACCAGCACGGATGCGAGGACGATTGCAACCTTGTTGTACCCGTGGATGTCGTTGTAGTTGATGCCGTTGGACTCGATGTAGTCGAGGCGGGATTGTTCGTGCTCGGGTGTCCATGTGGTGCGTCGCGTGATTGGGGCGGTCATGATTCCTTCGCTTTCTCTTCGGCTATCGCTTGGCGCTTTCTAGCCATCGACTTGCGGTTGTGTTCGCGCGAGCACTTCTTGCAATAGCGGGTGTTCCGGAACCGGGTTGTGTTTTCTTCGTCATAGGTGTGACCGGCTGGACAATGGGTCTTTGATGCCTGCCCGTGCGTGCCGTGCTTCAGCGAGTCCTGAACGTTGTCCGAACGAGTCCCCCAGCGAAGGTTGTCCGCGCGATTGTTCTTCGGGTTGCCGTCGCCGTGGCAAACGTGGAGATCTGGGTGATAACCCGGTACGAACACCTGGGCGACCATGCGATGGACGCTCACCGTTCTCCTGATCCCACCCGAACTCAGCCCGGCCGTCAGATGTCCTGTCGGTTTGGTGAACATAGAAAGCACCCTGCCTGTCATGATGCGGGCCGAATTGCCCTGACTCTCAGTGCGAGTAATCGACCGCAGAAGGCCCATGTTGGAAACTTCATAGCGACCCTCGTACTCGGGTACAGGCTTCCATTCCTCTTTCACGCTTCCGTTCTCCACTCGTCCAACATGATTTGGATTTCCGTATCGGTCATCACGATCCGGTTGTTCGGGCAGTCATCGCGTCCACCCAGAAAAGGATTTGCGCAGCGCCCGCACCTGTGCTGCGGGTATCCGACCGATTGGCGGTCAGGTGTCATCCAGGCGCTCATGCGTAAGTCCGCGTATATTGCGCCTGAGTTGCAACCAGGCGCGCCTTGGCTGCACGACGCAACTCGAGACGCTGACGGGCAATATCCGCGAGAGTCAGAGGCGGGGTCGGGTTCGTGGGGGTCATGCGATTTCCTCCTTGTGCGGCTTGGTGAGGATGGGCCACGGTGCCTCTTGCGAGTGCCAAGTGATGCCGTGGGCGTCGAGCTTGTCGCGGTACGCAACGGCGTCCGCTTTGCTGTCGAAGCACGGCCCAGCGGCATACGCGTGAAACCCGAACTGCCAGCAGGAGGTGATGTGAAGTTCGTCGGTTGCGCTCACGAGGTCACCTGCCAGACGATCGCTTTCCGGCCAGATGGGGTGACGTGGTAGTAACCGGTCGGTTCAACCAGCCCCTGATTGGCCAGCTCGTGGCGTGCGGTGCGTACCCGTGACGGCGTGAACCATGTGACCTTCGCCACCAGTTCGTGATCAGCGAGCGGGCCTTCATGGAACAGTGCATGCAGCACGTCAGCACGCGAACCGAACGTGTCCGTCGATTCTGCAGCCTCATGCGATGTATCCGGGTCAGACGATCTTGCGAGTGTCGTAGTCATCAGCGCACCCACTTTTCGTAAGCCGCAACGTCAGCAACCAGAAGCCCGGTGATCGGGTCGAGGTAAACGGTCGTCGTTTCCTTGTCGTAGCCGCTGCCGTAGTCCTGTCGCCGTTCGACGGTGAACGATCCGATTTCTTCGTACTCGCGTTCGCTCGGATGGCTCATGTAGTCGTCAGTGCTGTAGATGTCGATGTTCTTGCTCATTGCGTGCCTTCCTTCTTTGTTTGTGGTGGTACGGGTGTCGGACGGGGGTTCCGACACCCTTGCGCTCTCGGCGCGGTTCGAACGCGCACATTCCCGGGATCGACACGAGAGCGGGTGGGGCTAGGCGTCGGGTGCGGTGTGGATCGGCTTGCGATTTCCGCTGTGACCGCCCTCGGAAAGCAACCAGTAGGTCTTGCCGCCGTCGTCCGAGAAGGCCTCGCTGTTGCGGCGGTTCTGCCACATCTCGTAGCCCGATTGCTCGGACACGTTCATCCACTCGTCGGGATTGTTGGTGAGCGGCTTGAGATTCTTGAACTGCAGCAGTTCATTGATGACGGGAATGGCGACCGATGCCGAACCTCCCGAGTGGCCCATGTTGGCGAACGCTTCGATCACGTTCAGGTATCCGGCGACCGTCTCGGGTTCTTCCCCGATGAGTTCCAGTTCGCGGCGTGCGTGCTCTACGAGATTGCTCATTGCTGCTCCTTGTTGTTGGTGAGTGCCCTACGCCGATTCGCACGGCTCGCAGTCAGTGCTGCGTTCGCTTGAGCTAGGGCTGGCCGTCAGCATTGGGGCACGACTTCTACCCGCTTATCTGCTCCATAAGCCGTTGTTTCATTGACCGTTCCCGCAGCGACTTAGCTGCATCTACGGCCCACTGTTGAGTTGTGAAGTTGCGGTGATGCTGTTGCGACTTCCCGTTTTTGGGAAAAGCGTCGCTAGTGAGTCGCGAGCGTTCGACGGCGCGCGACCCTGGGATGAGGCCCGTTAGAACGGCGGTGCGGGGATCTGCAGCATCGCCACGAGAAGGGCGATGGATGAGGTGGCGACGATCAGCAAGGATCGGTACTCGCGGCGGGTCATGAGGTCACCAACTGAATTAGGAAGGCAGCGCCGAAGATGACTCCGGCGATGAACGCGAGCCCAATAGTGAAGCCTGTTGCGAAAACAACACCGTCTTCCCAGTCGCCGCCAGTCATAAGGAATGCCAAGACGAACGTCACGAGCCAGAAAGCACCTGCGATGATCAGGGCAACCAATATTTCGGTCATTTGCTTGCTCGCTTCTTCTCGCGTCGGTCGCGGATAATCACGAACGTGCCGGATACCACGAAAACGACTGCGATTCCGAGCACGAACGAGAAGATTGATTCGCTCGGCCCTGTTGCAGCCAGTACGGGTGCAGCAGTCTTCGCGGTCACCTGTTCGACAACCGCATCAGTGCGCGGGGTGACGGTGACGGTGGCGGGAGTGGACTCGACCGGGGTTGCAGTCGGTGCAGGAGTCCCGGTCGGTGTCGGCGGGATGACGGCCTCCACGGCGGGCACGCACTCGAACCGCCACGAGATGACACCAGTACCGGGGCCGTTCACATCCGCATAATCTTCACCCTCAGTGAGCGTGTTATCGGCAGTGAAGAGGGCAGCATCGGCAGTGCTGTACGTGTCTATCTGGTAGCAGACACCAGGAGTCACAGCGCCATCAGGGCTATACGTCTGCGGGTAAGTCACATGCTCCGGCGTGCCACCATCAGGCATCGACCAGAACACCTCCACCGTGGAGTCGGCAGGTTCCGTTGCGTCTGCCGGATCGCCAGCACACAGAATGCCGAACGCGGTGAATGCGACGGCGTAACAGGTGATCGTCGCCCAACGGGGGAACGGGGTGGCGGTCATGCGGACACCACCTTGCGGTTGCCGTTGTGCCGACCAGATCGCACGCGGTCTTGCATGTTTTCGAGCTGTGTGCCCCAGCGCAAGTTCTCAAGACGGTTGTCGGCGGGGTCGTTGTTCAGGTGGCGAGTGATGAGATCAGAAGGCCCGACGAAAGCTTCAAGCACCAAGCGGTGCACTTTGTAACCGGACTTCTCGATCGTCAGTATCTTGTAGCCGTCGGAGTCGGTTGCGGTTGCGAGGATTCTTGGAACTTCGTTGAAGAAGCCGGTTCGCCCTTTGCGGATATAGCTTCGGACTCGGCCCAAGTCGCTGACCTCGTAGCGGCCCTCTTGGCCGGTGACCCAACGCCACTCTTCGACGGCGCTCATGATGCCACCGGGCGATCTACGGGCAGCGAGCGGAACCATTTGACCAGTTCGTCGTGGTCGAAGAGTGGGGTTTTGGAATTGGCGAACCTAGGGGAGAGGTGGCCGGTTCTTACAGCTTCTCGTAGCGTCCAGTCGGACTTGAGCCCGAGGGCTGCTACTGCGCCGTCGTAGTTGTAGCTGATTGGCGTGGTCACGGTCGGGCCTCCGCACGCTCGATAACGTCAGCGAGGGGGACGGCCAGCAGCTTCGTGATGCCGTGGAGTTCGTCTGTGGTGAATGGTCGACGCCCTTTCAGGCGTAGCCGCAGAGTCGCGATGTTGATGCCAGCTGCGTCGGCGAGGGACTGCAGTGGTACAGTCTGCCGTGCAGCTTCACCGCGGATCTCTGCGGCTATTGCTGCTCTTCTCAGTGGTATGTGTTCCATGTAGAACAGTCTTGCATGACTTGGAACAGATATCGACAATTTGGAGCAGAAAGTTCAAAAACTTTCCAGATTGCTCCAAATGTGATTAACTTACGACGTGTCTACTCGTCCTTCCACTGCGCCCGGCCCGTTGACCCTAGAGATAGCGGCCATCCTTAGGGGTGAGGTCGCGCGCCAGAACATGAGTGTTGTGGCGTATGCGAAGAAGGTTGAGACGATCAGCCGGCCTCAGGTGGCGAAGATGTTGGATGGGCAGAAGCCGATCGACATTGAAGACCTCGACCGGTTGACATTCGTGCTGGGCTTAGACCTCAAGCAGGTACTGCGTGATGCGGATGCTGCTACTGAGAAACGTCACCTGCCGAAGAAGTAGTCGGGTACCAGGCGGGCAGGTTTTTGATCCATGCTCGTAGTGCGCATCGGGATATGACGGGTTTGCCGTCGAGTTCTCGGGCGATGAGTTTGCCGTCGGCGATTGCGTCGGCGATTGTTTTGGCGTTGGTGCCTGTCGCTCTGGCTGCTTCGTTGATGCCGAGTGCGAACTTTTTCACGTTGGTTCCCCCTAGTTTTTGCTGTGGTTAAAGCTTAACTAGGGGGAGTGACATTCCTTCGGGTTGTGCCTACTACTGGGGGTAGCCTATTTGTGGTCGGATGCGTTAATTTGCGCGATTGGTATAAGTGCGCTAAGAGCCTTCATGCCATCCGCGATCTGCTTGCGGTCGACGTCCATGTAGTTCTGAGACATCGCGAACGTCGAATGGCCGAGGATGCTCTGGATGATCGTGGGTGATACGCCCGCCGCACCTAGCAATGAAGCGCTCGTGTGGCGTGCGGCATGCAGGGGCGCGCTCGGTAGCCCGGCCCGCATCAGGATGTCGTGCCAGGCCTTGTTGTCCCGTGAGGGGTCGATGGGCGAGCCGTCTAGTGGCAGCAGCTCGCGGGCTGCGTGTATGCCGCCTTTGCTGTATTTGCGGTCGGCAGTCCACAGCAGCCCGTGGGGGTTGGGTTCGGCTTTGACTTGCTCGAGCCGGATGAGGACGGCCTTCATGGCGGGGCCGACTATCTGAACGGTGCGCTCGGCCTTCTTCGTTTTGGGGCGCGCCAGATAGAGCCCGCCTTCGAGGTGGCGGTGTTCCCAGTCGGCGGGGGATGACAGTTTGCGTTTGGGGCAGTCTGTCCCGCGTTTGCGGTCGCACTTGGGCGAGCATCCGTGTTCCCATGAGATGCGTTGGAGTTGCCATGAGAGTTCGGCTTCCATCGCATCTTCGCCTTCGTCGTCCACGTATTGACGTATCCGGTCTATCTCTAGCCCGAGCAGTTCACCTTGTCGTGCGCCCGTGTAGAAGGCGGCGACCCAGCGCGAGAACAGGCGGCTCTCAGAGGCCACGTAGAGCGCCTTGAACGCGTCTGCTGCCGTGAGTACGGGCAGCTTCCCCGTGGCCTTACGTGGCGCGTCAACCTGTGTAGTGACGTTGTGGGTGATCTTCTTTCGGCGCTCAGCATATTTGAGGGCGACGGCGAGGATGCGGTAGGTCTGCAGCGCAGTCGTGGGGCTGAGTTCGAGGGTTTTCACGATGTAGTCTTCGAGCTCAATGATGTGGTCGGCGTTGAGCTTGTCCAGCCGGATATGCCCGATCGAGGGCTTGATGTACTTTTCGATCTTCGACCGGTAGCCGGCTGCGGTGCGGGGCCGGATCTTCTTCAACGCAATGTCGGTGAACCATGTGTCGAGCCAAGTCGACAGTGACTGCGAGCGTGCGGTGATGAGCGTGCCCGCATCCTTCTTGACGACCGCTTCCCGATACTTCTTCTTCACCTGCGCCTCGGTGGCTGCAGTCACGACGTATCGTTTCCGCACACCGTTGACGACACCGAGTTCGATGGGTGCACACCAGAGGCCATCCGATTTGCGCTGATACCAGGGGCCACCCTTAGGGCGCTTGTTGGCCACCATCATCCTGCTTCCTCGCCGCGGGTTTCGGGAGAGTCAGCGAGGATCTGCTCGAACATTTCGCCGCTCTTCGGGTCGTTCTTCCACGCATGGACGCGCTTAATCCACTCGTTGCGGAACGCGATGGCGTCGAGCAGGGCGGAGACATCTGAGGCGTAGAAGATTTCCGCAGTAGATTCAGGGGTGGCTCGGTAGCCGTCGGCGCGCTCACGGAGGGCGTCGAGGTCGAGGGGTTTCTTGCTTGTCATGGTGCACTCCTTACATCGGTGATGCCGTAGCTGGTTGAGGTGGTGTTGCTCACGACGCTGTGAGCAAGGCCTCTGTCATGCGCGCCCCAGAGAGCGCCGTTGATCACCCCCACGTGGTGTTGTCTTCTGTGGTAGATGAAGTTAAAATCAGTCACGGTTCGTTCCTTGTCTAAGTCAGGGATCGGGCTGGGCCTCGGTTGTTCTAGCAACCGGGGCCTTCTTTGTTCTGCTCCAAGCGTTTGCTTGTTGCTCTAAATAGAGCATACACCTCTTTAGCCATTCTGTTAGCCATTCCCCACGTTTGGGTACGTTTAGCCACGTTGCGGCATGCCTGTAGATCACTGGTTTTCCGCGTGTTTACAAGGGTCTAAAGGGGTCAACCCTAGGACTCATAATCCGTCGGTCACGGGTTCAAGTCCCGTCCGCCCTACTTATAAACACTGACATGCCGGGCGTGTCGCACTCCGAAGTTTAGCCATTACTTCAGCCATCTTCATATGGAACACCCCAAAACCGCGTGATTCCAGGGGTAACTTACTTCGTGCACCTTGTGCCCGCTTGCTCCATGTGGAACAGTGTCACTCATGCACCCATCAACCAAAACCGAACCTCGCACCACCGATGCGGATGGAGCGACCGACGAGTACGCTCGTGGCACTTGTGCGGCTTGTGGCGAATTGCCGTACGGTCACGATGATTTCACCTGCACTGGCTTTGGGCACGACCGTGCGCTGATCGAAGCGGCGGGGATGGGCGACCGATGGTAGGCGAACCTCGCACCACCGATGCAAGGAGAATGAAGCGATGAGCGAGCAGTGGCGAACGGTTATAGCTGAGCGTCCCCGGTTGCAGTGGGGCGAGCTGGGGCCGGAGCGCGTAATTTTTCACCTTCCGCTTGGCCCCGATGTAAACGATGCTTGGTTTCAGCCCATCAAGTGTGGGGGCGGAATTTCCCTGCATGGGGGGCGCGAGAAGGTTCCGCGGTCGATGGTGTGTCCCGATTGTCTTGCTGGGCGAGAGGCCGGATGAACCTCGTGAGCGTGAACAAGGAGAGCGACACCATGACGAAAGACGCCACACCCCGCCCCGCGTTTGCCGCATATGTGGAAGGAGAATGAAGCGATGAGCGACACCGAAGATGCCCTTGAACGGGTGCGCAAGTATCTGGCGAAACGCAAGGAGCATGAGGCGTTTCCGAATGACACAATCGTTGACTTGGATGAGGGTTCGCGTGGGCATACGCTGCTGCTCGAGTCAGACATTCGCCAGTTGGTCGCATATGTGGAAGAGGAAGAACGATGACCCGCATTGACCTTGATCTCGCGGTGGCCGTCGAGAGAGTTCTTGCCGAGCGCGCTATAGAGGCGCATCCGTGCACGTTCGCCAGCGTTGGCATGCACGAGCCTAATTCGATCAACGAGTTCCACAGCATCAACGGCCCCACGGTTTTGGTCGAGTGGACATGGGACGAAGCAATACTTGCCCGAGGGATACGCAGTTGGGTGTGCGCGCAGTACATAGAAGCGACCTACGCGATGGGGATTCGACCAGATTTCATTGTTATCGACGCATAGCCCCCGAACGCACGAAAAAAGCGCCCGGCTCGCAATGAGTCGGGCGCTTCGTTCGTTCTACTTACATTCGCAGTGGTCGCAGCTTCCGCCGTGACCGCAACTGTTCGGGCAGTTGCCGTGTCTACAGTCGCATCTATTCGACACGGAAGCTACCTGCACGGATGACGGGCTGCTCGGGTGAGTCGGATACCTTGGCCCACACGTAGTAGTCCCCTGGCTGGTACCCGGACACCATGATCCCGATTTTCCCGCCGAGTGTGACGGGTGCTGTCCATGTGCTGGGTCGTTCTCGTTGCCCGACGACTGCAACGGTGATGCCTGTGGTGACGGCAACCCCGTCGACGGTGACATTGAGGGCAAGAAACTCTGTCGACTCGCGGGGGAAATTAGCCAAGGGTTGCTCCGTATCGTCGTTGTCCGAGTGTTGCTGTGCGTGTGCGGGTGGTGAGTTCTGCATCCCACCGTCGTGCGCCGAGTGTGGCGGTGACGGTGATGTCGCGTTCGGTGCCACCCGATGCGATGCCGATCATCCCGAGCTCGAGTGGCATGGTTCCGGTGAGCGTGTATCGGATGCTGTCGGTGGGGGTGAGTGCGAGGTTGAGCGGTAGTTGTCCGGTGGCCGCAACGATCTTGGTGACCGCGCCGGCTAGACCAATCGTCAGGGGTAGTGTCCCGGTGACGACGTAGCCTTCGACTGCTACACCGGTCATGCCCACACTGAGTGTCATTGTCCCTGTGGTGGCGTATACGGCTGTTGCTGTGCCGGTGAGCGCAATCCCTAGCCCGAGTGACCCTGTGGCTGCTGATGCCCCTGTGGAGCCGGTGAGCCCGAGTTGTATGGGCATTGTTCCGGTGGTCGCGAGTACAGCTTTCGCGGCACCGGTCATGCCGAGGATGAGTGGTGTAGTCCCGGTTGCTTTGGCCCGTTTGACTACAGCACCGGTAAGCCCGATGACGACGGGCATGTTTCCGGTTGCGACACCCTTGGCAACCGCGGCACCAGTCAGCCCGAGTGCGATCGGCAGTGTTCCGGTGGCGCTGTACACATTCGCACCGACAACATCTGTGGCAACCACATCGACACCGAACCAGGCAGTTGATGCTTGTGATCCGTAGAACAGGCCGGGTGTGGTGCTGTAGTTGTATCGGCCTGCTGATCCGGTTGTCGCATCAATGGTGATGGGGCCGTTGACGATGTTGGATGTGAGTGCGCCGGATACTGCTGAGTACCGTTGTGTGGTGGCTTGGAATACGCCGACAAGGTAGTCGACGGATTGTGTCATCGTGAACGGTGCGCTGAATGGGAGTGTGTTCCAACCAGCTGCGGCGGTGATGCTGCTGCCGGTTGCGAGTACGGTGCCTGCCGTGTTTTGCAGGAACGGGCTGATGGTTGCACCCGCGACGGGAGCCCACCATCGGAGCCCTGTTGCAGTGGTTCCGGCGACGGTGGTGACGACGACCATGCCGAGGCTGATCCCTGTGCCGCCGTCGTTGGTGTCACCTGTTGGGGTGAGGGTGTTCGACGGGGTTGTGTAGACGGTCACGGTCGCTCCTTATGGGAATGGCCCCCGGTGGACGAATGAACGCCCACCGGGGAGCAGGTTAGGTCGCGGTGACGGGGATGGTGACAGTGAGTGTCACCTGATACTGGGCGCTATCCGTCTTAGAGGCAGACAGTGCGTTGCCGCCATAGAACGTTCCACCCGTGACAGCAGACCATGTACCGAAATGGGTGACAGTCACACCAGCCGGCACATCAAACGTCACCGTCGTGCTAGTACCCGTGCCGGATGATGCGGTGACCACAGTGGACTTGCGGGCATAAGCAGGCGAACCACCTGTTGCTTCAGACGCGCCCGTAGTACCAGGGGTCGCAGCGTGCAGGGACAGGTAGAGGATCTTGGCAGACTCGGCTGCTGCGACAACCTGTACTTCGGTCGGGGTGAGGGGCAAGGCGTTCTCCTAATGTAAGTTTTGGGCCGTTTTCTTTACACGTCAGGCAGACATGCAAAGAAACTTGCTACTGGCAGGACTCACAATCGAGATCGTCCTGAGGGTCGGTGGGTACGTAGTACTCGTCGGGGTCTGTCATTCAGATACCCGCCTCATGCTTGCCATCAGCGACAGGCACGTTAGGGATCGCATAGACAGCGAACGTGGTGAGCAGTGCGCCGATGAACGACAGCCACTCGAGGCCATCCGGCGCAATCACTGCAGTACCACTCGTGACAGCAGTACCAATAAGGGCGGCGATAAGTTTCGCGTACGCCTGAGCTTTCTCAATCATGGGGCCTTCTTCCTTGGGTTGATGGTGATGCCAAGTAGTTCTTGGTCTTCTTCGCTGATAGATGGCATGGGGTGTTCGTCAGGCCATGCTGCGGATAGTTCGGCAAACCATTTCTGCACCACAACACGGATGCGGTTGAGCTGGCGTTCGCGTGCCTGGTCTTTGGCTTCCAACTTCTCAAGCCGTTCCTCGAGCGCTAGTACACGTTTCTCCGCGTTGGATGCGCGTAGGTCGAATGCCCTGATGTTGGCTTCGAACTCGGTGATCTCGTTCGCATCCGCTGCAACATCTGTTTGCTCGGTGGTGTTCTTGCGTGTGTTCTTGACCGTGTAGATGGTTCCCAGCAGGCCGAGGAATGCGACACCGATAAGTGCTATCTGGCCGCTATCCACGTCGTACCTGCCGATACTTGCGGTAGAACCAGAGCACCCGCCATGTCGGGAGTACTAGGAACGAAATGGTGAACGTGCCGACGACAAGCCGGTTGATGTCCCACTCAGCGAACCCATAGATCAGTAGTGCGCACGAGTAGATGGCGAGGCACGCGAGCAGCAGAATCGTGCTGACCATCTCCTTACGTTCCCGCTTCTCATTCAGCGAGAAGAACAAAGACGTGGCAGCAGTAACAGCAAGTCCGAGAATCCAAAAGCGTGTCAGCTCAGGCCCGCCTACAGACTCGAGAGACGGCGGCAACGTGAAAGCCGCAACAGCCCCCGTCGCCACATACACCCCATACAGGGTGCTAAAAGCTCGGTGAAGGGTTGAGTCGACTATTACTGGTTCCCGCAATTTCTGACCGTCCCCTCTTGATTGTGGAGTAACCTGCATGGCTATCCCCCTTTCTGGTTCAGGTCAGTGATGGGGCTAGTCCCCGGTCAGTGTTGAAGCACTGACCGGGAGACGTTTCTACGAGACGAGTCGGGCTGCCAACTTGTCGGCAACCTTGTTCGCCAGCAGGTCGTAATCGATGGTGACGGTGCCACCGGATACGGCAGGCGTCTTGATCCCGCCAACAGCAGCACCGACGTTCGCAACAGCCTTTTCGGTCTGCTCAACAGTCGTCTTCGTCGAACGGGTATTCACAAGCTGCTCATACAGCACAGCGCCAAACGTCTTGTTCAGCGGGTCAGAATCACCCACCCAGAACTCGCGGAAAATCTTCTTAGCCGTCCGCTCGGCAATCGCCTCAATATCTGCTGCAGTAACCACGTCTTCGTCTCCTATATTGATCGGGGTGCCGCCAGTACCAGCGGGGGCCGTATTGGCGGTGATAATCGGCATGGTCGTCATCCGCGGGTTGTTCCAATGCCAAGACTCAGCCGGGTCACGAATCAAACCCACAGCACGACAAGCCGCCTGCACAGAGCTATCAGTGCGCACCAGATCGAACGCACCACCACGCATATGCATCCGCTGACCGGAATACGGATTCGACGCCACATTGCCGCCCGCCAACGCCTTCCGAAACAGAAACTCCTGACGGGCCAACGGACGCCACGCACCATCCAACG
>Ga0247815_10003226_pt1 | contig 11784 bp, 6 predicted proteins | sample UWRJL194509B1_FD_181014 | JGI IMG/M metagenome (GOLD analysis project Ga0247815, IMG submission 181014) | Plant litter microbial communities from Arlington Agricultural Research Station in Wisconsin, United States - UWRJ-L194-509B-1 | ecosystem: Environmental > Terrestrial > Plant litter >... | reverse complement strand
GATGTGGGAAATCTATGACACCGCCTTCGCCGACCTGGGCGTGGCGCGGCGCGTCCACCTGCGCATCGAGTCGCGCGAGGACGCCAACGCCGACGTGGTGCTGCGCGAACTGTCGGACGCCAACGCCGTCTTCATGACCGGCGGCGACCAAAAACGGCTGATGGCCAACATCGGCGGCACCGCCTTCGACCGCGCGCTGCACGACGCCTACCAGCGGCGCGGCCTGTGCATCGGCGGCACCAGCGCCGGCGCGTCGGCGATGTCGGGCCACATGCTGGCCACCGGCCACGCCGGCACCACGCCGGAAAAGGGCGGCGTCAACCTCGGCGCGGGCCTGGGCCTGGTGCGCGGGGTGGTGATCGACCAGCACTTCTCGGAACGCCACCGGCTGTCGCGGCTGCTGACGGTGGTGGCGCAAAACCCCTATCTGCAAGGCGTCGGCATCGACGAGGACACAGCGCTGGTCATCGAGCGCGGGGTCGGCATCGAAGTGCTGGGCCAGGGCGCCGTCACCATCGTCGACGGCCGCACCATGCATTCCAACATGGCGTCGGCCGCCAGCGGCGAATGCCCGCGGCTGGTCGACGTGCGCCTGCACCTGCTGCCCACCGGCACCCGCTTCGCGTTGCCCGGCCCGGGGCAGGACGGCGATGTCCCCGCCGCGCTGCTGGACTTTATCAATACTGTGACCAAACGGATCAGCCATCATGAAAATCACTAAGCAACGCTACCTGCGCGGCGCCAACCTGTACACCACCGAACCATGCCTGCTGGCGACGATCGACCTGGAACAACTGGGACAGGCATCGTCGGCCGACGTGCCGGGGTTCGGCGACGCGCTGCTGGCGCTGATGCCGACGCTGCGCAAGCAGGAACGCGCCGGCGGCCGGCCGGGCGGTTTTGTCGAACGGCTGGCGCAGGGAGCGCATTTCGCCGACATCGTCAAGCACGTGACGATGGAGTTGCAGCATCTGGTGGGACACCAGGTCGGTTTCAGCCATGTCGGCGAGGTGCGGGAGCAGGGCAACTACAACGTGGTCTGCGCTTATATATCCGAGCGTACGGTGAGCGCCGCGCTGGAGATGGCGCTGGAGCTGGTGCTGGCGCTGGCCGAAGGCCAAGCCTACGATTACGACGACAAGCTGGCGCAGTTGCGCCGCCTGGCGCAGCGCAGCGCGGTCGGCACCAGCACCGGCGCGGTGGTCGGCGCGGCGCGCCGGCGCGGCATTCCGGCGCATCGCATCACCGAGGACGCCAACCTGTTCCAGCTGGGCTGGGGCAGCAAGCAGAAACGGCTGCAAGCCACGATGACCGGCGACACCGGCCATATCGCGGTCGGCCTGGCCAGCAACAAGCAGCTGACCAAGGCGCTGCTGGAGGAGGCCGGGCTGCCGGTGCCGCAGGGCGAGACCGTCACCAATATCGAGGAAGCGCAGCGCGTGGCGCGCCGTTTGCGCGGCGCCGTCACCATCAAGCCGCTGGACGCCAACCAGGGCAAGGGCGTGACCACCGTCTGCACCAGCGACGAGGAAATCGCCGCCGCCTTCGAGCACGCGCGCCAGTACAGCCGCCACGTGATCGTCGAGCGCTTTCTGAAGGGCCGCGATTACCGCGTGCTGGTGACCGGCGGCGTGGTCGCCGCCGCCTCTTGCCGGCGTCCGCCGATGGTGACCGGCGACGGCGTCGGCACCATCCGCGAACTGGTCGAGGTGGAAAACCGCAATCCGGCGCGCGGCGACGGCCACACCAACATCCTGACCAAGATCGCGCTCGATGACCACGCGCTGGCCGCCGCGCGCAAGCATGGCTTCGATTTCGACTCGGTGCCGCCGGCCGGCGTCGAAGTCGAATTGCGCGGCAACGCCAACCTGTCCACCGGCGGCACCGCCGAAGACGTGACCGACGTGCTGCCGCCGGCCACGGCGCGCATCTGCGTGCGCGCCGCCAAGACCATCGGGCTTGACGTCGCCGGCATCGACATCGTTTGCGACGACATCGCGCTGCCGCTGGCCGAACAGGGCGGCGGCATCATCGAGGTGAACGCGGCGCCGGGCATCCGCATGCACCAGTATCCAAGCCGGGGCACGCCGCGCGACGCCGGCGACGCCATCGTCGAAGCGATGTTCGGCGACGGCGACGGCCGCATTCCGCTGATCGCCGTCACCGGCACCAACGGCAAGACCACCACCACAAGGCTGATCGCCCACGCCGCCGGCCTGGCCGGGCGGCACACCGGCATGACCACCACCGAAGGCGTCTACATCGACGGCGAATTGGTCGAGCATGGCGACTGCACCGGCTACCATTCGGCGCGCATGGTGCTGAGCGCGCAGGAGGTTGACTTCGCGGTGCTGGAGACGGCGCGCGGCGGCATCCTCAAACGCGGGCTGGCGTTCGACCGCTGCGACGTCAGCGTGGTGCTGAACGTGACCGAGGACCACCTCGGCATGGACGGCGTCGATACGCTGCGCGACCTGGCGCGGGTCAAGCGGGTGGTGGCGGACGCCGCCTCGCGCGCGGTGGTGCTGAACGCCGAGGACGCGCTGTGCATGGCGATGGCCGGCCAGCTGCGCGGCGGGGTCGAGCTGCTGTTCTTCTCGCTCGACGCCGAAAACCCCGAGCTGCTGCGCCATCTGGAACATGGCGGACGCGCGGTCTACCTGCAGGACCACATGGCGATCCTGGCCGACGGCGCGCGGCACCAGGCGCTGCTCGACGCGCGGCGCATGCCGGTGACGCTGAACGGCCATGCGCGCTATAACATCGCCAACGCGCTGGCCGCCGCCGCCGCGCTGACGGCGGCCGGCTTCACGCCGGAGCAGATCGCGCAGGGATTGGCGTCCTTCGTCTCCGATGGCCGCAGCAATCCGCTGCGCTCGAATATCTTCGACGTCAACGGCGTCAAGGTCATCGTCGATTTCGCCCACAACGGCGCGGCCTACGCGGCGCTGGCCGACATGGCGCGCGGCATGACGACCGGGAAGGTGATCGGCGTGGTTTCGGTGCCCGGCGACCGCCGCGACGAGGACCTGCGCCAGGTCGGCAAGGTCTGTGCCTCCGGCTTCGACGACCTGGTGATCTACGAGTCGGAGAATCGCGGCCGTACCCAGGGCGAGACGGCGCGCCTGTTGACCAGCGGCGCGCGCGACGCCGACGTCGACACCGGCCGCCTGCACTGCAAGCTGGACGTGCACCGCGCGATCCGCTTCGGCCTCGGCATGTGCAAGCCGGGCGACGTGCTGGTGTTCGGTTGCGGTTCGTCGATGAGTGAATTGATCGAGGCGATACGACCGGAGATGCCGGCCGTCGCCGAGCGCATCGCCAGCGAGATCACCACGGCGGGGTGAGCCGTGTAAGCCTGCTCTTACGTCAGCACAGGGGGCGCACTGATTTGGGGCGAGGGCGGCAAGGCGGATAATGTTGAACATCAGCAAAGCCGGTTCCGCCGCTTGCTTCACCTTTTTTGGGAATACACCATGTCCAATGTGGCGCAAGCCTTGCAAGTGACCACCGCAGCCTCCGCCGCCGAACCAGCGTCGCCGGCGAGCGCCCGCTCACTGTATATGAAACTGAACCAGGGTGGGGGCGACGAGCGCACCCGCGCGACCGCGCGCACCAACCTGGAACATTACCTGGACCAGGCGCGCAAGCTGCCGGACGACCTGCCGGCCGACACCGCCGACATGGCGGCATGGATCACCGCGCGTTCGGAAAAGGTCGGCGCCGAGTACCACGCCTACCTGCAAGGGCGCCGCGACGGCGCGCCGCGCCGCTATTTCACCAACAAGGCGCACGCGCTGTACTTCATCATGGCCGCCGCGCCGACCAAGCTGGTCGACGGCGCCTGGCTGTTCGGCATGCTGGCGCGTTGGGACGACCCGGATTTCCGCCCGCTGATCCAGACCTACCTGGAGGAGCTGGGCGACGGCGTGGCGGAGAAAAACCACGTCGTGCTGTATAAAAAACTGCTGGCCGCGCATGGCTGCGACCATTGGCAGGATCTGTCGGACGACCATTATCTGCAGGGCGCGATTCAACTCGCGCTGGGCTATGACGCCGAACGCTTCCTCCCCGAGATCATCGGCTACAACCTCGGTTACGAACAGCTACCGCTGCATCTGCTGATCACCGCCTACGAACTGAATGAACTCGGCATCGACCCGTATTATTTCACGCTGCACATCACCGTCGACAACGGCGGCACCGGCCACGCCTTCAAGGCGGTGCAGGGGCTGGAGCAGCTGCTGCCGCGCTGCGGCGACAGCGCCGCCTTCCTGCGCCGGGTGCGCGACGGCTACCGGCTCAACGAGCTGGGCGCCGGCACCAATTCGATCATCGACGAATTCGACCTGCAGAAGGAACTGGTGCGCATCATGGCCGCCAAGAGCGTGGTCGGCAAGAATATGCACTCGGACTACTGCCGCGTCGGCGGCCGCAGCATCAACGACTGGCTGGCCGATCCGCAGCAAATCCCCGGCATGCTGTCGGCGCTGGAAACCGCCGGCTGGATCAAGCGCGGCGAACCGGCCGACAACAGCCGCTTCTGGAAATTGATCCAGAGCGAACGGGCCGAGATGTTCGGCGTCTTCAACGCTTACGAGCAGCAGGTGCTGAGCGACTGGATCGAAGCCACGCCTGCCGACGCGACGCCGGTGCCCGCGCCGCGCGTGTTGAGCCACCGCGCCCGCCACCGCGCGCTCGACGCGCTCGGCCTGCATCACAGCCCGCGTCCGCACGGCGCCGGCGTGCGCGGGGTGTTCCGCCATCATCTGCAAACAGAGGGCAGCGCCAACGACGCCGGTTTCGGCGCCGAGCTGCGCCAACTGGAACAACGGCTGGCCAATATGGGCAGCAAGCAGGCGGCGATGACGCTGCTGCAATCGCACATGACGCCGGCGACGCATCACAGCGCGCTGGGGCTGATGGCGACCCGCATGTTCTGCCGGCTGATCGATTGAGCATGCGCGATCACATTCAACACCAGCCCTGCGTGCTGGTCCACGGCGGCGCCGGCGCGCTGATGCAAGATCGGGACGGCTGCATCGCCGCCGCGCATGGCGGCCTGGCCGTGCTGCGCGGCGGCGGCGAGGCGCTGGCAGCCGTCGTCGCGGCCGTGGCGATGCTGGAGGACGATCCGCGCTTCAACGCCGGCACCGGCTCCGCCTTGCGCATGGACGGCCGCACCATCGAGATGGACGCCGGCGTGATGGACTCGCGCGGCGCGCTGGGCGCCGTGTCCTGCCTGCAGCGGGTGCGCAATCCGGTCCGGGTGGCGCAGGCGGTGTCGCGCACGCCGCACTGGCTGTTGTGCGGCGCCGGCGCGCAGCGCTTCGCTCACGACATCGGCGCCGCCGACTACGACGTGGCCACGCCCCGGGCGCAGGCCCAGCATGAGGAAATGCTGGAACAGTTGCGCCGCGGCGAGCGGCTGCGCCCCGGCAGCGACAACGCCGATTACTTCGATTATTGGAATTTCGCCGCGCCGTCGCCGGCGCGCGAGGATGCGCCATGCGACACCGTCGGCGCCGTGGCGCGCGACGCGGCGGGCCACTTCGCCGTCGCCGGATCGACCGGCGGCGCCACGCCGTCGCTGCTGGGCCGCGTCGGCGACACGCCGATCATCGGCGCCGGCTTCTACGCCGGGCCGTTCGGCGCCGTCGCGGTGACCGGCATCGGCGAACAAATCGTGCGCCACCTGCTGGCGCACAGGGTTTACAACTGGCTGGCCGAAGGCACGCCGATGGCGGCCGCGCTCGAGCGCGCCGTCGCCTTGTTCGAACCGGAGATCGCCATCGGCGTGATCGCGCTGAGCCGGGAGGAGAACGGGAGCCTCAGCAACCGCGCCATGCCGACCGCGCTGGCCCGCTAATCACCACCACGAGACAACGATATGAAGATCATCGAACAGCGGTTTTTGCGCGGCCCCAATCTGTACACGCGGGCGCCGTCGCTGATGACGGTGCTGGACTTCGATGCGGCGGACGCCGATGCGCCGCAGCGCGTGCATGCGCGATTGACGCGACTGCTGCCCGGCCTGGAGGCGCACGCGGTCGATCCGAGGGCGGGCGCGGTGTTGCGGCGGCTCGGGCGTGGCGAGACGGCGGCGTTGCCGTATCTTCCGGCGCTGGTGCAGCGCGAGCTGCAGCGGCAGGCCGGCGCGCCGGCGGCGGTGGACCGCACGCACACGGTGCGCGGCGTGCCGGGCCGCTATCGGCTGGTGTGCGGCTACGAGTGCGAGGCGCTGGCGGCGGAAGCGCTGTCGCTGGCGATCGCGCTGATCGAAGCGCCGGCGGCCGGCGACGCCTTCGACCTCGCCGCGCCCTTGGCCGCGCTGCGCGCCACGGCCTCGGGCCAGGTTCCGAGCCAGCCGGTGGCGCAGGCGCTGTATGCGGCCGCGCTGGCCGATACCCCCGTCATCAAGATCGGCGACGATCCCAACGAATATCAACTGGGCTGGGGCAGCCGGCAATGGCGGCTGGACGAATCGACCGCCAACGCGCTGTACGCCGAGGACGACGGGCGCATTCCCGTCATCGCCGTCACCGGCACCAATGGCAAGACCACCACCGCGCTGATGCTGGCGCACTGCGTCCAGCAAAGCGGCTTGCGCTGCGGCTGGACCACCACCGAAGGCGTCTTCATCAACGGCGAGCGGGCGGCCAAGGGCGATTGTTCCGGTTACTGGTCGGCGCGCAAGGTGCTGATGTCGCCGGAGGTCGACGTCGCGGTGCTGGAGACGGCGCGCGGCGGCATCCTCAAGCGCGGCCTGGCCTTCGACCGCTGCGACATCGCCATCGTGCTCAATGTCAGCGCCGACCATCTCGGCCTGGACGGCATCGACACGGTGCGCGACCTGGCGCGGGTCAAGGCCGTGGTGGCGCGCACCGCCTCGGGCGCGGTGGTGCTCAACGCCGAGGACCCGCATTGCGCGGCGGTGCGGCGGCGGGTGCGGCCCGGCGTCGAGGTGCTGTATTTTTCGCTTGATCCGGAACACCCGGTGCTGCTGCGCCACCTGGAACACGGCGGACGCGGCGCCTATCTGCAGGACGGCGCGCTGGTGCTGGCCGACGGCTCGCGCCGCCACGCGCTGATACCGGTCGAGGCGATGCCGTCGTCGCTGGGCGGCCACGCGCGCTACAACATCGCCAACGGCCTGGCGGTGGCCGCCGCGCTGCTGGCGGCCGGCTTCTCGCGCGCGCAGACGGCGGCGGGGCTGGCGGGCTTCGTGTCGGACAACCGGAATAATCCGCTGCGCTCCAACGTCTTCCGCCTGCCCGACAGCGGCGTCACGCTGATCGTCGACTACGCCCACAACCCGGCCGCCTACGGCGCGCTGGGCGAGGCCGCGCGCTCGATGGCGGCCGGCCGGGTGCTGGGCGTGATCACGGCGCCCGGCGACCGCCGCGACGTCGACCTGCGCGACGTGGGCCAGGCCTGCGCCGCCCACTGCGATCAGTTGTATGTCTACGAATCGGCGCGGCGCGGCCGCGAGGCCGGCGCCACCGGCGCGCTGATCGTCGAGGGCATCGCGCTCGCGGGCGGGGTCTGCCGCCATTGGCGCCAGGTCGACGACGTCCGCGCCGCGCTGGACCAGGCGCTGGCGCAATGCCAGCCCGGCGATGTGCTGGTGTATGCCTGCCCGTCGACGCTGGAGCATCTGGTCGCGGCCTTGCAGGCGCGCGATCCGGCCGGCGCCGCGCTGGTGGCGGCCGGCGCCGGACTCGAGGCGGCGGCCAACGGCTAGCCTTGGCCGGGGCCCCGGCGGGGCTCGCGCCGGCCGGCGGCTGCCGGCTTTCCTATCGATGTCATCGATCATTGTGATTGAAATATATCATTTTTTGACGATGACACTTTCCCGTATAACGTTCTCTTATCGGCCATTCGCGCCGCTTCCACGGAGAACGAACCCCCATGCAAGGCACCAATACAGGCGGCGTCGCGCCGCGTCCGACGTCCGCTAAGCCCAGGCGCGGCATGCGCCGCTGCGCCACGGCCGCCGCGCCGTTCCTGGTGGTCGGCGCGCTGGTCTACGGCGGCATGTACGTCAAGCCGGTGGTCAAGGATGTCGACCTGCGCCCGGCCGTGGTCGAGCGCGGCGACTACATGTACGGCGCCGTGGCCCTCGGCGCAGGCCGGCTGCTGGCGGTCGGCAGCAACGGCAAGATCTGGACCAGCGATGTTCCCGCGATCGACTGGCGCGCCGCGCGCAGCCCGCTCGACAGCACGCTGCAGGACGTCGCCGCCTGGGATGCGCGGCGCGCGGTCGCGGTCGGCGACCGGGGCGCGGTGATCGTCTCCGGCGACGGCGGCCAGCGCTGGACCCGGGTGGCGGCGCCGCTGTCGAAGGTGGCCAACAAGCTGCTGCAGGTGGCGGCTATACCTGGCGGCGGCGCCTGGGCCGTGGGCGAGGCGGGCGCCGTGCTGAAAAGCGCGGACTACGGCCATAGCTGGGTGCGCGCCCGCGCCGAGCAGGATATCGCCTGGAACGGCGTCGCGGTGCAGGGCGAACGGGTGTGGCTGGTGGGCGAGTTCGGCAACATCAGCTTTTCCGACAACGGCGGCGCCAGCTGGAAACAGCAGAGTTCGCCGGTGCGCGGCAGCCTGATGGCGGTGGCGTTCAGGGACGCGATGTCCGGCATCGCGGTCGGCGTCGACGGCGTGGTGCTGGCGACCAGCGACGGCGGCGCCAGCTGGACCCGCCGGCCGCTGGCCGCCAAGGACCATCTGTACGACGTGGTCTGGGACGGCGCGCGCTGGCTGGCCGCCGGCGACAAGGGCCTGGTGGCGGCGGCCGCGCCGGACGCGGCGGACTGGCGGGTGCTCGACATCCGCGACAACGACCGCCGCTGGCACACCGCGATCGTCGCGCTGCCGCAGGGCGCGGTGCTGGCCGGCGCGTCGCTGCTGGCGTTCAAATAAATCCACATCGATAACAAGAAGGAGACAAGTCCGTGTCCAATGGCCGTCAATCCAAGGTGTACAGGCTGGTCGCGCTGTGCATCGATCACCGTTACGTCGTCGTCACCGCGATGGCGCTGCTGACCGCCGTGCTGGCCTGGTTCGCCAGCCAGGTCGAGGTGCGCACCAGCCTCGACGATCTGATGCCGCGCTCGCATCCGTATATGGCGGTGCATGAAAAATACAAGCAGACCTTCGGCGGCTCGAACGTGGTCAGCATGATGGTCGAGGTCGAGCAGGGCGACATCTTCCGGCCCGAGGTGCTGGCGCGCATCCAGAAGATCACCCGGGAGCTGCAGCAGGTCGACGCCGTCAACCAGTTCCAGATCACCTCGATCGCCTCGAAAAAACTCAAGGACATCCACGGCAGCACCGACGGCATCGACTTCACGCCCATCATGTGGCCGTCGCTGCCGCGCGACGCGGCCGAGATGCGGCGGCTGCGCGAGGCGGTGCTCAACAACCCGATCGTCTACGGCGCCTACGTCTCGCTGGACCTGAAGGCGGCGCTGGTGACGGTGGATTTCCACGACCACCTGGTCGACTACAACAAGGTCTACCAGCAGGTGATGGCGCTGGCCGGGCGCCACAGCGACGCCGGCATCCGGGTGCGGGTGGTCGGCGAGCCGGTGCTGTTCGGCTGGGTCCAGCACTACCTGCCGGAGACGCTGCAAATCTTCACCTTCACCGTCGGCCTGCTGGTGGCGCTGCTGTTCCTCACCGCGCGCACCTGGCGCGGCACGCTGCTGCCGCTGGTGGCCGGCGGCGTCAGCGCGGTGTGGGCGCTGGGCGCGGCGCGGTTGATCGGCTTCAATGTCGATCCGCTGGTGATCGTGGTCGCCTTCCTGATCACGGCGCGGGCGATCTCGCACTCGGTGCAGCTGGTCACCCGCTTCGAGGACGAGCTGCGCGGCGGCGCGACGTCGGCGCTGGCGGCCGCCCGCGCCAGCATGAACAGCCTGCTCAAGCCCGGCATGCTCGGCGTCGTCGCCGACGCCGGCTGCATGGTGGTGGTGCTGCTGACGCCGATCACCCTGATGCACAAGGTGGCCATCATCGGCACCGTCTGGGTGCTGACCATCTCGGTCAGCGCGGTGGTGCTGACGCCGGTGCTGCTGACCTGGGTCCGGCCGCGCGCCGCCATGGCGCACCCGGTCGACGTCGCGCCCTATCTGCGGCGAGTGCTGAACCTGGCCGCGGCCGGCGTCTCCGGCCGCGCCCGCTACGGCCTGCTGGCGGCGACGCTGCTGGTGTTCATCGGCTCGGCGGTGTACGCGCTGAACCTGACGGTGGGCGACGCCAATCCCGGCTCGCCCATCCTGTGGCCCGATTCGCGCTACAACACCGACGCCCGCGCCGTCAACCAGAAGTTCCAGGGCTCGGACCGGATGTTCGTGGTGTTCAAGGGCAAGCGCGACGGCGCCATGAAGGATCCGGCGGTGCTGAAGAACATCGCGCAGTTCCAGCGTTTCATGTCGGCGCAGCCGGAGCTGGGCGGCACGCTGTCGGTGGTCGACGTGCTGCCGGCGGTGCAGCGCACGCTGCGCGAGGGCAATCCGCGCTATCTCGACATCGGCGACTCGACCGGCCTGAACGGCGAGCTGTATTTCATGCTGGTCAACGGCGCCGAGCCGGGCGACGTCTCGCGCTTCGTCGATCCGGCCTACCGCGACGGCTCGGTCACGCTGTTCTTCAAGAACCACACCGGCGCCACCATCCGCACCGCCGTGGCGCGGGTCAGGGAATTCTCCGCCGCGCACGGCATCGAGCAGGGCGGCTTCGAGCTGGCCGGCGGCCTGGTCGGCGTGCTGGCGGCGATCAACGAGGTGCTGCTGTCCGGCCAGATCGAGAGCATCGCCTTCGCCCTGCTGGTGCTGGTGGTGTGCTGCATGGTGGCTTACCGCTCGACGGTGGCCGGCATGTTCTTCATGGTGCCGGTGCTGCTGTCGAACACGCTGACCTTCAGCTTCATGGCCTTCAAGGGCATCGGCATGAACATCAACACGGTGCCGGTGGCCGCGCTGGGCATCGGCCTCGGCGTCGACTACGCCTTCTACATCGTCGACAGCATCAAGGAGGAGCTGGAGGCGCATCCGGCCGACGGCCTGCCGGCGGCGGTGCGGCGCGCGCTGGACGGCGCCGGGCGCGGCGTGCTGATCACCGCCTCGACGCTGATCGCCAGCGTGGTGTTCTGGTGCTTCTCGTCGCTGCGTTTCCAGGCCGAGATGGGCTTGCTGATGGCGATCTGGCTGTTCATCTCCGCCTTCAGCGCCTTGTTCATCGTGCCGGCCATGGTGTGCGTGTTCAAGCCGCGTTTCATCGTCGGCAAGACGCCGGCGCCGCTGCCGGCGCCGGCCCTGCCGCAACCGGCGCGGGCCGGTTGCGCCTAGCAATACCGTAGTGCCCCGCCGGGGAAAATCATAATAATCAAAGGAGACACCATGCAACAGACTACACGATGGAGGCGGCGCGCCCTGTGGCCGTTGGCGCTGGCGCTGGGCGGCGCCGGCGCGGCCCCGGCGGCGCTGGCGGCGGACGAGGAGGGCGGCGGCGACTTCAAGCTGTCCGGTTATGTGCGCACCTGGGCGTCGTTCAATTTGCAGAACCCGCCGGAAACGCCGGAGAACGACCGCGGCGACCTGTCGATGCTGCGCGGCGCGTTGTCGCTGAACGCCGACCTGCGCACCGGCCCGATCCAGTGGAAGGCGATCGCCCGCCTCGACCGCGAATACAAGACCAACTACCTGAAGCGGCTGGAAAAGATCAACCAGGGCGCGCTGTCGGGCGGCCCCGGCAGCGATATCCTGAGCTTGTACAACCAGGGCG
>Ga0247815_10003225_pt1 | contig 11786 bp, 8 predicted proteins | sample UWRJL194509B1_FD_181014 | JGI IMG/M metagenome (GOLD analysis project Ga0247815, IMG submission 181014) | Plant litter microbial communities from Arlington Agricultural Research Station in Wisconsin, United States - UWRJ-L194-509B-1 | ecosystem: Environmental > Terrestrial > Plant litter >... | reverse complement strand
CTCTTGACTGTTTCTGCTCTTCACTTGGCTGTCTTGCATGTACTAGGTCTATCCATTGGCGCAATTAGAACTCCACCACCTAACCCCTAACCTAACCCCCTAACCCCCAATCCCGAAGCAGGAATCGTCAGAACACTACTGGTACACAGCATAGTGCTGCTGAACCTCGGCATGTCGGTTTTAGAGATTCGACGCGCCTTGAATCAGGCCATGGAGGTTTGTAAGCCGACTCGACGCTGACCTGCTGACGCCAAACTAACCATTGGTACAGGACGAGAATCTCAATCACTTCGATCTCTTCGACGTTACTGTGGCAACTATACTGGCCCACGGAGCGCTGAGCACCGTATCTGCAGACGATCTCCTGGACATGATGCAGCCTCTCCTGGGACGAGAGGCCGTTAGGCCGGAGTTGCATGCCTTTTTTTTGGAGCTGGTCCATCGCCGAACCCTGAAGCGCGAGGTTATTGGCTATAGTGACCAGATGATAGAATTAGAGCACCAGTACCAGGATGCACGCCGGCGAGGTGACCGTGACAATGCCGAAGCATTTGCCCGCCGGAAGGTTGCCGTCTACGTCAGAGCGTTACCACTACTCACTGCACTGCACGCACTCCCTGATCCTAGCTCTCAATGAAATAAGATGACATGTTTACTGCGTTAATTACATCTGTCCGCGCAGAAATAGTACAGGCCGTGCGCTGGACAAGTCATCGAGTTGAAATCTGCTCGGGAAGTGCCTCAGCGCGAGTTACCCAATCGCACAAATTGCAACGTGTATATCTGAGTCAGACTACATCCGTGTGTGACATATGTGCTCAGTTTGGTGGCAGAAATTGATACCGGTCGACGGCCGATGACGTGGTAGTATTGTGGGAGTGTCAGCGGAGCCGTAGTGACTACATGCGGCTCTCAGGGGCTTGTGGACGGGCTGTGGATTGCAACGGTTGCTGAGCTGCAAACACAGGGCTCACATTTTCTTTCACTGCGTTGTGCTGTGGGCGACGCCACGGTCTGTGTGTTCGGTCCCATTGTCAGACCTGTCTTACAATGTGAGTGCACGATGCCTTGGCCGTGTGATTCATCTCAGCTGCTGACGCGTGCACAGGGATCTTAAACGTTGCAGCGCGACTGCAGGCAGACCTTTGACAGCTCTCCTTGATCAATTCGACACATCCATGTTCGAAATTATTGCGCACTACGTTGCGCCTGAAGACCCGATTTGGGCGATACAGCTATTGTTGCTAGGGTTAAATCCTCGAAATCGTGTCCCAAAAAACCCGCAACCTGGAACTTTCAATTACAAGCTGCTTAGGACACGGTGGGCCAGGGCTTTGCGCGCTACACCTGTATCTCCGAGACACATATGAGCGTGTACTGGCGGCCACTTCCACTTGGTTGTTGCCCCACAGTAAATTCCGTAGTAGATCTCGCCATGAAAATGTACTGCTGCCAGATTTCAGAGCCGAGACTCTACCGCGCATTTGCATGTAAACTTCCGAGTCTCAGTCGATGACCCGGCCTTACGAGTTGGTCTCTCTCTCTCTCTCTCTCTCTTCTTTCTCTCTCGTCCTCTTTTCTCGTAGACTCCTCCCCGAGGTCTCAAGTGCCCATATTTATGCTCTTCTATATCATCAGTGAACGTTTTCAAATCTATCTCGAAGCTACGCTACCCCAAATAGTGAGTACACCGTTCAAGGTGCGGTGAAATTAACACAGCACAGAAACCGGTACCAATTTGTAAGGTCTTAGCCCTCATTAGAGAAAGAGAAGAGGAGGAACTCGCTGAGCCAGGTCTAAATCGAAGATGCAGAGAAACTGATGCAAACCGGCGTCCTGAACTTGGCCAGAGGCGAGATGAATCATTATCGCAGACCACATAACAGGTTGGAGGAATCTTACCAGCATTTGAGGCTTGAGGCAACTAATTGGTTCCAAGGTGGATAAAACCAGGATTTGGCTGTCCAGACCAGCACGGCCGGGTACCGGATGAAATGAGTCAAGAGCGGAGACAGCGTGTTCGAAATATTAGGTCGAGCTCAGACCAGCCAGGCGCTGCAAATACGACGACAACAGCGGGCCAGTACGAGCGATCGGTTCGAACTGCTGTGCCGGGTTCGGACTAGTCAGGTTGGATCACGCGAAACCAGTACTGGACCTGACGAAGCAGCGGTGACCGTCTGGTTCTTACTGATAGCTCGGGTACGGACCACCAGGGGGCTGCAACTGCGACGGCGCGAGCGGGTCAGTACGAGCGATCGGTGCGAACCGCTACGCCGGGTCCGAACCAGTCAGGGTCGATCGCTGCATGACGCGAAACCAGTACTGGACCTGACCAGGTAGCAACGCAGGTCTGGTTCGTACCGATAGCTTGGGTACGGACCAGCCTGGGGGGCTGCAACTGCGACGGCGCGAGCGGGTCAGTACGAGCGATCGGTGCGAACCGCTACGCCGGGTTCGAACTGACGCGCCGGGTTCGGACCGGAGAAAATGCTGCACCCACGTTTAGGCACCGTCGAATCATGGTATAGTTTGGTTCATGTAAAAAAGCTGGCCCGACCTATGAAGTTTGGTTCGGACCATAAATTTGTCATACCGAACGAACATGTGCACGAATTGCAGGGCTAGGTACGAACCAGAGCGCGTCCACTTCTAGGGACCTGGTCCGAACCACAGGGCCCCGGTACCTTTGACTAGCAAGTAGACGCAGCCTGACTGACCAGAATGCATCCGAAAGCTCTCAAAACGCTTTGAGAGCGAAGGGTGACAGCCTATGTCCCCGGGCACCTTCGGCACGCTCGCCATGCTAGATTTACCGCAGCTTCACCTCTGAATGCTACGTGGAAGGATCGAGGAACATTTCCTTTTTCTGCGCTCGAAGGGCGATTGTGCTCGTACTAGATACATGCAAGGATTCACACGAGTGGCCATTTGCTGGTTGCGGCCACTTGATGGTGACGCACGGTACTTGTTCTCAATGCATCTGATACATTGTAACGACTCTTCTGTTCGACTCCATATTCAAGCTGCACGCTCTTTGTCGTGTTTGGTAAATCACCCTACAGTGTGTGGTATAATAAGGCTCCCATCGTAGCCTTAGGGCGAAAAAAACCGATGTAAACTCTCTGTATGTACAAGTATTTCTGTGAGCAATCATCCTGAACAGATACGTGGTTGAACGGAAACCGATTTTCGTTGAGCCTTCAACGCAAAACAAAAGTAATTGGCGCGTCTACGAACGAAATAAGATGAATAGAGATATAACGTAGTTCCAAGGAAGGTGGGTTTTGCAGGTTACCCGACGCGATCTGTGAGGTCAGGAGTTCGACGACGCACAAAGGGCTGCCAGCGCAAACTGCAAACTACACAGCTACTTGTAGCACATGATATCGCTCGTCGAAGCGTTCAGACCGGAAATGAGACATTTGTCTCATACAGAGCTTGAGTACACTAAACAGAATCAGATGTTGCGGACGGGAGGATGATATGGGTGACACTGAGGAACCATGTAGAATGTGTACAGACATCTTGACCGGAGGATAAGAATGGCAATGGCGGTGAGGTCCGACACTCGGGAGTGGGATACTTGACCGACTCAACATGACAGTTTCGACACACCATGTCACGTAATAAACAAGACAGGAGAAGGAGAGCGCGTTCTGAGAAGGGTTCAGTGGCGCGACGGTGGAGAAGCACAATGCGGAACCAGACTCCCACCAGCAGGAACCAACAACGTCGAGGTCAGCCGTGGCAACAGCACGCTTTCCAATAAGATAGCGATGTTGACCCACGCAGAACGAGATTCGATGCTACATTGAGCGTGTGCGCACTGTGGAAGACGCAATAGAGGTTCCGGTCATCGTAACTGGACCCTGTCTGCTCCCGATCCGCACACGTTCCCGGACTGACCTGAAACTCACAACTGGATGCAAGCAATGGAAACTGAAAACGGTTAAATGGCACGTTGCGAAGGGGCCGACCTTGCCTCTCGTCTTCTTGCGCGCCCTCGTCACTCGTCGTGGTCCGTGCACTCACAACCATTTATCATCTTGAAGATGTCAAACGCACAAATTAAACAAAGGCACAATATAACCAAGGACATAGTCAAGGGTTTTTTCCAGCTATACTCAAGTTAGAGCGCGCTCGCAACCCCGGAATAATCGCCTTGCATTAGCTACGTGCCAGCGGCTACAAATGACCAAGACGTCTCGACCACGTCTAGTGCAATAGTACTTGCGAGCCAGGCGGTGATCGCACCGATAGCACACGTGACGCCGAGCGAGGATGCTCCTGCGCTCGACGCTTTAACACCTGAACCATCGCCGCAGCAGGCACGCAGCTTCTCTTGAAACCTTTCACAGGCGCAATCATAGAAGGCGTAGGACCGCAATTCGTGGAGATTACGAAGGATGTGGAAGAACTCGGAATGCAGCGGCAGGATATCGACGAGGAGAAGCTGATGATCACCACAGGTCAGGCTCTTCTCTCGATTGGTTCATTTGGGAAGATAATTTTAACTTTGTGGCCTTCACAGGGCGGTCTGTCCCGCGGGCAGGCATCATCAATAACAACGGCAACTCCACCTCTATTGTGGGCAATGGGGCGATCGTAACCAACAACAACTGGATTCAAAATATTGTTCAGGCCACCGATGAACAGGTCTGTCGCATCGTTCAAGCGTGCTAATATTCTATTCATTTATCGTCCAGGAGAACGCATTTGCTGTCCGAACGAAGGCTCTGGAGAAAATCACTGCCGGTGAGATGCCATCCTGAATTGATTGACAGGGATGGGGCTAACATGTGCCAGCGCTGAAAGAACGGCACGTACCGCAGGCGGTTTACGACGCACAGCTGAACTCCGGCTGCATGAAAGGAACGCGTGTGCGCATTCTGAGCGAGACAGTCGCTTGGATCAAAGACCCAGATTCTTTGAAAATCTTTTGGATCGACGGGATGGCGGGTTTTGGCAAGACCTCGATCTCAAAGACAGTTTGCGCGCAGGCCAGGGCCGACAATGAGATCATACTGGGTGGGAGCTTCTTCTGCTCCCGTTCGACTGGCGTGGCGGTGCAGCGCGACATCCGATGCGTGATTCCGACTTTCGCTCAGCTTCTCGCCAGGGACTCGGTCGACTTTCGCCTCGCTCTGGCCGAGACCATTCACGACGACATACAACATAAAGAAGTGTCAGTGCAGGTCGAACTGCTTCTTCGCACGCCTCTTTCAACACTGAAAGACTCAGGCACGCCAATTCTGTTCGTCATCGATGCACTCGATGAGTGTGGCGGTGTGACCACGGACGGCATGTTAGATGATACCAAGTGTCACGCCGTCGTCACAGACATGCTCGAGGCTCTCGTCGGCTTAGCTCAATCCGAGCCCAAGCTACCAATCAAGTTCCTGGTCACCTCGCGACCTGAGACTCAGATTCGCGACACGTATATCTCAAACAATATGCTCAGTCAGATCCTGCGACTTCATACTGTGGATGCCACCGAAGTCGATGCAGATATCCGGTGTTACATCAGCAAGACTCTTGACACCAAGTTATCTAGTCAGCCGAAGCTCCGAGCCTGTATCATGGACAGCGATATCGAGAATCTCGTTCGACTTTGCGATGATCTTTTCATCGTTGCCGCAACCGCTATTGCTCATACATTTAGTGTTGGGACTGCTGCAGCTGTCTCCAAGTTCAAGAAGCTGCTGAACATCTCTCGCACCGGTCTCACTGATAGGGTGGCAGCCCCGCTCGACCGCATGTACTAGATCATCATAAATGGCGCAGCGATGGAGGACGAGCTTGAGGCATCAGAGCTGCTAGCACTGCAGGGTATTCTAGCCGCGCTTCTCTCCGCCCGCACGACGCTGTCAGTCACGGTTTTGGCCGATCTTCTCGATATGGAGTCGTACGATGTGAACGCAAGTCTATCGCGACTGCACGCTGTCGTCGATGTGCCTGACGATAACGACATGCCTGGCCTGCGCACTTTACACGCATCATTCGGCGACTATATGTACAGCCGAGCGCCTAGCCACATTCGCATTTGCCAATCACTCGGCCACGAAGCCCTGGCGCACGGATCTCTCATGGTAATTGCCAAGCAGCTTCGTTTCAACATTTCGGCGAGCCGCTCTTCTTACGAGCCGAACTCACCAAAGCGCCCAGATAGCATCACGCTTTGTCTCGAGTACGCATGTATGCAGTGGGTATACCATGTTGCTGCACTGGTCAACCCCAACAACCTCGACGCTGAGATTGGCGACACCTTTCGCCCAAGACTCCTGCACTGGCTCGAAATCATGTCGCATCTGCGTCAAGTCTGGCGTGCCGCTAGAATGCTTTACATTGCAGCTGGAATTGTAGGCTCTCATGCGGACTCAGATCTGGCACGATTTCTCCGTGATGCCAATTCCTTTGTGGCCTCGTCTTATGAGGCGATCGAGCGGAGCGCTGCACATATCTACCTCTCAGCATTACCATTTGCCGATAAAAACTCGCTTGTTTACAAGGTCTTTTTCCAGCAGTGCGTTGGCCTGATCGCGGTTGATATATTGGGGATCGGTAACCACGGAGGAAGTACTTTAATGTCATTCACTGGTCATAGCGGTCCCGTTCTCTCACTAGCGTATTCCGGCGATGGTCTACTTCTTGTCTCTGGCTCCGAAGACGGGTCTGTCCGTGTCTGGAATACGCGGACAGGCGAGGAAACGCGGGCGCCGTTCATGGGTGGCAACGGCTCAGTTACGACAGTAGACTTTGCTCACAACAGCCAGCGGGTCGCGTCCGGTACTGAATCAGGTATCGTCTGTGTTTGGAGCGTCACGCCAGATCAAGCTAGTCACTGGAAACTGAAAGGACATTCTCGTCGAGTGAATTGTATTAAATTTAGCCCAGATGGCCATCGCCTTGCATCGGCGTCGGATGACAAAACATTGTGCCTTTGGGACCCTGTAACGGCGCAGAAACATGCCACACTGCTCGGACACACAGGCCGCGTTATCAGGGTTTCCTTCTTTTGTAAGGGAGAGATTCTGGCATCTGGTTCTTCTGACAAGACAATAAGACTATGGCACAGCAACTCCGGACAAGCCGTCGGCGAACCATTGACGACTGGTTCAAGCGCCAGCATCGACTTTTCTCCACATGGCGAGACAATTGCTGGAAGAGACAAAAAAGGTGTCGTGCTCTGGGAATGCCAGACTGGGGAGCAAACCGCATTGCTGAGGCAGAAACCCCCGAGTTGCATCCAATTTTCGTCAGACGGTCTATCATTGGTGGCGTCTTGTGGCTCAGCTGTGCGACTTTGGACCCTGCATCCAGATCCGCAGCGTGCTTCCTGGATCGATCTGGGCAGTCACAGCGCCAAGGTCAATTGGGCCACCTTCTCCCCGGATGGGCTGTACATTGCCTCAGCCTCTGATGATGCCACGATCAAAATCTGGAGTGCTGAAAGCGGCCAATCGGCTGTACAGCCACTGCCTGTACATGAAGGCGAAGTAAACTCGGTGGCCGTCTCGCATGATGGCGCTGTCATTGTCAGCCGATCTGAGAATGAATCGATGCGGTTGTGGAATGCACACACCGGCGATACGACTATTACATCACTGCACAGGCACACAGAAGGTGTAATCTCCGTATCGATTTCTCCAGACGGAGGTTTGATTGCATCTGCATCTAAGGATTACACCATACAGCTATGGAACACGCAATCAGGCGCAGGAGTCGGCGAGCCAATGTGCGACCACACCGGTCGAGTCAGAGCCTTGTCGTTCTCAAACAACGAGCATTGGCTCGCATCAGCATCGGACGACAAGACCGTATGCATATGGGACGTTGCAACACAACAGCCAACAGGTGTAGGCCCACTGCACTGCCAACGTTCGGTGCTTGTTGCCGTCTTTTCGCCCGACGACATGTACGTCGCCGCAGGAGATTTGAGCGGTCGAATCTATTTTTGGCGGACAGATACAGGCGAAAATGCGTACAAGTCGCTCCGTAAAAACGATACATATATCTGGTCCCTTGCATTTTCAACTGACGGTACGCGGATTGTTTCGTGCGGGACCGACACTGCAGCCCGCATCTGGAACATCGCCACAGGTAATCTTATCCACACTCTTCAGGGTCGCAAAACCTCTATTCGATCTGTGGCGTGGTCCACGGATGCAACCGTCATTGGAGCGGGGTGCATCGACGGCACATTACGCCTGTGGGATGCGATGACAGGTGTGGCTCTTGCGACGCTCCGGGGTCATACCAAGACCGTTAGATCTGTGGCGTTCACGCGCGATGGAAAGTTTATCGTATCAGGCTCTGATGATACCACAATCCGAAAGTGGGACATCCGCGCGGCCTGTCGGTCTTTGGAATGCAGCACCGATCCCGTTGCCGCACTAGAGTCTGCCATCCTCAAGAATGGATGGCTGGTGGGATCATCTGGCGAGCTCATCTTATGGGTGCCAGCTGATTATCGCAAATACCTTCAAGTGGACCCCGCGCTTCTGATTGATCGGAGCCGCGTTGTCATCAGAGTAGGAGAAAACGGTCTGCATGCTGGTGTGAACTGGACCTCGTGCTGGCGAGGTAGAACACTATGATGATGCGACCAGAGCTTTCATGCTGTACCACCGTTTCGCAATGTATAGTAGGACTGCGAGCAACAAGGCAAACGATTGCTTACAATAAAGTGTTTGTTCGTGTCAAGAGCGGCAGAATAGACAGAAGTGATAGTAATCAATTTGATTACAGGGTCGCTAAGATACGTAGGAGCCTCAAGACGCGAATGAGACGTGAGAGGAGGCGTTCACTGCTACCTGCATTCTTCGGCGTTTGGTAAATTCGAGCCGCACCTGGGGCGAGTCGTCATCATCCAAATCCTGTAATTGGAGTAGCTGGGGGGATTGGGTGTATAAAACGGGCGATGCTGGCACATGGTACTGGCCGCATGCAACGCCACTCTCGCCCTCATAGTCATTATCTTCATCCTCAAAGTCCTCGTATCCGAACGCTTTGCCGGTAAAGATGTCGATCGCGCGTGGAATAACCTCAGGAGTACGAGGAAGCAGCGGTAACCGTCGTGCACGGAACATGGACGTACCCGCTCTTTCAGGTCTTCGCCAATCTGGTAGTCGAGATCCAGCCTCTGCTCCAGCTCCTGAAGCTATTGATCAGAAAATCTCCATGTACCCGGGATGACGTGAACGTGATAGTGGTGAATCGAAAGCGAAGGATATGACAGGCGAAACGATCATCGCGGCAATGCAAAGACGCATGAAGAGGAAGACAGTTAGTGGTGTTCCACAAGAAGCGCTAGCAAGGAGGCGCACCTGGTCCTCATCCTCGACCTCGTCCTCAGGATACGCTTTTGCGGACGAGACGGATGCGGTTGGTGTCTGGAAAGGAAAGGGTCAGCGCACAGTCATGGGGGAAGCGAAGGGCGAAACTGAGTAGAAGAGGGGATGACGAGAGAAGAGACGCGTAAAGTCGTTCTAGCACTGCCAACCCAGAGCAACGAGCGAGACAATACGGGCGTGCGGCCGCCCGTTCTCGATACGCTTGCCAGCCACATGCTCATGAAGGCAAACAAGTGTCTATTACGAAGTATCGACCGACATCCCGCGCATTACCAACATGCTATCTTTCACAAGAATATGGCTGCAAACCCCATGGAAGCCGCAGCGACACCAATCCTGAGACCTGCACCACCATCGCCAGGTGTCTGGGTTGGCGCACCGCCGCCGCCAGTCCGCGTGCAGGTCCCACTTGGCGAGCCAGACGGGCCGCTGGTGGTGGTGCTACTTGGTGTCGTCGTTGGCGCCCCACGCTGTAGGGGTCGACCTGTAGTTGAGACCGGTATTATGATTTGGTGTACGGTACATGGGACGATGTGGACGGGACGATGTATGAAGGAAAGGAGGAGTGAGATATGGTCAGCACTGGTTTCATCAAGATAAAGAAATGCTATCGACGTACGAGCATCTAGGTGTCGCCGACGAGAATGAGGCACTCGATGATCTTGACGTAGGTTTCGATGTTGACCTTGAGGAACGACGTGTCATCGCCGCCGAGTGAAGTGATCTCGAGGGTCGTCTGCTTGTAGATGAAGTAGTTGCTGCGGAGATAGAACAAGAGGGTCAGATACGGGTCGTGATCAAGCAAGCAAGCATTGTACTGACCAATGAGGAGCTCTCCCTGCGGCGGGGCCGGGGCTAGCTTACTTGCCTGTGGAAAGAAAACTATGGCAATCGCATGACGAGCAGCCATGTTGTACACTGGTCACCGTGCACCTGCGGGCCCAAGCAGACGGGACGCTCTCGAGCACTACTCAGGCGGCTAGGCCGACGATGCAAGTCTCCCCGCAGCGCCTGACCCGGTATCACAGCCTCGAAAGCCATGCGATGCAGCCAAGTGGTCCGACTAGTGGCTTCTAGCGTGTTCGGTCACGCATGAGTACACTAGTACACACCGCAGAACAAAGCACTCACCGACGGCATTTAGGTTGGATGCATGCCCCGTGTTGATGATTGTGCACCTGCGAGGAAGCGAGGCCGTCAGCCATGAACCGGAGAACGTGCCAGGCCAGACGCAACGCACCCCCTCCCGCATAGATATCCGCGCTAGCACGTCCGGTTTCCCTCTTTGTTGTGACATCCGTACCCGCCCTTCTACTACTCGTCTACTGTTAGACATAGTCGTCAGTGTCGTTACAGCGCACTCCAGCTACGCACACACCTGCAGACTGCACATCCTCCAGGCCACTCGTAACAGACCCATCAGCGACAGCAGCAGTTCTTGTGCACGACCTGAGGACCACTTCCTTCTCAGTCTTCTCCCTGGCCTTGAACTAGGCGCAGATGAGCGAATGAAACCGGCGCGCGAGTCAGGACTCGCTCCACCACCACTCCCGCCGGGGATGACACCTGGGCATCTGTTCTGGATATCAGGCATCGGCTTCGATGGGTTCATATCGCGTGTGAGGTTTGGCAATGACGGTGATGACTGGGATGTCGAGCCGAGGAGCCGCTTTCCCAGGTGTGACGCGGCGCTACCTCCGCTGTCAGCAACCGGTAGCGTCTTGATAATCGACCTAGCGAGGCATGCGATTTCACTTTGAGGATAGACGAGGCGGTGGTACTGGAGATATTGTCTGTCGATAGAGCAGCACCTTCGAGCTTGACCTCGGCGGACCTCGGGGTATCAAGCAGGGCACGCGAAGCCTTGAGTGTGATTGTGCTTTCAGTCGCCGTTATAGTAGACTGAGAAAATGGTAGCGACGAGATGGTTGGTCAGCTCAATGTATGAAGCACGGAAGTTACGCGGAGGACGCACCACATCATTGCCCAGCCCTTTAGCGAGCGCGCGTACCACGACCTTCGCGTCGTCGGACAGCAACTTGACATACGGTGTGATGTCGTTCAACGCCGGATGGTTGTCAGAGAACCAAGCAAGGAGGTCTGGATGTGGCTGCGGAATCTGAGGAGGAGCACCGTCAGCAAGGAAGAAGGTGACGTACGAGGCGGTGGCAGGCGACGAGCAGAGAAAGCACCAAAAACAAGATCAGATGTTGCAAACGGGAGGATGATATGGGTCGCACTGGAGAACCATGGAGCGGGTGTACAGACACCATGAAAGGTAAATGAAACTTTGAAAGCGACCAGTGGCCGCGGGGTACACCTCTCGGGAGTGGGGTATTTGACCTACTCAGCATGACAGCCAAGAGGCATCACGTCACGCGAGACCGCGGTGAACGGGGCAGATAGGAAGACGAGAGCGATATGGTTTGA
>Ga0247815_10003223_pt1 | contig 11787 bp, 12 predicted proteins | sample UWRJL194509B1_FD_181014 | JGI IMG/M metagenome (GOLD analysis project Ga0247815, IMG submission 181014) | Plant litter microbial communities from Arlington Agricultural Research Station in Wisconsin, United States - UWRJ-L194-509B-1 | ecosystem: Environmental > Terrestrial > Plant litter >... | reverse complement strand
AAGGAAATGACCGCTTCAGCTGATACGCAATACGTTCAACAATAGATTATAGTAGGTATATGAAACCATCAGCACTACGTCACGGCAGTCGATCACGAATACTTGCGGCGGTAATCCTCGGGATTGCGGCCATTTTTGTGATTCGTCTGTTTTATCTACAGGTCATTCAACACGACCACTACGTAGCGCTTGCGCAATCTGAACAAATGACCCGTGAGCGTATCCCTGCGAAGCGTGGTGAAATTTATGCCATGAGCGGCAACACCCCTGTAAAGATGGTACTGAATGAAACTGTCTATACGGTTTTTGTTGACCCAGCAGTTATTACAAAACCTGACGAAGTTATTAAAGTGATGAAGCAAATTGCCGGCGGTAATGTGCGTGATGACTTCGAAGAATCGGTAAATGCTAAAGAGTTACGTTACCGTGTTATCGCAAACAAGGTCACCCGTTTGCAAGCTGAGAAAATTAAAGAAGCTGGGCTGAAGGGGATTGGCTTCCAAGCCGTTTCACAACGGGTCTATCCTGAAGAAACGCTTGCGTCTCAAGTATTGGGCTTTGTTGATACCGAAGGTAATGGTAAATACGGCCTTGAAGGGTTTGAAGATGAAGCGCTAAAAGGCGTTGATGGCCACCTTGAGACCGTCACTGACGTGAGTGATATCCCGCTTACTATTGGCGACCGCAACGTTCGCCAACCAGCAGTTGACGGTAAGGATATTGTTATGTCACTCGACCGTAATGTGCAATCTCACACCGAAAAGGCTTTGGCTGATGGCTTAAAGCGTACCGGTGCAACTGCCGGTAGCGTCCTTGTTATGAACCCAAACAATGGGCAGGTGCTTGCTATGGCAAACTTGCCAACTTACAACCCAGGCAAGTACTTTGAAGTACAAGACGCTGCTGCGTTTAATAATGGGACTATCTCGGCGCCGTACGAACCGGGTTCAGACGTAAAGACGTTCACAATGGCGACTGGTATTGATAAGAACGTTGTTCGCGCAACTGACACGTTTAATAACACCGATTCAATTAAAATTGACGACCGAACTATCGGGAACGCCACTAAAGGCCACACTGGTAATATTACGTTCCAAACAGCTTTAACCTTTTCACTCAACACCGGCTTCGTAACGGTGGCCCAGCGTTTAGGGGATGGTAAGAACATCAACCGCACTGCCCGCGACACTATGTACGAATACTTCCATGACCGTTTCCGTTTGGGCGAGTTAACAGGCGTTGAACTATCGAATGAAGCGAAGGGTATTCTTATTTCTCCAAGTGACCCAGACGGCAACGCCGTTCGTTACTCAAACATGGCATTCGGCCAAGGGCTCGACGTGACTATGGTGCAGGTGAGCGGGGGCTTTAGCGCCATGATTAATGGTGGTAACTATTACAAACCAACTATTATCGCCGGTGAAATGGTTGATGGCACTTTTAAGAAAGTTGATGTTAGTCAGCCGCTACAAGCTGGTGTAGTCACGCAGTCTACCTCTGACCAAATGCGCCAAATGATGCAAACGGCTCGTGCCTCATCTTTCGGCCGTACTGACAAACAGGGGTATAACATTGGTGGTAAGACGGGTACGTCACAGGTTATTAAACCAACCGGTGGTTACAGTGACAATGAAACTATCGGTACATACCTTGGTTACGGTGGTGCAGAAATTCCTGAGTATGTCATAATGGTGTCAGTATCGGGGGACAACAAAGAGCTCCAAGGTGCACGCGACGCCCTCCCAATTTTTACCGATATTTCAAACTGGATGCTCGATTATTTAAAGATTCAACCAAAAGGATAAACATGCAAATAGTATCAGACGCACTTATTAATGAATTTGTCAGAAGCTTTGTGCTGAGCGTCGGCGCGTTTGTTCTCGCCATGTTACTGACACCGGTATATACCTTTGTCGCGTATCGCTACAAGTTTTGGAAGCGCCAACGTACCGAAAGTACTACAGGTGAAGCCTTAAAAGTATTTACAAAGTTGCATGCTGATAAATTTAAACGCAATATTCCAACCATGGCTGGCATTGTATTTGTGTTTGCCATTATTGTCATCACGTTATTATTTAACTTCGACCGTGCGGGTACGTGGCTACCGCTTGCAGCCTTAGCCGGTGGTGCGATTGTTGGTTTGATTGACGATATTATTAATATTCGTGGTGGCGGAAAGGGTGTAGCCGGCCTTCGTTCAAGCCTTAAGTTCTTAATGATTACCGCTATCGGGCTTGCGCTCGGTTTGTTCTTCTTCGAGAAGCTTGGAATTAGCGCTGTGCATGTACCATTCGTTGGCCCTTGGGAACTTGGGTGGTTGATTGTTCCTATCTTCGCATTTGTCATCGTTGCCACAGGTAACGCGGTAAATATTAGCGACGGCCTCGACGGCCTTGCTGGTGGGCTAGCGGCAATTGCTTTCGGAAGCTTCGGCGTTATTGCCCTGTTACAGGGGAATGGCATTATGGCTGGTTTCTGTTTCACCGTTGTTGGTGCACTGCTTAGCTACCTTTGGTTTAATATATACCCAGCCCGTTTCTTTATGGGAGACGTGGGAAGCTTCGCACTCGGTACGTCGCTGGGCGTCGTGGCAATGCTGACTGATTCAATTTTCATTTTGCCAATTATCGGCCTGGTATTTGTTGTCGAAGCTGGCTCAAGCCTTATTCAGATCTTCAGCAAACGAGTATTCAAACGTAAAATCTTTATCTCCGCACCAATCCATCACCACCTTGAAGCTATCGGCTGGCCTGAAACTAAAGTTACAATGCGCTTTTGGATTATCGGTACTGTCTGTGCATTCGTTGGTATTATGATTGCCCTCGCCGGAGGCAACATTTAGCATGGCTCAGGGGTGGCAACAACGCCGAGCGACTGGTGACCGGGGAGAAGTGGTACGAAAGCACCACCCTGACCGGCTCGTTATTGTTTTCACCCTTATTCTTATGCTCATCGGTTTGCTGATGATGTACGCCATTGGCCCACAACGCGCCAACCTTTTGAACTCGGTATTCGGGTATGAATATTCTGATACCTATTTCTTTATTAAACAGTTCATTAGTTTCTTGCTGGCAGGAGCGGCTTTTGCTGTTATGGCCAGGCTACCGTATGAATGGGTGTTGAAACACGGAAATAAGGTGTTAATTGCCGGTTTTATAGCCTGTATATTACTTGCTATTGCCGGTGCTGCCGGGCTGGGTATCGCCACAGCGACGAACGGTGCAACCCGTTGGTTTAACCTTGGGCCTTTAGGAAGTATTCAACCTGCTGAAATTTTGAAACTCGGGCTGTTACTGTATTTAGCGGTATTCTTAGGCATTCGCCAAAAGCAGGGGATGATTAACGACTTACAGAAGACCCTTATCCCAGTAGGTGTCCTTGCTGGCTTAGCACTGCTTATTGTGATTGTTATTCAAAAAGACCTTGGTACCGGCATCGCAATCACTGCTATTGTTGCTTCAATGCTTTTCGTTGCAGGTATTAGTAAAAAGATTGTCTTTGGACTTATTGGGGTACTACTAGCGGCAGGGTTGATACTCATTGTTACTTCTCCACACCGTATTGAACGGGTGGCAACCTATTTCCAGGGAGATAATACCAGCACAAGCGACGATTCCAGCTATCACATCCAACACGCCAAAATTGCCATTGGCTCAGGTGGCTTCTTCGGCGTTGGTATTGGAAAGAGTGTTCAAGCCTCAGGATATCTGCCAGAAGCACTGAACGATTCAATTTTTGCGGTGATGGGGGAAATGTTTGGGTTCGTGGGGCTGGTTGCTATTCTGGGCCTATTTATAGCCCTTCTGATGCGTTTACTGGGTGCAATGGACCATTTGGTTGATATAAGACTTAAGCTTGCTGTAGCCGGTGTTTTTGGTTGGATAGCCTCGCATGTTATTCTTAACATAGCCGCAATGATTGGGATTTTCCCACTCACGGGTATTACATTGCCACTACTGAGTTACGGTGGTACTAGTATGATCTTCGTTACCGCAGCACTTGGCTTTGTTTATCAACTATCACGTTATACTGTGCATCCATCAAGAATTAAGGAGGAAGACCATGAAGATTCTCGCAGTCGGCGGGGGGTCGGGCGGACACGTTACGCCAGTCGTCGCAGTTCTTAAAGAGCTTCGCGCCAAGCAGCCGAAGGTCGAGTTACGCTTTTGGGTAGATAAGAAATTTGCTGCTCAAGCTCGCTCAATTATGTCTTCATTTGACGATAGTATTGCAGTGCAGACAATTACTGCTGGCAAGCTTCGCCGCTACTACCACTTAACGCTTCTTCAGCATTTTTTGTGGCCTTCGTTGATGGTTAAAAACCTTGGGGATGGATTACTTGTGTTCGTTGGTTTTATTCAAAGCCTCATTAAGCTGATTCTTTGGCGCCCGGATGTTGTGTTCACTAAGGGCGGTTACGTCTGTTTGCCGGTTGGTATGGCAGCGCGAGTATTAAAAATTCCACTCGTTATTCATGATTCAGATGCCCACCCTGGGCTCACAAATCGCATTCTGGCGCGTTGGGCGACCTCTATTGGAACAGGGGCGCCGCTTGAGTATTACCACTACCCGAAAAGTAAAACCAAATACACCGGTATTCCTATTAACGCCAGCTTTAAGCCTTATACAAAAGCTCAACAATGGGATGCTAAGCGAGAGTGGGGGATTAACCCCGACAAACCTCTTGTTGTCGTGACCGGTGGGGGGTTAGGCGCGCGTCGCTTAAATAACACCGTACTAAGTATTTCAAAGAAATTACAAAAATCTGCCTCTGTTATTTTGCTAAGTGGGGTAGCGCAGTACGAAGAACTTAAAGCGAAACTTCCTAAAAATAACGAGAATTTTCAACTTCACGCATTTACTAGTGAGATGCCCCGCCTTTTAGGTGCAGCCGACGTTGTTATTACAAGGGCAGGTGCAACCACTATCCTCGAGCTCGTCGCCCTTTCGAAGCCTACTATTTTGGTGCCCAACGCCGCTTTAACTGGTGGCCACCAAATAAAAAACGCCACAGTATACGAAAATGCTAAAGCAGCCGTCGTACTAGTTGAAGATGACATGGTGAACCAGCCCGAGACACTCCTTGCGGCTGTAAATGAATTGCTTGATAATCCAAAGGCCACCCAAGCCATGGCCCGGCGTTTTGCGGCTTTCGCAAAACCCGATGCTGCTAAAGACATGGCAAAGATGATTTTAGCTGCACGCAAGTAACGTATCCTCGCTCAGCAATGTTATCAACAGGTTGTAACATTGATTGCCTCGGAAATAAAAGCAAGCTTTTACTTCTCTCGTCTCAGCAATGTTATAATTAACATAATCATGATATCTTTCGGCACAAAAAAACCTTCAAAAGACATTCCTCGCCGCCGAAGGGCCGATACTACTACCGTCGAACAACCCCGTTCGAGTACCCAGTACCGTCGTAACCAAACCCTTAGCGGGGTCAGCCGTACTTCAATGGCTGATACACCACGTGGTCAGGCTCATCAATTAACCATTCAACGCCGTAAAGTGGGTGGCATTTTTGCCATTGTTCTTGTAGCGGTTATTTTTTTGGCGATTCTTTTAACCCAGCTTATGGCGCAGGTTAGCGTAACGTCTTCAACCAAGCCGCTAACTACATCGTTTACTGGTGAGAATTACGAAAAAGCAGTGAATAATTACCTTGGACTTCACCCCGCTGAACGCCTGCGCTTTGCCTTAAACGAAGATGCATTAAGTGTTTACGTTTCAGCCGCCCTACCAGAGGTAGAATCGATTAAAGTAAGTGGCGTAAAAGACATTGTTGATACGGAGTTTACCGTCACTTTCCGACAACCCGTTGCCGGTTGGCAAATTAATGGTAATCAGTTTTATGTTGATGCCTCTGGCGTGGTTTTTGAGACTAATTATTATGACGCCCCAGCGGTACAAATTGTTGATGAAAGCGGTATCAGCCCTGAAGAGGGTACTACTGTTGCCGGTAGCCGCCTACTAGGGTTTTTAGGAAAAGTTGTTGCCCAAGCAGGGGAGAGGGGATACCAGGTCACCCAAGCTATCCTTCCTGCTGGAATGACCCGTGAACTTGATATTCAACTAAAAGATATTTCAACGCGTGTAAAACTTTCAACGGACAGGGGAGCGGGGGAGCAGGTGGAAGATATGAGCCGGTCAATTATTTATTTGAAAAGTAAAAACTTGAACCCGCAGTATATAGATGTTCGTATTAGCGGACGCGCCGCATACAAGTAGGTTTAGTAGGTCGCTAGCAAGCAACCAGCTAGATTGCTAGGCCTGGCGTGGTACTTCCTCCCCCTACCCTTTGTATACTGAATGTTCTATTTTTGTTCTATATTTATATTTGGTAAAAAAACTATATTTTAATATCAAAATGCACAAACGTCAAATATGAGGGTAGTGGAGCAGGAGGGCTAAAGGCGAGTAGTACGAAATCATTTCACGGAAAAAGCAAATAGCGATACAACGTTGTGGATAACTATGCAAATACGACGGTATCGTGACATTAATGACAACATGGCTTTCTTATAGGCTATAAGGACGCAGGCATTACAGTAAGTGTTAATAAGTAACGGTAATAGTATACGTAAAAGTGTAATTGTGAGTAATGTGTAATATCTACCCTTCTAGAGTAGTATATAAGACGTATGAGTAATCATCTTGTTATACCTATATGTGTTGCGTAAAAGATATATTGTGCGACGTTAAGCATATATAATGATTAGGCATTGTAATACCACTCCACCCATCCAGTTTCTGAAATTATTTTCTCTAAATTCTCTATTCGTATGTCTACTTGCCTATTTATGCCTAGCTGGGCTGTTTTTGATTTCCCATGTATATATTCACATTTCAATAGATTTTATTGCTTTATGTATGTATATAGTTAATGTTCTACTTTTGTTCTATATTATTTCGCGCCTGAAAACGGGTCATTTTAACCACTCCCCTGGTAGGGCGGTAAAAGAGCTGTAATTAACAGGGGTGCAACAGAGGTGAGTATTACTCGGAAGATATGCTATGGGGGTCGTTTTTATCATCACTGTCGATAAAATTACTCATTTGCGGGTCATTTGGCATAGCTACGAGAAAATAACCGACTTTGACGGGTTCTACGTTACGTTCTGAAACAGGGATAGGGTCATTTACATGCCACATGCCTTCTTTTACGACAGCCTCGAACGGCTTAGAAATCATTGGCGTTAGGTCTTCGTCGAGTAGGATAATATGTACAGCAAGAGCACCTAATGAGTTTGGATATTGCGGCTCGTCAACGTGTTGAATGCGTTCTATTTGTACAGGAAATGTAACGGACGTGTGGTCGGAGGTTCTGTCATTAATTTTAGCGAAGGCTGTGTAAATGGCATGTTCCTGAAGCGCACTATTAGCTACGCGGTTGCGTTGTTGGTCGAAATACAGGGAAGTGCCTTCTGGGAATGATTGTTCATGTGACATGCCAGGAGTATACCCCTACGCAATACTCAACGCAAGGCTGCTTGGCATAAAAGAACCCCACACTCATTGCGGGAGAGCGAAGCTCTTCTACCGCGAGTGCGGGGGTGTTTTTCTGTTGACATTATTTACCGCCAACTGCCGAAATAACTATCACGGCAATTACTGCCACTCCCGTGAGGGCGAGATAGAAACGAATTGTGAAACGATTGTACGCGAGATAGCCATGCGGGTTGTAAGCCAGGAGGGTTGCTTCGGCAAGCTGGTCTTGGTACTCCTGGTCGGGAGTCCCCTCTAGCTCGGCTTGAGCGTCGACGATCTCTTGTTCGAGCTGTTTGAATTGCTTACGCGTTTCCTCAATGACCTCGTTGATGATGGCGCACACCACGAAATCACTTTCTTTATGGGTAATGCCGTAGGTTTTTGAAGCCTTTGCATATTCCCTTTTTAGAAATTTGAGGCTGGCTTCAGTACGGTCGCGTTCAGCGACTTTTTGTTCGAAAAATGCGTCCATCGCTACTCCCCTGCCTTGTTAACTTCGTTGTTTTTCAGAAAGAAGGTATCGACTTTCGTAAATGATGAGTGACCTGTCGAGGATGTTGATATGTGCACTGCAGCATCGCTCTTTTTCGGGCTCATGTCGCAACATCGAGAGGGTCTTTCGAAGCTCTTCCCAGACTTGGATATATTCGATGTAAGTAGAGACGTCCCAGTGGCCTGGGTCGAGGTCTTGAATACTCATGGTGCTTCCTTTCGGCCGTGTCACAAGATAGTAAGCAAGTGACCCAAGAAAGTGCTGAGGAGTGCGTAAGTGAATAGTCCGAAGAGCAAGCAGTAGCCCGCAATCAGAAACACTGCCGCATGCAGAAAGATAACAAAGCCAATAAAGAAAAAGATTTTCCAAAAAGCTTTGATAAAAAACGCTCGAATGGCGTAGAGTACGGAGTACTCTTTAAAGACTACATCAACCATACTGCTGCCACCTCTTCCAAAAGCCCATGAAATCCTGCGTGAGCGGAGTGCCCGGATGTTCTCGAACGAACTTCTCGGCTTCTTCTTGACGAATTTCTTCGTCAGTCATTCGCCGGAAATCAATTTCGTACAAATTAAGGAGCTCATCTTCAGCCGGTGTGCGCATTGGGCACCCCCTTACGGTAGTTTGACGGCTAAATCAGTGAGGCAAATTATAGTATAAAATGAGTAAAAAATCAATAGTGGCCGTATTGAGCACGGGCTTCGAAATTGGGTTGGCGCAGGTTGAGTGTGTTAATGATTCCATTGGGGGTAAGGTCGTAGCCCACTACCCTCTCTTGTACGCCGTCGATAATAACGGTAGTCTCAACCGGTTCTGGATAGCCAATGGCGTAGGCTAAGTACACGTATACCTCTTTTGCGCCGCGTTCTTTGAGGTAATCGACGGCAATTTTTCGGGCCATGTAAGCGCCCGAACGGTCTACTTTTGAGGCATCCTTACCGCTGAACGCACCGCCGCCGAGAGGTACGCGGGGACCGTAATTATCAACTGCCAGTTTGCGGCCGGTTAACCCAGCGTCAGCGTCGAAGCCGCCAATGTCCCAATCCCCTGCGGGGTTGGCGTGGATAGTAATTGCATCGGGGGTGGCGACGGCGAGTGGTTCTTGCGCTACCCAGTCGATTATTTCTTGCTTTAGCTCGTCATGTGGGGCGTGTTGGAAACTTGCTACAACGACAGAAATCGCGCCGTCGACAGTAGTGACTTGGGTCTTGCCATCAAATGACCATTTTTTGTATAAGTATTGGTTTAATTTACGCGCTAATACGTATTCTAAAGGCAGAAGCTCCGGTGTTTCGTTTGTGGCGTAACCGACCATGATTCCTTGGTCCCCTGCCCCGCCTGTATCAACACCCTGCGCAATTTCGGGGCTTTGGGCGGATATTCGCTCAACTAATTCAACGTCACCCGCCAGGCGCTTTACGATAGCTGGAATATCAACACTAAGGGCGCTCGAACTGACTTCACCAGTGACAAAAATGGTTCTATGGCCGCCGGCGACATCAACGGCGACACGAGCATACGGGTCTTCTCGTAAATGGGCATCTAAAATGGCGTCTGAAATTTGGTCACACAATTTATCGGGATGTTTTGGTGAAACGCTTTCGGCAGTTCTAAAAATAGTTACTTTTGACATGAAAAATACTCCTTTTGTATATCTTTTCGCCCGTCAGAATGAGAAAAGATTAAAGGAGTATGGAAATACTAATTATCTTCCCTGCTTACTGCAGGCTAGAAGGGGCACCTTTTCCATTTAAAAAGATTAAATGGCTGGTTGCCGGCAAGTCATAGAGCTAGTTCTCTCGTTGCACTCTGGATATACGATTTGTTAATTACCCTGTTACTATAGCAAAATTACGCTTCAGGCTCAAGGTCGTCAGTTTTGAACCTTTCAAAGATGATGCTTTCGTAATTTAATGGAACATCGATTGTTTCGCCTTCGAAGCGCTCGGTTGTCTCTGTTCCGTCTTTAGTAGTGCTCACGAGTATTGGGTTTGCCAGGCGAATAGCTGGGGTTAATTCAAAATGTGTGACATCTAACATACCCATCTCAAGTTTTTCGTCGTACTCAATAATGCTTGATAGTTGTTGAGCTGAAGGAACTTTCACGACAACAATCGATTCAAATACGCCACGCACCTCTACGTCGTTATCGGTTAAACCGAAACCACGGTCTCCAGAGCCTGAAGCAAAAAACTGCCCTTTAATTCTTAGCCAATCGTCGCGGGCTATGAACTTTCGTTCGCTATTGAAAGTATTGAGCCGTTTTTTCATATGATTGTCGGAAGAAGCGAGCGTCGATAAATTTGAAAGCTGCTCTTCTTCGTCTGAGGCATTCAGTTGTTTGTATTTTTTATATAGAGCGGTGCGTACGTGAGTAATATTTTCCCACTCTGGAATTATAAGGTTTTCAAGGTTACCAAACACCGCCTCGGTTTCTTCAATACTCGGAAAGTGTACTTTTTGGGCTGTGATAGATTGTTTCGCAAGTTTCGACGATGCGCTGTGTGAGCTATATGACGTTTCATCCTCTTCTACTTCTACAAGTGGCGGCTTAAGCGCTTCGGTGATAACCATGCGGAAGCCCATCATTGCTAGTTCTTGATGCGCTTCGTTAGCACTCAGCCTTTGTGCGGCTCGTCGTCCGAAACTTTCGTACTGTGCACTTAGGCCGTGTGTTTCAAGCGGTTCCGAAAGGTCTTGTTGAATTGATTTTGAGATTCGAGCACGCCAGGCTTCTTCTGATTCAACAGTTTCAAATGTCAGCATGTCGATATTAACTTGCAGTGCCATGAATGATTTTGCAAACCCTGTTTTGTAGAAATCACCATGACCGGTTTCAAGGTAATTAATAAATTCAAGCCCGATAACTTCCCCGTAATACGCCGCTTGTACATCTTCGTCGGCATTGTCGAAGGGTTTACTCGCTATACACTGTGCGATAGTAAACATTTTTCCAAGTTCATCTTTGCCTTTTGGTACGTTCTCGTAGACTTCTTCTACCTCCGCAATGTAATCAACAAGGTCGCGAAATGTATCCATGGTTCGCTGCATATTTTTTGCGGCAAACTCAATAGAATTTTCGTTACGTTCCATGAAAAACTCGGCTGACATAGAGGTATTGTATAGGGGTCAGCGAGGGAACTCAAGCATAAATGCAATCATGAGAAAACCCCGCTACCGAGAGGGCGCGGGGCTCTCATCGGGCGGGGTTAATTTTGTTCGTGCGACACGCTGTGGGTGAACACCGAGGTGTAGTTGCAGTCTGCTTTGTACAGGTTCATGTACTCGACGTTGAGTGCCCCAAGAATTCCGAGCAGGCGGTCGATTTCGAACGTTGTGTGGAGTTGGTCGTAGTCGATACCGGAAGTGCCCTTGCCGAACATCCTTGCATTGGAACGAAGGAACCCGAGGACCTTAGTTATCTCCTTCATCTGAGTCGTGATTGAGTGATGTTTCAGGATGCTGCCGACGGCTCTCTCCATGTCTTCGGACATTGCTGCCCAGAAAATTGCTTCGATGTCTTCGGCGTGTGTAGCGTCGAAAATGTTTTCGATTTCTCGAAACAATATTGCATCATCGTCATTTGCCAATTGATTCTCTTTTCTCTCGATGAACAACGTAGATAATACTATATCACAATTTGTGTAAATGTCATTGAATTGATAGAAAGCTTAATTGTGATAGATTTTTCGCATACAGCTAAGCTTAAGCGATGCTATAGTTTTTCTATCCTACCAGGCGGCCTTTGATAATTTGCTAATTACCACCGCTATCTCAACCCGAAGAAAGGAACAATATGGAGC
>Ga0247815_10003222_pt1 | contig 11789 bp, 10 predicted proteins | sample UWRJL194509B1_FD_181014 | JGI IMG/M metagenome (GOLD analysis project Ga0247815, IMG submission 181014) | Plant litter microbial communities from Arlington Agricultural Research Station in Wisconsin, United States - UWRJ-L194-509B-1 | ecosystem: Environmental > Terrestrial > Plant litter >... | reverse complement strand
CATGATAATTTGTTTTACCTGCGGTGCCTTAAGGTTAGGGTAGTATGAGCGTATTAATGCTGCAACACCCGCCGCATTAGGCGATGCCATAGAGGTACCCTGTAAGAAAGAATACGTATCATTAGGCGTAGTAGCATAAATTCTTACACCCGGCGAGAAAACGTCTACTTTAGTTTTACCATAGTTAGAAAATTCTGCAACCAGTTCCGGGCCATAATTATAGCTTATAGCACCTATTGTAAGAACGTTGTTAGTATACTCTGTAAGGGTATTTTTATCGTCGTTAGGGTAACGTTCAGATGTATCTCCGTCAAGGTCGGTGCTTTCATTACCTGCTGCAAAAACTACAAGAACATCTTTATCGGCAGCATATTTAAGTGCATCATACACCCAGTCGCTGTGCGGTGAGTAGTATTTACCAAAACTACCATTTATTACTTTTGCGCCATTATCTACCGCATAGCGTATAGCAAGGGCAACATCTTTATCATACTCATCGCCATCCGGCACAGCACGAACACTCATAATTTGTACATGCTCTGTAGCAACACCGTCGCCACCCAGGTTATTACCCCTGCCCTGTGCAATAATACCGGCAACGTGAGTACCGTGTTTAGCACCTTCTTTTTCCGGGCCTGTTACGTTATTGTTACCGTAGCTTTTATTAGTAAAATCGTCTGGGTTATCGCCTAATATTTTACGTGCATCATACTCCTTATTAAGGTGGTATTTAAGCTCGCTGTCATAATGCTCAGCACCACTTTTTACCTGCTCTATAAGTTCTGTACGGGGCACCCTTGCCAAGAACTGAACAAAACGGCCTTTAACAGCATTAAGCATCTGGTCGTCTGTCTTTAGTTTTTCAAGGTCTTCGGCAGTATAGTTTTCCTTGCCTGTTTTTTCCTGGAACGATTTGTCGGCTTTCAGGATAAAATCCATCTGCTGTTTGTTTGCCTTAGCCTCGTTAACCTCTTTATCATATTCTGCCTTCGCTTTTTTATAAGCTGCAGATCCGTCGTCTCCTTTTTTAAGGATACGCACAAACTCCATATTTTCGTGCTCTATATCGCCCAGGAAGTTCCATCCGTGAACGTCGTCTATATAGCCGTTCTTATCATCGTCAATACCGTTACCTGCAATTTCTTTAGGGTTGGTCCATATAACCTCTTTAAGGTCCGGGTGCTCTATATCTACACCGCTATCTATAACACCTACAACAACTTTAGTGCTTTTACGGTCTTTAAGCAGTTCATAAACGCGGTCTACGCTCATACCGGGAATGGTATCTTTTAAAAGATCGAGGTCGCTCCAGCGTTTTTCCTGCACTTCTGTAAGGTCTGCTTTTTTAGCCGTAATAGGCGTAGTTATAGCAAGAGGCTCGGCAGTGATTTTTTTTGCACCACAGCTTGCAAGAAACAATGCTAATGCTGCGGAAAGGTAAATGGATTTAAATTTCATTATCTGATTAAATTACTTTAGTAGAAAATTTGTCGAAAGTATTGCGAATTTGTTACACAAAAGTACACATTAACATTAGATTAATATATCTGCGGCTTTAAAAACTTCTTTTAGCCGCACACCTTTATCGGTATGCTGTACTGTTATAACCTCGTGGTGTGCATCATGCCCCAACAGTAAATAATGACCATTATCTGCTGCTGCATTCAAAAATTTTGCCTTTTCGTCTATAGTTAAAAGCGGGCGGGTATCATACCCCATAACATACGGTAGCGGAATGTGGCCTGTTGTAGGCAGCATATCGGCAGCAAAAATTATGGTCTTGCCATTATACTCTATCTGCGGAAGCATTTGCTTTTCGGTATGGCCATCGGCAAAAAATATCCCAAATCCCAGTTCGCTTTTCTCAAGGAAATCGCCATCCGGGCGCTGTACAAATTTTAACTGTCCGCTCTCCTGCATAGGCAAAATATTTTCTGATAGAAACGAGGCTTTTTCGCGGGCATTAGGTTTTGTAGCCCATTCCCAATGGTTATCGTTTGTCCAGAAATGCGCATTTTTAAAAGCAGGCTCATAGCCCGTGCGGTCTTTGTTCCATTGTATGGCACCGCCCACATGGTCAAAATGCAGGTGGGTTAAAAAAACATCGGTAACATCGTCGCGGCTAAAGCCATGCTGCGCCAGCGATTTATCTATAGAGAAATCGCCCCAAAGCGAGTAGTAGCCAAAAAACTTATCGCCCTGCTTGTTGCCCATGCCCGTATCAATCAGGGTAAGGCGGTCGCCATCTTCTACCAGCAGGCAGCGTGCGGCCATATCTATCAGGTTATTACTATCGGCAGGGTTGGTTTTGTTCCATATTGTTTTTGGCACCACGCCAAACATAGCACCACCGTCGAGCTTAAAATTGCCGCTTTCTATTGTATATAATTTCATAGTTAAAGATTTGCACAGCCAAATTAACTATTTTAAAGTAAACTATTGGTATAAGTATTGCTTATACTGCTATATGTATAAATAAGACACCTATTATTGCTTTACACAAAAATGTGGTATCTTTGCACTAAATTTAGACTAATTTTTAAAGTAACTGAATTATGATAAAAGTATCTGATACAGCAAAAAAGAGAGCCGTTATGCTTATGGAGGATGAAGGTTTTAATGCCGTTACCGATTATATACGAGTAGGTGTTAAAAGTGGTGGATGTTCAGGCTTGTCATACGAACTTAAATTTGACAATGCGCTTAGCGAAACTGATAAAGTGTTTGAAGACAATGGTGTTAAGATAGCCGTAGATAAAAAAAGCGTATTGTACCTTGCCGGTACCGTGCTGGAGTTTAGCGGTGGCCTTAACGGTAAAGGCTTTGTTTTTAATAACCCAAATGCCAGCAGGACCTGCGGGTGTGGTGAGAGTTTTTCATTATAATTGAAAGATTAAAAATTGAAAGATTAAAAGAGCATGACGAAACCCTTTACAGATTTTGAGGTTCATAAAAAATCGATAACTCTTGCAAAAGAAATTTTTATATTGATGAAAAACCCGGGCTTTGAGAGGGAATATGGCTTTAAAGATCAAATCAAACGAGCGGTAATATCTATAAGTAATAACATAGCTGAAGGATCTGAGTATAATAATAACAAGCAGTTTGTTAGATTTTTACGTCATTCTAAAGGTAGTTGTGCCGAAGTAAGAAGTATGTTAATATTAGCTGCTGAATTAGAGCTATGTAATGAAACAGAAACAAAAAATGCTATAGAATTAAGCATAGAAATTTCTAAAAACCTATCACGATTTATAGAGTATTTAAAATCAAAAATTTAGAGCAAGCTTTAAATGATTAAATTTTAAATCTTTAAATATAAAAAAATGAGTAAATACACAGAAGATGATTTAAAGATCGAACTCGAAACTAAAGAGTATGAGTACGGTTTTTATACTGATATAGAGAGTGATACCTTTCCTAATGGCTTAAGCGAAGACATTGTGCGTGCCCTTTCTTTAAAAAAGGAAGAACCACAGTGGATGACCGACTGGCGCCTTGAGGCTTATCGCGCATGGGTACAAATGACCGAGCCTGAATGGGCAAACGTGCATTATGTTAAGCCCGATTTTCAGGCAATATCCTACTACTCTGCCCCTTTAAAAAAGGCAAAGTATGAGAGCCTGGATGAGGTAGACCCGGAGTTGCTTGAAACTTTTAAAAAACTGGGCATCTCTATAGACGAGCAAAAAATGCTGAGCGGCGTAGCGGTAGACATCGTTATGGATTCGGTATCGGTTGCTACGACATTTAAAAAGACGCTTGCCGAAAAAGGCATTATATTCTGCTCTATATCTGAGGCTATTAAAGAGCACCCGGAACTGGTACAGAAATACCTTGGCAGCGTAGTGCCGCAAAGAGACAACTTTTATGCAGCACTTAATGCCGCCGTTTTTAGCGACGGTTCGTTTTGCTACATCCCTAAAGGGGTACGTTGCCCTATGGAATTAAGCACATACTTCCGTATCAACCAGGCAGGCACAGGCCAGTTTGAGCGTACGCTTGTTGTGGCAGATGAAGGTAGTTATGTAAGTTACCTTGAAGGCTGTACTGCTCCAAGCCGCGACGAGAACCAGCTTCATGCCGCTGTGGTAGAGCTTATAGCGCTTGACGATGCCGAGATTAAATACAGCACCGTACAAAACTGGTTCCCCGGTAATAAAGAAGGTAAAGGCGGGGTGTATAACTTTGTAACCAAACGCGGTATTTGCGAGAAAAACGCAAAAATATCATGGACACAGGTAGAAACCGGTAGTGCCGTTACCTGGAAATATCCAAGCTGCATACTTAAAGGAGATAACTCTGTAGGAGAATTTTATTCTATCGCGGTTACCAATAACTTTCAGCAGGCAGATACAGGAACCAAGATGATACACCTTGGCAAGAATACAAAAAGTACCATTATATCTAAAGGTATTAGTGCCGGTAAATCTCAAAACAGCTATCGCGGCCTTGTGCAAATAGGCAGCCGTGCAGATAATGCACGCAACTTCTCGCAATGCGACTCATTACTTATGGGTAACAACTGTGGGGCGCATACGTTTCCATATATAGAATCTAAAAATACATCGGCTAAAATAGAGCACGAGGCTACCACCAGTAAAATTGGCGAAGACCAAGTGTTTTATTGCAACCAGCGTGGCATCCCTACAGAAAAAGCCATTGCACTTATTGTAAACGGCTTTAGCAAAGAGGTACTTAATAAACTGCCTATGGAGTTTGCTGTAGAAGCGCAAAAGTTGCTGGAGATAAGCTTAGAGGGAAGTGTAGGATAATTAAATTGGTTAAGTTTAAGAATCATGGATATAGTATTAAAAAACGTAAAGAAAAAAGACCTTCGAGTGATTAAATCGCTTGCTAAGGCTTTAGGTTTTGAAATCAGTACAGATGATGAAAAACCATATAATCCAGAATTTGTTAAGGAAATACTTGAAGCGTCAGAAGGTATAAAAAATGGAAAAGGAACAAGGATTGATATCAAGGATTTGAATAAATTTTTAGGTATTTAATTTTTGAAAAGTTTTATGACTCAAAAAAGGATTGAACAGGTAGAATTTTCTGAAAAGGCAATTATCGACTTAAAATTTTGGGAGAAGAGTGGAAACAAAATTTTCATTAAAAAGATATCTCAACTGATTATAGCTATTCAGGAAAATCCTTATTCAGGTATTGGAAAGCCAGAGGCATTAAAACATGAATTATCCGGAAAATGGTCTCGAAGAATAGATAGAGAACACAGGCTTATTTATGAAGTTATTGATGAGAACACGATCGAAATTCTAAACATTATCTCTTTAAGGGCCACTACATATAACAATTAATAAAACAAAGCATTAGCTTAAATAAGTAACGAATGTTATCAATAAAAAACCTACACGCTCGCGTAGAAGACAAAGATATTTTAAGAGGTATTAACCTTGAGGTTAAAGCCGGTGAAGTACATGCCATAATGGGTCCTAACGGGTCTGGTAAGAGTACACTATCATCTGTAATTGCCGGAAACGAAAATTATGAAGTAACTGATGGTAATATTTACCTTGAAGGTGAAGACATCAGCGAGTTTGCCCCCGAAGAAAGGGCACACAAAGGCGTTTTCCTTTCGTTTCAGTATCCGGTAGAAATACCTGGGGTATCTGTAACTAACTTCATGAGAACCTCAATTAACGAAAGCCGTAAAGCTAATGGCCTTGAAGAAATGCCGGCTAACGAAATGCTGAAACTTATCCGCGAGAAAAGTGAGCTTTTAGAGATAGACCGTAAATTCTTATCGCGCTCGCTTAACGAAGGTTTTTCGGGTGGCGAAAAGAAACGTAACGAGATCTTCCAGATGGCAATGCTGGAGCCTAAACTGGCAATTCTTGATGAAACCGACTCAGGGCTTGATATTGATGCACTTCGCATTGTGGCAAATGGTGTAAACAAACTGCGCAGCGAAAACAATGCAGTTATTGTTATTACCCACTACCAAAGGCTGCTTGACTATATAGTTCCAGACTTTGTACACGTGCTTTACAATGGTAAAATTGTAAAAAGCGGTGGTAAAGAACTGGCATACGAACTTGAAGAAAAAGGTTACGACTGGATAAGGTCTGAAAATTAATATTTGTTTAAGGTTTAAAGTTTAAAGTTGCTAATATAATGGGTTACCGTTCCTCAACTTTAAACGTTAAACATTGAACTTTAAACAAACTAATGAATAATGGATTTAAAAGAAAAACTATTATCTTCTTTTATAGCTTTTGAAGAGCGTATAGATGTAAACTCTGATTTGCACAACGTTCGTACCGAAGCGTTAAAGAATTTCGAAAATAAAGGCTTCCCTACTAAAAAAGAAGAAGCCTGGAAATACACATCGCTAAACGCCGTGCTTAAAAACGACTTTAGCGTATTCCCTAAAGAGGACAGTGCTATAAACTACCCCGATGTAAAAAAATACTTTTTGCACGAAATAGATACCTTTAAACTGGTATTTATAGATGGTGTGTTTAGCTCATTCCTGTCTTCTACCACACACGATGGGCAGGATATCTGCTTAATGTCTTCGGCATTAACAAAGCCTAAATATAAAGAGGTTATAGATACCTACTTTAATAAAATAGCAAATACAGATGATAGCCTTACCTCGCTAAATACAGCTTTTGCCAGTGAGGGTGCCTTTATAAACATCCCTAAAAGCAAGATTGCCGATAAGCCTATCGAGATCATGTATTTTTCTACCGGTAACGAGGCTGCCCTTATGGTACAGCCGCGCAACCTTATCATTGTAGGCGAAAATGCACATGTACAAATTATAGAAAGGCACCAAAGCCTTAACGGTAATCCTGTTTTAACAAATAGTGTTACCGAAATTTTTGCACAGGAACGTTCTATTGTAGATTATTACAAGATACAAAACGACGTGCTTACTGCAAACCTTGTTGATAATACTTACATTGCCCAGAAAGGCAAAAGCAACGCATCTGTACACACTTTTTCTTTTGGCGGTAACATAACAAGGAACAACCTTAATTTTTACCATCAGGGCGAGCATGTAGAGAGTATCCTTAAAGGTATTACACTTATAGGCGATAAGCAGCTTGTAGACCACTATACGCTGGTACGCCACGCTACACCTAACTGCGAGAGCCACCAAAATTATAAAGGTATTTTTGATGGTAACGCAACAGGGGTATTTAACGGAAAAATTTATGTTGAAAAAGAAGCCCAGAAAACGGATGCTTTTCAGCAAAACAACAACATACTTATAAGCGAGAAAGCTACTATTAATGCAAAACCTCAATTAGAAATCTTTGCCGATGATGTAAAGTGTTCTCACGGGTGTACAGTAGGCCAGCTCGACGAGAGTGCCATGTTTTATATGCAAAGCCGTGGTATTCCTAAAAAAGAAGCTAAGGCTTTACTTATGTATGCTTTTAGCAACGAAGTAATAGAGAGTATAAAACTGCCGGAACTTAAAGCACGTATTACAAAACTTATTGCCTCTAAACTTGGTGTAAATATAGGCTTCGATTTGTAAATATCCGGCTTAAATATAGCAATGCATAAAATGCCTCTACATAGAGGCATTTTTTATGCATTATTTTTATGCATTATAAGGAGTAGTTAATCTTCTGTTTTTTTTGCTATGCAAAATGTGCTTATACCAAAAGGAAAAGAGAACAGTTGCAGCATTTTATTTTCTAAGAGTAAAAGATTTAGCATTGCAGTATTTACAAAACTTTTACCCATTGCAATATCGCTTACCGCAGATTTGTCTTTTTTTAATTTACCACTTACTTTTCTAAACAGGAATACCGGGGTAAACAGAAAAAAATTCCAGTATCCTGATTTAATAACTTTAAGGTTTTGCTCTTTAAATCTGGCTTTCAGTCCAGCTTTTGTATACCTGCGGTAATGCATATTAATATCGTCATGATAACTCCATAAAGACATAAATGCCGGAACAAAAACATACATTTTACCTCCGCTATTTAAAAGGGTTTTCCAGTTTGCAAGTGCCTTGCTATCGTTTTCAAGGTGTTCAAGGCAGTCAGATGCAATTATAATATCAAATTTTTGGGTAAGGGTAATATCCTGTCCATCCATTACATAAGAATTTTTAATACCGTTAGCCTTACAGTTTTTTATTGCCTGCTCACTAATATCAATCCCGTATAGATTTTCAGTTGTAAAACCAAGTTTTTCCACATCTTTAAGAAAAACTCCTGATGAGCATCCAATATCTAATATTTTACTGTCTTTGGGGGCATTTTTAATCAGGTCTAATAAATAATTACGCCTTGACTTAAACCACCAATGATCTGTTTCAACATCGTGATACTGTTTTTCATAATCTTTTTCCATAGTGCGAAATTCTAATAATTATTGGTAAGGCATTTTAAGTAAAATACCGCTAATACTACATCTAAATTTGTGAGTAAATTGTTATTTATTATTGTAGAGCAAACATAATGCTTTTATTATACTCTTTGATAGTAAAACTGTGTTTTGCAGTAATAGATACATTAAAATTACATTAGAATATTATTATTTAGAATTAATAAAAATAACTTGCATATCTAACGTATGTCCTTTAGATTTGCAATTTAGAATTAATCTAAGTTTAATCAGAATGCAAACCACTTCAAGACTGTTTTTTTACATTGCCTCATTTGTTAGTTTTAGCGCCCTGGCGCAACAACCGGTTAAAGACACTATGTATACTAACCTTGATGAAGTAGTTGTAACAGGACAGCCGGAACCTCAATCTATAAAAAAATCGGTTTTTAATGTAAAGGTAATTAGCCGCAAGGATATTGACAGGCAGGCAGCAAATAACCTTGCCGACCTGATGAATTTTTACCTCAACATTAACATAAACCAGGATCCGGGGCAGGGCCGTTCTACAGTTTCTGTATTTGGGCTGGATGGGCAATATTTAAAAGTACTGGTAGATAACGTTCCGCTTGTTAGTGATACCGGCCTTGGCAACAACATAGACCTTACCCAGATAAACCTTGACGATGTAGAGCAGATAGAAATTATAGAAGGTTCTATGGGTGTTACCCACGGTGCAAATGCTGTGTCGGGTATTATAAACATAATTACAAAAAAATCTACGCAGCACGACTGGGAAATTAAAGCAACACTGCAGGAAGAAAGCGTAGGCAGCGAATACTCTGCATCAGATAAAGGCCGACACATACAATCGGTAAAAGTATCGCACAAAATAACCGATAACTGGTTTATATCTGTAGGCGGTAACCGTAACGATTTTGCAGGCCTGCAGGGCGACAGGGGTGGTAAAAATTACCTTTATAACGAAACAGATATTAACAGGCAACGTGGTTATAGCTGGCTGCCTAAAGAGCAATATGTGGGCAATGCACTATTAAGTTACAAAAAGAACAGAACGAGGGTTTTTTATAAATTTGATTATTTTAACGAGAATATAGATTACTATAACCCCCTTATAACCATACAGGATAATTATCCTTTTTGGGATATTTTATATGGCAACGACAGGCGCTACAAAACAGAAAGGTTGTACCACCACTTAAACTCGTCGGGGTATTTGTTTAAAGAAATGGCCTATAACATTTCTGCCTCATACCAAAAACAAACCCGCGATTTTGAAGATTTTAAATACTTTATAGAGGAGTGCAACGAGGCAGATAACCAAAGGCTAACCTACCAGTCTACAGAGGTATTGTACTCTACAGGTAGTATAAGCAACATTCTTAATAATAAAAAATACAACCTGCAGGTAGGTTATGAGCTTGTAAACGAAAAAGGATTTGCATCTTCCAGGACAGGATTATTCAGGGACGAAAATGGCGGCTTTGCAGATAAAAGGGCTACCCTTAATAATTATGATGTGTATACTGCTGCCGAACTGGCTTTTACAGAGCGTTTCTCTGGCCGCGCCGGTGTACGTTACTCGGCACAATCAAAATTCGACGATCAGTATGCCGCATCTGTAGGCCTTCGCTACTTGTTTGATAAAGGTATAGAAGTGCGCTCGTCTCTGGGCAAATCATACCGCACACCAAACTTTGAAGAGCTTTACACATACCTTGTAGACTCAAACCACGATGTAAGGGGTAATCCTGACCTTGTTCCGGAAAACAGTACATCTGTAGACCTTAATATTAAAAAAATAACCAACTTTTCATCGGGCTTAAAAATGTCGAACAACTTTATGGTTACTTACCTTGACGTTACAGACAGGATAGGCCAGGTACAAATAAATTTTGTGCCGTTGCAATACAAGTATATAAACATAGACAACTTTAAGGTATGGAACTTTAGCACCAGCCACGAGTTTAACTATAATAACTTTATGCTTAAAGCCGGTGGGGCAGTAACAGGAACGTCTCAAAATGTAAGCAATGGCGCAGTAAGGAGTGATGATTCATACCTTTGGGCAGTGCAACTAAACGCTAATTTAAATTATAGCGTTCCTAAATGGAATACAGAATTTTCTGTATTCTACAAATTAAATGGGCAGCAACAGCAAATAGTTTCTACTACAGACCCTAACGACAGTACAAGATCAATATTTGGTATAGCAAAAATCAGTTCATTTAGCTGGCTTAATGCATCTGTTCGCAAATCATTCTTTAAAAAGAGTTTTGATGTAACACTGGGTGCAAGAAATTTGCTTGATGTTACAAACGTGCGCAGCTCTATAGCACAAGGCGGTAACCTGGGCCATGGTGGTGGCAGTACCGATTTGCCTGCGGCATACGGCCGCTCTTATTTTGTTAAACTGGTTTACAACATAAACTTATAAACTATTAGTATGAAAAAGATAGTTACCCTTTTTGCCTTTGTAGTGGCATTGCTTTTAACAGCCTGTAATGAAGATGATAATGGCACAAACCGCATGGGTGTATCGTTCGCAGTAGAATCTGTAAATATTACAGATGCCGTGACTCCCGTAAAGATCCTTTTTTATAAAGATGCACCATCAGATGGTTTTGTAACAATTAGCTATACCACGCAAAATGTGGCTTATGGCACTGATTTTACAACGAATACTGCTGCTGAAAGTGGGACTTTTACATTACCATTTACTGCCGGTGCCACAGCAATAGAATTTAATTTTAATAAAATTACCAATGCTGCCGAAGGCGAAGTAAAAAACGTAGTATTTAAAATAGCTCAGATATCGCTTAGCCAGGTAGAAATTACAGGCAATGAAACGGTAACGTTAAACTTTAATGAAACAGCTTCTACCGGAGGCCCCGCTTCTCCCCTTGTGGGTGGCTCTAACCAGCCTAACCAGGTATATTTTGATTTAAGCTCCGGCCAGTACAAAACGTCGTTAAGATCAAACTGGGATTTAGGTTTTTATGGTGGAGATAACTTTAGGGTAGTAATAAACGGCTCTATAGGTATGGCTGTAAAACAACTTACTACTACAGATATAGATGCCGTACAAACATCAAACAATCTTGTGTCTATAGGGACATTTGACCCTGCCAATACAGCATATATAGACAATCCTAACGGGTTTTTAAGTGGTACCGCCATTACAGAAGTTAGTGCTAATGATGCCGATAATAAGGTATATCTTGTAAATATGGGCTTTAGTGTACCTACCACACCGGCAGGAAACGGAGCTGTAAGCGTAGCCGGACCATTAAGAGGCTGGAAAAAAATACGCATACTTAGAGATAGTAATGGTTACAAACTGCAATATGCCGACCTGAATGCCACCACACATACAGAGGTTGCCATTGCAAAAGACCCTGTATATAATTTTACTTACTACAGCCTGCAAAATAATACACCTGTAACAATAG
>Ga0247815_10003221_pt1 | contig 11790 bp, 9 predicted proteins | sample UWRJL194509B1_FD_181014 | JGI IMG/M metagenome (GOLD analysis project Ga0247815, IMG submission 181014) | Plant litter microbial communities from Arlington Agricultural Research Station in Wisconsin, United States - UWRJ-L194-509B-1 | ecosystem: Environmental > Terrestrial > Plant litter >... | reverse complement strand
AGGTCGCCTTGTTGCCGCGCCAGCGCCAGGCCGCGCTCGATCGCCGCCAGCACCGTGTCGCTGTTGCCGTTGGCGAACATCAGCGAGATCGCCAGCGTTTCCTGCAGCGCCATCTCGCGCCGGCCGTCCAGGTCGGCGGGCGACAGCAGCGCCAGCGCTTGTTCGCTCCAGCGCGCGCATTCGGTCAGCATCGACAGCCGCAACAGCAAGGGCGTGGACGCCGTCGCCAGCCGCACGCCGAGCGCCGCGTCGCCGTCGGCCGAGAAGCACCATTCCAGCGCGGCGCGCAGATTGCCCAGGCGCTCGACCTGCTCGGCGACCGCGCCGGCGTCGGCGTCGCTGAGCGCGGCGCGCGGGCTCTGCGCCGCCAACTGGTCGAACACGCCGCACAGGTACAGCGCGTGACGGCGCGCCACCTGGGCCGCCTCGCCGCTTTCGCGCAGCTTGTCGATGGCGTACACCCGCACGCTGTCGAGCAGGCGGTAGCGCATGACCGCCGCGCCGCTGGCGGTCGAGGCCAGCGACTTGGCGACCAGGCCGCCGACCGCTTCGATCACGTGCATGGCGTCGGTCTGGTCGTCGGCGGCCACCTCGCCGGCGGCCTCCAACGAGAAATCGCCGATGAAGGTCGATAGCCGGCGCAACACCATGCGCTCGAATTCGGGCAGCAGGTTGTAGCTCCAGTCGAGCATGGCCTTGAGCGTCTGGTGGCGCGGCATCGCCGTGCGGCGGCCCTGCCAGGACAGGCGGAAGCGGTTGTCGAGCAATTGCGCGGTGCCGCGCACGCCATAGGCCGAGACCCGGCTGGCGCCGAGTTCGATGGCCAGCGCGATGCCGTCGAGCTTGCGGCAGATCTCCGCCACGGCGGCCGCGTCGGCGTCGACGAAGGCGAAGTGGTCGCCGCCGGCCGCCGCTCGTTCGACGAACAACTGCACGGCGGGGAAGGTCAGCGCCTGCGCGGCCGACAGCGTGTCGGACGCCGGCGGGCTGTCGAGCGGCGCCAGGCGGTGGGTGTGCTCGCCTTCGACGCGCAGCGGTTCGCGGCTGGTGGCCAGGATGAACAAGCGCGGCGCGCCCTGGAACAGCCGCTCGGTCAGCTCCGCCACCGGTTCGATCAGGTGTTCGCAGTTGTCGAGCACCAGCAGCAGTTGCTGGTCCTGCAGCAGCGCCGTCAGGCCCTGCAGCGTGCCGGCGCCGCTCATCAGGCCCAGCGTGGCGGCGATGGTGCTGACCAGCAGTTCCCCCGAGGCCAACGGCACCAGGTCGATGAAGCAGACCGCGCCCTTGAATTCGTCGAGCAGCTTGTGGGCGACCGCCACGGCGGTGGTGGTCTTGCCGATGCCGCCCGGTCCGACGATGTTGATGAAGCGCTGGGTCCGCAGTTGCTGCGACAGCGCCTCCACGGTTTCCGCGCGGCCGACCATGCGCGCCAGCTTGCCCGGCAGCGGGTAGGCGAAGGCCGGGCTGGCCGACGCCGGCGTCGCCGCCTTGCCCGACAGCGGCGCCACGAAACAGTAGCCCTGGCCGGGAATGTTGGCGATGTAGTTGCCGCCGGTGTCACCCAGCGCGCGCCGCAGCCCGGCGATATTGACCCGCAAGCTGCTTTCCTCGACGATCACGTCGCGCCAGACGCGGGCGATCAGTTCGCGGTTGCCGATCACCTTGCCGCGTTGTTCGACCAGCGCGGCCAGGATGTCGAAGGCGCGGCTGCCGATGTCCACCGCGACGCCGTCCTTTTCAAGCCGCCGTGCCGACGCGAACAACTGAAACGGTCCGAACGAGCAAGCGTCGGTGAGCGGGGCGGCGGAAACTAGGGTCATCTATAGGGCGGAGTGTTGAATTGTTGATAACACGGCTGCGTGCTGCCGGTCATTGTTGCCATTTTAAGTCATTTACCCCTTTGGGTGATTATTAACTTGCAATGAATACTTTATGCTAAGTGAGAGTGGTTCATGCGCGTTGGCCGCTCCGGCGGGCCGATTCACAGCGTTTCCCAACGTTTCACACCCGGCGCCGGCTGGAATCGCCGATGATTCCGGGCCGTCGTCGTCATTGCGGGGGTTTGAATAATCCAGGAGCGCACATGGTTTTCCCCTCGATACATCCTTCGATCGCAACTCTGCTGAGCGCCGTCACGCGGCGCGACCGGGCCGCCGTGGCCGCGGTGCTGGGACCGGACGCCAAGCTGACCCACGCCGGCATCGCTGTCGATGGCGGCGACGCAATCGGCGCCTGGCTGGCCGCCTTGCCGCCGGAACAGGCGCTGAAGGCGCAGCCGCTCAACGTCGCGACGCGCGGTTCGGCCAGCGTGCTGAGCGTGATCTTCAGCCCGCTCGACGGCGACGCCGGTTGTCTGCTGCAGGAATACAAGTTTTCGCTGGACGGCGAGCTGATCACCGCCATCGACGCCGGCGCGGCGACCCCGCTGGCGGTGCCGGCGGCGGTGCTGGATTTCGTCCGGGCCGCCAACGCCGCCGACCAGCCGGCCTTGCTGGCCAGCTTCGCCGACGACGCGCTGGTCAACGACCAGCTGCGCGACTACTGGGGCAAGGCCGAGATCGCGGGCTGGGCCGAGACCGACATTTTCGGCGACCGGCTGACGATGGCCGTGGTCAAGATCGTCCAGCACTACGACGAAGTGATCCTGACCGCCCACATCGATGGCGCCTTCGACAAGCGCGGCTTGCCGGATCCGCTGGTGCTGACGTTCTACTTCTCCGCGCGCGGCGGCAAGATCGTCCAGCTGATCATCCTGCGCAACGATCTTTAAGCGCGCACGAACAACTTTCCGCCGGCGAACAGCCGCAGCGTCTTATAAGCCAGCATGGCGAGCGCGACGTTCGCCAGCGTGAAGAACCATCCGGCCAGCCAGGTGTAGACCGGATCGGCGTCGACGCCAGCCACCTTCAACCATCCCAGCGCCAGCGCGGTCAAGCCGAAACTGAACGACCAGTACGCCGGCGTGAAGCCGGTCTGCATGAACGATGGAATCATCCTGGCCAGGAACAGCAGCAGCAAGATGGCGTAGCCGAGCAGCGCGAACATCAGCCAGTCCGCATGGGCGCCGCCGATCGCGAAGTAGGCGACCGCGCCCACCGCCGGCGGCGCCAGCAGGATGCCGTGCGTGGGCCAGATTTGCGGTTCCGCTTCGGTTGAAAAATACACCCGCTGCAGGATGATCGATTCCAGCGACAGCCAGGCGAACACGCCGGCGCCGAAAAATATCTTGCCGATATTCGCATGGCCGATCGCCGACAGCGCGATGGCGGAGACGAAATTGCCCGCCACGGTAGGCAGGTACATGATGGCGGTGGTGTCGGCCATGCGACGCCGCCCGCCCAAAAACGACGAGGAGCGGTAGGCGGAAAACGACAGCTGGACCACGGCGCCGGCATAAATCATGACCTTGCCCAGCATCGGCAGCCATGGCTGCGCCGACATGCCGACCAACATCGTGGAGACCGGGATCAGCGAGAAAAAACAGCAGAGGATGGGATGGTTCCATTCGGCCTCGACGTCGTCGCGATGGGTGCGATATTTGATGGCGTACAGCAGCATCAGAGTTAGCCAGGTCAGCGCGGCCACGCCGTGCAGAGCGTTCGCGGCCAGATTGTCGAAGCGCCACAGGTGGGCGGCGGCGGCCCAGCAGTTGGCCAGGCCGGCCAGGCCGAGCACCATGCCGAAGGCGGAGACGGGAAGATTATGTTGATGCTGGGGGTTGATTAGTATGTCCATCGCGCCAGCTTAAGCGCGCCCGACGCCGACGTCCTCTCCCAAGTGGGAGGCAACGGCGGCGTCCGGGTGGACGATGCGCTTATTGATTGACCATCTGCACCACCACCAGCCGTCCGCCCGGCGCGCGCGACATCAGTAGTTGCAGGCCATCGGTCAGCATGATTTTGTCGCCCGGCGGGATGGCGGTCTTGCTGCCGACGTCCATCAGGTCCGGCATGTTTTCGTTGACCAGGTACCAGGCGTTTTGATGCAGCACGAAATAACCGACGCGCTTTTTCTGCGCTTCGGTCAGGCGTTCGTTGGGGTAGATGTCGCGGTCGATGTGCCAGGGGAACAGCGATTGGTTGGAGTACACCATCAAGCGATGATTGTCCGGCCGGAAGTTGCCTTCCTTGCGCGACGAGTACAGGTTCAGCACCGGCAGCGGGCCGGTGAACGGCGTCGAGCAGAACGGGCACACCGGCTTGGTCTTGTTGTCGAATACAAACCACTTTTGTTCGCAGCCGCTGTTGGCGCAGGGCTGCAGCAGATCGACCGTCTTCACCAGCGCGATTTCCCAATCGTCCGCGCTCGGCCGGGCGGCCGGGTCGTGCAGGCCGACGGTGAAGGCGCGCAGGAACAGCTCGCTCAGATACGGGCCGGTGATGGTGTAGGGCAGCTTGGCGACGTCGCGCCATGGCAGTTCCGCCGGCTTGACATTGGCCAGCTTGACGCGGTTCGACGTGTCGCTGGGATGCTCGATGAACAGCGCCTTGGCGCCCATCGACAATTCCTCGTCCTTTTGCGGATCGTTCATGTCGTGCACCTTGTCGCCGCGTAGCGGGTGGCGCAGCAGCAGGTACATATAGATCAGCACCGCCAGCGCGTGGCGGTCGGTGACGATGGACGGCAGCTTGCGGTTCGGGTCTTCGCGCGGCAGGTGCGCGGTCATCACGCATTCCGGCGCGATGAAGTCGGGTGTGCCCACCACGTCGGGCGGGAACTTGCCCGGCACTACCAGGCCGTCGATATCGATCAGGCAGGCGCGGCCGGTGGTCGGATCGATCAGCACGTTCTTGTAGCTGAGGTCGGAATGCGCGAGGCCGGCCGCGTGCATGCGGCGCACGGCGCGCGCGATCATCAGGCACAGCCGGATCTGGCGCATATAGTCGCCCAGTTCGCGCGGGTCGAGGAACTTGTTGCGGTTGGACGGGGATGCGAACCACTTGCCTTCCTTTTCGCGTCCCTTGATGCCGAGCATGTCGTTGTTGCGCGAGCCGTGTTCGAAGAAGAACGCCTTGTCGTAGAACGGCACCACCACGCCCAGCCGGCCGTTATATTCCAGCATCGTGGTCGGCCAGCAGAACAGGTTTTTCCAGTATTCGCCGCCGGCCTGGTTGAAGATGCGGTCGCGGTAGGTGCTGGTGATCACGGCCACGCGCTCGCGGCTGCCGGCGTCGGCGGCGCCGCGGAAGAAGGCGACCACGTAGTCCTTATTCGGCGAGAAATACACGTCCTTCATGCCGCCCGAGGCCTTGATCTCGTCCACGAACTGGACGACCGATCCATCCGCCGCCGTCACTGTGACTGTTTTTGCCATGGTTGGTGTTCCCTAGTAGATGATGGCGATGGTGCGGTCGTCGTGGTTGCCCTGCGACCAGAAATCGAGCCAGTCCAGCAGTTTCTGTTGCTTGCCTTCGGCGCTATCGTCGAGGCCGAGGCCGACCGCCTGGTCCAGCTCGTTCCACAGCGCGTGCCAATCGTCGGGGCGGGTCAGCCGCGCCTCGGTTTCGAATTTGGGGTCGGAGACGCCGTCGGTCATCAGGACCAGCGCGGTCATGTCGTCGACGATCTCGAAGCGGGTGCGCTTGATCAGCGCTTCCTGCGTGACCTCGGCGCTTTCCAGGAAGCGGGTCTGGCCGGAGAATTCGCCGCTGTCGACCTCGCCCAGCAGGGTGATGCCATGGTCGCGCCGGTAGATGCCGACCGCGCCGTCGCCGACCCAGTAGGCGGCGCACAGCGTGCCGAAATCGTAGCGCTTGCAGATGGCGATCAGCGCGGTGCTGGAATAGTCCTTGAAGGCGGCGTCTGGCTGCTGTTCCTTGTGGCGCACGCTTTCGTCCATGATGCCCTTGGCCGCGTAGTAGGCGGCGTTGCCGACCGCGCCATACAAGGCGTTGCGCAAGGTTTGCCACAGCGCGCTGATCTGTGCGGGGTCTTGCTTGGCCGCGCCGCGCGCCGCGTGGTAGGCACGGGCCGCCTGGTCGATGGCGGCGCTGCGTTCGCCGGCCAGTACCGATTGCAGCGTGTTGCGCGCTTCCTCGCAGATGATGGCGGCGCCTTTGCGCGAGTAGCGCGCGCTGCCGGCGCCGTCGGCGACGATGCCGATGTGCCAGCCGGCTTCCGGCATGGCGGCGATCGCGTAGTCGTCATCGCGGAAGCTGCCGACGTGGGCGTGGGAGCGGCCGCGCTTGCTCGCGGCGAGCATGCGCAGGGCGGGGCCTTTGAGGCTGTCGCAGCGCTGGTCGGGCCGCCAGTAAATGTCGTTGTTGTCGGAGGGGAGGTCGCGCCACATCGCTTTGGGATTGGCGTTGACCACCAGCTTTAGCGCCGCCTTGCGCAGGCGGCCGGCTGGCTGGCTCGCGTAGCGGTAGCCGAGCATCAGCGGGAATTCGCCGGCCTCGTTGGGCGTGCCGTTGAGCTTGCCAGTGGCCGGGTCCAGCGTCAGCGCCAGACCTTCAGGCGAGGACAGCTCGCAATAAATGATGGTGTCCGGCGCGGCGATCGCTTCGATTGCTTGGTCGTAGGCGTCGCCGGCGCGCGCGTTCGGCAGGCGGAAGGTGGTGTCGGGCGGCTCCGGGGCGGGGGGCGGCGCCGGCATTGGCGCCGGGGCCCGCGCGGCGACTGGAGCCGGAGCAAGGGCAGGGGTCAGAGCGGGAGCCGATGCCGCTCCCGGCGCAACTGGCGGTGGGGCATAAGCCGTAGCCCGAGCGGGCGCGGAAGCTGGTGCCGGCCCCGGGGCAACTGGCGCCGGCGTCGGCGCGAATGTCGAGGCAGGCGCCGGGGCCGAAGCCGAAGCCGAAGCTGGGGCCGGAGCCGGGGCCGGGGCCGGAGCCGGGGCCGAAGCTGGGGCCGGAGCCGGAGCCGAAGCTGGGGCCGGAGCCGAAGCCGAAGCTGGGGCCGGAGCCGGAGTAGGGGCCGACGCCGCAGAGGACGCCGGGGCTGCGGCCGGAGCGGAAGCCGGAGCCTGCGCTGGCGCGGGATTGGATGCCGGCGCGCGCGTCGCTTGAGCGGGGGCGGGCGTTGGTGTGGGCGTGTTCTCTTTCACGTGCAGGTCTTTCATCACTAGGAGTTTGACCTCGGGAAGAGGATCTTTTCTGTTGGCCAGCACGGCCATGCCGGCGTACTTGAGCAGCATTTGCTCCAGGTCGGCGTCGAACTTGTCCTTCATCGCCACGAACGGCGGTGATTTCAACAGGTCGTTGAGCAGGCGCGGGTCGAGCGATTGATGCTTCTGCTGCAGGCGGAGGCGTGCGTAGGAGAGGAATATGATATCCAGGTGAGCCATGGGCTTGCTAGCCCCGCGATCTGTTGACATCGAACCCCTCGCTGCCGGATGTGTTGAAGTTGCACTCGCTGTCGCAGGCCGGGCAGGTGGCCGGGCCGGGACCGCTGATGCACATGATCGCACCGCAGCCGCACACCGCGAAACCGATCCGGTTGCCGCAATGCGGACAGCCGGGCGCGCCGTTCAAGGCGTCGGTGTTGACGGTGCGGACCATGGCGCGCTGGTCGGACAGCGCAAAATAATCCTGCTCCAGCGCATACACGCCGGTCAGGTTGTACAGGTCGACGCTGAGCTTGAAATCGGCGTTGTCCAGGTGGCGCGGCATGCGCTCGTAGCGCATCAGGTAGGGCAGTTTATTCTTCTGGCACTGGCCGGTGAAGATCGCCAGATCCTCGTCGACGACGGCGGCGTTTTCAAGCTCATGGATCTTGCGCATGATGGACGGGTCCAGCTTGGCGAGGTTGACGCCAGGCCCGGCCGCCACGCTGCGGCTTTGCGCCGCCACCGACATCGTGACCCAATTGACGAAGCGCTTGAAGTCCTGCTCGGTCTGGGCGTCGAGTTGCAGCACATTGTCGGTCAGGCGCCGCAGCGTTTGCACAGACGCGTGCTGGCCGATGGCGATCGCGACCAGCGTGACACGGCTGGCGTATTTCTGTTGCCAGCGTCGCAGCGCCGGTTCGATGTCGTCGGTCGGCTTGCCATCGGTCATCAGATACACCACCGGCCGCCAATCGCCCTTGCGCTCGGCGCTACTGGTGACGACGGAGCGGTCGATCTCGTCCATCAGATGGTTGAGGCCGGCGCCGAGCGAGGTGCCCGATCCGGCCGGCAGACGCGGCGGATAAAACTGCGACAGTTCGGTGAGCGGCGCCATCGTGCGCGCCTTGCCGGCGAACACGATGGCCGACAGGAACACCGTTTCCAGCGCATGCGGATCGGTGCGCAAATCCCGCACCAACATGTCCAGCCCCTGTTGCAGCTGGCGCAGGTTGTCGCCGACCATCGATTCTGACACGTCGAGCAACAGGAATATCGGCAGGCGGCGCATGATCGCTCCCGTGGGTGATGTTGGCGGACGCCGCTTACAGCACGATCTGGACTTCGGCGGGCGGCGGTGGCAGTTCGAGTCCGCCGGCGGCGCCGACGCTGGCGCTGCCGGCCGTCACGGCCGAGCTGACCCATTGGAAGAAACTGGAGAAGCCGCTGCTGTCCATGGTGTCGAGGCTGACCACGCGCGAGGTCAGCTGCTTGAGCTGGTCGGGCACGCTCTTCGGGCCGGCGGCGCAGGCGATCACCGCCGCGAAATCGGCCTGCTGCACGCGCGGGATCGCTTCGTTGTAGGCCTGGGTGTCGGACGGCTTGCCGTCGGTCATGATGAACAGCAGAGGACGCCAATCGCCTTTCTGTTCCGCGGTCGACTTGCGCACGTCGCGCGCCACCTTGTCGCAAATATAGTGCAGGGCCTCGCCGAGGAAGGTCGGGCCGGATTCGGGGCAGACGATTTCCGGCAGCGACACCGATTCCAGCGGCGTCAGCGGCAGCACCTCGTTGATCTTGCCGTCGAAGGTGATGACGCTCAGGCTGACGCTCTCCAGCGCGAACGGATTTTGCCGCAGCGACGCCAACAGCGCGTGCAGCCCGACGTTGACCGCCTGGATCGGCTCTCCGCGCATGGAACCGGATGTATCTAAGGCCAGATATACCGGCAGGCGACGCACACTCATGTTTTCCTCTTTGATAAACGACGATGACGGAACAAGCTCTTACATGACGACGTTGACTTCCGGCGGAGGCGGCGGCAGGTCGGTCAGGCCGGCGCCGTCCTTCTTGTTCAGGTCGACCTTCTGGCTGGTGGTCGCGATCGACGCACTGACCCATTTGAAGAAGGCGCGGATGGTGTTGCTGTCGGTGGTGTCGAGGCGGACCACCGAGTCGGTGATGCGCTGCAGTTCCGTGACGTTGGCGTTGGGGCCGGCGGCGCAGGCGATGAAGGTACCGATGCGCGCCTTCTTGATCGCCTCGATGCCGGAGGTCAGGTCGTCGGTGGCGTCGCCGTCGGTCATCATGAACACGATCGGTTTCCAGTCGCCTTTCTGGTCGGCGCTGGTGCGTGCGACTTCCTGCTCGACGCGCTCGGCCAACAGGTGCAGCGCGGCGCCCATCGAGGTGGTGCTGGATGCGTTGATGGTCGGCAGCTGGAATTGGCCCAGCTCGGTGAGCGGCACCACCTGCTGCGCGGTGTCGGAGAAGGTGATCACCGACAGGTAGGCCGACTCAAGCGCGTGCGGGTCCTGGCGCAAGGCTGACAGCAGCGTCTGCATGCCGTTGCGCACCGCCTCGATCGGCTCGCCGGTCATGGAGCCCGACGTGTCCAGCAGGATATATACGGGAAGTTTTCTCATGATGATTGCACCTGGGTGAATTAAATAACTCTGATTTTTCGCAAGGTCGCGCGGTGTTCGATACGATGCCAAACAAGTAAAGTGCTATCTTTTACATCTTCTTCAATTGGGGTATATTACACATAATATTTCAGTATGAAAATATTTTCCTCCCCGGTCCTGAAGTGGGTCAGGATACTTGTTTATTCCACCTCGTGTATTTCCGATTCAGCGGGACGCGCGTTGGAAATTTTCCGGAACATAACATGGCAATCAGTTTGCAAAAGGGCGGCAATCTCAGCCTGTCTAAAACCGATCCGGATCTGCGCGCCGTGCTGGTCGGCCTCGGCTGGGCCGCGCGCACGTCGGAAGGCGTCGATTTCGATCTGGACGCCAGTCTGTTCATGGTGGGCGCCAACGGCAAGGTTCGCGGCGACGCCGATTTTATTTTCTATAACCAGCTCAAGTCCGGCTGCGGCTCGATCGAGCACACCGGCGACAACAAGACCGGCGAAGGCGAGGGCGATGACGAGGCGCTGAAGATCACCTTGGCCGGCGTGCCGCAGGATATCGAACGGCTGGTGGTCGCGGTGACGATCCACGACGCGGCGGCGCGGCGGCAGAACTTCGGCATGGTGCAGGATGCGTTCATCCGCATCGTCAACCTGGACACCGACGCCGAGATCGTGCGCTTCGATTTGTCGGAGGATTATTCGACCGAAACGGCGATGATCTTCGCCGAGATTTATCGGCATAAAGGTGAGTGGAAATTCAAAGCCGTCGGCCAGGGATATGCCGACGGATTGGGCGCGCTGGCGATTCAATACGGCGTCGATGTGGCATAAATACTGTTCTTCAACCAACGATAGTAAGGAAACGATATGGCAATCAGTCTGCAAAAAGGCGGCAACGTCAACCTGAGCAAAGAAGCGCCCGGCCTGAAAAAAGTGGTGATCGGTTTGGGCTGGGACCCGCGCGCGTCCGACGGCGCCGCGTTCGATCTGGACGGCAGCGCCTTCCTGCAAAAAGCCGACGGCAAGGTGCGCGGCGATTCGGATTTCATCTTCTATAACAACCTGAAATCGACCGACGGCTCGGTGATCCACGCCGGCGACAACACCACCGGCGGCGGCGACGGCGACGACGAAAAACTGACCATCGACCTGGCCGCCGTGCCGGCCGAGATCGACAAAGTCTCGTTCTGCGTCACCATCCACGAAGCCGAGCAGCGCAAGCAAAACTTCGGCATGGTCGCCAAGGCCTACATCCGTTGCCTGAACGGCGACGGCAACGCCGAACTGGCGCGCTACGATTTGTCGGAAGACGGTTCGACCGAAACCGCGATGATCTTCGGCGAACTGTATCGCGCCGGCAGCGAGTGGAAATTCCGCGCCATCGGCCAAGGCTTCAAAGGCGGCCTCGGCCCATTGGCACGTTCCTTCGGCGTCAACGCCTGATCGATGGAGCATCTCTCCAAGGGGCAGCGCCTGGCGCTGGCCCCTGCCATCGCCGGCGCGGTGTTCCACGCCGAGCTGTCGCTGCAAGGGCTGGCGCTGGATATCGCCAGCTTCGGTCTGGACAGCCGCGGGCAATTGCTCGCGGAATCCTATATGACGTTTTTCAACCAGCCCGTCACCCCTTGCGGCGGCGTGGCGATGCGCACCGTCCCGGGCGCGCAGGGTTTCAGCTTTGACGTATCGCGGCTGCCGGCCGCCATCGAACGGGTGGTCATCGCCGCCAGCATCGACGGCGCCGGTGTCATGTCGCAACTGCAGTCCGGCTATCTGCGGCTGCTGAACGACAGCGGCGAGTTCGCCCGGTTCTCCTTCGCCGGCGCCGACTTCGCCGCCGAACGCGCGGTGATGCTGGGTGAAATCTACCGCCGCGATGGGCAATGGCGCTTCATGGCGTCCGGCCAGGGCTTCAACGGCGGGCTGGACGCTTTGGTCGCGCATTTCGGCGGCAGCGTCGAGCAAGCGCCGGAAAAGCCCGCCGCCCCGGCCGGCGTGGATCTGGAAAAACGACTTCAACAACAGGCCCCGCAGTTGGTGAGCCTGGTGAAATCGGCCGCGGTCTCGCTGAAAAAAGTCGGGCTGGACCAGCACCGCGCCAAAGTCTGTCTGG
>Ga0247815_10003220_pt1 | contig 11790 bp, 9 predicted proteins | sample UWRJL194509B1_FD_181014 | JGI IMG/M metagenome (GOLD analysis project Ga0247815, IMG submission 181014) | Plant litter microbial communities from Arlington Agricultural Research Station in Wisconsin, United States - UWRJ-L194-509B-1 | ecosystem: Environmental > Terrestrial > Plant litter >... | reverse complement strand
GCAGTGTACTAAATACCATGTGCCCGGTAAGCGCAGCCTGGATTGCCAGGTTGGCAGTTTCACCATCACGGACCTCACCAACCATGATAATGTTTGGGTCTTGACGAAGCAGGGCGCGAAGGCCGCTAGCGAAGGTCATACCAGCCTTACTATTGGTCTGGGTTTGGTTAATACCAATAATTTTATATTCAACTGGGTCTTCGATTGTCGAAATGTTAACATTTGGTTTATTGAGTGTCGTTAAGATACTAAACAAACTTGTCGACTTACCACTACCAGTAGGCCCGGTAATAAGCACGATGCCGTTAGGGTTGGTAATTTCGCGCGTAATGTCTTCAAGTGCTTTACCCCAATACCCAAGTTCGGTTAACGTAACAGCCTGGTTTGATTCGTCCAAAATACGCATAACAATCTTTTCACCATCAATAATTGGCAGGGTGCTGACACGCAGGGCGAATTGGCGACCACTTACGTTAATTTTGAAACGACCATCTTGTGGTACGCGCTTTTCGTCAATCTTTAGGTTAGCAAGAATTTTTACACGGCTGACTAATGAGCCTAAGACGTTTCGAGGCAAACGGTTTACTTCTTTCAAGATACCGTCAATTCGGTAGCGCACTTGCACGTAATCTTCGCGTGGTTCAATATGAACGTCACTGGCGTGCGAACGGATAGCGTATTCAAGGAGCAGGTTGATGGTTTGGGCAATCGGTGAATCTTCAGAAATATCTTGTTCAGCAACTGATTGAGCGGTGGATGCTTGGCCAGCCTCGCGCTGTACTTCAATAACTTCGTTCAATTCTTTATTGACGTCGTCGCGGTACATATCAAGCACGGCAAGGATATTATCTTTGGTAGCGATGTAAATACGAGAGTTTGTGCCGATTTCTTTTTGGATGAAGTTCACTGCCTGAACGTCGTCAGGGTCTTCCATGGCAAGGTGATACACTTTGTCTTCATCGACTTTGAACAGTACCGCCATGTATTGGCGGGCAACACGCTCGGGTATAAGTTTTAAGACTTCCGGTGGAACTGTTTGAGGGCTGAGCTCAATATACGGAACATCTGCGTATTCAGAAAATGCTTTAACAAGGGTTTTTTCATCAGTTACTTTTTGCTCAATAACGATTTGGTACAAGGGGCGCTTTGAACGAGCCGCCTCGTTCTTGAAGGTAGCTAACTGCTCAGGAGTTACAAGTTTTGCCCGCCCAAGCAACGTTTCCAGGATAGTATCGGAAATGCGCATAATGGTTACGCTCTACTATAAAGTAATCACTCTAAAAGTACTAGGCAATAAATGGTATAATCACATAGATGATTATAGAGGTGAACGGCGAACAGGAAACCAAAGACTTAGCTGCAAGTATCGGCAGTCTTTTAAAAGGCGGCGAAGTTTTTGAATTAGTAGGTGATGTTGGTGCTGGTAAGACTACTTTTGTAAAAGGTCTTGCTAAGGGACTGGCTATTGAAGACGATATTCAAAGCCCAAGCTACACCATTAGCCGAGAATACGAAGCGCGTGATGGCCTGCACCTTGTGCATTACGATTTTTACCGCCTCAACGAGCCGGGGATTATGGCAAACGAAGTTGCTGAAATGATTCAAGATGACAAAACTATTACGGTCATTGAGTGGGCTGATATTATTGAAGGCATCTTGCCGGAAAACCGTTATACGATTCGTTTCGAGTCACCATCTGAAACTACTCGCACTATTAACTTGCCCGATACCTTAGGAGAGAACTTATGATTTTATTACTCGACACTTCAACACCCGAATGCCGCCTTACGTTGGTAGACGGCGACTGGCGCTACGACGCAAAGTGGGAAGCAAACCGCGACCTTGCGAAAGGTTTGCTTGAATATATTCAAACTCAACTTCAAAGCCAAGCAAAAACATGGAAAGATTTGACCGGTCTTGGTGCTTTTAAGGGTCCAGGTAGTTTTACTGGCCTTCGTATCGGCATTACCGTTCTAAACACAGTGTCATACTCAGAAGGTATTCCTATTGTTGGTGAGGTTGGTGAAAACTGGCAAGAAATAGCTATTCAACGCTTGCTCGCTGGTGAATCTGACAAAGTTGTTTTGCCGGAATATGGTGGCGAAGCAAATATCACTCAACCGCGTAAATAGTACGCTGTTTCGCCCTTGCGCTTGCGTATCTTTGGGGGCTACAATAAATACAGTCCACTGTTACTTTTTTATTGGGACTTTTGCATTAAATTTTGAAAATATTCAGCGCGCTTGTGATACTTTTTGCCAAGACGAACACTTGGCCAGGTGCGTTTGAGGAAGGATACATATGATAGAAGGAATAATCGCCGCAATAATCGGGATTCTTGCTGGCGCCGGTGGAACCGTCGTTTACGAGAGGCAAAAGCGAGTTGGTGGCAAGCACAAAGCTGACCAAACCATTGCCGAGGCAAAGACCAAAGCAAGCGGTATTGTGCTAAAAGCCCAAGAAGAGGCACTGCGTCTTGCCGAAGAAACAAAAAAGGAAGAAGCTGACCGTCGAAAAGGTTGGGAGAAAACTGAAACTCGCTTGGGTGAACGTGAAACAAACCTCGACAATAAATTAGACGAACTTGATAAGCGTGCCGAAGGTTTACGAAGCCAAGAAGATGAAGTTGATTCATTGAAAAATGAAATTCGCGACATCCGAACTCGCCAACAAGACAAGCTTGAAAAAATCGCCGGTTTGAAGAAAAAGGAAGCAGCTGAAAAGCTGATGGAAATGACCGAACGCGATATCAAACAAGACCTCACAGGACTTATTTCTAAACTCCAAAATGATGCAAAAGAAACCGCCGAAGAACAGGCGCAACTTATCCTCGTTTCTGCAATGGAACGTATGAGCAGTGAAGTAACTGCTGAACGTACGGTTACTGCATTGAAACTTACTGATGACGAAATGAAGGGTCGCATTATTGGTAAAGAAGGCCGTAATATTCAAGCCTTGCAACGTGCTACTGGTGTCGACATTATGGTTGATGATACTCCTGGTATGATTATCCTTTCTAGCTTCGACCCGTTGCGTCGACAAATTGCTCGCCTAACACTTGAGATGCTTATGAAAGACGGCCGTATCCACCCGGGACGTATTGAAGAAGTTGTTGCAAAAGCAGAAAAAGAAATTGAAAAAGAAGTTATTCGCGCAGGTGAAGATGCTGCCCGCGAAGTCGGCGTTGTCGGTATTCCAAAAGAAATGCTGCAGCTACTTGGTGAATTAAAATTCCGTACAAGTTATGGCCAAAACGTTTTAATGCACAGTACTGAAATGGCGCACATGGCTGGCCTTATTGCCGAGGAAATTGGTGGCGATGTACGTACAACTAAAATTGCAACTTTGCTGCACGACGTCGGCAAGGCAGTGACGCACAAAATTGAAGGCAAACACCACCACATTGGTGCTGAACTAGCACGTAAGTATGGCATGAGCGACGAGATTGTTCATGCGATTGAAGCACACCATGACGACGTTGAAGCAACAACCGTCGAAGCCTTAATTGTTCGTGTATGTGACGCATTGTCTGCTGCTCGACCAGGTGCCCGTAATATTAGTGCCGAAAACTTTGCAGAGCGTATGCGTGACCTTGAAAATATTGCCAACGGTTTCCCTGGTATTGAAAAGTCATTTGCTATTAGCGCTGGACGTGAAGTCCGGGTAATTGTTCGTCCAGAAAATGTTGATGATTTAAGTGCTATTAAATTAGCGCGTGATATTGCGAACAAAATTGAAAGTACAATGCAGTTTCCAGGTACCATTAAAGTTAACGTGATTCGCGAAACTCGCGCAATCGAATTTGCAAAATAAGGAGTTTCGATGGGACAATTTTTACACTTACTGGCGCGTATAGCATTTAAACATCCATGGCGCATGCTCGCGGTTTGGTTGCTTATTCTAGCGGCACTTATAACAACGACAGCTTTCTTTTTTAAAGCTCCTGGTAATTCTATTTCAATTCCAGGTACACCTGCACAACAAGCTATCGACCACGTAGGTGATTTGTTCCCAGCGGCTGGTGGCGGTACAGGACGCATTGTCTTTAAATCGGAAAACGGTGAAACGATTATTAGCCAGAAAGAAAAGATTGAAAGCTTGCTTGCTGACGTTGCGAAGCAAGATGGTGTTAGCCAAGTTGTGAGCCCATTCCTTAGCTCGACATTCATTTCAGAAAATGGTGACATTGCGTACGCCCAAGTTCAACTTGCGGGTACAGTTGGCTCAATTGACGCCGGTACTTTAGAAACTATTACCGAAAAAGCAGAAGCTGCTAATAGCGATTCACTCCAGGTTGAAATTGCTGGTGACTTAATTAATAAGACACCAGGTGAAATTGTTGGTGTAGGTGAGATTGCCGGTGTAGGTATTGCCTTAGTAGTACTAGTTATTACTCTCGGTTCACTTATTGCAGCTGGTATGCCACTGCTAACTGCGCTTATTGGCATTGGTGTCAGCATGACTGCGTTGTTCTCGCTTAGCCAAGTTATCGAAATTGGCGCAACCACACCGGTTCTGGCAATTATGCTTGGGCTTGCAGTTGGTATCGACTACGCGCTGTTTATTACAAATAAATACAGGTCGTTATTACTGCTTGGATATAGCTACGAAGACGCACTTAAACGGGCACTTGGTACAGCTGGTAATGCAGTTGTCTTCGCGGCAATTACTGTCATTATTGCGCTCTCTGCATTGACTGTTGTAAACATTCCATTCATGACAACCATGGGGCTTTCTGGTGCAGGAAGTATTGCGATTGCGGCACTTGTTGCCATTACTGCATTACCTGCATTGCTACGTCTTGTTGGTCCGAGAATCTTTAGTCGTAAACAACGCTTGTTAGTAGAACAGGTGCAAAAACATGGCGTTGAGAAAATTGAACACGTTGCCCACAATACCCTTTGGTACAAGTGGAGCGAACAAATTATTAAACGCCCAATTATTTTCCTTCTTGTTGGCCTTTTGATTGTTATTCCAATTGCGCTACCTGCACGCGATTTGAAGCTCGGCTTGCCAACTGATCAATATGCAGCAACTGAATCTACGGAACGCAAAGCCTATGACCTACTCACTGAAGGTTTCGGTGTTGGCTTTAACGCACCGTTAACTGTACTTGTTCAAGGTATGCCAAAAGTAACTGACGCAGACAAGGTTGCGGCACAACAATTTATTTTGCAACAAAGTGCTAGCCAGCCAGCACCAACAACTCTTGCTGGGCAACAAGCAGCCTTGGCGCAGTTAAATGCTTTGACAGAACAGTATGCACCTCAAGTTCAACTTATGAAAGTTGCAACTGAAATTGGCAAGTTGAATGATGTGCAACAAGCATTGGCAGCAACGGCTACTGAAGATGGAACTGCTGGAATTATTCAGGTAATCCCTAAAACAGCACCAATTGATGCAAAGACAAATGACTTAATTGAACATTTGCGTGACACTGCAACAGCTGAAAATGTCAGTGGCAATAAAGATGTAACGTTTGAAGTAACTGGTTCAACTGCTTTACAGAAGGACATTAACGAAAAACTTTCAAATGCACTTCCGGTTTACTTAACTGTTGTGGTTGGCTTGTCGATAATTCTGTTGATTATCGCTTTCCGTTCAATCCTTGTTCCGCTTAAAGCAACCCTCGGGTTCCTGCTTTCTGTACTGGCCATGTTTGGTGCATTAGTGGCGGTATTCCAATGGGGTTGGTTCGGCATTGCTGAAGCACCTGGTCCAATCGTTAGCTTCATTCCAATTATCGCAACTGGTGTACTATTTGGACTAGCGATGGATTATGAATTCTTCCTTGTGTCAGGCATGCACGAAGAGTTTACGAAAACGAAAGACGCGAAGCGTTCAGTTGCTCGTGGTTTCCGTTTAGGCGCGAAGGTTGTGACGGCTGCTGCGGTCATTATGGTGAGTGTGTTCGCAGGGTTTATCTTTAACCATGATGCAACTATTCAGGCGATTGGGTTTGCGCTGGCTGTTGGTATCTTAGTTGATGCGTTTATTGTACGTATGACTATTGTTCCTGCGGTTATGACGCTACTTGGTAAGAGCGCTTGGTGGATTCCGAAATGGCTTGATAAGCGACTTCCTCATGTTTCTATTGAGGGTGAAGAAGACGATAAGTAGGCGCTGTCTATGACAGAAATTCGTAACTATCATACAGCAGAAGATGTCGCACAAGCAGCGGCTGAGAACGCAGTTGAACTATTACAAATTGCTATAGAAACGAAGGGCTCTGCCAGTTGGGTAGTAGCTGGTGGCTCTTCGCCAATGCTCGCATACAAAAAGCTTATTAAAGAGTTTTCCGATGCGCTGGATTGGAGCAAAGTAACAGTTATTATTGGTGACGAACGCATGGTTCCTTTAGACCATAAAGATTCTAATTATGGGGCGATATCGTCGTTGTTTAATAAGAATGTCGAGCTTGCGAAAGTGAAGTGGCTTGTACCGGATACATCGCTTGATGCTGCGACCGCAGCTCGCGATTATGCTGCAAAAATTGCTGAGCAAAACTTTGCTGAGTTTGATTTAGTGTGGCTTGGGGTTGGCGAAGATGGGCATACGCTTTCGTTGTTCCCGGGTAATGTTAGCTTTACTGGACCGACGGACGAGTGGGTGATACCTGTGTATGATTCACCAAAGCCGCCAAGTGAACGTATTACGCTATCTTTAAAGGCGTTGGAGTATGTTGACGAGTTGGTGATATTTGCAGTTGGTGCAAGTAAGCAGGATGCTTTGAAGGCAGCGCGTTTGAAGCGATTGTTGCCAGTTTCCGTGGCATCTGATGTTGTTGAAACAAATGGCGGTGAAGTACGCTGGTTATACGATGAAGCGGCTTGGAATGATGATTAATTATTTTAACGAAGGCGGGAAATAAAATGCGGATTGCAGTTATTGCGGCGAATGGGCGACTAGGTAAAGCGTTTGTAGAGGCTGCATTAGCAGCGGGACATAGTATTCGTGGCGGCGTGCGAGGAGTGAATACTTTAACGGCAAACCCGAATTTGGAAATTATTGAATGTGATGCAACCAGCGCGAATGATTTGCGCGTGTTGTTGCAGGGCGTTGATGTTGTGGTGAGCGCTATTGGCCACGTTAAAGGTTCTGCGGCTGATGTGCAGACTGTCGCGACGAAAGTTCTTGTTGGAGTGATGGGTGAATTGAATATAAAGCGTTATGTTGATGTGACGGGAACGGGTGTTCGTTTCCCAGGTGATAAAATTACGTTGATTGATAGGTTCTTAAATTTCGGTGTGGGGATTGCTGACCCGGCAAGGGTGAAAGATGGCATTGACCACCAGGAGGTTTTGAAAGATTCTGATTTGGAGTGGACGACGATACGGGTTTTGAAGTTGCAGAATGTGGAACCGAAGCCGTTTGTTTTGAGGTTGCATGGGCCGACTAAGGCTTTTGTGGGACGGGAAGAGGTGGCTATGGCGATGTTGCAGGTGATTGAGACGGAGGGGTTTTTGAGGGAGGCGCCGATTATTTCCAAAAAATAAGCCGTGATTCTACAATGAGCATATTAATTCATTGTCATTTATAAAGCTTTAGGTTATCATCAAAATAACAATTGACGAAACTGTAAGGTTATTGTAAAAAATACAAAAATGGTATATAATAAAAGTTATCCAAATGATGTGGGAGAGAATGTAGTATGAATGTTGACTATGAGAAAATTACTCAGCTTCTTAACTTCTTTATAAAGAAGAACTCTAATTCACGTATACAAAAACTGAAGGCTATTAAACTTATCTGGGCTGCTGATAGGTATCACATTAGAAAATACGGTAGACTGGTGTCTAATGATGAATATTGCGCACTTAAATATGGTCCAGTAGCATCTTTAGCAAAAGACGTTGCAGATCTTGACTTAGACTATATTGATAGCTCCTATGTAGATTACATCAATAAATATTTAACTCGAGACGACGAACGCCTCGTTCTCTTTTCCCATAGAGACGTTGAAGAAGATAATTTCTCTAAATCTGACAAAGAGGCGCTTGAATTTGCTTGGAAGAACTTCGGCTCTCTCAATGGATTTGCACTTGCGGAAATATCACATGATTTCCCGGAGTGGTTAAGATTTAAAGATGAGTTAGAGTCAAAAGAAATTAGAAAAGCCAACATAGTTGTAGAAGATTTCTTTGAAAATCCTAAAGAGTTAACAACTTTAAAATCAGATCCTTTTTCGCTGCCAGCAGATTTACTTCAAAGCTCAAAAGAATTCTATTTAGCAAATAGTTAATTATCTATGGTAGGGACTTCTAATATCTTTCTTGGGCGGATGCTTATACAAGAAGGTATGTTAATTCGGTTTAGTCCAGAAACTATATTCGGTAAAAATACCGTCAACCATCACTTTGGAGTTGTGGTTAACGCAAACCATACTGAAAACACTATTGGAGTAATAGTCGGAACGACGTCAAAAGTAGCTAATACGGTTGATTATGCATTTAAACGCAACTTAGATGCCTCAACTGTAGTAGTAATCAGTGGCGGGCAATATCCTCATTTTAGTAAACAAACTGCTTTCAACTGTAATGCCCCAAAGTCTCTTCATATGAATCAACTTGCTATATGGTATAACAATGGCTTGATTGACGTACCTGACACGCAGCCCTATTTAGATTCTGCATTACTGGTTGATATTAAAAATGGAGTCAATAATAGTGACCTTGTCGAGGATAGAATTAAAAAACTTCTATTTTAGAATTTAGCGAATATTAGGTATAATTATATATTCGTTTTTGTAAAGTAATAGGACATCGCAGCAAGCTGCTCCTCCGCTCACTCACGAAAAAATGTAAACACTTTTTCATTTCGCATCGCTCCACCAAACCTTCGACTATTTTTGTGTTCCACAAAAAGTCTCAGGTCTGAATCGATGTCACGAAACCAAATAAAATAGACTACCGAAGTAGTCTTTTTTATTTGGTCGGGGTGAAAGGACTCAAACCTTCGACCTCTCGGTCCCAAACCGAGCGCGCTATCAACTGCGCCACACCCCGATGTGTGTTGTTCGACTAGGGTATTATACGATATCTAAGATTTTATTTCTAGTGGTGGCGGGGTGGTTTATCTGTGATTGCGACAAATCGGGTCTCACGGTATGATGGATAGTACAACTTATGACTAATTTTCTTACAAAACCAATCGCATTTATAAAGGGCCGTCCTAAGCTAGATATCGCTTTTGTGGCACTGGCTTTAATCACTTTTATTACTATTACTTTGTTCAACGTTACGAACGCGGCTATTTGGTTTGATGAAGCGTTTAGCTATTATCTTATTCAGTTTAACTTTATAGATATTGCACGTTATACTGCGGGCGATGTTCACCCTCCGTTGTTCTACTGGCTACTAAAAATATGGACATGGGTATTTGGTACGGGCGAGTTCGGTATGCGTACTATGAGTATTTTCTTCGCCGTAGCAACGCTAATTGTAACGTTCTTATTAACGCGTCGGTTGTTTGGCCGTAAGGTTGCTTTGGTTACATTACTGTTCTTAACACTGTCCCCGTTGTTTGTTCGTTACGCCGACGAGGCGCGTATGTATACGCTGGCTTCATTTATTGTGGTTTCGGCAACGTACGCACTTATAAAAGCTGTTGAAAGCAAGCAGCGTCGTTGGTGGGTGTTCTACGGTATTCTTGTTTCGTTAGGTATGTGGACGCATTACTTCACGGCGCTTATTTGGTTAGCGCACTGGGTGTGGCACGCACAGGGTACGTTTATTAAGGGTTCTTCGTTCAAAGCCTGGTGGAAGCGTTTCTTTACAAAAGATTGGGTTATCGCACATGTGGTTGCGGTAGGTGTATTCTTGCCGTGGCTGTACTTTATGGTAAAGCAACTTGGTGTTGTGCAAGCTGCAGGCTTTTGGATTGGCCCAGCGGGTGTGGATACGCCAACAAATTATCTTACAAACCTTTTCTACTATGAAGAACATGGGCAAACGCAAAGCTGGTTTGCACTAGCTTTGATGGTAGTCGTCATTTTAATGGTCGTATTAATTCCAAAGGTCTATAAAAGCTTCACGAAAACCGAAAGGTCAAACTTCCTACTCATTTCGTCAATGGCGTGGGTACCGGTTGTTCTTCTATATATAGCATCATTGCCGCCGCTACGGCCATCGTTTATCGAACGGTACCTTATTCCAGCAACTGTTGCATACATGATATTTATGGCTGTTGTACTGGTTGTTGGTACAAAGAAATGGCGGCCAATTTTCCGTGCACTGCTCATTGCTCTTATCGCCGGTATGATGGTTTTCGGTATTTCAAATGTATACAGGTATGGAAACTACAATAAAAACAGCGATTTCCACATAGTTACCCGTGAAGCTATTCGCGAAATTCAAAAAGTAAGTAAACCAGGCGAGCCGATTATTGCAACGACACCATGGATTTTTTACGAAGCAGTGCCGTACTCAACTGATGAACACCCAGTCTATTTCATTGACGCTAGTATTCAGTATGTGTTCGGTTCACTCGACATGCTGAAATATAACGATATGCACAAAATTAAGAACTTTGACGCCTTTGCTGAAAAGAACCCAGTTATTTGGTACTTAGGCCAAGGTGAATCTGGTGACGTGCCACCTTACGAAAATTCTTGGATGAAACTACAGACTGTTTCGTACTACGACCAGCTTACTGATAAATCAATTTACCGCGCAACGCAGTACCAAGTTAACGGGGAATAATCTTCATAAGAAATTTGGTATGCACGGCAATCCAAACGAGTGATAGTGCTGCCAGTGACAACACGAGGTTGATAAGGATATTGTTTGTTCCACCCGGGTGCAGGATGAATAGGTGAGCGAAGAACACTATGAATGCTTGAATGGTGTAAACATATAGTGAGTTTTCGCCAAGCGGCAAGAAGAACCAGCCTACACGTTTTATAATTGCTGCTTCGTATTTCCTGAGTATCATAAACAGCGCCCAGAACCACACTGCGCCAAGCAGCATTCGTTCAATTGGCATACGGTCTTTATTAAAGCTTAATTCTACGACGTGGTGAATATTGGTCAGTTGGGTGCCAAGTGTACCACCGAATTCGTGACCGTACACTAGTAGCACTGAACCGGCGATAGTGATTGCTGCTGTTGAAATCAGCACTACACTAAATACTTTTCGGGTTCGTAATGAAATTTTATTCCAATACTCAACCAATAACGGCCAATAGTAGCCAATAATGAAGCTTCCAAAGAAGATAACTTGCCAGCTGAGCGGTTGTGATAGTTCTGGCGGCAATGGGCTTAATGGGAATAGGCACCATACTAGCAAGCTGAAGGCGAGAACGAGGTACCAGTAGCCTTTTCTTAAAAGCCATAAAGCAGCCGGGGCAAATAAAAGGAATAGCGCATAGTAACGCAAAAAATCAGCCCAGCCGTAGGTGTATTGAAGCGTTAGGGTTTGCCAAGCAAGTTGCCAAAGGTTGGTCCAGTTAGCGAAGATTCCATATTTCAAACCTTCATCACCGAGGAAGAATTGACCAACGAACGTAAATAATAATGTCAGTACGATGCTGGTGACGTATAGCTGAAAACTTCGTTTCCAAAGAAGTGTAGCCGCTTTTCTGAAGGGGGCTTCAATCAGTTTGCGCCCGCGTATGATTCCAAGAACAATACCAGAAACCGCGAAGAAACCTTCGGCGGTTGAAGCGTACAGTAAACCTCGTCCTGTAAAAATATCTAAACCACTTGGGTAATATTGAAGATGGTTAAAAAGAATGACGGCGAGAAAGTACCCGCGCATGACGTCAAAAGTTAAAATTCGACTCGATGTTTT
>Ga0247815_10003218_pt1 | contig 11793 bp, 10 predicted proteins | sample UWRJL194509B1_FD_181014 | JGI IMG/M metagenome (GOLD analysis project Ga0247815, IMG submission 181014) | Plant litter microbial communities from Arlington Agricultural Research Station in Wisconsin, United States - UWRJ-L194-509B-1 | ecosystem: Environmental > Terrestrial > Plant litter >... | reverse complement strand
CCCGACATCCGCCGTTCCGATCTTTTTGTTTGCCCTTCGTTTCCGTTGGGAGTGCAAAGGTAGGAATCTTTTTTAAACTTCCAAATAAAATAATTTTTATTTTTTCGTTTGTTTTAAAGGTTATCGTTATCACTAATCTCGTTCTCTAAAAACCCTTATTCCCAGTCTTTCATTTTTTCCTCTTCCTTCCGAAGCGGGATGCAAAGGTAATAATATTTAGCATTCCTGCAAAGCTTATTTTAAAATAATTTAAGCTCCTTTTCCTGCCCTACAATACCTCAAACATCTTTTCCCTTCCTTCCGAAGCGGGATGCAAAAGTAGAAAAAAACAACACGCTTTCAAATTGTTTTACCCTTTTACCCAATGGTTTTTCACAAGTACATGGTTTACAGGGAGAAAAAATGAAAACTTTTTTAAACCTGGGTTGTTTGGCAGGCCTGGATAGCGTTTTGGGCGGTAAAACAAGGAAGGTTTGTTTGGGTTATTCTATTGCTAAACACAGGTAAATATCGGGCACTGAAAAGCATTTCATTCCCTGTTGCCCTATTCTTAACCATCTAAGGAAGCTGAGAACATCTAAGTTAAAGGGAGATTTAGTGTTACATTGTGGTTTTATGGCCATGTAGGCAGGTAAGACACAAGGAGGCTTATCAGTATTATAGTAGTTAATATATATAGATGCAAATGTTGAAATTATAGTTTCTACTGATGTTACAAGGGTTTCGCGAGAATAGTGGAAGATTATGACAAGGGTCCGTAACCCTGTAAGCAGCTACATGTACCCTGGCTAAATCCCTATGATAAATAGGGAACATCCCGAGAATGTTTTAAATAGTCATAAAAAGTTGTCAAGCGGGGTTAGAGCTAAGAGATTTTTTGGCTAGATATAAATTATAGGCAATCAGGATGCTTTTTTGGTTTAATAAGACTTTTAAGATTTTGCAACCGTACAACCTGGCCTTTGAAATACCGGCCAGATTTAATTAAACCTAATCCTAATTGAAAACCCGCAGCATGAGGTAACGACAAATCGCCACACACCCCAACCGAGGATTTGGAATGGAGTGTAGCGCGGTTGAATAATAGTTGAACTGACGTTGATTTACATATAATCAAACTATATGTTGTTTTCGGATTTATTTAGTTTCTGTTAATAAAAGCCAAGATATCTTTATATAGATCATTTGCTCCAAATATCATTTGGCTAATCATGGGAACATGACTTTTACCTTTTACCTCCTTTATTTCGACTGGAATGTTGTTTGCTTTTAATTGTTGATACAGTCTTGGTGTTTGAATACGGATGGCCCCATAGGTTTTACCGCCATAAAAAAGTAAGTGCGAGTTTTTTATATTATTTACGTAATCCATTGGAGATGCTAGTTTCCAGACTTCAGTATTTGTGGTAAAAGTTCTGATGAAATCGTAGTAAAAGTCGTCCTTTTCGGCTGTTGTAAGGTATTCGTATAAATCAAGGCCAAAAGGGTCATTCAGGATTACGCCCTTTATCGGGTTATTTATACCCGCTTTTTTGAAATATTGCGGATCTGCATTAATTAGCTCTCCCAAATGTGCGCCTGCAGAATGACCCATTAAAAAAATTTTATTTGCGCTGGCTTGGTAAGTTTTGATATTTTCCTGAACCCATTTTACAGACAAAGCACAATCTTCGGCCATTTTACCATATTGAACACTTGGGGCTAAAGGGTAATTTATGATGACAGTTACCACGCCTTTTTTGGCAAAGTTTCTACCCAACCACCAGTAGGTTTCTTTTTTACCACTGCTCCAGGAGCCGCCATGAATGAACACCAGAACCGGCTTATCGGCTACTCCATCGTTTTTATAGAATATATTAAGTGTGTTTTTTATATCGGCATTGCCAGCGTAATTAATGTTTTTAGCCGTTTTTACCTGAGCAGAAGAAATTAGGGTCTGAAACAAGAGCATTAAGAAAAGCAGTTTTTTAAACATAAAAATTTATCCTTTCGACATAAAACAAACGAAATTATTTGGATTGTGGATGTTTTTAAAATGTAAGATGTAACAGATAAAACGGATGATGTAAATAACATCTTCCCTCCCACATCGTCAATTATAAATTTACGATCTTACTTTATTAGTGGGTTTTTCTCTTTAGCAAACAAATCGAAAACCTTCTTATCGACAAAAGCAGGAAAAAGTTTATTCATCCAAACGGCTAATTTACCTTGACCAGTCATAATTAAAGTACGTTTGCGTTGCTCGATACCGTTAGCAATATTACTTGCTACTTCTTCTGACGACATCATTTTGCCTTCGTCCATACTGCTTTCGCCATGTGCTGCACCATCTTTAGAAAGCGCAGTTACCCGAATATTCGAAGCCGTAAAACCTGGGCAAGCTAACAAAACATTCACCCCTGTTTTTAATAATTCGGTACGTAATGATTCGATAAATCCATTCATTGCAAATTTTGATGCAGAATAACCTGTTCGGCCAGGTAAACCTCTATAACCTGCAATTGATGAAACAGCCACGACGTTTCCTTTGGTTTTTAAAATCTCTGGTAAAGCATACTTTGTACAATAAACTGTTCCCCAGAAATTTACATCCATTAAGTTTTTAAGTACGGATAAATCTACATCGTTAAATAAAGCACGCATAGATAAGCCAGCGTTATTTACCAAAATATCAATTTTGTTAAATGAAACTAAAGTTTGTTTAATGATCAATTCGCAGTCGGCCTCTTTACTAACATCTGCCTGAACAGCAACTGCTCTGATTCCGTATTTTCTTTCTAAATCGGCTGTAATTTCGCAAAGCGTAACATACTGACGAGCTGCTAAAACTAAGTTTGCGCCACGTTTAGCAAATTCTTCGGCACAGGCTTTACCAATTCCGCTAGATGCTCCAGTTATGATGATTACCTTATCCTTCATTTATTTTGGTTTGTTCGTTGTGTGGATTTTTATTTGTTATTTATTTAGGTTTTAGAGAAAATTACTTCGAGGTTGGAAAGCTTTCGGCGATCATGTTTTAATCAACCAAACATGACAAGAACCAAAAATTATTTCATCATTGCAGTTTCATACGGTACACGAGTGATTATAGATCTACCAAGTGTAATTTCATCGGTATATTCCAATTCGCCACCAAAGGCTATTCCGCGGGCAATTGTCGTTACAGGAATATTAAAGTCTTTCAACCTTTTGTAGAGATAAAAAAGTGTAGTATCGCCTTCCATGTTTGGGCTCAATGCCAGAATAATTTCTTTAATCCCGCCAGCTGCAACTCTGGAAACCAAACCATCGATAAATAAATCGGCAGGACCAACACCATCCATCGGTGAAATTAAACCTCCTAAAACATGATAAACACCAAAATATTGTGCTGTGTTTTCAATAGCCATAACATCTCGGGTATCTTCTACTACACAAATGGTCTCTTTATCACGTTTGTACGATGTACAAATTTCGCAAACCACATAATCAGATATATTGTGGCAGGTTGTACAATGTTTGATTTGTTGTTTAAGCTTTATAAAAGTATTGCCAAACTGATTCACTTCTTCCTGTTCTTTATTTAAAAGATGTAACACTAAACGCAAAGCCGTTTTTTGTCCCACCCCAGGTAATTTAGAGAATTCGTTTACCGCATCTTCAAGCAGTTTGGATGAAAAATTCATGGCACAAAAATATGAAATAGTTATTTGGTTTTTTAGTGGTCTGGTTTATTAGTTACGACTTCATCACGCATCGCTTTATTTGATTTGTTAAAATGCGTATTTACATAATACTAAATGATGAACTATCGACAAATGGAAAGATGAACTTCTTTACTAATTAGTAATTTCTTACATTTAGCACCTTAAAACAAAAATATGTCGCCAACTGTTCTCTTATGCTTCCTTATCGGGTATTTTTTAGTCCTGATTATTATTTCATTCGTTACCTCCAAAGATTCGTCGGATAATAACTCATTTTTCGTTGCAAATAGAAATTCTAAATGGTACCTGGTAGCATTCGGAATGATTGGAACGGCACTTTCAGGTGTAACTTTCATTTCTGTTCCTGGAGAAGTTGGTGCACCCAGCGGAAATCAGTTTCAGTATTTTCAGTTCGTTTTGGGGAATGCTGTTGGTTTTATCATTATATGTACAGTTTTACTGCCGCTATATTATCGGATGAAATTAACTTCGATATATAGCTATATCGAACAGCGTTTAGGGCACTACAGTTACAAAACCGCAGCATCGATATTTTTATTGAGCAGAACTTTAGGGTCTGCAACAAGATTGTATTTGGTTGTAATCGTTTTACAGCGCTTTATTTTCGATAATTATGGAATTCCTTTTTGGCTTACAGTTTTAATTTCCTTAGCCCTGATCTGGTCCTACACCTTTAAAGGCGGCTTGAAAACCATTATCATTACCGATACGTTACAAACATTCTTTTTGGTATTATCTGTTTTTTTGACCATTTATTTCATTTGCAACAGTTTAAACTTAAGTATTCCTCAGGCATTTGAAACTATTAAAAGCAGCAGTTATTCTAAAATATTCTTTTTAGATGATTTCTTAACGAACAAGTTTTATTTCAGCAAGCAGTTCATCGGTGGTATTTTCGTAACCATTGCCATGACGGGATTGGACCAGGATCTAATGCAGAAAAACCTAAGTATGGGAACCATCAAAGAGGCCCAGAAAAACATGTTCACTTTTACTGGTGTATTTGTGATTTTGAATGTTTTCTTTTTAAGTGTTGGTGCATTATTATACATTTTTGCCGCAAAAAATGGTATCGATATTCCATTAGACCATATTACAGGCAAACCAAGAACAGATTTGTTATTTCCTGAAATTGCTTTGAATAATTTGGGCGCAATACCTGCTATAATATTTATGCTGGGTTTAACGGCAGCAACATTTGCAACAACCGATTCGGCACTTACAGCTTTAACAACCTCTTTTTGTGTTGACTTTTTAGGCATGGATAAAGCTGAAAACCTCAATGCAAAAAATGCGGTTAAAAAGCGTCACACGGTTCACATAGCGTTTTCAATTTTAATGTTTTTAGTGATTATTGTAATTAATGCATTAAATAGTTCATCAGTTGTAAGTTTGATTTTCACAATTGCATCTTACACATATGGGCCTCTGTTAGGTTTATACAGCTTTGGATTATTTGTAAAAAGTCGGGGCTTGCACGATAAATTAGTGCCGATAGTTTGTGTTATATCGCCTTTTTTATGTTACTTGCTTTCGACCTTCTCAAAAGAACTTTTAGGGGGTTATGTATTTAGCGTCGAACTAATTTTAGTTAACGGTTTAATTACATTTATAGGCTTGCTATTCATCAGTAAAAAAACTGATGCGCAAACCAGATTTTAATATTAGAATACAGTATATATGACGAGTGAAGAAAAAATTAGAAGTGCTTTTGAAAATAAAGACTGGCAAGAAATCAAAGTAACCGACTCTTGGCAAATTTTTAAAATAATGGCTGAGTTTGTCGATGGTTTCGAAAAACTAGCTAAAATTGGTCCTTGCGTTACCATTTATGGTTCAGCCCGTACCGCAGAATCAAACAGATATTACCAACTCGCAGAGCAGTGCGGCAAGCTATTAACCGACCGTGGTTATGGTGTTATTACAGGCGGTGGCCCAGGTATTATGGAAGCTGGTAATAAAGGTGCTTACACAAATGGAGGTAAATCGGTTGGTTTAAATATCGAACTACCTTTTGAGCAATTCCACAATAAATACATCGACCACAACAAACTGTTGCAGTTCGATTATTTCTTTGTACGTAAAGTAATGTTTATGAAATATAGTCAGGGATTTGTGGTTTTACCTGGCGGTTTTGGCACAATGGATGAGCTTTTTGAGGCATTAACATTGATCCAGACTGGTAAAATTGCCCGTTTCCCGATTGTATTAGTTGGAAAAGATTATTGGGGAGGACTAATCGACTGGATTAAAGAAACCATGCTCCAGAAAGAACACAACATCCACGAAGAAGATTTAAACTTATTCAGATTGGTTGATACTGCTGAAGAAGCAGCTGAACATATTTTTAGATTTTACGATAAGTATGTGCTTAAACCTAATTTCTAGAACAGGATTAATGGGATTTTGACCAGAATTAAAAGATTTTAGGATTTCCAAGATTTGGATACCTAGATAAGATTAAATCTATAATTAAAAAGTGCTTGTTGTTGCAAGCACTTTTTTTATGTCTTAACTTTTCGTTGTAACATGTTATCATTCCTTAACTCTAATCTTTGGAAAACAAAACCACGCTTTTTTTCTTATTACAAGTCTAAAAGAATAAAAAACAATTTTGTACATGGAGCAAGTTTTAAATTGGAGAAAAGGATTATTTGATAGCAACTACCAGGTATTTGGTAATGCTTTGCTAAAGTTTTCTCTGAATTTTAGTTCGCTTAAAAATTCTGCTATTGCCACAACGCAAGAGGGCATTTACCTTTTAAGAAGTGAAGGTTTTTCTAATCCTGAAACAAAAATATTAAATAATAAAAATGAAGTTATAGCCATAATCAGATACGACTGGCTAAATTTTAAGGCGAAAATATCTTTTACATCTGGAGAGGAGTTCGATTGGGGCTTTCAAAATAGCTGGTTGAGTCGCTGGTCGTTGAATAACCATAAGGATAAGCAGATTATCTACAGCTCATCAACTAATAGTGGGCAAATTCATAGCAATGTAGATGATGACCTATTCATTTTAACAGGGCTGTTTGTGCGAGAATATTACAGCAGAATACTTTATGCTTTTATTCTTCTAATCTTAATTTTATCTACAACCAGAAGTATTTTTTAAGTCATTTGGGGAGTTTTAACAAGCCGTCTACTATATTTCGGATGAAATTCGGTAGACTGTCTATTATTAAAACAAAATTTTCAAATTACCCCAAAATCTCTTTGATTTTCTCTGTTGGTCTGGCGATAACGGCCTTGTTTCCTGAAGCTAATATAGGTCTTTCAATAAGAATTGGATTTTTGACCATTACATTAATCCATTCCGAATCACTCAAAGCCTTACCTTTATAATTTTCAGTATAAATCTTCTCACCTTTGCGAATTAATTCGAAAGGTTTAATATTCAATTTCTTTATTAATTCTTCAAGCTGTGCTTTATTGGGCGGCGTTTCCAAATAATAAATTACCTCGAAAGCTTGTCCGCTGTTTTCTAACTCCAGCAAAGCCTGGCGGCTTTTGGTACATCTGTTATTATGATAAATCTGAATCATGCTGATTAATTAAAGTCCGCTAACACCTCCGCTAACCACCAATTTCATAGCATCGGCAGCACTCATATTTAAATCCTTAACTTTATCTCGTTTTACGATACAAAGTTGCCCCGCAAAAGAATAGGACAATGGAAAATAAACTGCAACATCTTCAGGCAATGCGAGTCTGTGTAAATCGTTTTGAGTTAAAAAGCCAATCTTTTTTAAACCACCTTCAACCTCAACTAAAACGGGATGATTAAATTTCTTCTCATCCCCAACAAAAGCCTCAGTTAAATCTTTTATAGATGAATAGATAAAATTTAGGAGGGGCAAACGCTGCATCATGCGCTGAAACCAATTATACATGGGTTCGGTAACCAAATTGGTAACAAAGATACCCGCTAATAAAATGATGGTTAAAACCGTAAGTAAGCCCAAGCCAGGAATGTTTCTACTTTCTCCTGTTCTCGGATTTACACCCAAAATGTTATTGACGTTTAACCAGCTATCGACTGTGGTAACCGCCCAAATCACAATGAAAATACTCACAGCAATGGGCACAACAATTAGTAAACCTTTAATCAAATAGTTTAAAATAGCTTTCCCGACTTTATTCATGCTGCAAACTTATTTAAAAATGTTCAATAGTTCACTAGTCATTGGTTAGTATATTGCTTAGGAAAGTTCAACAGTTCATTGGTCATTAGTTCATTAATAAATAGGATATATGAGCTGCATTCTTGATCAATTAACTAATGAGACAAATGAACTTCATTAGTAAACATGATCTATAATCTGCCCCCAGACAAATGAACTCATGAAACAAATGACTAGTGAATATTTTATTCGTAGAAATATACCCGCTTTACGCGTTGAGAAATATTAGTTAAAATTTCGTAAGGTATTGTATTAATCTCTTCTGCGAGTTGCATTATAGTATGGTCCTTATCAAAAACAATTGCTTCATCACCAGCTTTTACATCTATGCCTGTGATATCAAGCATAGTCATATCCATACAGATAGAACCAATTGTAGGCACAAGTTTTCCATTAATCAGCATTTTGCCTACTCCATTTCCGAAAGCACGGTTGTAACCATCTGCGTAACCGATTTTTACCGTGGCAATTTTACCGCCATTTGGCATTACACCTCTCCTACTATAACCAACAGTTTCTCCTGCATCTAAAATTTTCACTTGGCTAACCGTTGTTTTAAGCACCATTACGGTTTGTAAGCCTCGATTATTTTGTAAGGCTGCATCAAACCCATATAAGCCAATACCTAAACGAACCATATCCAGCTGTCCATCGGCCCAGCGACTAATTCCAGATGTATTCGCGATATGAAGTAAAGGCTTGTAACCTAAAACTTTTACCAATTCGCTCGAAAGAAGTTTGAATTTTTCGATTTGTTGTTGCGTGAAGCCGTCGTGTTCGGCTTCGCCACTGGCCACTAAATGAGAGAAAATGCTCTGAACTTTAAGTCGTTGGTTATCTTTTAATAAAATAGACAATTCTTCGATTTCAGGCTGATCAAAACCTAAACGATGCATTCCGCTATCGATTTTAAGGTGAATAGGATAATTAAAATCGTAATCAGAAAGGGCATTTAAAAAACTATTCAGAATCTCAATGCTATAAATTTCTGGCTCTAAATTATGCTTTACAATGGCTTCGAAGGCCGACTCTTCAGGACTCATGACCATAATTGGTAAAGTAATCCCAGCCTTACGCAAAGCAATACCTTCATCAGCGTAAGCTACAGCCAGATAATCCACCTTATGAAACTGCAAAAGGTTTGCGATTTCAAAACTTCCGCTACCATAAGAAAAAGCCTTAACCATAGCCATGATTTTTACGCCAGGATTAATTTTAGAACGATAAAACTGAAGGTTACCAACCATCGCATTGAGGTCTATTTCTAAAACTGTATCGTGTATTTTTTGTGTTAACAGCTTACTTATTCGGCCAAATTCGAAACGCCTTGCTCCTTTTACTAAAATGGTTTCTTGATTAAACTGCATACCTGGGAAAGCATCGATAAATGCATTCGTATCAGCAAAAAACTGTGTTTCAAACTTAAATAGTTCTGCGTATTTATCAATTTTTGGTCCAATCCCGATTAAGCGGCTTACTTTCTTTTGTGTAAGCAAATCGGCAATTTCATTGTATAAATCTAAATCATCTTTCCCTGTTTCAAATAATTCGGAGAGGATTACCGTTTTCTTTGGATGCTGATTTTGTTGATTCAAAAAATCTAGCGCTATGGCAAGTGAAGATATATCTGCGCTGTAAGAATCATCGATAATAGAACATTGGTTAATACCGTTTTTCAGCTCTAAACGCATACTTACATGACTCAATTTCTCCAAACGCAAGTCGGCTTGCTCGGGTGTGTAACCGAAGGCAAGTAACGTTGCCCAACAAATCATACCATTTTCTATCGATGCTTTATCTTTAAAAGGCAACATGCATTCGATCTCTCTATCCTGATAAATGGCCCGCAAATAACAATTTCCTTCAATCGGTTCTACGGCAATAATTCTTAAATCTGCACCTTGTTTACTGCTCCAGGTAAACTTCTTTTTGCCTGGCAAATCTTTAAAATTAACCTCATCAACGTATTCAGGCGAGTAGATAAACAAATCGGTGCCAGCAAAAAGCTTAAGTTTCTCTGCTATTTTATCTCTTTTCGAGCTAAACCCTTCTGCATGCGCTTCACCAATATTGGTTAGAATTCCAATTTCGGGTTTGATGATTTCTTCAATACTTTCCATCTCGTTAGCGGCAGAAATACCAGCTTCGAAAATGCCCAAATTATGATCTACATCGATTTGCCATACCGAAAGTGGTACGCCGATTTGGGAGTTATAACTTTTGGGGCTGCGAATAATATTAAAATCGGCAGCTAAAAGCTGATAAAGCCACTCCTTTACAATTGTTTTTCCATTACTACCTGTTATTCCAATCGTTTTTAAATTGAACTGATTTCGGTGATAAAGGGCTAGTTTTTGTAAAGCCTTTAAAGCATCAGCAACCAAAAGAAAATTACAATTCGGATACTGATTTATATATTTTTTATCGGTGATTACAAAACTCCGAATCTCTTTATCGTAAGCGTCTTTTATAAACTCATGCCCATCGCGATGCGAAGACAATGCAAAAAACAAAGAATTTTCTGGAACTAAAACCGAACGACTATCAATCACCAGATATTCTATAACGTTTTGTTCATCAACGAATTTGGCATCAGCATTTAATATTTCGGCAATTTTTGAAATGGTATATATCGGTTTGTGCATTCGATTTGTTTCAGAAAAATATGGTAATCGTTTATATTTTTACGAATTTCAGTAATTAATTATGAAAAGCGGTAAAGACGAAGCAAGAATATTAGATAAAAAGCAAGCTTTAGCAAAAGCTGAAAGTTTTTGCGTTTACCAGGAGCGATCGCAAAAGGAAGTTCGTTATAAACTGGTAGAATGGGGAATTCGTGGAGACGAATTAGAAGAGATTTTATCCGAACTCATTATGAGCAATTTTCTTAATGAAGAGCGTTTCGCCAATTCGTATACATCGGGTAAGTTTAACATCAAAAAATGGGGCCGTATAAAAATTAAGCAGGGATTAAAGCTTAAAGGTGTACCCGATAAAATGATGAACAAGGCATTATATAGTATCGACGACGGTGATTATATGCAAACTTTAGAAAATTTAGCTCTAAAAAAAGCATCTAGCTTAGCTGAAAATAATACTTTAAAAAGAAAAATGAAGCTGATAAGCTACCTTCAGACCAGAGGATTTGAAACTGAATTAATTTTACTTGCGCTGAAAGCCAGCAATTTAAACTAAATATTAAATTTTTAATAAAAAATATCTTGACAGAAATATAAATCTGCCTATATTTGCATCACCAAAACAAAACAGCATATCGGTTTTGTTTATGCGAAAGTAGCTCAGTTGGTAGAGCACGACCTTGCCAAGGTCGGGGTCGCGAGTTCGAATCTCGTCTTTCGCTCTAAATGCCTTCTTACCAGGAGGCATTTATTTTAAAAGGTTAATCGCCTGCTCGGGTGGTGGAACTGGTAGACACGCAGGACTTAAAATCCTGTGCTTTCAAAGGCGTGCGGGTTCGATTCCCGCCCCGAGTACTTCAAAAAAAAATCGAAACTAAAGCCATCAGAAATGATGGCTTTTTTGTTTTACAATGTTTTTCACCCCCCTATTCAAAATGTTAAAGCCTTTCTTGGGATCAAGCAAGAAAGTTGGGGAGCAACCCTATGCATAAATTTTTGTTAGTCTAAATAGGAAGAATTTTACGTTTCTAAGGATCAAGCAAGAAAGTTGGGGAGCAACCCTATGCATAAATTTTTGTTAGTCTAAATAGGAAGAATTTTAGGATCAAGCAAAAAAGTTGGGGAGCAATTCTAGGATCAAGCAAAAAAGTTGGGGAGCAATTCTATGCATAAATTTTTGTTAGTCTAAATAGGAAGAACTTTACGTTTCTAACCCCTCTAAACTGTGCTCTAAAAGCCTTTATCTTTGCATTAAAGGAT